>Ga0209164_1001454_pt1 | contig 30500 bp, 26 predicted proteins | sample MTBNYHSulfiMetaG_FD_187458 | JGI IMG/M metagenome (GOLD analysis project Ga0209164, IMG submission 187458) | Enrichment culture microbial communities from rom New York Harbor, USA that are MTBE-degrading - MTBE-NYH (New York Harbor Sulfidogenic)... | ecosystem: Environmental > Aquatic > Marine >... | reverse complement strand
AGTAACCTGAGTCTGGCAAGAGAGCCCCCCTCCGCGGAGGAGGGGGGCTCTTCCTTTTATGTCTGTCTTCCCACCCGCCCGCCCATGAAGGGTTTTCCGGGGGACACCCCCGGCCCCCCCGCCAGAGGGTGTCCCCTCTGGACTCCCCGCCGTACCCGTTGGCGTGAGGGCGAGCCGGTCGAAAGGGACAGCGCTGTTCGCATCGTTCGTGTCATTCTGAGCGCAGCCAAGAATCCTGTCCCCTCTCCCTTGAGGGAGAGGGTTAGGGCCTGCCCTGAGCCTGTCGAAGGGTTAGGGTGGAGCCTGTGCAAGGGTGAGGGTGGAGCGTGTGGAAGAGCGAGGGTGGAGCGCTTCTTATGGAGCCCCCTCCCTCTAACTCCCTCCCTCCAGGGGAGGGAGTATTGTATGCGCGGCGCAGGGCAGGGTCAGCGCGGAGCCTGTGGAAGGGTGACGGAGGGTATGGTAGTCACCATGGCGCCGGAGCAGGAGGGACGTCTACCGGCGGTAGTCCAGGAGCACCACGTGGGTTTCCTCAGGGAGGTTCGTCCTGGTTGCGGAGAGCTTTGCCTGGGGAGCCAGGTCAGCCTTGGCGCCCATCTCCTTGAGGAAGCGGTCCACGGGCTCGAGCTTGAAGCGCAGCACTTCGGTCTGGAAGTGCATGGGTATTACCAGCCTCGGCTCGAGCTGTCTCACCGTCTCTGCGGCAACGGCGGCGTCGATAGTGGAGACGCCACCGACCGGCAGCAGCAGGACGTCAGCGTCACTCAGCTCCTCGACCTGCGCCGAGGAGAGGGGATGCCCCAGGTCTCCGAGGTGGCACAGTCTAATCTCGTCTATCTCGATGAGATAAACGGTGTTCTTCCCCCGCTGCCTTCCCTCCTCAGCGTCGTGAAAGGCGCTGATGCCGGTGATGACAACGCCCGATACCTCGTATTCCCCGGGGCCGCGAACAACCTTGCGTACCGCGTCGACGCCTGAGGTGAAGCCGTGCCCGGGGTGGGAGTGACTGGTGGTCACAATGTCCGCCGTCGGGTTCCCCAGCGAATAGCCTATGCTATCGTCATAGGGGTCGGTGACAATAGCGGCATCCTTTCCCTTGATCAGGAAGCAGGAATGCCCCAGCCAGGTGATTTCGATGGCGCCCACCCCCTCCGGCCTCGCCTGGAGGCTGCTACGTTCTGAACCGGTTGAGCAATGCCCACCCGGAGGGCAACAGTGCGGTTGCCAGGGCGATCTTGGCCAGGTCGCCGGGGATGAACGGGTACAGCCCCACGCTGAGCGCTGAACCTGAAGGAACGAAGTGGGAAAGCCAGGCCAGACCGAAGGCATAGATTACCGTGCTGCCGATGACCATGGCCAGCGCCGTGGTCCAGAAGCGGCGGTCCCAGCCACGCTCGGCGAGGAAGCCGACTACGAAGGCGGCAGCGACGAAGCCGAGGAGATAGCCGCCGGTGGGCCCCATCAGGTGGGCTACCCCTCCATGCCAGCCGGCGAAGACGGGAGCCCCCAGGGCCCCGGCGCTCAGGTAAGTGAGCTGGCTGAGTGCGCCACGCTTGCTGCCCAGCAGGACCCCGGCAAGCAGAACGGCGAAAGTCTGTCCCGATATGGGCACCAGGCCGATGTAGAAGGCTGCCTGAGCAGACAGGGCGGTGACGATGCCAAAGCTGACAACGAGGAGAATGTCCCGCACGAGCGTCACTCTGGGAAACAGCGCATCCATCATGGTGAGGGTTCTTCCGTGCATTCTATGCCTCCCTTTTGACTGCCTTGTATCAACTTTCCAGAGTATAGCAAGGTGACGGTCGGACGGTCAAGCCCTCTGGCCGGCTTCACCCTCACCCTTCGACAGGCTCAGGGCAGGCCCTAACCCTCTCCCTCAAGGGAGAGGGGACTGGGGTACGATCCGGGTACACTGGTAACAGAATAGACCGGGCACATGGGTTACACTTTGCCGAGGTTTGACCCTACCCTTGAGTTCGTCGAATACGCCGAGATGGGGGAAGATGTCCTCCCCACAGCGCGCCGTTGCCTGCCGGCCGCGGAGTATGCTACCATGGTCGCCCCGCCAGCGAACGGCGGCCTCGCGGCGGCGCGCGCCAGCAAGGCAGGAGCACATGCCCGAGATACACTTCATCGATGTCACCAACCGGGACGCAGTGCAGGCGTCGCGGATGAGCCTGGCCAAGTTGCAGAAGACGATGGTCAACCTGTATCTGGCCGAGATGGGCATCTACCAGTCGGAGTTCGCCTTCCCGGCGATAGGGCACGAGCGGAACTACGTCCAGGGGAACCTGGAGCTGCGCGACATGGGTGCCATGGGCTCGCTGGTGCTGGAGGGATGGTGCCGCGCCATCGCCCCCGACGTGGCGCAGTCCCTGGAGACGGGGGTGCGCGACCTCAATATCTCGATATCCACCTCAGACCAGATGCTGCGCCGCAAGTTCCGCGGCAAGATGGGCCGGGACGCGGTGATAGGGGAGATGGTCGAGGCAGCGAGATGCGCCAGAACGGGCGGGGCGGCAACCCTTGGCGTCAACTCCGAGGACTCATCCCGCACCGACATGGGCTATCTCATCGAGTTCGCCCAGGCGGCGAAGGAGGCGGGAGCCGACCGCTTCCGCTACTGCGACACCGTCGGCTATGACACCCCGAAGAGCATCTACCAGCGGGTGAAACGCCTGGCGGAGGAGGTGGGGATTCCCGTCGAGCTGCACTGTCATAACGACCTGGGGCTGGCGGTAGCCAATTCGGTTGCCGGGGCGGAGGCCGCCATCGAAGGGGGGGTTGATGCCTACATCAATACGTCGGTCAACGGCGTTGGGGAGCGGGCGGGCCAGGCCGATTTGATAAGCTGCCTGCTGGTGCTCAACTTCGCCCGGGACATGGAGGCCTACCACAGCGGCGACCCGGTCAACCTGCGGGTGGGGGCCAGGCTGGCGAGCTACGTGTCTTATGCCTTTGGCGTTCCCATTGCGATGAACCAGCCGGGGGTCGGGGCGAACGTTTTTGCCCACGAGGCGGGGATTCACGCCGATGGGTTCCTCAAGGACCGCCGCAACTACGAGCTTTTCGACGGTGAGATTCTCGGTGTGGGGGAGGAGGTGCGCGTCTCCACCAGCCGCGTCATCACCACCGGTGAATTCGGCGGCCTGGCCGGGCTGAGGCACGTGTACGAGGGCATCGGCATCGCCCTGCCCGACGACGCGACGGCAAGGCGTCTGCTGGAGCTGGTGCAGTTTGCCAGCGCCCACACGCAACTGCCGCTCACCGACGACGAGCTTCGCCTCATCGCGGCCTACCCGGAGCAGGTGAGGAAGATCCTGACGGTGACGCCGTAGGAGGCTCACCCTCACCCTCCCTCAGAGAGACGGAGGGTACAGGAGGCAAGGCGAAACTGCACGGGGGAGAGACGCATGGAGGAAGCAGTCTTCAGGCCAATCGGCACAGTGCGTAATGGCATCAAGGAGCCGCGGAGGGGCGGGTGGGAAGATGTGGCCTCGGAAATCGTTGTCAACGAGGAGCTCGAGGACGCCCTCGATGGCCTGGAGGAGTTCTCCCACCTCGTCGTGGTCTTCTGGCTGCACAAGGTCCCCCGCATGCACCAGCCGGTGACCAGAATCCACCCCCAGGGGAGAGCCGACCTGCCCCTGGTCGGGCTGTTTGCCACCCGCAGCCCTTACCGCCCCAACCCCGTGGGGGTAAGCGCACCCCGGTTGCTGGAGCGCAGCGGCAACGTGCTCAGTGTTGTCGGCCTCGACGCCATCGACGGCACGCCCATCCTCGACATCAAGCCGTATCTTCCCCATCTGGACGCGCCCGATGACTACAGGGGCCCAGAGTGGGTGACCAGGTTCAGGCGATGAGGCCCACGACAGAGACGCTGCTCGACATATACCACCGCCTCCTCGCCTGCTACGGCCCGCAGCACTGGTGGCCCGCGGAGGACGCTTTCGAGGTCATCGTGGGGGCCATCCTGACCCAGTCGGCGGCGTGGAGCAACGTGGAGAAGGCCATCGCCAATCTCAAAGCGCCAGGAGCGCTCACCGCGCAAGCGTTGCTGGGCACCCCCGTAGATGAGCTGAGCGCCCTGATTCACTCCTGCGGGTATCACAACGCCAAGGCGCGAAAGCTCAAGGCCTTTGCCGAGCGACTGCACTCCCGCTACGGCGGCGACCTGGAACGACTCCTCGACGAGGACACCACCTCGCTTCGCCAGTGGCTCCTCAGCGTTCACGGTATCGGGGAGGAGACTGCGGACTCCATCATCTTGTACGCCGCAGGGAAACCGGTATTCGTCGTCGATGCCTATACGCGGCGCATCCTGCGTCGTCTCGGCCTGGCCCCCCCGACCGATAGCTACGGTCCCTTTCAGGCCCTGTTCATGGAGAACCTGCCCCGCGACGAGGCCCTGTACAACGAGTACCACGCGCTGCTTGTGCGCCACGGCAAGGAGGCCTGCCGCACCACGCCTCGCTGCTCGGACTGCTGCCTGCGACAGGTTTGCCCGCAGGGGTGGGCGTTCGCCTGAACGCCGCGCCGGGAGCAAGCCCGGCAATGACGCGCAAGCCTACCGAATGCGTATCCTCCTCGCCTGGGTGAAGTGCCACAGGAGGAAGACGAGCAGTCCAATGACAATCACGCTGAGGAAGCTGATGGTGCGGTCGAGCAGCACGACCGACAGGGCCATACCGCGCGAGAAGGGGCCGATCATCAGCAGCCCGGCCACGCCGGGCTCGACCAGCCCCAGTCCGCCCGGGGTGAGCGGTATGGCGGTGATGAGGGCATGGCCCAGGGCGGCGAACAGGATGACCGGCAGCCCCACGTCCAGGGCGCCAAATCCTATGGCCCCACCGAGAGCCTGAACGACAAGGGCGAGGCGGCCAGCCTCCAGGAGCCAGATGGCTACGCTCAGCGGCCCAACGACGGAGAGCCGATGGAAGCTGGCCAGGGTTCCCTCCTCAAACAGGTGGTAGTAGGGCTTCAGCCTGGCCGGCAAGCGCCGCTCAAGGCTCCTGCCAAAGCGCCCCATGCCCCCCAGGAGGAGGGCGATGACGAGCAGCATGGCGCTTCCCACCGCTATGACGATTCCCGCCACGGTCATCCCACCACCCCCGGTGACCAGGAGGGCGAAAATGGCGGCCATAAGCAGAATGAAGACCATGATGACGTCGAGACAGCGCTCGGCAACGACGGTGCCCATGGTCTTGGAGACGCTGACACCGGCGGCGGCATCCCTGAGGAGGTAGGCTCGATACGGGTCCCCCAGCCGGCCGTATATGACGCTATTGCCGAACCAGTTTATGAGGATGATCTGAGTGAGCACCCACAGGGAGGGCAGGGTCACATCCCCCTCCTCGCGGTAGCCGGCGCTCTGCAACAGGATTCTCCAGCGCAGCGCCCGCAGGGGGAAGGTTACATAGTAGGAAAGAAAGGCAAAGGCGTAGAAGACCGGGTTGCACGCCCTTATCATGCTCCAGGTCAAACCGAAGTTCACATCGAGCCGTTCGAAGAGCAGGACCAGCAGGCCCAGGGCGATGACGAAGGAGATGAGGGTACGGTAGTTGAGGAACCGCCTCCCCAGCGATACCTCTGCTACCCCTTCCCCGTTGCCGAGGTTATCTTCCGTGCTTCGGTCGTCTTCCGTGCTCAATGACAGGCTTTTTCCAGTCGCTCACCGTCTGGCCCTGATGGGCCGTTTCTGCGGGATGCCGGCACGCCGCGGATAGGCCTGCGGCGTGCCGGTACACTTGTCGATAACCACCAGGGCCCGCTCCTCATCCAGCTCTTCCACTGCAATCCGCCTGACTTCCCGCAACCGGCCACCGAGAATGCCGATGACCGCAGAAGCGGCGTCCACCTCCGCGTCGACCTTCCCCTTCTTCTGCGCTACAAATGCGCCACCACACATGCAGAAGGGCAACGCGAGCTCGGCGAGGGTGTCGAGCCTCGCCACACCTCTCGAAAGCACGACGTCGAACGTCTCACGGTAGCGTGCATCGTGGGCCAGCTCCTCGGCGCGCGCGGTCACCACCTCCACTCCCTCAAGGCCCAGCCTGTCGACAAGATGGTTGAGGAAGGCCGCCTTCTTCGCGGTCGCCTCCACCAGCGACAATCTGATGCGGGGCAAGAGAATCTTCGCCGGGATTCCGGGGAATCCGGCGCCGGTGCCCACGTCGAGTACCGGGGTGGGCAGATCATCGAGGAAGAGGGCTACGGTGAGAGAATCGAGGAAGTGGCTGGTCTGCACTCGCTCATAGTCCGTGATGGCAGTGAGGTTCACCCTCTTGTTCCACTGCACCAGCTCTTCATAGTACACCTGAAAGCTCTCCAGTTGCCCCGGGGAAAGGTCAAACCCCAGTCTCTTGGCGCCGACGACGAGTCTTTCCATCAATCCGTCAGTCCGTGCAGGCAAACTTGGCGTATTATACCATCAAGGGTGCGGTGGCGAAAGCGCCCGGGGTTGCCCGGCGATTTCGGCCCTCCGTGTGGGTGGTCAGCGTCTCACCATTTGTTTCACCCTCACCCTTCGACAGGCTCAGGGCAGGCCCCCTCCCTCTCCCTCAAGGGGGAGGGAGGGGGAACCGGGCTGGTGGAGTGGCAGGGGCCAATCCATACCGAAAAAGCCCGCCGCTAAGCCCGCGTATCCTTTTTTGGGTATTTTTGGGGACTCGGGGCTTGACACGGCCGAAGGAATGGCCTGATAATTGGAAGGTTGTACAATCGGGGATTGCATTCTGTTAACAGAAAGGAGCGACTTAATGGCCGGAATCAGATCTTATGGTGCCTACATACCATTGCATCGGCTCCCCCGCTCGCAGATTGCCACGGCGTGGGCGGTAGCTCCCCAGGCAGGGGAGAAAGCGGTGCGGAACTTCGACGAAGACAGCATTACCATGGCCACCGCGGCAGCGATCGACTGCCTGAGGGGCATTGACCGGTCGGCGGTCGATGCCCTTTATTTCGCCACCTCCACCAGCCCCTACACCGAGAGGCAGGGCTCGTCGATAATCGCCAGTGCCCTTGACCTGCCGAGCAGCGTGCGAACGGTCGACTTCGGCAACTCGCTCAGGTGCGGGATGGAGGCCGTAGCCGCAGCCATGGATGCCATAAATGCCGGCTCGGCCACCAATGTCCTGGTAACCGTGGCCGATACCAGGATCGGGGCTGCGCAGGGCGAGTTTGAGCAGTCCTTCGGCGATGGCGCCGCCGCCCTCTTGCTGAGCAAGGACGGCGTCATTGCTACCATGCTGGGGAGCTACAGCATGACCGTCCCCATAATGGACCGGTGGAGGGCGGAGGGAGATGCCTTCGTCCGCGCCTGGGAAGACCGCTGGACTATTGATGAAGGGTACAACAAGTTCCTCCCCCAGGCCGCTGCCGGCGTCTTGAAGAAGCTCGGCCTGGAGCCTAAGGACCTGGCGAAGGCAGCGTACTACGGTCCCAGCGCCCGGAGGCATGGCGGCATAGCGCGACGAATGGGGCTTGAGGAAGCCCAGGTCCAGGACTCGCTGTTCAACACCGTCGGCGACACCGGTGCCGCCCTGTCTCTCATGATACTGGTGGCAGCCCTTGAAGAGGCCAAGGCCGGGGACAAGGTGCTCTGCGTCGGCTATGGCAATGGTGCCAGTGCCTTCGTGGTGGAGGTAACACCGGCGATAGAGAAGGCGAGGGACCGGCGAGGGATCAGGCAAAACCTCGCATCGAAGAGGTATCTGGCCAACTTCGAGAAATACCTGCGATGGCGTGAACTGGTCACTTTCTCGGCAGCCGCCCGGCCCGAGAGGGTACCCATTTCGGTAGCAGCGTTGTGGAGGGATACCGACCAGGTGCTGCCTCTCCATGGCGCCAAGTGCAAGGTGTGCGGGACACAGCAGTACCCGCCGCAACGCGTATGCATCGTGTGCCACAGCAAGGACCAGTTCGACCCGGTCACATTGTCGGACCACAAGGCAACGATATTCACCTTCACCCATGACAACCTCGCCGCCTCGGCCGACCCGCCGATGACGGTTACCGTTGTCGACTTTGACGGAGGGGGCAGGGGCATCTTCAATATGACTGACCGAGAGCCCCAAGAGGTCCAGGTGGGTCAGCAGGTCGAGATGACCTTCAGGAAGCTGTATCTGGACCGGGGCGTGCACAACTACTACTGGAAGACGATGCCCGCACGAGGGTAGCCGGAGAGGGCTGGAAGAGAATACGACAAGGGGGGAAAGAGAAATGGCAGAAGGAATCAAAGACAGGGTTGCCATTGTGGGAATGGGGTGCACCAAGTTCGGTGAGAACTGGGACAAGAGTGCTGACGATATGATGGTCGAGGCGGCCTACGAGGCGTACGAGGATGCCGGCATCGAGCCCAAGGATATAGACGCCGCATGGTACGGGACCACCTCCTCGGGCAGCACCGGCGGGCCGGTGGCCGGAGCGCTGAAGCTCCAGTACGTGCCGATAACCCGGGTGGAGAACGCCTGCGCCACGGCGTCCGACGCGCTGCGGAACGCGTCCTATGCGGTGGCGTCAAGGGTATGCGACATCGCGCTCGCCATCGGCGTTGACAAGCTGAAGGACACCGGCTTCAGCGGCCTCGGCTCGGCCGGCGGCATCATGGACGCCGGCGTCAGGCCCAGTACTACCGCGCCGGGGATGTTCGCCATGATGGCCACGAAGTACTTCTTCCGCTACGGCCTCAGTCCCGACGAGGGCAAAAGGATGATCGGCCTGGTGTCGGTGAAGAGCCACCACAACGGCACGCTTAACCCCAAGGCCCACTTCCAGCGAGAGGTGAGCCTGGAGACGGTGCTCAAGGCGCCGATAATCGCCTGGCCGCTGGGTCTTTTCGACTGCTGCGGGGTGAGCGACGGGTCGGCGGCAGCCATCGTGGTCAGAGCCGAGGATGCCAAGAAGTTCCGGCCTGACCCGGTGCGCATCAAGGCGCTGCAGATGTCGGTGGGCAATGAGGGGCTGGTCAGGTCTGACTACGACTACACGCACGTCGAGTCCACCTGGCAGGCGGGCCTGAAGGCCTACGAGGAAGCCGGGGTGAAGACACCCCGCGAGGAGATAGGGATGGCTGAGGTCCACGACTGCTTCTCCATTACCGAGGCAGTGACCATGGAGGACCTGCAGTTCAGCCCGAGGGGCGAGGTAAGGGCAGATATTGAGTCAGGCTTCTTCAATCTCGACGGCGGGCTGCCGGTACAGCCGGACGGGGGTCTGAAGTGCTTCGGTCATCCCATAGGCGCAAGCGGACTGAGGATGATATACGAGATGTACAAGCAGATCCAGGGCAAGGCCGGCCCGCGCCAGTTGAAGAACCCGAAGCTGGGACTCACGCATAACCTTGGCGGTGCTCCTCCCGCGTGCACCATCTTTGTCGGCATCTACGGGGAGTAGACCGCAAGAAGTCAGAACGGGAATGGGAGGCGGGCGATGAGCACCACGGCATACGTGCTTGTCGAAGTGGCTGTAGGGAAGACCAAGGATGTCTTCACCGCGCTGCAACAGGTGGGCGGGGTGGTGTCGGTGGAAGCAGTGACCGGGCCCTACGACTTGATCGTTGTGATTGAAGGGAAGGATATCAACTCTGTGGGAGACCTGGTAACCAGAGGCGTGCATTCGATCGACGGTGTTTCGAGAACGGTGACGTGTTTGGCGATGAAGCTGGGCTAGGTCTCCTGCGGAGAACAGGCGCTATACTCAGGATGACAAGGATAGTCGAGGCGGGGAGCTCCTCCGGACCGGTATGCACACGGTTCGAGACCTGCGCTATTCCTCACGTTCGCCGGGCGGGTACCGGCAGTCCTCTAGTTGCCGCGAGACACGCTGCTACACGTGTCTTGTCTCTATTGCACAGTACGCTTTCCCCTGACCCGATTGGGGCGGAAAGGAGATGATGGGGTTCGACAGAGTGGCAGGACGATACACTCGCTCCATTTGAGCACAGCACATGGTAACCAAAGATAAGGAGGTATTGGTATGGTAGGAATCACTTCCTACGGGGGGTACATCCCCTGGTATCGCATCAATCGCATGACCATCTACGGCGCTATCGGGTCATGGCTGAACCCGGCCAGCCTGCTGCCCGGAGAGAAGGCCGTGTCCAACTGGGACGAAGATAGCGTGAGCATGGCGGTGAACGCGGCCATCGACTGCTTGACTGACGTTGAGCGGGAGAAGGTAGACGGCCTGTTCTTTGCCACCACGACATCGCCGTTCATGGAGAGGCAGGCGGCGTCGATAATCGCCACCGCGCTTGACCTCGGTGCCGAAATCAGGACGGCGGACATCGGCGGCTCCATCAGCGGGGCGGCGTCAGCCGTGCTCACCGCCGCCGACAGCATCAAGGCAGGCTCGGCGAAGAGCATCCTGGTGTGCAGCGGCGACTGCCGCATCGCCAAGGCCGGCGGGCCGCTGGAGGAGCAGTACGGGGATGGCGCCGCTGCCCTTCTCATGGGAGACGAGGGGGTAATCGCCAGCCTCGACGGCAGCTATACCCTGTCCTATGACATCCTGGACCACTTCAGGGTCACCGGTGACAAGTTCAACCGCCAGTGGGAAGACAGATGGATTCGCGATGAGGGCTATGGCAAGTTCATCGGTGAGGCGCTCGGCGGGCTGATGAAGAAGTACGGCCTCAGCGCCAAGGACTTCGCCAAGGTATGCTACCCCTGCCTGTACCCGCGGGCTCACGGCGGTATCGCCAAGCAACTGGGGTTCGAGGCGGAGCAGGTGCAGGACAACATGTTCACCTCGATCGGTAACACCGGCGCTCCCTACCCCCTGATGGTGCTCATAGCAGCGCTGGAGGATGCCAAGCCCGGCGACAAGATCCTCGTCGGCAGCTACGGCACGGGAAGCAGTGCCATGTTCTTTACCGTAACCGAGGAGATAAAGAAGGTGCAGGGCAAGAGGAGGGGCATCAAGCAGAACCTGGCATTCAAGAAGGACATCGGCCAGTACGAGAGGTACATCACCTGCAACAGCGTGCTTACCATAGATACGGCGGGTCGTGGTGAAGAGACATCCCTGACCTCGGCGTCGAAGCTGTGGAGGGAGCGCCGGGAGATCCTCGGCCTTGTCGGCTCCAAGTGCAAGCGCTGTGGCACGCCGCAGTACCCGCCGCAGCGCGTGTGCGCCAACCCGGCCTGCGGCGCGATTGACGAGATGGAGGACTACCGCTTCTCCGACAAGACGGGTCACATATTCACCTACACCGGCGACCTTCTCGCCTTCAGCCCCAACCCGCCGTCGTTCTACGGCGTGGTCAACTTCGACGGAGGCGGGCGCTACCTGCTGGACTTCACCGACTGCGAGCAGGACAAGCTCAAGGTCGGCCTGCCGGTGACGCTGAGCTTCCGCCGGAAGTATGTCGACCGGGTCGGTGTGAGCGGCTACTTCTGGAAAGCAAGGCCAATAACCGAGGAATAAGGGAATAAGGTAGGGAGGTATCAGAGACAATGCCTGAAGGGATTAAGGATAAGGTTGCCATCATCGGGATGGGCTGCACCAAGTTTGGTGAGCTGTGGGACAAGAGCGGGGATGACCTGATGGTTGACGCCTTCAAAGAGTGTCTTGAAGACGCCGGTGTAGAGAAGAACGACATCGACGTCGCTTACTGGGGCGCCTGTTTCCCCATGCAGGGACTGAGCGGTATGCCCCTATCCACGTTGCTCCACCTGCCGTATATCGGGGTGACCCACGTGGAGAACCTGTGTGCCAGCGGCACGGAGGCGGTCAGGGCCGCCACCTACGCCGTGGCCTCGGGCGCCTCGGAAATTGCGCTGGCCATCGGGGTGGAGAAGTTGAAGGACGTCGGGTACGGCGGTCTTCCGGCGTTCGGCGTATCGATGACCGGGGCCAACAGCACCGCACCGGGGAGCTTCGCCATGATGGCGACACGGTACTTCACCACCTATAACCTGTCGCCAGAGGACGGCAAGAGAATGATAGGCCGGGTCTCGGTGAAGAGCCATCACAATGGCACGCTGAACCCCAAGGCCCACCTTCGCCGCGAGGTAACGCTCGAGGATGTGGTGAAGGCCCCCATAGTCGCCTGGCCACTGGGCCTGTTCGATTGCTGCGGGGTGAGCGACGGCTCTGCCGCCGCCATCGTGTGCCGGGCCGACATGGCGAAGAAGTTCCGGCCAGACCCGGTATACGTCAAGGCGCTCCAGATCGCTATAAGCTCGGGGGAGGAGATAAACTACACCGACTTCGACTTCGCCCATGTGGAGTCGACGCGACGCGCCGCGGCCAGGGCGTACCAGGAGGCAGGGATAAAGAACGCCCGTGAGGAGATAAGCATGGCCGAGGTGCACGACTGCTTCTCCATCACCGAGGCGGTGACCATGGAGGACCTCCAGTTCAGCCCTACCGGTAAGGTGAGAGAGGACATCGAGTCGGGGTTCTTTGACCTCGATGGCGGCCTGCCGGTGCAGCCGGATGGCGGGCTCAAGTGCTTCGGACATCCGATTGGCGCGTCCGGAATCAGGATGATCTACGAGATGTACAAGCAGCTCCAGGGCAAGGCGGACAAACGCCAGTTGAAGGACCCCAAGGTGGGATTGACTCACAATCTGGGTGGCTTCCCCCAGGGCAACGTGTGCTCCGTGGCCATCGTGGGCCTGTAGACATCCCCCAGTGAAAGGAGCACGAGTGTCATGGACTACAAGTTCACCCCGGAGCAACTGGCGCTGCGGAAGGAGTTCGAGGAGTATGCCCTTGAGCTGATGAAGGATGCGCCCCCCGGTTGGGGGACGTCCCTGGAGTTTCAGTATTCCGAAATCGGCTGGGGGTTTACCAGAAAGGTACACAAGAAGCTGGCGGAGAAGGGTTGGCTGGTACGCCACTGGCCCAAGGAGTACGGAGGGGTGAACGCTTCCATCGTGGACCAACTCCTGTTCAACATGGCCATGGGATACCATCGCGTGCCGACGGGGGACGCCTTCGGCATCGGCATGATAGGGCCCACCCTTCTGGCGGTGGGCACCGAGGAGCAGAAGCAGGAACACCTTCCACCCATCGCGCGCGCCGAGAGATACTGGTGCCAGGGCTGGAGCGAGCCCAACGCCGGTTCCGACCTGGCGTCACTGGTTACCCGCGCCGTGAGGGTCGGCGATGAGTACATCGTCAACGGCCAGAAGACGTGGACGACCAACGCCCACAATGCCGACTGGATCTTCATGCTGACCAGGACCAATCCCGACGAGAAACGGAGCCGCGGCCTGACCTTCCTGCTGGCGGACATGAAGAGCCCCGGCATCACGGTGCGGCCGCTGGTCGGTATGAACGGGGAGCACTTCTTCAACGAGGTCTACTTCGACGACGTGCATGTCCCGGCAAGGAACAGGCTCGGGGAGGAGAACGACGGCTGGCGCATCACCAGGGCGACGATGAACTTCGAGAGGTCGGGCATCGGCGCCATGGCGGGGGCGCGGCGAGGCATAGACGACCTGGTGGCGGCGTGCAAGGAGATAAAGCAGAACGGCCGGACGCTGGCCGACAGCCCCTTCGTGCGCCACCGACTGGGCCAGCTCATGATCGAGATCGACGCCGGTGTCGCGCTGGCGTACCGCGTCGCCTGGTCACAGGAGAAGGGAGACTTCCTTCAGTCGGCCCACCTCGCCTCGGCGTCGAAGGTCTACGGCACCGAGCTTTCCCAGAGGATAGCCAACGCCGCCTGCCAGATCTTCGGCATGTACGGCCAGGTAGCCAAGTCCCGGTGGGCAGTGATGGACGGCAGATGGCAAGGGGACTACCAGTTTATCCCCGGTACCAACATCTACGCCGGCAGTTCTGAGATCCAGAGGAACATTATCGCCACCGCCGGTCTGGGGATGCCCAGGACGTGGTAGGACAGGTGAGTATAAAAGGAGCGCAGCGATGAACCTAGACTTCACCGAAGAGCAAGAGATGCTGAGAACCTCGGCGCGTGACTTCCTTTCCACCGAGTGCCCCAAGACAACGGTGCGGGAACTCGAGGAGTCCGAGACCGGGCATTCCCCCGAGCTATGGCAGAAGATGGCGGACCTGGGGTGGATGGGCCTGGTCATACCGGAGGAGTACGATGGCATGGGGATGGAGTTCTTCGACCTCATCATCCTCCTCGAGGAGATGGGGCGGAACATCCTGCCCGGGCCGTTCTTCGCCACGGTTGTCCTCGGCGCCCTGCCCATTCTGTCGGCAGGCACCGAGGAGCAGAAGAAAGAGTTCCTGCCCAAGATCGCCTGTGGCGAGGCGGTGATGACCATGGCCCTAACCGAGCCCTCCGCCACGTACGAGGCGTCCGGGGTTCAGTTGAAAGCCGAGGCTCAGGGGGACAACTTCGTCCTCAACGGCACCAAGCTCTTCGTTGAAATGGCCCACATCGCCGACGCCATGATTGTGGCCGCCCGAACCAAGACGGGGGCCTCACCGGAAGAGGGCATCACCCTGTTCATCGTGGACGGCAAGAGTCCGGGCATCAAGACCGAGGTCATGCCTACCATCGGTGCCGACCGGCTGTGCGAGGTCGTTTTCGAGAACGTCAGCGTTCCCAAGAGCAGAATGCTCGGCGAGTTGGACAAGGGCTGGCCGATTGTCGCCAGGACATTGGAGCAGGCGGCTATGGCCAAGTCCGCCGAGATGCTCGGCGGTTGCGAGGCTTCGCTGGACATGACCACGGAGTACTCCAAGGAGAGGGTCCAGTACGGACGACCCATTGCCTCATTCCAGGTGCTGCAGCACTACATGGCCAACATGCTGATATACCTGGAGACGGCGAGGAACCTCATCTACGAGGCGGCGTGGATGGTGTCGGAAGGGATGCCCTGTACCCAACTGGTGGCCTCGGCCAAGGGATGGGCCAACGAGGCCTACAAGTTTGTCACCGAGCGCGGGGTGCAGATCCATGGCGCCATCGGCACCACCAGAGACCACGACATGGGCCTGTACTACCGCAGGGCGCTGGCGGCGGACTTCGCCTTCGGCAACACCGATTATCAGAGGGAAGTGGTCGCCAAGGAGCTGGGGCTCTAGCGACCAGTGAAATAGAGGGGGCTATCGCGCGGCGGTAGCCCCGCTCATATGCTCTCGTGTGCGGTCAAGGAAGAGGGCCCGGCTCTCTCTGTGCCGCCACGGAGGCAAACCAAGAGGGGGAGTACGGACGGTCCTTGCCCGCAGCAGGGGTGTGTCCCGGTTGTCTTTCTCCCCGTCTCCTTGAGGAGACGGGGACAGGGGGTGTAGTGGACACAGACTGTATCTTCTGCCGAATTATCGCCGGCGAAGTCCCGAGCGACATCCTGCACCGGGATGAGCAGGTTGTCGCCATCCGCGATATCAACCCCCAGGCACCGATACACCTGCTCATCATTCCCATCGTTCATGTGGCGTCCCTTGCCGAGGTGAACGCCGAGCAGAAGGGACTGCTGGGCCACATGATACTCGTGGCCACCGAACTCGCGCGAGCGGAGGGCATCGCCGAGAATGGCTATCGTCTGGTGATCAACACGGGACCCCATTCCGGCCAACTGGTTGCCCATCTCCACCTGCACCTGCTCGGCGGCCGCCACCTGGGAAGGCTAGGATAGCATCGTTGACAACCGCAGCCAACAATCCCTCCGTCCGCCCTGGAGGGAGGGAGTCACCGGGAGGGGGCTCCACCACCGGCAGCGTCTCACCCTCTCCCTCAAGGGAGAGGGGATCGGCTTGGCGCCGCATCTCTCAAGCGAGATTGGCAGCATGAGGATACTCCTGTAACGGGAAGGAGCACGCAGCGTATGGACTTCGAGTTCACGCCGGAGCAGCAGGCCCTGAGGAGGGAGTTCGCGGAGTACGCCATGGAGCTGATGAAGGACGCTCCCCCCGGGTGGGGGACGTCGCTGGAGTTCCAGTATTCCGACGAGGGGTGGGACTTCACCAGCCGCACTCACAAGAGGCTGGGGCAGAAGGGGTGGCTGGTGCGCCCCTGGCCCAAGGAGTACGGCGGGTTGGACGCACCTATCATCGAGCAGCTCATCTACCACGAGGTGATGGGATATAATCGAGTGCCGGACGGCGACATATTCGGGGTGGGCATGATAGGGCCAACGCTCCTCGCCATTGGCAGCGAGGAACAGAAGAAGGAGCACCTGCCGCCCATTGCCCGCGCCGACACCTACTGGTGCCAGGGGTGGAGCGAGCCCAATGCCGGCTCAGACCTGGCATCGCTGGTGACCCGCGCCGTCAGGACGGGGGACGAGTATATCGTGAACGGCCAGAAGACGTGGACCAGCAACGCCCACCACGCCGACTGGATCTTCATGCTCGCCCGAACCAACCCCGAGGAGAAGAGGAGCCGCGGTCTGACCTACCTGCTGGTGGACATGAAGAGCCCCGGCATCGAGGTGCGCCCGCTGCTCAGCATGGAGGGGTCGCACCTTTTCAACGAGGTGTACTTCGACGACGTCCACGTGCCGGTGAAGAACCGGGTGGGAGAGGAGAATGACGGGTGGCGCGTGACCCGGGCGACGATGAACTTCGAGCGCTCCGGCGTTGGCTCCATTGCCGGGGCGAGGCGAAGCCTCAATGACCTGGTAGAGATGTGCAAAGAGACCAAGCGCAACGGCGGAAGCCTGGCCGACGACCCCTTTGTCCGCCACCGGCTGGCCCAGCTCGCCATTGAGGTCGAGGCGGGGCACGCCCTAGCCTACCGCATCGCCTGGGCGCAGCAGAAGGGGGAGTTCATCGCCGCCGCTCACCTCGCCTCCGGCGCCAAGGTCTACGGCACCGAGCTGTCGCAGCGGATAGCCAGTACCGCCTGCCAGATGTTCGGCATGTACAGCCAGGTCGCCAGGGGGCGGTTGTCGGTGATGGACGGCAGATGGCAGAGCGGCTATCAGACCTCGCCGGGGAATAACATACTCGCCGGGTCATCGGAGGTGCAGCGGAACATCATCGCCACCGTCGGCCTGGGGATGCCGAGAACGTGGTAGCGGCGACTGCGGCGGAACGGTCATGGAGGCACGTATGTGATGTCGATTGCTGAATTCGGACTATCACGGACCTATTCCAATACACGAACTGTTTGAAAGGAGGGGGCAACATGGATTTCGGCTTTACCGCTGAACAGGAGAAACTCAGAGAAGAGCTCATGGAGTACTACAGGAACGAGCTGCCCGAAGATATCGCCGGCCACGTTCCTGCCCTCAACAAGGAGCTCCAGGACTTCTGGATGGCCCTCCAGAGGAAGGCCGGTAAGAAGGGCTACCTCACTCCAGGCTGGCCCAAGGAGACCGGCGGCCTGGGTTACGGCCACATCGAGATAGGGGTGGCCAACGAGGTTGACGCCTACTGGAACCTGACGTGGCCCGACGGCATTGGCCTGCGTATATGCGGGCCGGGCATCCACCTCTTCGGCACCGAGGAGCAGAAGAAGAGGCTCCTCCCCGAGATATCGAGTGGCGACAAGGTATGGTTCGAGTGCTTCACCGAGCCCGATGCCGGAAGCGATGAAGCCAATCAGCAGACCCGGGCGGTGAAGGATGGCGACTACTACGTCATCAACGGCCAGAAGATCTACATCACCGGCAGGTTCAGGCCCGAATGGCTTTACGTCGAGGCGAGGACCGCGGACACCATTCCCAAGCACCGCGGACTCACCCTGTTCGCCTTTCCCACCGACACCCCGGGGGTGAGCATCAGGGCGCTCCCCTGCATGGGCGGCTATCTGGCGAACGAGGTGTTCTTCGACGACGTGAGGGTGCACAAGGACACCATGGTCGGCCAGGAGAACCAGGGCTTCTATCATGTGATGCAGACCTTTGAGTTCGAGAGGTCCAATACCGGGGGGGCCGTGGGCGCGAAGCGGACTCTGCAGGAGTTCATCGGGCTCTGCCGCAAGGAGAAGCGAAACGGCAAGCGGCTTACCCAGGACCCGCAGATACGAAGAAGGCTGGCGCAGATGGCTATCGACATCGAGGTGCTGCGGCTCGCCGCCTGGCGCACCTGCTGGAGATTCGGCGAGAGAAAGAGACTGGGCCCGCTGGACTTCGACCTCACCGGTTTCTTCACCCGAATGAACGGCGAGAAGCACCCCTCGTGGATGCTGGAGGTGCTCGGGCCCTACGGCCAGCTGAAGCACGGGTCGAAATGGGCCAAGATGAAGGGGCAGCTGGAGCGAAGGTGGCAGGTGACCCGCAGCATGCACTATGCCGGGACCACCGAGGTGATGAAGCTCGTGCTCGCCGGGAGAGTGCTTGGTCTGCCCAGGATACCAGCGAAGCTGAGCACAACCATCATGCAGGCCCTGCAGGAGAAAAAGTAGGTAATTAATATCGCCAACTGAAAGGAGTGGGGATTATGGATTTCTCTCTCAGTCAAGAACAGCAAATGCTTAAGACCTCGGCGCGCGATTTCCTCGAGACCGAGTGCCCCGAGAAGCTGGTGCGGGACATGGAGGAGGACAAGAAGGGCTACTCGCCGGAGCTGTGGAAGAAGATAGCCGACCTGGGGTGGCTGGGGCTAATCTACCCCGAGGAATACGACGGCACCGGGGGCAGCATCCTGGACATGGCCGTGCTCTGCGAGGAGCTGGGCCGGGCCATGCTTCCCGGCCCCTTCCTGTCAACGGTGGTCCTCTGCGGACTGACCATCCTCGACGCAGGCAGCAAGGAACAGAAGAAGGCCATGCTGCCCAAGATCGTCAACGGCGACCTGGTCCTCTCCCTCGCCATGACCGAGCCCCAGGCATGCTGGGATGGCAACCAGTGGGAGGCCGACGGCATAACGGTGACGGCCACCGCCGCGGGCGACAACTACATCATCAACGGCACCAAGCTCTTCGTGTGGGATGCCCTTGCCGCCGACCAGCTCCTGGTGGTCGCCAGGACGAGGAAGACCGGCAGAGCGGAGTCGGGGATAACCCTGTTCCTCGTCGACGCCAAGAGCCCGGGCATCAAGTACACCGTCCTGCGAACGACGGCGGGCGACAAGCGGCAGACCGAGGTCACTTTCAACAAGGTGAAGACCCCCAAGAAGAACATGGTAGGAGCGCTCAACGGCGGCTGGGCTCCCCTGGCCAGGGCCATGAAGGTCGGAGCGGTGCTGCTCTCCGCCGAGATGGTGGGGGCGGGTGAAATCGCCACCGACCTGTCGGTGGACTATGCCAAGACCAGGGTGCAGTTCGACCTGCCCATCGGCATCAACCAGTGGGTGCAGGAGCACTGCGTGTGGGGCTTCGCCGACTACCAGGGCACGAGGAACCTGGTGTACGAGGCCGCGTGGATGCTCAGCGAGGGCATTCCCTGCGACCTGCAGGTGGCCATGGCCAAGGCGCGGGCCAACGACGCCATCGAGGACGCCCTGTGGCGGTCCCAACAGGTTCTCGCCGGCGTCGGCTTCACCACCCAGGACGGCGTGCTGCCGCTGTACGTCAAGCGCGCTCTGGCCCAGAAGCACTACCTGGGCGACACCGACTATCATTTGGATAAGGTGGCGCAGGTGATAGAGAAGTGGCCCGAGCCGGAGAAGCCGCGGGGCAAGCGGCTCGGCATATTCGACACGCCCGAGGACCTGCAGGTGCCGGCGTGGGACGTGTGGCGCAACCAGACCAAGGGCAAGCTGTGGTAAACGCAGGCCGGTAACATACGGCCATATTGATGGAGGGCTGCCCCTGCGGGCAGCCCTCCCTTTCTTTCTGTCTCTCGTACAGTCCCACCCTCACCCTTCGACAGGCTCAGGGCAGGCCCTTACCCTCTCCCTCAAGGGACAGGGGATTGGTCTGGAGCGCTCTCCCTCAAGCGAGAGGGGCGGGCGCGCTACTCGCGTCACGAGCGCCACGGGGCGGGCGGGTGGGAACAAATCCTCCGTCCCCTGAGGGGAGGGACCCTTCCATAGAAGGAGACGGAGAGGGTAGGCGTTCATCCTCCAGAGCGGCGCCGCGGTGAAGGTTTCTCCCCCTTCTTCGTCTTCTTCCGGCGGCGCGCCGTCAGCACCACCGCAACGACCATGATGACCACGAGGGCAGCCAGCGCCACAATCAGCAGGTAGTGCCACCACAGCCAGCCACCACCGGCCGGGACCCGGCCGAGCATCCCCCAGTCGCTCACGTGCCTGGTGGTGGTGCACACCTCCCCCAAGCCGGTGTCGACCGCCGTGGGCATGGTGTTCCATTCCCCGCTCTCCTCGTCGCAATAGCCGAACCTCAGCCTCCCCGCGTCGCCTCCCGCGGCGTCCAGGTCGCCCTGGCTGTACTTGATGCATATGGTCAGGTCCGCTCCCAGCTCCGTCACCTCTTCGCCATCGACCAGCACCGTCACGCGGAAACAGGTGTCGCCCAGGCGGAACCCCTCAGGGGCTGAGCCGCAGGCCTCGCCGCAGGGAACGGGCTCGATGATTACCTCGGCGTCATCGCCGAAAGCGCCGTCGCCGAAGTCGAAGCTGCCCCTGCCGTCGTCGGTGATTATCTCACCACCGCCCGGCGGCACGGTGCCCTCACCACCGAACTGCGGTGTCGGCGTGGGTGTCGGTGTGGGGGTGGGCGTCCCGCCGGCTGCCGGCGTTCCCCCGGGCGTCGGCGTCCCCTCCGGGGTTGGCGTCCCTTCCGGCGTCGGCGTCCCCTCGGGCGTCGGCGTCCCCTCCGGGGTCGGCGTAGCCTCGGGCGTCGGCGTAGCCTCGGGCGTCGGCGTAACTCCGGGTGTCGGCGTCGGCGTGGGGGTCGTGCCGCCGCCACCCCCGCCGCCACCGCCGCCACCGGACTTCTTGTAGTAGATGAGGTCGAGCCCCCACACTTTGCCGCTGTCGAACCCCACCTCCCATTCCGGGTCGACGTCCTGCCACGGCCCGTCGGGGTAGTCGTACTGTACCCGCACCTCCTGCACCTTCTGAGTACCGACCCAGAACTCGACGATGCAGCTGCTGCAGATGCCGCCCTGCACGTAGAGCATGAGCACGCCGGGGTCGTCCGGGTCGCCGTACTTGCCCGCCTCGGTGAGCGTGATCTGGCCCTTCACCTCTCCGCCAACCTTGGCGGTGAGCACCGTTCCCACCGGGGCATTGACATAGGGGCCGCCCGGGGTTGAATACGTCTTTAGCGAGCCGCAGAAGGCGTGCGGCACCTGGGGAGACTCGCCCTCAGCCGCGGCAATCCCCGGGCCGGCGAGCAGCCCGGCGAGGGCCAACACCAGGCTCAGGGCAACAGCCAGCCTTATCACTCTTGCCATATCACATCCCTCCGCCCTGGGGAAAGGGGGAGGATGCGCTGGCATCCTCCCCCGTCTTGCCTATAGCTACGGTCCCATCTCCGGCCCGCGCCGCTCTATCTCGATGACCACCGTCTGGTCGATGTTCCACGGCCAGCCGTAGCCGTCGTTGCCGGGGAACCAGAAATCGACGTCCAGCTCCATCCACTCCTCGCCCAAGGGGGCGACCAGCGGCTTCTCGAAGTCGGCAAACGCGGCCCACCATGTGAGCTCGTCGAGCTCATACAGCTCCCATTGCAGCGCGCCCGCGGCCGCGGTGAAGTCACCTATGGCCTGCGCTGGCACCACCTGGCCCTGGAACTCCATGTACAGGTCAAACTCCATGGGCCACGCGCTCTCCCACAGGATGAGCTCGGTGCCGGGCAGGGTGGGCACGTCCACCGGCACGTAGATGATGGCGATGAAGCTTATGCCGTCCATCTCGAAGGCCAGGATGCGCACCGTGTCGGTGAAGTAGGGCACCCCGCCGTGCTCCGCCGGCTTCCAGAAGCCGATGCCGCTGGCGTCACTGCCGTAGATGGGCCCGAAATTTCCGGACTCATTGTAGAACTTGCTCCCCATCCGCCAGCCGTAGTCGGGCAGCAGGTCTTCGTAGTAGTCGAGGACGGCCTCCGGCGAGAAGGAGCCCTTGTACACCAGCGCCTGCCACTGCAGGCCCCAGTAGCCCGGAGGCATGGCCTCCCAGGTCCAGTCCTCGGTCCAGTCCATGTCGAACACCATGGTCGTCGCCGGGTAGCGCGGCACATCCGGCAGGTCCTCCCCCCGCTCGACGAGGAGGTTGAGGAACACCGGCGTGCTGCTGAAGCCGGCCAGGGTGTCGTCCCGCTCCATGAACACCCACTGCGCGCCGCCGATGCCCATGTTGGGCGCCGGCTGCGGCCGGTCCGCCCCGGGGTGGAGGTAGGTCCACTCCTCCTGGCCGAAGTACCAGTGGTACCCGCCGAGGTACCGGTGGCCGCACCACACGTACTCCTCCTCGTACTGGAGGTACTGCCGCGGGCTCTCGGCGATGATGTAGCCGCGGCCTTCCGCCGTCATCTCCTCGATGGACGTCAGGGCGTCGTCCACCGCCATCCACGGGTCGTAGGGCGGGCCTGCCGCCAGCCCGATGAGGTTCCAGCCGACGTTCACCTGGCGCGCCGGCTTGGGGGTGGCGTTGCGGTCGAACACCAGGCCGATGGCATCCCTGCCGGTGGCCTTGACGGCGATGCCGTCCAGCGGGCTCAGGATAGAGGCATTGGTGACCTGCTCCCACTTCTGGTTCACGCTGTCGAAGCGGTAGGCGATGGCGTACTCCAGGCCCTCGCCCAGAGTGGCGATGTCACCCCAGCAGTCGACCCCCAGGTCTATGGGCGTCGACCTCAGGTTCCACCCCTGCTCCAGGGGCAGGGCCACGTCAACCACCGCCAGGTCTATGTGCCCGCTCCGCGTGTTGCCCGTCCAGTCCTCCACGGTCACGCCGATCTGGAACTCGCCGGGCTCCATCATCTCGAAAAGCTTGGAGTATCCCGCGCTCCAGTCGAAGTACAGCCAGTAGAGGTACTTCAGGCGGAACTGGAAGGCCGCTTCCTTCACCCATGCCGGCCGCGGGCAGCCCTCGTCGAAGTCCATCCGCTCCCACATGCTCACCAGGGAGAGGTACCGGTGCCAGGACTCGAGCCAGTGCCCCCGCTCCTCGGGCCCGATGACCCACTCCGGCGGCTGCACCTGCGACAGGTCCCCGACGCCGAGGAACTGGGCCACCGCGCCCTCAAGGTCGAGGGTCACGTAGCGGATGCCCCGCGGCTGGGCGCCGTCCTCGAGGATGTCGGTGGTCTCCACCAGGTAGGTGCTGTTACCGGGGCCGGGGGTGAAGCCGAACTCCTCCTCGTAGGCGAAGTGCCACCAGTCCCCGGTCCACTCCTCGATGGCGGTGTACAGCGATATCATGTCGGGCACGGCCACCGCGGTGAGGATGTCCGGCGCCGCCGTATCGTAGTCGCCCGGTGTGCCGTCATAGCCGAAGGGCGACGTGGCCCACGGGGTGTAGTCCACGTAGCTGGAGACGCGGTCGCCCTCGCCGCCGGGGTTGGTGCCGCCGTTGTACGGCCCGGAGGAATGGCCCCACCAGTTCCACCGCGCGTCCACCGCCTGATCGGAGTTGTAGGTGAACACGCCGTAGGAGCCGGCGGCTTCGCCGTTGCCCACGATGTTGTTGTGGTTCAGCACGTTGTCCCAGGCGCCCCCGCCGAAGTGGACGCCGCACGCGGGGCCGCCGCCGCCGGCAAGGTTGCCGGTGATGACGTTGCACAGGATGTCGTTGTGGTCGCCCTCGACGATGATGCCGTCGCCGTTGTCGGCGATGCGGTTGCCCACGATGCCGTTGTGATGGGCTTCGTAATCGATCAAGATGCCGATGCCGTACAACTCGTCGTCCCCCATGTTGCTGGTTATGGCGTTGTTGATGATGGCATTGCCCGCGCACTGACCCCACAGCGCGATTCCGGCCCAGTGCTGGGATATGGTGTTGCCGTCGACGGTGACATCGTGGCAGTCATACAGGTCTATGCCGACATAGCCGGTGCCGTTGCGCTCGATGGTGTTGTCGAAGATGGTGACGTCCGCTCCACCGTCGGCGAATTCGAGGTCTATGCCAATGTAATCGTTGTCGACGATGCCGTTGTTGGGGCCGATGGCCAGGGTGCAGCCTCCGTTCACGCCGTTGATGCTTATCCCGTCATCTTGGTTGCCTTCGTGGGTCTCCTCCTCGGCGTCGGTCCACTCGCCGATGTCGTTGTTGGAGATGGTGACGCTGCCCCTGAGGAAGACCGGCTCGTGAGTGACGGGGTATTCGTCGTCTCCGGCAGCGATGTAGCCGATGTAGATACCGTCACCGTCGTCGCTGCCGTTCCCGGCCATCTTGTTGCTGTCGATGACCACCGTGCCCTCAACACCGGAGAGGTAGATGCCGTTGTGAATGTTGCCCGCGAAGTCCTCACTCGCAGCGACCACTGCGCCATCGTACTCGTAGCGGGTCCACGCGCCGATGATGTTGTTGCGGATCTCGAGCGAGCCGTCAACGTACTCCATCTCTATTCCATCGCTGTCGAAGCCGTTCTCGGAGATGGCATTGTCGCAGATGACGGCGCTGCTCCCGGGCCGCGTCCTGTAGACCCTTATCCCGTCCCACAAGTTGCCCCAGGCGCGGCTATCGGACTCCCCGTAGCTCAGGTCGAAGTCCCAGCCGCCGATGGCGTTGCCGGCGATGGTGAGGCTGCCGTCGAGGTACTCGACGTCGATGCCGTCATTGTCGTTCCAGGCGATGACGTTGTCCGGGCCGGTGTTGTCCCCGGAGAACATCCACCCGCCGTGGCCGCCTTCACCGACGGTGACGGTGGACTTCGGCCAGACATGCACGACCTTGATGCCGTCACCGGCGTTGCCGGAGTAAGACTCTTCCTCCACCACGTCGTACCAGGCGCCGATGACGCTGTCGGTGATGACCACCGTGCCCCCGGTCGTCTCGGAGCCGACATCCTCCAGGTGCACGCCGGTGAGAATTCCTCCGTTGTCGGCGATGATGCAGCCCTCGATGCGCAGCAGGCCGTCGAGGCTGTCGCCCCAGATGCCGGCGCCGCTGTTGTAGTGGATGAAGCAGTCCTTGATGGTGACGCTGCCGCCGTCCTGGATGTTCTCGATGTGAATGCCGTCCTGGAAGTCGTGGATCTCGAAGCCCTCCACGGTGACATCCACGCGGCCGGAGATGGTGATGCCGTGGCACGAACCACCGGAAGCCAACCGGACGTTGCGCCAGTCGCCGCTGCTCGACATCAGGGTGAGGGACTTGTAGATCTCAAGGCACTGGCTGTAGTCGCCCTGGTTCACCACCACGGTGTCGCCGGGGGCAGCCGCATCGATGGCGGTCTGTATCAGGCAGTACGGGTTCCCCGCGGTACCGTCACCCGGAGGCTCGCAGGTGTCGTCCACGTACCACGTGGTGGCCGCCGCCTTCACCGGCGTGGCCGGGGCGGCCACCCCGGCCGCCACCCCCACCAGCGACAGCGCCATGAGCAGCGCCATCGCCACGTAGAATATCTTCGTCTTCACGGTCCACCTCCGCTCCTTTCGCTGGAATCCCTCTGTCGAGGAAGCGCCGGCGCTCCCAGGAGCTGCCAGCCTCTCTCGGGTTCATCACTACGTTCAGACTACCGCCCGCGCACCTCCAAGGACAAAAAAACCGACCTCGCGGTCGGTTTCGCTACTGGCTCCACGGAACCCAAGCGTCCAAATACAGGCTCCGCTTCGTCGCCCCCACTTCAGCGCCGTATACTTCTAGCACAAGTACGCGTACTTGTCAACCTTTCACGGTCACCGCATGGCTGCGAGCAGCGCCGGCGCCGCTCTACTCAGGAGCGACCCGGGAGTCCCGCCTCCTGCTCCACACCACCAGAAACGCGCCGGCAGCCACCAGCACCACGCCTGCAATGAGCGGGCCGGCTGTAGCCCCCAGCTCGCGGGCCAGGAGCAGGGCGACGATGCCCGGCGTCACGAGCGCCACGGGCCGCCCCCCGGCACCAGCGCGGCCAGAGCTGTGGCGACCGCTTCCAGGGCTCACCTCCTTGCCGCCGCCCTTTCGCCGGGCGACGCGGCAAAAAAAAGACCGACCCCGCGGTCGGTTTCGCTACTGGCTCGGCGAAGCCCAAGCGTGCCAAGTACAGGCTCCGCGTCACTGCCCCCGCCTCTGTTGCCGCAGTCACCGGGCTTCAACCGGCGCCCGGTCACGGCGAGCACATTCTGACACTGCGACGCACGCCTGTCAACCTCACATTACCTACCTGAACCTCCCACACCATCACCCTTCGGACGGGCTTCACCATCACCCTTCGACAGGCTCAGGGCAGGCCCCACCCCTCTCCCTCAAGGGAGAGGGGACTGGTCTGGAGCGCTCTCCCTCAAGGGAGAGGGGATTCGGTGCAAAGGTGTCTCCATCAACGGAGAGGGGAGGCGCGCTACCGGCGTAACGAGCGCCACAGGGCGGGCGGGTGGGCCTCACTGACAGAAGCGCCTTGACCCGAATAGAACATCTGTGCTACCATGGCCGCCGTCATGAGCAGTGGCGAGGAGGGAGCCATGTCCACTCTGGCAACAGCGATCAGCAACGGGCAGTGGGAGCTGGCGGCGCACGTCCTGGTGCTGGCGGCACTGCGGACCCTCAACAGCAATCAGCCCGTCCCCAGCTCGACGAAGGGAGGCACCGGGGGTGGCAGCAGGAAACGGAAGCACAACAGGCACAGCAGGCGCCCGTAGGCGCAGCTTCTACGCCAGCGTGCTGGATTCGGCGGAGGCCATGGAGCTGGAGGAGGCGCTCGACGTCGAGGGCGTCTCCGACGAGATCGCCCTGCTGCGCGTCAAAATTCAGTCCCTGCTGGAGAACGACCCGGAGAATATCAAGCTGCTGGTCGAGGCCACCAACGCCCTGGCGCGGCTGGTCAGGACGCGGTACAGCCTGGAGAAGGGGCAGGGCAAGGGGCTGAAGGAGGCCATCGCCAATGTCCTCAAGGATATCGCCCTCCCGCTGGGCATCGGGCTCGGGGCCACCATCACCACTGTCAACAAGTAAGCTGCGCCCCTACCAGGTAGAGGCGGGCCGCGCCATCCTCGACAGCGCGCTCAACGGCAGGGGCCTCACCTTCTCGGTGGAGATCGCCCGCCAGGGAGGGAAGAACGAGCTGTCGGCCCAGCTCGAGGTGCTGCTGCTCACCCTGAACATGGCGCGGCCGCGCAACCTGGTGAAGTGCTCGCCGACCTTCAAGCCGCAGACGGTCATCAGCATGATGCGCCTCAAAGACCGGCTGAACGACGCCGGCTACCGCGGCTTCTGGGCGGCGGAGCTGGGCTACATCATCCGCCTCGGCGAGGCGCGCGCCATCTTCCTCTCCGCCGATGAATCGGCCAACGTCGTCGGCACCACCGCCCACATCCTCCTCGAGGTGGACGAGAGCCAGGACGTCTCCCGGGAGAAGTACAGCAAGGACTTCAAGCCGATGGGGGCCACCACCAACGTCACCACGGTCCACTACGGCACCACCTGGGACGACGCAACGCTGCTCGAGGAGGTGAAGCAGGCCAACCTGGAGCTGGAGCGCCGCGACGGCGTGAGGCGCCACTTCCGCTACGACTGGCAGGAGGTGGCGAGGTACAACCCCGACTACCTGACCTACGTCGAGGCGGAGCGGCGGCGGCTGGGGGAGGACCACCCGCTGTTCCAGACGCAGTACTGCCTCAGACCCATCCGCGGGGGCGGCGGCTTCCTCAGCGCCCAGCAGCGGGCCCAGCTCGGCGGGTCGCACCCCCGCCGCCATGCGCCGCAGAAGGGAAAGGTATACATCGCCGGCATCGACCTGGCGGGCGAGGCGGAGGAAGGTGAGGACGCCATCCTGCGCGCCATGAAGCCGCGACGGGACTCCACCGTGGTCACCATCGGGGAGCTGGACCTTCCTTCAACTTCGCCCAGGACAGGCCCCGGGGGCGACGACGTCGCCCCTGAACCGCGGGTCAATGTGGTGGAGCACTACTGGTGGACGGGGACGCCGCACACGGCCCTGTACCCGCGGCTGGTGGACGTGCTGAAGAACGTGTGGGGTTGCCGGCGCGTGGCGGTCGACGCCACCGGCGTCGGCGCGGGCGTGGCGTCGTTCCTGGCCAGGGCGCTGGGCAAGACGGTGGTACGCCCCTTCGTCTTCACCCGGCAGAGCAAGTCGCGGCTGGGGTTCAACCTGCTGGCCGCGGTGAACTCGGGCAGGGCGAAGATGTACGCCGCCGACGGGTCCGAGGAATACGGCGAGTTCTGGCGCCAGATGGAGAGGGCGAAGAGCTACTACCGCCCCAGCCAGACGATGAGCTTCTACGTGCCGCCCGAGGAGGGACACGACGACTTCCTCGTCAGCCTGGCGCTGCTGGTGGAGGCGTCGGGCTACCGCCCGCGCCGCGCCCGCGGCGCTCCCTCCAAGGGAGTGTGTTGACCCCAACCCAACCGTTCGCCCTGAGCTTGTCGAAGGGCGACGGGCCACGCGACCGTTCATGGTTCGACAGGCTCACCACGAACGGATGAAATGAGCCTGTGCTGGGCTTGTCGAAGGCCGGGCGCCAGGCCAGTTGGACGGCAGTCCAGCCCAGGGTTTCTCTTTGCCCCTCTTCCCTTCCCCCCTCGGTGTCGGTCTTCCCACCCGGCCCACCCCGTGGCGTTCGTGACCCGAGTAGCGCACCTCCCCGTCCCTTGAGGGAGAGGGTAAGGGCCTGCCCTGAGCCTGTCGAAGGGTGAGGGTGGAGCCTGTCTCGGGGGACTGACACGTCCCAGGCTGCACCACACAAAGAAGGGGGAGCCCGTGCGGGCTCCCCCAATATCATACGCGGTTGCCGGGCGTCCGGGGCATCCCCCGGAGCCTGCACCGTAGCGCTGGGCGGGCTCCCTACCGGCCGACGATGGCGATGGAGCAGACGTTGCCGTGGGGCACACCGCCGAGGTTATGCGTCAGCCCGAACTTGGGGTCCTTTATCTGGCGCTCGCCGGCCCTCCCCTGGAGCTGCGTGTACATCTCGTAGATCATCCGCAGCCCGGAGGCGCCGATGGGATGGCCGAAGCACTTCAGCCCGCCGTCGGGCTGCACCGGCAGCCCACCATCGAGGTCGAAGAAGCCCGACTCGATGTCGTCCCGGGCATGGCCGCGCGGACTGAACTGGAGGTCCTCCATGGTCACCGTCTCGGTGATGGAGAAGCAGTCGTGCACCTCGGCCATGCTGATCTCCTCGCGGGCGTTACTGATCCCCGCCTCCTTGTACGCCCGGGCGGCGGCACGCGTCGTCGACTCGATGTGGGCCATGTCGTAGTCGGTGTACTGGATCTCCTCACCGGAGCTGATGGCGATTTGCAGCGCCTTGACGTACACCGGGTCGTCGCGGAACTTCTTGGCCCAGTCGGCGCGGCACACTATCGCCGCAGCCGAGCCGTCACTCACCCCGCAGCAGTCGTACAGTCCCAGTGGCCAGGCGACTATAGGGGCCTTCACCACCTCGTCGAGGGTCACCTCGCGGCGGAGGTGCGCCTTGGGGTGCCTCGCCCCGTTGTGGTGGCTCTTCACCGAGACCCGGCCGATCATCCGCTTCCCTTCGTCCGGCGACAGGCCGTAGACGGTGAAGTACCGCGTCGCCAGCATGGCGAAGGCGCCGGGCGCGGTCATGTTGGCCCCGCTCATCGATACGCCCATAGAGGGAAGGCCGCCGTAGCCGACGTCCTTCAGCTTCTCCACCCCGATGGCCAGGGCGATATCGGACGCGCCGGAGGCCACGGCATAGGTGGCGCCTCTCAGGGCTTCCGTGCCCGAGGCGCACATGTTCTCCACGTGGGTCACCCCGATGTACGGCAGGTGGAGCAGGGTGGACAGGGGCATACCGCTCAGACCCTGCAGCGGGTAAAACGCGCCCCAGTAGGCGACATCGATGTCCTTCTTCTCGATGCCAGCATCCTCTATGCACTCCTTGAAGGCCTCGACCATCAGGTCATCGCCGCTCTTGTCCCACCGCTCGCCGAACCTGGTGCAGCCCATCCCGATGATAGCAACCTTGTCCCGTATTCCCTCAGGCATATCTCTGCTGCCTCCTTCCCTCAGTCTATTGCGCTTCGCGCAATGGCCCGTACGCCGCCCAAATCATATCACAAGACGGTTCTCCGCGCAAATGCCCCATTCCCCGGCACGACCCTCCTGTGAGCCTGTTCAGAAATTGCAGTGCCCCAATGAATCGGGCCATTGTCCCCTATTCGTCAGGCGACTACACAAACCGGCGGGTGGGAACACGTGACAGAAGGTCGTTGACAGGTTAGAACAAATGTTCTACCATTGCGGCATGGACGACTTCGTTCCCGAGCATTGCGACTACCGCGACGACGGCTGCGACCTGTTCCCCTCGTGCCTGCACTGTCCCCTGGCCACCTGCCGCTATGATTCGCCGGGGCAGCATACCGGCAAGGAGCTGAGAGACCGCGAGATGCGGCGGCTCCACGCCGCCGGGATGGGCGTCAGGGAGCTGGCGCAGCGCTTCACGGTGAGCACGCGCACCGTCTACCGCGCCATAGGCGGCGGTGCCGGTGACGGCAGCACATCCGTCCCATCGAGGAGGGATAGCGTGGCGGTGCGCCATGAATGAGGCGACCGTTCCGCAGCTCCGCCGCATGGACCGCGACCGCATGAGGCGCTACAGCGATAACCTGGCCTTCTACAACGGCGAGCAGTGGCCGGCGCGGGCTACCCG
>Ga0209164_1001453_pt1 | contig 30530 bp, 27 predicted proteins | sample MTBNYHSulfiMetaG_FD_187458 | JGI IMG/M metagenome (GOLD analysis project Ga0209164, IMG submission 187458) | Enrichment culture microbial communities from rom New York Harbor, USA that are MTBE-degrading - MTBE-NYH (New York Harbor Sulfidogenic)... | ecosystem: Environmental > Aquatic > Marine >... | reverse complement strand
GCCCCGGTTTCCCCGGTGGCTTCGTCGAGGTATACGAGGTCGGTGAAGGTTCCGCCGATGTCGCTCGCCGCTCTCACGTCGGCGCATTATAGGACGAAACGCAGGCGGAGTCTCCACCCCGAGAGCTCCCCCGGCCGAGCCTCCCGCCGAGCCGCCCGCAAACCGGCCGAGGAAAACCTTGCGTTGCGGTTTGAGCCCCGCTACACTTCCGGGAGATGGTGCGGCCCTTGCGATTGCCCGCCGCGGGGACACCCTCCGGACACCGCCGCGGCCGTGTCCGGGCCCGAGAGACCGCGGAACCAGGGGGAGGAGCTCATCATGGGGGAGAAGCGTACGATTCGAGGGCTAGCCCCGGCGGCCGTGCTGTTCGCCGTTTTTGTCGCCGCGGCGATGCTGGCCCCGCCGGGTGCCGCAGCCCTGGAGGCCGGCTTCGAAGTGGAGGCGGCGGCGGGCGCCGGCTTCGGCCGGGCCGCCTACGACCTGAACGTGCCGATCGGTGCCGACGCGGTCATGAGCCGCCTGGAGTTCCCCCTGGACCGGGTGTCCGTGTCCCTCGGCGGGGCCTTCTCTCTGGGCAGCGGCGGGGTCGAGCTCTGGCGCTTCGCCCTGGGCGGGACCCTCGGGCTCACGGACCCGAACGGGCTGATGCGGGACTACGACTGGATCAAGCCGGCCGGCTTCCCGCCGGTACCCTTCTCCTACACCGAATCCCCCGTCCAAGAGGTCGCCGGCGGTGCGTCCCTCAGGGCCTCCCGGGTGCTCCTGTCCCGGGGACTGCTCGGGCTGTGGGTCACTGCGGGTTACCGATTCGATTACCTCTTCCAGAGCGTTCGGGGATACGAGGGGTGGCAGTACGTGTGGAACGAGGTCGCCGGGGCCTACGACCTGTACCTGATCTGGGGAAGCGAGGAGGCCCTGCGCTACACCCTGCAGGTCCACGGACTGCCCCTTGGTCTGGACCTGCGCCTGTCCCCCGGCGGGCGACTGGGTATGGCTCTGGAGGTTGCGTACATGCCGGTGTACGCCTCCGACGTGGACGACCACGTGCTGCGCAACAAGCTCTCCACCGCCGCGGGGCTCGGCCACGGGGTGCTGGGGGCGCTGGAGCTTCGCTTTGCCATGCTTCCGGTTGCCGGCGCCCCCGCCCGGGGGCTGTACCTGGCCGCCCGGGTGGAGGGTCTGGCCTGGCTCGTCTCCACGACCCAGACCCAGGAGTGGTACGGCGACGACCCCGCCGGGCCGGGGGACGAGACCGGCATGGTCATTTCGGGGATCGACCACGACATCTCCAACCTGGAGCTCCGCGCCCGCGTGGGGGTGGGTTTCAGCTTCTGAGCCCTCCCGCTGCGGTGGGCGAGCCGGGGTTCTCACGAGGGCTCGGGGGGTTCTGCCGAAAGCACGCGCACGTCCAGGGACTGCACGCGCCGGAAGTGCTCCGCGTCGTTCGGCCCCACGACGACGCTGCAGCCGAGTGCTCTGCACGTTGCCGCTACCGCGATGTCGTTTTGGGGGATCAGCGCCCCTGTTTGGGACAACTCGGCGTAGATGTCCGCATAGTGCTCGGCGATCTCGGGCGTGAACGCCTCGATTTCCGCCCGCAGCCGGATGGCCTCCAGGTGAGCACGTCGCCTGGCCGCTCGTTGCGGGGAGCCGGCCAGCCGGGCTCCGATCAGCGCCTCCGCCCACACGATGGCTGGAACGACGACAGTTTCATCGCCGAGTGAAGCAGGCGGTTGCTCTCGGTCGAGCGATCGCTCCAGCTCGACCAGCGCGGAGGTGTCCAGGACTACTGCCACGGGTTCGCCATCGGGACGTCTGAGGCGTTGACGCGCTCGAGATCCCGGGCGAAATCCTCATCGGCCCTCGCCTCACGCATGGCCGTCCAGAGCATCCGCAGTGTGGACCCGCGCGTTCCGGAGACGGGTCCCAATTCCGCCACCGGCCGGCGGTTCTTCGTGAGCACGAAACGGTCGCCGGTGTGTTTGATCCGTGCCAGGCATTCCCCCAGGTTGCGAGCTGCCTCGGTGGTCGAGATTCTGATCTTCATACTCGTAGAAGTGTAATATACAGATTTGTGCAAGCCAAGCCGAGGGTGGCACAACGGGAATCGCCAAGCACGGGGGGAGGGATCAGTTGTAGCTGAGGGCTTGGGCGTACCGATGCGCCGGATTCGCGTCGCCCTTGATGTTGTAGACATCCAGCAGGAGATCGTTCATGAACATGCCCAGGGCATGCTTGCCCGACCCGGGGTGCGCCTGCTTCAGCCAGGTAGTGCTGACGCCGCTGAAGCGTCCGTTGTTCAGGGTGCCCGCCACGATCAGCCTCTCGGGATCGCCCTGCTGGATGACCTCCTCGTGGGATTGTCCGCTCCCGGAGATGCACACGACGGTGAGCACGGCAGGCAGGGAAGGCCTGATTCGGCCGTAGAACAGGGCGTAGTTGAGCTCCGGCTCCGGGCCCAGTCCGTGGCCGGCGAGCATGACGGCGATTCCGTTTTCGTAGAGGCGGCGCACTTCTTCCCGGATGAGTCTCTTTCTACGGAGAGCGGCGATGTCCCGGTACAGGGCGCCCAGGGCGCTTTCGTCGAAATCTCGAATCGCGCTCAGGGCCAGTTGAAGGTATGGCATCTCGTAGTCCCGTGGTGCTGTGGCGGCTGCTGTGGCGGCTCAAGGGGCAATTTCGCACGCAGAAGCCCACGGCGCAATCGGGAACGCGTATGATTTTTCGTTGCTCCGGTGGTACCACGAGATCACCGGAGGCCAGTCGGAAGTGCTAGACTCGGGCGCGGGCCTCCCCTCCGGGGCCGGGTGTGTTCAGAACCCCCGAAGGCGGTAGTAGTCGGCCAGGAGCTCCTCGAAGCGCTCCCGGGGAAACCGGATGCCCTTGGAGCCCAGGGGGTGCTCGAAGAAGTGCCGGGGCAGGGTGTCTTCTTCCGGGCTCATCCCTTCCCGCAGGTTGAAGCGCCTGACTGTGTGAGCGATCCCCGAGGCGATCTCGCGCAGTGCGGCCGGGTCGAGCTCGAGTCCCATGGTGCCCCGCACGATCGTGCTCAGGTCCGCCCAGGTGAGCTGGTCCCGGTAGAAGCGGCACAGGATCAGGCAGTCCAGGATGGTCAGGCGGTCCTCCAGCTCGATGAGCATTTCGGCCTTGCCCTCATTGGCCTGGGGGTCGATCATGCCGCTGAGCTCGGGCTTGTAGAAGGTGCCCCGCAGGTGACAGGCCCCCCGGTCCGAAACCGCGTACGACAGCCCCACTCCCTGGAGGTAGCGGGGCTCGTAGCCCGGGGGCTCCAGTCCCTTCACGTGGATCGCGATTTCCTCCAGCCCCAGCTCCCGGGCGGCGGTCCGCACGCCTTCGGCCAGCAGGTTTCCGATTCCCTCGCGGTGGGCGATGCGCCGCAGCAGCTCGGCGATGCGGTCCACCTCCCCGTAGTCGATGGCATAGTCGATGCGCCCCCGCCTGCGGGCCTCGATGGCGAAGGCGGTCAGGTTGCCCGCGGTGATGGTGTCCATGCCCAGGCGATCGCACAGGTCGTTCAGGTAGACGATCTCCCGGATGTCCGCCACGTAGTTCAGCCCCCCGAAGGCGTAGATGGTCTCGTACTCCGGGCCGTCGATGCTCAAACCCCGGTGGCGGCCGTCGCGCACCGTGGTCGAGCGGATGCAGTTGATGAAGCACTGCCCGCAGGCCCTGGGCCTGACATCGCAGTGCCTTATCAGCGCCTCGCCGTCGATCTCCCCGATGTGCGGCACCGTGCCTTCCTGCCAGTACCGGGCGGGAAAGGCCTCGACCCGGGATGTCAGTCCCACCAGGAGGGCCGTTCCGTACTTCTTGAAGGCCTCGGTGGCCGGATGCTCCTTGCCTCGAGCCAGGATCTCCCTGTGGAAGCCCTGGAGCAGCTCCGGGTCGGCGGCGCTCTTGCGGGCGCTCCCCCGGAGCACCAGGGCCTTGACCCGCTTGCTCCCCAGCACGGCCCCGACCCCCGTGCGGCCCAGGCAGCGGCCCTGATCGTTGTTTGCGTAGGCGAACCTGACCAGCTTCTCACCGGCCGGCCCGATGGTGATCACGGCGGTCCCGGTGCCGCCGTGGCGCTCCCTCAGGAGCGACTCGGTCTCCAGGGCGTCCTTGCCGCGGAGCCAGGCGGCGTCGTGGAAGCTGATCTCCCCGCCGTCGACCTCCAGGTACACCCACCCGGCCGCCGCCCCTTTCAGCACCAGGGCATCGTAGCCCAGGGCCGCGATGGGCCGGTAGGCCCGGCCGCCGGAGTAGGACTCGCAGTAGATCCCGGTCAGGGGCGACTTGGTGTAGGCGGCGTAGCGGTTGGCCCCCCACACCGGGAGGCCCACGGCCGGGCCGATCGCCAGGATCAGGTGGTTGTCCGGGGACAGGGGATCGACCCCCGGGGGATTGTGCTCGAGAAGCAGGTAGGAGCCCAGGCCCTTGCCGCCCAGGAAGCCCTCGTACACGCTGTCCCCGATCCGTTGCTCCGAAGAGCTGCCGGTGGAGAGGTCGACCGTCAGGGTCTTGCCGTAGACGCCCTTCACCGCCTGGTCCCTTTTCTCCTGCCTGCTTTCGGTCGCGGGAGCCCGGCGCCGCCGGCTGCCCCGGTCGAGGGCTTCTTCCCCGAGAGCCGGGTGATCAGGGTGATGAGCAGGATGGACACCAGGCTGAAGAACAGGGCGGCGAAGACCTTGTCCACGCTGAAGCCCAGGGAGCGGGCGATCGGCGCCTCGAAGAGCGCGAAGAGCAGGGCGGCGGCCGTGGAGGCGATCATCCCCACGGAAACCGACAGGGGCGTGGGCACCGGCGCCGCCTTGCTGGTCCAGAAGATTCCGAGGACCACTGCCACGGCGGCGGCCGCGCGAATGGCGTACGTGATGTAGGCCGTGTCCAGGATCATTCCCCGCAGAAACAGGGCCAGGGGGATGGACGCGATTCCGACCGCCAGGACCAGGACCCTGGAGGCCCGGAACAGCCGGCGCTCGTCCACGCGCCGGCCCATGAGCTCGTACATGTCCTTGGTCAGGATCGTGCTCACGGCGAACATGACCGGGGCAATGGTGGAGAGGATGGCCGCCAGGATGCCGGCCAGGGCCAGCCCGCTCAGCCACCCCGGGAGCAGAGCCGGGCTCATCAGCAGGAAGGGCAGGGCCTGCTTGGCCGTGGGGGGCGCCCCGTCGGCCAGCCCGGCCCGGGCCGCCATGCCCAGGGTCGAGACGAGCACCCCCACCGGGGCGATGAACAGGGCGCTCAGGAACGAGGACCTGCGGGCGGTGCGGATATCCCTGGCGGCGAACACCGGCTGGATCGAGGCCTGGGAAGCGAAGCCGGCCAGGATCCCCCCTACCAGCCAGGCGACGACCGGGCTGATCCCCTGGGAGAAGGGGTTTCTGAAGCTCGCGCCCTCCCCTGCCGGCAGGGCGGCTTCCAGGTGGGCGAACAGCCCGCCGTACCCGCCGGCCTTGACCAGGACGATCGCGAACACCGAGATCAGGGTGGTGAACAGCAGGATCACGTGAATCAGGTTGGTCAAGGCGATGCTGCGCATCCCGCCGAAGTACACGTAGGCGGTGACGATGAGCCCGGACACCACGATGGCAGGGGCCCGCGGCAGACCCAGTACCTGGGTGGCGACGCTTCCCACGGCCTGGAGCTGGATGTAGCCGAGGATCACGAAGGCCACCACGAAGCACACCGAGGTGATGACCCGGGTGCGGCGGTTGAACAGAGTCTCCAGCATCTCCCCGACCGTGTGCAGGTTGCTCTTCCGGTAGGCGGCGGCCAGGAGCAGCCCGAAGAGGACCATGCCAACCGCCGTGGAGACGTTGTAGAACATGGGGAAGAACCCGCTGGAAAAGGCCCGCTCGGCGGTGCCGATGGTGCTCATGCCCCCGAGCCACTCCCCCAGGATGGTGGCCGTGCACAGCCCCACCCCCAGGTTGCGTCCGGCTACCAGGAAGTCGCTCGTGTCCCGGGAGAAGCGCCGGGTCAGCCACCCCACCCCGACCAGGACCAGGAAGTAGGCGAGGATGATCGCAATCTGGATGTTCATGTCCGTCACCTGCCGAGGGAGAGTCCCCGGGACGCGGCGGTGCGCGTCCTCAGGGGGAGAGGATAGACGCTGCCCGGCCTGCTTGTCCATTCCGCGTCATTGCCGGGTGGGGCGCCATGGGCCGCGGTCCGGCAATTGACATTAGCGGTAAGAATTCATACCATGACAGTATGAAAACAATCGTGTCCGAAAAGGGTCAAATCACGATCCCCAAAGCGGTCAGGGACAGACTCGGCATTGTCCCAGGGACCGTCCTGGAAGTCGACACCGTCGGAGGCAAGCTCGTGGCCGTGAAAAGGGACACAATGGATCCGGTCCTGAAGTGGCGCGGTAGAGGCAGAGTCCCCGGCGGCGAGACGGTCGATGAGTACCTGCGGGGGATCCGGGGATGATCTCGGCCCTTGACACTTCGGTCATCCTGGACGTGCTGGCCGGCACCGGTGCCTTTTCGGACTCGTCCATGCAGACGATCAGTCGAGCACGACGCGAAGGACGGCTGATCGTCTGCGAGTGTGTGATCGCCGAGCTGCTGCCGGCTCTGAGTGACCGGGAAGAGATCCTGGAGTTGATGTTGGACTGGCAGATCCACTTCGTCCCCCAGTCGCAGGAGAGCGCTTTGCTGGCGGGAGAGCACTTCGGCACCTATCTGAGACGGGGCGGTGCGCAGAAGCGAGTGCTCCCGGATTTCCTGATCGGGGCTCACGCGCGGGTCCATGCCGACCGCCTGGTGGCCCGCGATCGCGGCTATCTGAGGGAGTACTTCAGGGACCTGGACCTGGTGGATCCATCCGCCGGTTGAGGCGATCACCAGCCCCGGCGGGGACGGCGTGCAGCTATGCGCGCCCACCCGTGCCGAGCTCCGCCTGCAGGCGGGCCAGCGCCTCGTGCTTCCTGAGCACTGCGACGGCTTCGGCGGCAGTTCGGACACGCAACAGGCTCTCGCCGACCTTGCGGTGCTTCAGGAGTCTGGCCAGGGACGACAGGATCTCCAGGTACTGCGCCCGTTCGACTTCCGGGGCCAGGATCACGAACAGCAGGCGCACGGGTTTGTGGAAGAGGGTCGAAGCGAAGCTGACCCCCCGCCTGGAGCGTCCCAGCAGGATCACCGGCTCCTCCACCTCCGCCGTGATCGCGTGGGGGATGGCGATCCCGTGGCCTACGGCCGTGCTCATCTGGCGTTCCCGGCGCCTCAACTGCTCGGCGATTCGATCCGGGTCGGCGTCGGGCCTGGCCACGGTGATCCGCTGCGCCAGCTCCGCCAGCGCCGCGTTGCGGGTGCGGGCTTCGAGCTCCAGGTTCACCAGCGGCTCCTGGAACAGGTGGGCGATCCCGAGCATCCGGGCCGCGGGGGTGCGCCTGTCGGAGCTTTCGATGACCGCCAGGTCGTCGTCCGGGATCCCACGCTTGAGGCGGTAGGAGGCCACCGAGATCATCGGCGGGCGCTGCTTGCCCCGGATCTCCTCGGTGGCGCGGATGTAGGCGCGGCCGTCCCTGCGCACCAGGTTGATCTCGTGGCCCAGTCCCTCGAGGAGGGCCAGCTTCCCCAACTGCTCGGAGCGGGTCATCAGCACCGACAGAATCGCGCAGGACATGCTGCGCAGGCTGTCGATGGGCTGGTTCCTGTGGACCCTGACGTCCAGATCCACCTGGGCGATCGCCTGGATGCCGAAGCGCTGCTCGATGTCGATGAGAAGCCCCACCTCGACAGGATAGCCGCTGAGAAAGGGTACCCGCTCGAGCAGGCTTCGCCTGCCGGCGTACTCGCCCGACAGCGGCTGGGCGAGCAGGGACAGGTCCGGGTAGAGCAGGTTGAGGAACGGCCGTACCAGGAGCTCGGTGACCCGTCCGCCCCCGGGCCGGAGACGGCGGCCGATCCGGATGGGCCTGCGGTAGAAGGCCTTGACGTACCCGATCTCCGGGTACATGAGCAGGGGGCCTACGAGCCCGTAGACGAACTTCGGATGGATGTTGCGGATGTCCGAGTCGACCCAGACCAGGATGTCGCCCCCGGCGAGGTAGAGGCTCTTCCAGAGGTTCTCGCCTTTGCCTCGCAGGCGCCCCATCTCGGGCAGGTGCTCGTCGGCGAGGCAAACCTCGGCCCCGAGCCGGGCGGCCACCTTTCGGGTCCGGTCGGTGGAGCCGCTGTCCACCACCAGGATCTGGTCCAGCAGCGGATGGTGGTCCATCAGGGAGCGCTTGAGCACCCGGATCTCCCGGCCGATGGTCTTTTCTTCGTTCAGGCACGGAAAGCAGAGAGTTATGGAGAGTCCCTGGGCCCGCTTCAGCCCGACCAACTGCGCGATGTCCGCGAACTGGGAGTGATGAAACGTACGCTCCGCGAGCCACTGCTCGAGATCCATGATCCTGCGGCCCCCGGCCCTTTCTCTCTGCTTCGGCCCCTGCCCCGCCAACTATTGTACGCCTTCCGTGCCCCGGCCGCCACCACCCGGCCGCCAGCGCCCCGGCAGCTCTGCTCCCAGCTCACGTACCAGTCGAGGGGAGCGCTTCGATCGGCGGGCACACCGGCGGTTCAGGGTTTTCGTCTACCGTTACTCGGCTCCAGCCGCGTCCTCGGGAACCTCAGGCTGGCCGGCATCGTGGATCTCGCAGAGTGGGTTCGGCTCGCCGATGGTCCCCAGCAGGAGCCGCTCGGCGTTCAGCGCGACGCCAACCGCCACCGGGTGCGCAGGCGCGGCCTCATGTGATGCTCCGCACCGACCCCCGCCTCACCAGATGGGGTGGAAAGACGACCGACTGGCGTTCCTGGTCGCCCTGCTCGATCTTGTGCAGCAGCATCCTCAAGCTCTCCGTGCCGATTCGCTTTCTCGGCTGGTGGATCGTCGTGAGCGGCGGGGAAAGCACACCGGCGATCTCGACGTTGTCGTAGCCGATGACGCTGTAGTCGTCCGGTATCCGGAACTTGAGCTCGTTGGCCACCTTGTAGATGCCGATGGCCAGCAAGTCGCTGATTGTCACCACCGCGGTGAACTCGAGGTTGGGGTATTCGGAGCTGCCGGTCAGGAGCCGTTTGAAGGTCTGGTAGCCGCTCTCGATGGACAGATCATCGGCATGGACGATGAGCTCTTCGCGCACGGGGATACCGCTCTCCTTGAGCGTCATCCTGTAGTTGTCTATGAAGTGGCTGGCCATGCACCGGGTTGGTGGGCCGGTGAGAAGAAGGATGTCCCGATGGCCTCGACTCACGAGGTGTTCGGTGGCCATGCGGGCGCCCATGCCGTGGTCCGAGTATACGTAGCTCGTGTCCGGGAAGTACGGGTAGCAGTCGATGAGCACGTACTCGACGCCGTGTTCCTCAAGGAGGTGGACGTTTTCGGTCCGGTCGTTGATGGGCGAGAGAATGATTCCGTCGACGCGCTTGGAAAGCATCGAAATTATGTTGGCCCGCTCCTGGGCCGCATCGTAGTGGGAGTAGCTGATGATCATCGAGTAGCTGCCGCGATTGAGGGTCTCTCCGATGACGCCGAGAATCTCCGAGTAGAACGGGTTGTTCAGATCGTTGAAGATGATACCGATGGTGTTGGTCTTGTTCTGCCTGAGTCCCTTGGCAAGCGAATCGGGGTAGTAGTTCAGTGCCCGGGCTACCTGCAGGACCCGCTCGGCCGTCTCCCTGTTGGCCCGCGGATCGCTGCGCAGCGCACGGGACACTGTGGACAGAGACACGTTGGCAACCTGTGCGATCTGCCGGATGGTGACCTTCTTGCGTTGACTGCCGTTCAAGGCCTGTCCTTTCCTGACGCCCCCGTCTGACAACGTTGACAGCCGCCACGGCTTTCGACGGCATGCCGCAGCCTGGCAAGAGCATACTGCAAAACGCGATCACGGTCAACAAATGCAGTGATAGCAGGCCATTAGGTCTTCGTAGGCATACGTACACGCGGGTGTGCCTTGACAAGGGACTGCTCATGGTTTAGTGTCTTTGGCAACGATGCCAACCGGCGGTCGGGCGGGAGACGGCGCTGGAGCAGGCGGGCGCGGGCGGCCGCCCCGAGTTGGTCGCGTACAAGGAGGCGGAGTCGTGGCGTACCGGATGGGAATCGTCGGAATGGGCAAGATGGGTGGATTCCACGCGGAGTGGATCGCCAAGAATTCTGACATGGAGCTGAGGGCCATCTGCGAGAAAAACCCGGCCCGAATCGAGAAGCTCCGCGAGCAGTACCCGGTGACGATACACCAGGACTATGTTGCTTTCCTGGAGCAAGAGCTGGATTTCGTCGTGGTCGTCACCACCAACGAGTCTCACGAAGAGCTGACCGTAGCGGCCCTGAACAGCGGCAAGCACGTAATCGTGGAGAAGCCGATGAGCGTCAGCTACGAAAGCTGCCGCCGCATGATCCGGGCGGCAGAGAAGAACGAGCGCCACCTGTTCGTTCATCACAGCAGCCGCTGGGACCGCGACTTCCTGCTTGTCAAGGAGGCGATCGCCTCGGGGCTGCTCGGCGAGATCCTGGTCATCCAGTCCAAGGTCATGCTCTGCGACGAGGGATGGCCCGCCTGGGGCATCGAAGGTATGGCCAACCCCTGGCGGATCAAGGCCGAGCACTTCGGCGGCCTGCTCTTCGACTGGGGCCCACACCTGGTGGATCAGCTTCTGCTGATAATGAAAGCCCCGCTGTTGGGGGTGTTGGGGCAGCTGCAAAGCGGCGTCTGGAGCACCGAGGTGGATGACCACTTTCTCGCGGTCCTGAACTTCGAGGGGAAGACGCTCTGCCAAATCGAGGTCAGCAACAACGCGCGAATCGCCTTGCCGCGCTGGTACGTGATCGGCAGCCGGGGCACTCTGGAGGTCAAGGGATTCAAGGAGCCCTTCTGGGACCACGCCGAGATCGTATACCAGCGGGAAGATGGCAAGAAGGAAACACGCTTGGTGGAGCTGCATGAAGTCTGCGAGTCCGGGGCGGAGGGAGGATTCTACGAGGATCTGATTCCCTTCGTCGAAGGCCGGAAGGAGCAGTTCGTTTCCATGCACGAAGCCGCCCGGGTGGTACAGGTCCTCGAGCTCATCAAGCGCTCCAGCCGCGACGGCTGCTTCGTCCAGGCGCCTTCCGATGGTTGAGCGGCAAGATCTGCCGGAAAAAGCTTGACAGCGGGCATTTCGTCGGCGATAATGGGAACGTTACCAAGAATATGAGTTCGTGGTCCCGTAGAGGGGGCGTTTTTGTGAGAATGTTGCCAATTCGGCTCAAGGAGCGGCCCGCGTGAGGACCCGCAGCGAAGGGTGGCTGAAAGAAGCACGTTTTGTCTCCCGGGTTCTCGACGGGGTACCCGGCGTGGACAAGAGCCTGCGGATCTTGCGTGCCGAGTTCGAGGCGCGGCAGCGCAAGGTAATCGAAGCCCTCACGGAGGCGCAGATCGACGCGGCCTTCGTGTATTCCGATGAGCACTATGCCGGCGATGTGCCTTATCTGGCAGGCAATACGAACATCTCGATCGAGCCGGTGGCGGGCGTAATCGGCCGGAACGGCTTTCACGTACTCGCCGGGCTCGAGGGCGGCTACGTGGCCGAGCAGCTCGCCGGCCGTTCCGGCGCTCCGGTGCACAAAGTGGAGATGCTCAAGCTGGCCGACGAGGACTATCCCATCGACGCCGAGCGCGTGGAGGACGTGATCGAGGAGGCCGCCGGCGGCAAGCCCAGGAGGATCGGGCTTCTGACACCACGGGCTGTGTTCCCCCTGGGCATATACGAGTATCTGGAACGCTATCTGGGGGCGGTCGGGCAGATCGTGGATGCCCAGGACCTTTACTACCGCATCAAGTACGAGAAGTCCGCCGTGGAGATGGAGCTGATTGCCCAGGCCGGGGTGATCTGCGATGCCATGCTCGAGGGCATGCTGGGTGTGCTCCGTCCGGGCCTGATGGAGACGCAGGTCGCCGCCTGGGGGTACGCCATCGGCGAAGAGCTGGGTGCCGAGGAGATGGGCTTCGACGTCATGGTGACCTCAGGAGAGGCCAACCGTACCCTTATCGGCAAGGCACTCAATCGGCCCATCCGGGAAGGCGACGTGGTGCACCTGGGCGTCGCCCCGAAACGGGACGGTCTCAACGCGTGCGAGCGCCTGAGCGTGGTCTGTGCCGACGGCTCGGGCGGAGTGAGCCCCGAGCAGCGCTTCTGGTTCGACTTCGTGGAGGAGGCCTACCGAGTCGGCCTGGAGGCGTACCGACGAGTCGCCCGGGAGAACCTGCCCGCCCGGGAGCAGGAACAGGCTCTGGTGGACTACTTCAAGTCCAGGGAACGCGAAGTGGTCGCACGCATCGGTCGAGACGTGGACATGGTCCGGCAGAAGCCCTACACCGGGACGCACAACTCCGGGTACACGGAATGCCAGGAGTTCTACGGGGCCATCACCTTGGACTCCCAGGAGCCCCTCGGGCACCGAATCGTGACCATGCTCGACGTGGCCGTTCGGGGGGTAGGCAATCGCTGGGACGAGGTGATCATTCCCGGGCTGGACTACGTGGTCGTGGAGCGCACCCTGGGCAAAGAGGGAGCGCAGGTGGATGTGCTCACCAAGCTTCCCGAGAACGTTCAACACATGGTCTGGAAAGTCTAGGAGGACCGATGGAATCACTCAAGAAGCTGGACAGGAAACTGGTCGAGCGCATGCACGAGGGAATGGTGCGCATCAGGCTCTTCGAGGAAACCCAGTCGCGAGTGTTCAAGGCCGGTGAGCAGGAGGGATTCACGCACCTGTACCTGGGCGAAGAGGCCGTTGCGGTGGGCGCCTGCTTGAACTTGAACACCGACGACTTCATCACCAGCACGCACCGGGGACACGGGCACATGATCGCCAAGGGAGGCGACTTCAAGAGAATGATGGCCGAGCTGTACGGAAGAAGCACCGGTCAGTGCCTGGGACGCAGCGGTTCGCTGCACATCGCCGACCGCAGCATCGGCATGCTGGGGGCCAACGGCATCGTTGGTGACGGGAATCCGATCGCTGTGGGCGCCGGCTACTCCATCAAGCTGCGGGGTACGAAGCAGGTGGTTGTCTCCTTTTTCGGCGACGGGGCCACCAACCAGGGCACCTTCCACGAATCGTTGAACATGGCTGCCTCCTGGGACCTGCCGGTGATCTTCGTGATCGAGAACAACGGCCTGAGCTGCGGGACCCTCACCGAGTCGGTATGCCGGGTGTTGAACAACCTCGGCGATCGCGCCGCGGCGTACGGAATCCCGGGGGAGAACATCGACGGGATGGACGTCGTGGAGGTCTACCGGACCGTAGGCAAAGCGGTGGCTCGGGCCCGCGCCGGCAAGGGGCCGACCCTGGTGAATTGCAGGACCTATCGCCACCACGGCCACTTCGAAGGAGACATCGATATCAGGAGCCCCGAGCAGGTCGACGAGGCCCAGGGCCACGACGCCGTGACAGCCTTCGAGAGGCGGATGCTCGAGGAAGGGATAATGAACGAAGAGGCGATCCAGGAGCGGCGTCGGCAGGTGCAGCAACTGGTCGACGAGGCCGTGGAGTTCGCTCGCAACAGCCCCCCGGCACCCGCTGCGGATGCCATGAAGTTTGTGTACGCCCAATAGGATTGGAGGCAAGACCGTGCGCGAGATAATGTACCGGGACGCCCTGCGTGAGGCCATGGCGGAGGAAATGAAGAAGGACCCCCAGCTGTTCCTGATGGCCTACGACGTGGGCAAGTACGGCGGCGAGCACCGGATCAGCGGCAATCTCTACGACATGTTCGGGGATCTGCGCGTGAAAGACGCCCCGATCTCCGAGCAGGCGATCGTGGGCTGCGGCATCGGGGCGGCGGTGACCGGTTGTCGATCCATTGTCGAGATCCCGTTCATGGACTTCCTGCCCATGTGCATGGACATGATCGCCAATCAGGCCGCCAAGTTCTACCATATGTTCGGAGGCCAGATGAACGTTCCCATGGTGGTGCTTACCTCGATGGGAGGGTACATCCGGGCCGCGCAGCAGCACTCGCAATGCCTGGAGGCCTGGTTAGCCCACATTCCGGGGCTGAAGACTGTCATCCCCTCAACGCCCCACGACGCCAAGGGTCTCCTCCACACCGCCATCCAGGACCCGAACCCCGTTGTCTTCATCGAGCACAAGCGCCTGTTGCCGATGAAGGGTCCCGTGCCCGAAGAGGAGTACTGCATCCCTTTCGGGCAGGCGGACATCAAGAGGGAGGGCACCGACGTTACGGTGGTTGCCACGTCGTACGTGCTCCATCTGTGCCTGGAGGTGGCCCGGAAGCTCGAAGGCGAGGGCATCTCCGTGGAGGTCGTGGACCCGCGCACCCTCGTCCCCCTCGACAAAGACACTATTCTGGACTCGGTGAGGAAGACCTCCCGAGCGGTGATCGTGCACGAGGCGCACCTGACCGGAGGCTTCGGCGGTGAGATCGCGGCGATCATAGCCGACGAGGCTTTTGGCTACCTGGATGCACCCATAAAGCGGGTGGGGGCGAAATGGACGCCGATTCCCTTTCCTTCCCAGCAGGAGGACGCCGTCCTGCCCCAGGAAGCCGACATCGAGCGGGCCATCCGCGAGGTGCTGAAAGGCGCCTGACGGTGGGGATGATGGCAAGAGCACGGCAGGCGGCGAATCGGGGATTCGAGACGGCGCAATGGGGCCCATCGAGGCCTGTTGGGAAAAGCGGATGATCAAGAGGGTCAAGCTTGCCAAGATCAACCTCACCATGCAGTCGGGCAGGATCCTTCGCTGGCTCAAGAAAGAAGGGGACCCCGTCGAGCGTGACGAACCTCTGCTGGAGGTGGAGACCGACAAGGCGGTCAACACGGTGGAGTCGTTCCATAGCGGGTACCTCAGGAAGATCCTGGTTGCGGAGGGCGAGGAAGTGCCCGTGAACACCCTGATCGCCTATATCGGCGACCCGGGGGACGAGGTCCCGGCGGAGCCCCCGCCCGACGGCCCGGACTCCGTGCCGGGTGCGGAATCCAAGCCCCCGCGGGCAGCGGGAGGCGCCGCCGTCGCCCGCGGCCGGGGAGTCAATGCCTCCCCCCTGGCTCGGCGCCTGGCCGCAGAGCTGGGTGTTGATCTGGCCACGGTCACAGGCACGGGTCCCGACGGCCGCATCGGGAAGGAAGATGTGGTCGCGGCTGCGCAGGGACGTGACAGCGGCGGCCACGACGTCCGGTCCTCCGTCGGCAACCGCTTCGTTCCCCTTGCCGGGCTCAAGAAGACAACCGCCGAGCGAATGAAGGGAAGCTACCTCGAGGCCCCGCACATCCACCTGGACGTGTCCGTCAACGTCGGCCCCTTGGAGGCTCTCCGGGCTCGGCTGAACGCCGGCACATCGGGGGCAGGAAACGAGGGGCGCTATACCCTTACGGACCTGATCGCCCGAGCGGTCAGCCTGGCCCTGATCTCCCACCCGCTGCTCAACGGTGCCTTCCAGGACGCCGGGATCGTGCTCTTCAGCGCCCAGGGCATCGGTCTGGCTGTATCCAGCCCCGCCGGGCTGGTCGTTCCGGTGATCCGCGACTGCCAGGCCCTGAATCTCCGACAGATCCGTGACCGGCGCCGGGAGCTGGTCGGCCGGGCGCGCGCCGGCCGGCAGACTGCCGAAGACCTCACTGGCGGGAGCTTCACCATCACCAACCTGGGGATGCTCGGGGTGGATGCCTTCCGGCCCATCCTGTACCCAGGCCAGGCGGCCATCCTGGCGGTGGGGGCGATCCGACAGGTCGTGGTTGCTGACACTACCGGGGGCTTCTCGGCGCAGCCGATGGTCCAGCTCACCCTGGGCTGCGACCACCGGGTCGTGGACGGCGCGGAGGGGGCGGCGTTTCTCCGGCAGCTCAGGGAGCTGCTGGAGAGTCCGGGGGAGCTCACCTCCGGGGAGGAAGACTGATGGAAAAGAGCGTGCGTGCCCGTGAAGTGGAGGCCAAGATCGCCAGCATCAGGCGAATCATCGAGGAGGACAAGCTTGCGGGTGTCCTGATCACGCAGAAGTACAACCTCTGCTGGCTGACGGCCGGGGCGGGGAATCAGGTCCTGTACGACATGCAGAACAGCCTCATCGGGGTGCTGATCACCCCGGAGCGTTCCACGGTCATCGCCGAGAATGGGGACATGGACCGCCTGATGGACGAAGAGTTCGCCCACTGCCCATTTGACTACCAGCGGATCTGGTGGTGCAGCGGGGGCATCGGCGCCGCGGCAGCGAGCCTGGTCAAGGGGACCATCGGAGTGGACAGCCCCGCTGGCGGGGGTGCCGACGAGGTCGTGGTCGACGGTCGCCTTGCCGAGTACCGCCAGGTCCTGCTCGCCGGGGAAGCGGAGCGCCTGCGCAGCTACGGCCAGGAGGCGGCGGCGATCATCACAGACGTGGCGCGGCGGGCGGAGCCGGGAGTGCGGGAGTGTGACCTGGCGGCCGAGCTGGCTCGGGAGCTCATCCGCTGGGGGTTCGCTGTAGCCGTGATCCTGTTGGGGGGCGACGAGCGCTCGCTGCGATACCGCCACCAGGTGGTCACCGAGAAGAAGATCCGCCGGCATTTCTCGTTCTGCGGGGTGGGAAAGAAGGGCGGCCTGACCTTCCCCATCAACCGGATCGTGTCATTCGGCCCAGCTCCCGTAGAGCTTGCCGAGGCGAACCGCCGCATCGAGACGGTGTTCGTGCACCTCAACTCCCTGGCGAAGGTGGGCGCGACTCTCGGGGACATCTACGCTGGCCTGCCGGACGTGTTCGCTTCGGCGGGACTGGACCCGCAGGAGTGGATGCGCCACTCCATCGGCGGCACCATGGGCTATCACCCCCGCGAGCAGGTGGTGAGCCAGGGCTCCAGGTATCGCCTGAGAACGGGCAACGTCATCGGATGGAACCCTTCGCTGCCCGGCGTCATGGCGGAGGACGTCTACTATCTGGACGACCGGGGTCTGGAGTTCGTCACCTGGGACGCACGATGGCCACTCCAGGAGTTGAAGGCGAACGGATTGTCCCAGGTCCGGCCGGCGATCCTGGAGCTGTAGTCGGGCCCGCGGCCGGTCGATTCGATCAGGGTTCGGAAGCTGCGGCTGCCCGGACCTGTTCAGGGAGGAACGTGGTGATGCTGGCGGTGAGGAAGATGCGCAAGGGAAAGGGCAACGTCGAGCTGGTGGAGGTCCCAATGCCAGAGATCGGCCCCACCGACGTGCTCATGAAGGTGTGGGCGGCGGGCGTGTGCGGAAGCGACCTGAACATCGAAGCCGACACCCATTTCTACCGGGCCCCGGTGACCCTGGGACACGAGTACTCCGGCGTGGTGGTCGAGGTAGGCGGTGAGGTGCGCAAGGTCAAGGTCGGGGACAAAATCGTGTCCGACATCGAGGCTCCCGGAGGCTGGCTCGGCGTGGAGCTGGATGGTTCCTACGCGAGCCACATGCGTATTCCTGAAAGCGTGGTACACGTCTGCCCACCGGACATGAGCCTGGATGCGGCGGCGTTGGTGGAGCCCGCCACCGGGGGAATGCTCCACTGCCTGCAGGAGCGCAACACGATCAACGCGGGGGATTTTGTGGTCGTGATCGGTCCCGGCCCCATGGGGATCCTGGCAGTGCAGTTTGCCAGGATCCGCGGCGCCCGCGCGGTGGCCCTGGTGGGTCTGCGCGACGACACCGAGCGCCTGGCCGTCGGCCGCAAAGTGGGAGCCGATCACATCTTCGTGTACGAGGACGGTCCCCTCGAAGAGCTCATGGAGCTTTCCGGCGGTGGAGCCGACTTCGTTGCGGATTGTGCCGGCACTCAGGGCGGCACGCAGCTTGCCATTGACGTGGCCCGGCCCGCCTCCACGGGCCGAGGAGGAAAGGGCCGCGTTGCCCTGATCGCCATGTGGGGCAAACCGATCACCCTCAACTTTGACAAGGTCGCGATGGGCCAGCTGGATCTTCACGGCGGCTGGAGCTGGAACGGGCCCGAGACCTGGGCCCTCGCCGTTGCCTTCCTGGCGCGCGGGGCCATCGACTACAAGTCCATGATCACGAGGCGCTACCGGCTCGAAGAATGGCAGACGGCCTTTGCCAATCTGAGGGCCAAGAAGGACGTGAAGGCCTTCATTCACCCCAACGGTACCGATTGGGCATCTTGAGAGGCAGGAGGGCGGCGCAATGAAGTTGGAGCAGTACAGCCTCTCGGGCGGATTGGCAAAGGACCAGATCCGCCTGATGAAGCAGAAAGCGATCGAGTTGGTCGAGCGGGTGGGGCTGCACGTACCGCACGACGGGATTCTCGGCCTGTTGAGACAGCACGAGGGTGTCAGTGTCGAAGGGCAGACCGTGAAGTTCCGCGCCGAGCTCGTGGAGAAGGCGCTTCGGGAGGCCCGCTTTCCACTGCCGGAGTACTACGGCTCGGAGTGGGTAATCTCCGCCGGGGCGCATCAGCCCAAGATGCACGACCTGGACACGGGGGTGCTTCGCGAGACCACCCTGAAGGACCTGAAGGACCTGATCAAGATCGGTGATGCGCTGGACACCGTGGGCTCGGCGCCCTGCGTGCCCCTCGACGCGCCGATCCATCTGCAGGAGATTCTGATGCACAAGGTGGCCTGGGAGAACTCCCGCCGCCGGGCCAACGACATGTTCGAGCACGACCCCAAACCGAACGTGCGAACGGCCGAGTATGTCTACGAGATGGCCCAGGCCGCGGAGCGCTGGTTCTCCCTTGGCCTGTACATGGTCAGTCCCCGCTCCTTCGATCCGCCGGAGCTCGAGATCATCTACCGCTTCCTGGACAAGGGAGTGCCGATGTGGGCGGGAACCATGCCCATCACCGGGGTCAACGCACCGATCATCGAAAAGGCCGGGATCCTCCAGGCCATGTTTGAGACGCTGGCCTGCCTGACCATGCTCAACCTGATCAACACCAAGGGGTACTCCTACATCCAGATCATCGACAGCTTCATCGTCCATCCCTTCGATATGAAGTACTCGACCTTCGTGTACGGCTCCGCCGAGGATGCCCGCGGGACCATCGACAAGCTCTCGATCCACAAGGAGCTGGGCTTGCCGCTAGTCGCCAAGAGCCTGCTCACGGGGGCCAAGGAGGTGGACCCCCAGAGCGCTCACGAGGTCGGGGTGTATACCGCCATGGCCGCGCTGGCCGGGTGCCGCACCTTCAGGTGCGCCGGGCTGCTTTCCAGCGCCGAGCTGTATTCCGCCGAGAAACTGGTGGTGGACTACGAAATCGTCCAGTACATTCGGCGCACCCTCGAGCCTGAGGAGTTCAGCGACGAGACGCTGCTCGCCGAGGAGATCGCAGCCATCCAGCCGGGGCAGAGCTTCCTCGAGCATCCGAGTACCTTCAAGTTCTACAGGAGTCACTACTGGGACCCGGCCCTGTTCACCCATTCGAACCTGGGGCAGTGGCAGGAGATGGGCTCGAAGAGCCTGTACCGGTACGCCAACGAGCGTGCCAAGAAACTGCTCAGAGAGCACGCATACGAGATAGAGCCGGAGAAACGGCGGGAGCTGGACCGAATCTTCGCGGTCGCCGAGAAGGACGAGGAGCTGGCCAGGAGCCGGCAGGTCATCTGAGGCAGGGAGAGAACAGAGTATGAAACTGGCAGATTACGGCCTCCAAGGCGGACTGAACGCGGAGCAGATCAGCTACATGCAGGAAAAGGCGATGTGGCTGATCGAGACCTCGGGTATCCAGGTTCCCCATGAGGGAGTGCGGGAGCTCCTTGCCGGGTACGACGGGGTTACGATCGACAAGGACATGGTGCGATTCAAGCCCGAGGTCGTTCTCGAGGCCCTGAAGGCGGCGAAGTACGACGTTCCCGACTACGCCAAGACCGGGTGGGTCATGTCCGCCGGGGCGCATCAGACCAACTGCTACGGCCTGGACACTGGGAAACTGCGCCCGCCGGCCACGCAAGACCTGATCGACTTTCTCAAGCTCGGGGACGCTCTCGACACGGTTGGATCCGCTCCGGTGATTCCGATGGACGTGCCCGTGCACCTGCAGCACATCCTGATGCACAAGCTGGCGTATGAGCACACCCGCTACCGCTGCAACGACATATACGAGCACATGGACAAGCCCTCCTACGAGTGCGCGATGTACGTGCGGGAAATGGCCCAGGCAGCGAACAAGCGCTTCGCTTTCGGTATCTGGATGATCAGCCCCAAATCCTTCGACATGAACAACCTGGAGGTTGCCTACCGGCTGCGTGATCTCGGCATCCCCATGTGGATCGCCACCATGCCCCAGGCCGGCGTGACCGCCCCGATCACGATCCTGGGCACGGTTCTGCAGAGCATGTACGAGGTGTTTGCGGGCCTTTCGGTCCTGCACCTGATGAACCCGAAGGGGAACAACTACGTTTCTCCCGCCGATGCCTTCGAGGCCAACACCTTCGACATGAAGTACACGACATTCGTGTACGGCTCGGTAGAGTACATCCAGCATAGCCTGCACCAGATTGCGCTGTGCAAGCATTTCGACATCCCGATCATCGTCAAGAGCCTGCTGACCTCAGCCAAGGAACCCGACGCTCATGCCGCCGCGGAAATGGGCATCCACACGTTCATCACCGCGCTGGCCGGAGCTCGAGCGTTCCGCTGCGGGGGGCTTCTGTCCACCGGAGAGGTATACAGCGGCGAGTGGCTGGTGATTCTCCACGAGATGATCGAGTACATCAAGCACGTGCTGAAACAAGAAGACTTCAGCGAAGAGCGGCTGATGATCCAGGAAATCGTCGACGTCGGCGCCGGAGGTACCTACGTGGACAAGCGCAGCACCTACGAGTTGTTCCGCCAGGAGTACTGGACGCCGCGGCTCTTCGAGCACTCCAACATCGGGCAATGGATCGAGCTTGGATCGAAGTCGATCCGGCGGCAGGCGCAGGAAGAGGCGCGGAGGCTCATCTCCCAGCATACCTACGTAATCGAGGAGGACGTGAGGAAGGAACTGGACCGGATCTACGAAAGGGCGAAGAACGACGAGGCTCTGGAGAAGAGCCTGAAGCTGGAAATCTGAGGCGAGCACGCGCCCTACGAACCAGCAGGACCTCAGAAGGGAGTATTGTATGTTCGACGAAATCAAACAGTCGGTCATCTCCGGCGACGAGCAGCAGGCTGCACGACTCACCCAGCAACTGCTGGATCAGGGAACCGATCCCCAGAAGGTGCTGAAAGCGGGGCTGGTGGCCGGCATGGACGTGGTGGGAGAACGCTTTAAGGCCTACGAGATGTGGTTGCCCGAGGTGATCATGGCGGCGAAGGCGATGAAATCCGCCTCGGCTCTGCTCAAGCCTTACCTGGAGAAGAGCGGCGGTGCGGCGAAGCTGGGCAAGATCGTCATCGCGACGGTCGAGGGGGACGTTCACGACATCGGCAAGAATCTCGTGAGCATGATGTTGGACTCGGCGGGTTTCGACATGGCCGACCTTGGCGTGAACGCCAAGGTCTCCGCGATTGCCGAAGCTGCGGTCAAGGAAGAGGCTGATATCGTGGGCTTGTCTGCCCTGCTCACGACCACGATGCTCGCCATGAAACCGGCCATCACGGCTATCCGGAAGGCGAGCGGCCGGGCCAAGGTGATGGTTGGGGGTTCTCCCATCACCCAGGAGTTCGCCGCCGAGGCCGGTGCGGACGGTTTTGCCCCGGACGCGCTGCGGGCGATAAACCTGGCCAAGAAGCTCGTCGGGGTCGAGGTGAGCAGCGGCTCCTAGCACGGCACACAGGAGGTGTCGGCAGTGGAGGATGGGCAGTTGAAAGGGGGTGATGTGTACCGAGGTGTGTCTGCGGTCTAAAGACTCTGAAAGGACGCTGAGCGTCCAAGAATGAAAAGGAGACAGACAGATGAACAGAAGATGGACGATTGCCTTGGTCGTGGTTCTGGCATGTCTTGCGGCAGGCTCACTGGTCTTCGCCGGCGGCAAGTCGGAGGCGCCGGGACCGACGCCGGAGCCCGCAACGGCAGCCGCAGCGGAGTGGACAGAAAAAGAAGCGCCGATGCTTCACGAGTTGGTTCAGAAGGGACAGTTGCCGCCCCTGGCGGAGCGCCTTCCCCGGAACCCACTCGTCGTCAAGCCCTTCAGTGAGGTCGGGCGCTATGGGGGCACCTTTCGCCGAGGCACGGGGTTCTTCATGGCCGACGAGTGGCTTGCATCCCACATCGACGGCAATTCCTTCTGGCGGTTCCAGTGGCCGTTCCCCGGTTCGGGACCCGTGCAGCCAAACCTGGCCGACGAGTGGACCTTCAGCGCTGACGGCAAGCAGTTGACGATCCACATCCGTGAAGGCATCAAGTGGTCGGATGGCCAACCGTTCACGATCGACGACGTGCTGTTCTTCCTCAACGATGTCGTGGGGGATGAGAATGTCACCTACACGTGGTATCATACGGCTAACCTGTACGTGGAAGGACGAACCCTGCCGGGGATCCAGAGAGTCGACGATTACACGATCAGGCTGACCTACCCGGAACCGGCGTATTTCATGGAAACCATGTACGCCCCGATATGCGAGGTCGCCCTCCCGGCCCATGTCCTCAAGCAGCATCATCCCAAGTACAACGCCGCCTCGAGCTACGACAAGTTCAATGAGCAGCTGATCTGGGCCAACGGCCGCGGGCGAGTCACGTTGAACGCGTGGATGCTGGAGAGTTTCGAAGCTGACAAGAAGATGAGCCTGGTGCGCAACCCCTACTACTGGAAGGTCGATACTGCAGGCAACCAGCTGCCCTACTTCGACAGGATGGACGTGTTTGTGACCGGAGATCGGCAGGGCGTGGCCCTCGGCAACGCCACTGGCCGGTTCGACAACGACGCCATGTGGGTGGGTGTGCAGCACCTGTCGCTGTTCCTGGAGGAGCAGCCGAAGCGGGACTTCACCATCGGCCATTCTGTTGTCGGGGGCATGGGCATCTACTTCAACTTCGACGCCGAGAACGCGCGGGCCAGGAGGGTGATTCGGAACAGGGATTTCCGCAGAGCCTTTTCAGTCGCGATCAACCGACCGCAGATCAGCAAGGCCTTCTTCTACGACACCCTCATGCCCATGGGAAGCTCCTTCTCCCCCAACTCCGCCTACTTCGAGGAGGAGGTCGGCAAGCTGTACTCGGAGTTCGATCCGGAGCGGGCCAAGAAGATCCTGGATGACGGGGGAATCAGGGACAGAGACGGTGACGGGGTCCGCGAGCTGCCGACAGGGGAGAAATGCGAGGTGGTGTGGTCGGTCTACGAGCACGACCTGTACACACCGATCGCGGAGATCGTGGTCGAGGATCTGGCCAAGGTCGGAATCCGGCTTATCCTCGACGTGAGGCACCAGAACATCATCCTCGACCGGCTGTGGACGGGGCAGTTCGAGATCGGCACCTACGACTACGCGAACCATGATGAGCCGCTGGCCGGCCTGGACTGGTGGATCCCGATCGCCGAGGGCAAGCCGTTCTGGCACAACACCGCCGGCACCGCCGGGCCTTTCAGCAGCGAGTACGGCCGGTTCGTCGAGCTCATGCAGGGTGCCAAGGCCCTGCCGTTCGAGCAGCGCGTGGCCGCGGTCAAGAGCGCGAACAAGATCATGGCCGAGAACGTTTTCGCCGTGCACATCGGCTTCTATCAGCGGCCCAACATATCCAGCAACCGGATCGGGAACCTGCCCCATCAGGTCACGCGGATAGACGAGTTCGGCTCCGACGCGCCGCCGTTCATGTACTTCCAGACGTATGAGAAGTATCCGCCGAAGTAGAACCGGGAGCGCGAAGAACTGACCGGAAAGCGTAGCCGCAGGGAGGTATCCCCTATGGGGATACCTCCCCTATCAGTGGGGGATTCTGCATGGGAATGATAACCTACATCGCACGAAGAATAGCGATGGCTATTCCGTTGATTGTACTGATCTCGGTTCTCTGCTTCATCATCATCCAGCTTCCCCCCGGGGACTACATTACCAGCTACAGCGCCATGGTCGCCGCGCGGGGCGGATGGGTCAAACCCGAAGTGCTCACGGCCCTCCGGGAGCGGTACGGGCTCGACCAGCCGGTGTACGTGCAGTACTGGAAATGGGTATCTGGATTCCCCAGGGGTGATTTCGGCATCGCCATGAGCATCAGCAACACCCCGGTGCGCGACCTGCTGGCCGAAAGGCTGCCGCTCACCCTGATACTCAACTTCCTGGCGTTCTTGTTCACGATGAGCGTGGCCATTCCGATCGGGGTGTTCTCGGCCACCCACAAGTACGGCTTCGCCGACTATCTGTTGACATTTATCGCCTTCCTGGGCATCTCGATCCCCGGATTCGTGCTGGCGTTGGTCATCATTTTCATGTCCGTGTTCGTGTTCGGCTCTTCGTACATCGGCAACCTGTTCTCGCAGGAATTCGTGAGCGCGCCCTGGTCTTGGGCGCGGCTGCTGGATTTCCTGAAGCACCTGCCCGCGCCGATCGTGGCGATCGGGGTCGCCGGCTTCTGCAACTCCATGAGGATCATGCGGGGCAACATGCTCGACGTGTTGGACCAGCAGTATATCCAGACCGCCCGAGCGAAAGGGCTGAAGGAGCGCATCGTGATCCGCAAGCACGCGGTTCGCATCGCCATCAACCCGATCATAAGCCGGGTGGGGGTCTATCTCCCGGAGATCCTGGCCACAGAGATGCTGGTGTCCATCGTCCTGAACCTGCCAACCATCGGGCCGCTGTTCTACCAGTCTCTGCTGGCACAGGACATGTACCTGGCTGGGACGATCCTGCTGATCATCGCGGTCCTGCTGGTCATCGGGAACCTGCTTGCCGACATCTTCCTCGCCTGGTCCGATCCCAGGATCCGGTTTTCCTGAGGCGCCAGGGAATGAGGAGCTGATCCATGGATAGGCCTGTAGACAGGGATAGCGAATCGCGCGGGTTGTCAGCCGCAGAGGAGTACAGGTATCTCTCCCCGCGCCAGCTGATGTGGCGCAAATTCCTGAAGCATCGGGTCGGTGTCGTGGCGACCTGCGTCGTGATACTCCTGTACCTGACCGTCATCTTCGCCGAGTTCTTCGCGCCTTATGACAAGACAACTTCCCATCCGGACCATCTTTCCGCGCCTCCCAGCCGGATAAGGTTCTTTGACAGCGACGGGAGGTTCCACCTTCGACCGTTTGTGTACCGAACCACGGCTGAGCGAGACCCGAGGACGCTGCGTTTCGTGTACGACGAGGACGTCAGCCAGAAGGACTTCATCCGCTTCTTCGTCCGCGGCGACGAATACCGTTTCTTGGGGTTGATCCAGAGCGACCTGCACTTCGTCGGGGTCCGCGATGGCGAACTGTTTCTCCTGGGGACCGATCAGCGGGGCAGAGACCTGCTTTCTCGCACTATCTACGGAGGCCGGATTTCCCTGTCCATCGGGCTCATCGGAGTCAGCATACTGGTGTTCCTTGGCGCCCTGATCGGGACGATCTCCGGCTACTACGGCGGCATCGTGGACAACGTGATCCAGCGCCTTATCGAGATCATCCGCACCATTCCGCAGATTGCACTGTGGATGGCTCTGGCTGCGGCTTTGCCTCTGGGGTGGCCGTCGACGTACGTGTATCTGGGCATCGTCGTGATCCTCGGGCTGATCGGCTGGACGGGCATTGCGAGGGAGGTTCGTGGCAAGGTGCTGGCAATGCGGGACGCGGATTTCGTTCACGCCGCTGAAGTGGCGGGAGCCGGATCGGGAAGAATCTTCTTCCGGCACCTGATGCCCAACATCTCGAGTCACATCATCGTCTCGGCCACTCTCAGCGTACCGGTAATGATCATCGGAGAGAGCAGCCTGAGTTTTCTCGGACTGGGAATCAAGCCGCCGATGACCAGTTGGGGGTTGCTGCTGAACCAGGTGCGGGAAGTGCAGGTGCTCATGCATTTTCCCTGGCTGCTGTTCCCCGCGTTGTTCATCGTGATTTCCGTGCTGTGCTTCAATTTCATGGGCGATGCGCTGCGGGACGTGGCCGACCCGTATTCGAAATAGACGAGTGCTGGGCAAGACCGGAGAGATACTGGTGGAAGACGTTAACCATAAAGAGAAGCTGCTGAGCGTCGACAACCTGAGGGTTCAATTCCGCATCCCCCAGGGAATCGTGCGGGCGGTAGACGGGGTCAGCTTCGAGATGGCCAGGGGTGAGTCCGTGGGAGTAGTGGGAGAGAGCGGATGCGGCAAGAGCGTCACCGCTCTGTCTCTCATGCTGCTCCATCCGCAGCCGGAGGCGAGGATCGCCGGCGGCACGATTACCTATCACCCGGAAGACTCACCGCCCGTGGAGATCAGCTCCCTGGATATCCGCGGTGAGGCGATTCGAGCCATCCGCGGCAGAGAGATCGCCATGATCTTCCAGGAACCGATGACTTCCCTGAGTCCCGTCTACACGATCGGCGAGCAGATCATCGAAGCGATCCGGCTGCACCGGAACATGGACAAGAAGCAGGCCAGGGAGTTGGCCATCGAGATGCTCGACCAGGTGCGCATTTCCGCCCCGCAACAGCGCGTCGACGAGTATCCCCACCAGCTCAGCGGCGGAATGCGCCAGAGGGCCATGATTGCGCTGGCCCTCAGCTGCAACCCGTCTCTTCTGATCGCCGACGAGCCCACGACCGCTCTCGACGTCACGATCGAGGCTCAAATTCTATCGCTCATCAAGGACCTTCAGCAACGGCGGCAGATGTCCCTGATGATCATTACCCACAATCTCGGGGTAGTAGGGGAGATGGCCGACTACGTGCTCGTCATGTACGTTGGCAAGGTGGTGGAAAAGGCGCGCACGAAAGAGCTCTTCCGGAATCCTTTGCACCCGTACACCCGGGCCCTGCTGCGCTCGCTTCCCAGAATCGGCAGCAAGGACCGGCTTCTTTCGATTCCCGGTTCGGTGCCTAACCCGTACCAGCTGCCGCAGGGCTGCCCCTTCCGCGGGCGCTGTGAGGAAATGCACGAGTCCTGCCGCGACGAGCCGCCGCCGCCGTGTTACGTGGAGGGCGACCACCTGGTGTACTGCTGGAACTACTACAACGCTCGGGAGACGACCGGATGAGCGAGCGCATCGGAGCCCCGACGGATTCAGACATTCTCGTGGTCAGGGGGTTGAAGAAGTACTTTCCGATCCAGAAGGGAATCTTCCGCAAGGTGGCGGGGTACACGAAGGCCGTGGACGGAGTCGGTTTCTCGCTTCGAAAAGGCGAAACCGTGGGCCTGGTCGGGGAGAGCGGCTCCGGCAAGACCACGATCGGGCGCTGCATCGTGCGGCTATACCAGCCTACCGAGGGTACCATCGAGTTCCACTCCGAGGGGCGGACCATCGACCTGGTCAACCTGCAAAGGCGGGAGATGCAGGGCGTCCGGCGCAGGATCCAGATGCTGTTCCAGGACCCTTTCTCTTCCCTGAATCCGCGCATGAACGTGGGGGAAATCGTACGCGAACCGCTCGTCATACACGGCCTGGGGTCGAAGGACGAGCAGCTGGATCGCGCTCAGCAGCTGCTCGAGCTGGTGGGGCTCAGCCGGGATCACGTGACCAAGTTCCCGCATCAGTTCAGCGGAGGACAGCGCCAGCGCATCGGGATCGCCCGGGCCCTGAGCCTGAACCCGGAGCTAGTAGTCTGTGACGAGCCTGTGTCGGCCCTAGACGTATCCATCCAGGCCCAGGTACTCAATCTGCTTGCGGACCTGCAGAAGGAGATGAACCTCTCCTACCTGTTCATCGCCCACGACCTCAGCGTGGTGGAGTACATCAGCGACAGGGTCATCGTGATCTATCTCGGCCGGATCATGGAGATCGCCAGCTCCGACGTCATCTACAAGCGGCCCAGACATCCTTACACGGAGGCTCTGCTGGCCTCGATTCCGAAGTTTGAGGCGGGCAGCTCCCGGAGGGTCGTGCTGGAAGGCAACATCCCGGACCCCGCCGACCCCCCTTCAGGATGCGTGTTCCATACGCGATGCCGCTATGTACAGGAGCGCTGCAGGCGCGAAGTTCCGGAACTCCGCCCGGTTCAGGAGGTGCCGGACTCCTTTGTCGCCTGCCATCGCCAGGCGGAGCTGTCTCTGTCCGGCTATCACAGAGGAGTCTGAACGGGCAGAGCCGGGTCGGGGAATCCGGCAAACCGGCATGCTCGGACCGAATACCGCTTGGAGGGAAATGCGCCATGCAAACAGCGGAGATCGACAGGTACGTGGCGACCCTCGGGTCGGGAGCAGCTGCGGCCCGGGTGCGGGCGGCGTGGTCGCTTGGCGAGGGCTGCTTCGTGGAGGAGCGCGTGTATCGGGCCCTGGAGCGGTCGCTCCGGGATCCGGATCCGGACCTGCGTGGAACCGCAGCCGAGGCCCTGGGGCGGATATCCAGCCGCCGTCCCGCCGCTCTGGACGCGGTGCTGCGATACGTAGAACAGGAGCCGGAGCCGTTTGTGAGGGCACGGGCGGTCTACGGGATTGGCCGCTCCGGTTCCAGCGGAGGGCCGGCAGTGCCTCTGCTTCTGCGACTGGCGGCCACCGACGCGACCCACGCCTATGACACGGCGCTATGGGCGCTCGGAGAGATTGGACTGTACGCGGACACCGTGATTCCCGTGTTGATCGCCGGCCTGGGAAAGCCCCACTCGGACCAGCGGTGGGTAGCCGCCAAGGCTCTGGGCCGTTTTGGATCGCAGGCACACTCGGCCGTGCCCGTGCTGCTGGAGATGTTGGGCGACCGGCATCCCTTCGTGAGCGAGACTGCTGCGCGAGCCCTGGGGGAGATCGCACCCGGGCAGACGGTCGAGGGTCACGGCCGCGGGGCCCCGCCCCCGGCGTCTCACGTTTCCGGTCTGCTGCAGAGCGCAACAGCGGGAAACGAGCCTGCCACGCGGGTGGACGCCGTATTTCGCATCGGCGAGCTCGGCCCGGGGGCCGTGGAGGCGGTTCCGAATCTTGTCGACCTGCTCGATACGGCCGAAGGGCAGCTTCGGCTCGCCGCGATAGGTGCCCTGGGCAAAGTCGGTGTCGCCTCGCCTGCGGCCGCGGCTGCGCTCTCGAGCGTCCTGGGCTCCGCCGATTCGACGCTGCTGGGGGCGATCGATTGGGCCCTGGGATTGGTTGGCCCGGCGGCCGAAGGCGCGATTCCGCTCGTGGCGCGGCAGCTGGAGGACTACCCAGAGGATCTGCACATGCACCTGGAGATTCGCTACCATGCCGTTTGGGCGCTGGCGCGTCTGGATGCTCGAGGGCAGCGGGTCCTTCCGTACCTGCTCCGGTCCCTTCGGGATCCGGATTCCGACGTTAGGGCGATCGCTGCGGAGAATCTTGGTTGGATCCCGGGGCCACTGCCTGAAGTGATGGGTGAGCTCGACCGGCTGTCGGATGACGTGCATGAAATCGTGCGGCAGCGCGCCGCCTGGGCCATGCAACGGCTAGCCTCCTGAGGCGATCGACGCTGCCCCGGATCTGGTGATCGTTCCACACGTTCCTCGGCCGAAATCATAGTCTGTCTGTCGGCGCGTCACGCCGCACAGGTACTTTCCGCGGGTTCAGGAATGCAGACGCATCGGCGCGTATCGGTCTACAATACGGAGGAGGAGGCTGTGATGGATACCGAAGGTTCCGGCCGCCGATCCCCGCAGGCCCTGATTGCCGACTACCACCTGGAGCTCTTCCCGCCGCCGTGCCTCCCCGGGGCCGATACCTGGAGCGGAAGGGTCTCCCTGGACACGGACATCGGAGAGGTGCTCCCCTACCTGAATGCACGCCTGGAGAAGGGCGACTACGACCACGCCGCCGGGGTCCTGGTCTGGAAGGACCAGGGGCACAGCTACGCCTTCCGCCGGCAGGAGATCAAGGCGGGGCCGGCCCGGGACCGGGAGGAGGCCCGGCAGCTGGTCGACCAAGCCGTGGCCCTGGTCAACGAGGTCTGGCGCGAGCGGGAGCGGATCGAGCCGAACTACGAGCGCCGCTTCGTCCCGAACCTGATGCAGGTCTATCGCCTGCTGCCCCGCACCAACTGCGGGAAGTGCGGCTTCGCCACCTGCATGGCCTTCGCCGCCTCGCTGCGGGAGGCAAAGACCGGGCTCAACAGCTGTCCCGCCCTGGAGCAGCCGGAGTACCGGGACAGCCGCCGCGGCCTGCTGGAGCTGCTCGGTCTCGGGGGGTGTGAGGGATAGTCGGACTGCGGCGGTCGCCGGTGCCCGCTTTTCGGGTTTCCGGCAAGGGCGAAAAAAGAGGTGCCCCGAGAGGCACCTCTTTCCCTGGCCAGGCCCCGGAGGGCTCTATCTGGCGAATGCCCCCGGGTACTTGTCCCGGTAGGATGCCACCGGCTCCACGGTCCGGGCGTTGAGCATGGCATGAACCACAGCCCGTGCCAGAGCGTCTGCGGCGGCGGAACCGAGCTTGTTCACGTTGGCGAAGGTGTTCCCCCACGTGGCTTCCTGCTTCAGGACCTCCATTTCCAGCTCTCCGGTGCCCAGGGCGAAGACCGTGTCGCCGTCGAACATCGTGTGCACCGGGCGGATGGCCCTGGCCAGCCCGTCGTGGGCCATCTCGGCGATTTTCTGCGCCTGGGCCTTGGTCA
>Ga0209164_1001451_pt1 | contig 30593 bp, 28 predicted proteins | sample MTBNYHSulfiMetaG_FD_187458 | JGI IMG/M metagenome (GOLD analysis project Ga0209164, IMG submission 187458) | Enrichment culture microbial communities from rom New York Harbor, USA that are MTBE-degrading - MTBE-NYH (New York Harbor Sulfidogenic)... | ecosystem: Environmental > Aquatic > Marine >... | reverse complement strand
CCGGTAGTACTCTAGAACTAACAGCCGCACCCGCTCCGGGATACCATTTCATCGGCTGGAGCGGTGACGCTTCTGGAATGAGCCCCGAGACAACCATTATCATGGACTCGGATAAGGAAGTGACGGCCAATTTCAGCATTCTTCGCTACCTGTTAAATGTATCAGTCAGCCCGATCGAGGGCGGTAGTGTGAGCGGGAGCGGTGGCACCTATGAACCTGGCAGTAAAGCAACCCTTAAGGCTATACCTGCCCCGGGATATGAATTTACAGGATGGAGTGGAGCTATAAGTGGAAACAGCCAGGAAACTACCCTTACCATGGACTCGGATAAGGAAGTGACGGCCAATTTCGATACTATAGCACAGCAAATAATCTATACTATGCCCGCGGGAGAAATTTCCGGCTCTATTATCACGTTCTACAACACACTAGACCAAGATGCAATTGTGGAGGGATTTGTTGAGCTCACCGGAGAATATAAGGCAAGAGATAGAACCTTTCGATGGAATTTCGAGATAACAAATCCTGAGGGAAGACTGGAAGACATTTTCCGGGGGCACTGGGTAAGCGATACATATCACGAATTTCACTTTTACACAACGTATAGTGGGGAATACAAAATGAGAATCGACCATAACAGCAGATACGACCTCTATCTGGTTATCGAGATTATCCCCAAGGGATGGAAGAGCAGCAAGCTCTAGCGTTTATATCGCCCTATCTTTTTCCTTTGGAGCTACTTTCTGTTGATGTTATAATGTGTTGGGATGGATATTCTAGCTGAACTTAACCCTGCACAAAAGGAAGCGGTAGAAGCAATAAGTGGTCCGTTGCTTATACTGGCTGGACCTGGAAGCGGTAAAACAAGAGTCATCACACATCGGATTGCCTACCTCACAAAGGTTTGCGGAATTAGCCCACGTCATATATTGGCAGTCACATTTACAAATAAAGCTGCCCGACAAATGGAATCCAGACTCCACCGTCTCGCGCGCGGGGAAGCCAAGGACTTAACCATAGGTACCTTCCACGCATTCTGTGTCCGCATACTACGCCGGGATGGTCGTTCTGTAAATATAGACCCCCGCTTTGTTATCTACGACGACGATGACCAGTTAAGCTTGATAAAGCGAGCCATCAAACTGGCCGGGTTCGATCACAAACAGTATGCCCCAAGGGCAGTGCTGTCTGCCATCAGCGATGCCAAGAGCAAGATGATATTCCCCTCTGATTACTTGATTCATGGAGGTAGTTACTTTGATGAGGTCATAGCTAGAAGCTATGATTGCTATCAAAAATTGCTTGACGAAAATAATGCGCTCGACTTTGATGATCTCCTCATGAAAACAGCCCAACTGTTTCGCAGTAATCCGGGGGTGCTATCCAACTACCAGGAAAGATATCGTTATATCCAGGTGGATGAATTCCAGGATACGAATCAGGTTCAATATGAATTGATAAAACTGATCGGTAACAAGTACCGTAATATATGCGTTGTCGGCGATCCAGATCAATCAATCTATTCCTGGCGATCCGCCGATCTACGCAATATACTAAACTTCGAAAAGGACTACCCCGAGGCCAAGATAATACTTTTGGAACAAAATTATCGCTCAACAAAAAATATCCTTGAAACAGCATCTTACCTGATTGCTGCCAACCAGCAGCGCAAGCCCAAGGAACTCTGGACCGAAAACGTAGAAGGTGAACCTACCACGGTGGTCGAAACGTTTAACGAACAGGAAGAAGCCCAGTTTGTAGTCAACAAAATCGAATCCCTGATCAGCCAGAATAAGGTGAAACTAGGAGATTGTGCTGTAATGTACCGAACTAACGCCCAATCAAGGGTACTCGAAGAAGCTTTTGTCCGCTTTGGTACTCCTTACAAACTGGTAGCCGGAACCCGTTTTTATGAAAGACGCGAGGTAAAAGACATCATCGCCTACCTGAGGCTTATACAAAACCCTCATGATAGCTCCAGCCTTTTACGCATAATCAATGTCCCCGGCCGTGGTATTGGGCAACAGACAGTCGCCGGATTGTCCAGCTATTCCCAATCCATGGGTATATCCCGTTACGAAGTTCTAAATCGAATCGGAAAGAACGGTGAGTTTAGCTTTACTGCGCAAATTAAGCGGGCCCTTACCGGATTTTTCAACGTTATAGAGGGTCTTATTGCCGAAAGCCGTGAACTTGAGCTTACCGAACTATTTGACCTTGTGATAAATCGCTCCGGATATCGAAACTTTTTACTGGGGCAACCTGATGGTGAAGACCGGTGGGAAAACGTCATGGAGCTCCGTACGTTGGCTGAGCAGTACAATGATCTTGATCCGGCAGAGGCCCTGACCTCATTTTTGGAAGGCATTGCACTGGTTTCTGACGTCGATGGGCTTAACGAAAACGTGGAGGCTGTCACCCTTATTACACTCCATCAGGCCAAAGGCCTTGAATTTCCAGTAGTATTCATTGTCGGAATGGAAGAGGGAATACTGCCACATTTCAAATCACTGGATGAGCCGACCCAGCTGGAAGAAGAACGGCGTTTATGTTATGTTGGCATTACGCGGGCCGAACGAAGGGTATATTTAGTGCGCGCCTTTCGCCGAAGCCTAATGGGGAGAAGCGAGGTAAATAACCCCTCGCGTTTTTTGAACGAGATACCAAAACACCTGATATCACGGGAAGGATCATGGAGCCAATCGGATAGCTCACCTATATCGGCGACAACTTTCAGGGAAAAGACATCCGAGAGTTTAGGACCAGGTGACAAGGTCCGTCATCAGCTATTTGGCAATGGAGTTGTAGTTAGCCACCAGGCACTGGACAACGATAGCGAGGTAGTGATCGCTTTTAATGGCGCCGGCGTTAAAAAATTTCTTTTGAGCTTTGCCCGCCTGGAAAAGGTTAAATAGCACTTGACACATCGATACCTGTGTCCAAAAAGGTACGAGGCGGGTTAGCGAAGCAATTCGGCTGAAGCTAATTGCTCTTCCAGGTTGTATTCAGGTGTTAATCCAGGGGGCCAAATGGATAACCAGACCTTTCCCACGATGCTATCACGGTCCACGTTCCAACCATTATGTGAATCGTTACTGTTGTTGCGATTATCACCAAGAACAAAATACTCGTTCTCAGGGATAGTTCTTTGTGACATTGTATATGATGGATGTGCCTTTATATAGGGCTCATGTATCGGCACACTATTTACATAAACCGTGCCGTCCTTTATCTCCACGGTGTCTCCGGGCTCGGCGATAATGCGTTTGATATAATCAACACTGCGGCTAATCGGAGGTTGAAAAACAATTACATCACCCATCTCCGGTTCGCCGATGCGATAGAATACCTTGTTTACCAGCAAACGCTGACCATCCTTATAGCTCGGCGTCATGCTCGATCCCATAACCACAAAACTTTGAATGGTTGACTGCAACAAAAAGAATACACCCACCGCTATAAGCACAACGGCTAATATCTGACGATAATTTACCTTCATCCGATAAAGCGAACCCCTTGTTTTATTAAACAATTATAACCCATATCATTTTACCCATCCAATCATCTCAAATCATCGTTATTCGATACGTAGCGGTTTGCACAGATAAAAAGCACGGTGCTAGAATGAAAATCGCAATGAACTATATGAGACAAGCTCTTTCTCTGGCTAAACTGGCACTGGGACAGGTAAGTCCCAACCCTGCAGTTGGCGCCATAATAATCAATAATGGCGAAATCATCGGACAGGGTTATACCCAACCCCCGGGCTACAACCATGCCGAGATTATGGCGCTAAGAGAAGCCGGGGAGATGGCCAGAGGAAGCTCGATGTATGTTACACTGGAACCATGTTGCACTTATGGTCGAACACCACCCTGTACCCGGGCGATTATAGCTGCCGGAATCGGGGAAATACATATATCGGCCCTCGATGCCAATCCGATGGTCTCGGGTCAGGGTAAAAAAGAGCTTGAAGATGCCGGCATTAGAATATATGTTGGTGAGGGTGAAGCCGAAGCAAACAGTATCAATGAAGCATATACCAAGTTTATTACCACAGGAACTCCTTTCATTACGGCAAAATTTGCAATGAGCCTGGACGGTAAGATCGCCACCAGAGCCGGCAATTCCAGATGGATCACGGGGGAAACGGCAAGAAAGCAAGCCAATTACCTTCGCTACATCAATGACGCAGTTATGGTCGGCGTGAATACTATACTAGTTGATGACCCTAGGCTTACAGTGCGTTGCAATGGAAGAGGGGGCACCGCTAAGAAGCAACCGGTCAGGGTTATAATCGATGGGAGAGGTCGTATTCCACTCAATGCCAGAGTATTTACCGAGCCCGGAGAAACAGTGGTTGTCCTGAGCAAATCAACATTCTCTGAAAGAAAAGCTGAATTTAACCAGGCCGGTATCGAGATAATTGAACTACCCACAAATGATGGCCGTTTGGACCCGTATGCCATGATTCAAACCCTCGGCGTAAGGGGAATATCAAGTGTTTTGGTTGAAGGTGGAGGAAACCTTCTCGGCTCATTGTTTGATGCAGGGCTCATCGACAAAGTAATTGCCTTTATTTCTCCCATGATCATCGGGGGCAAGGAAGCAATAACTGCCGTAGCGGGAAGAGGGATCGACAAGATTTCGGATGCACTCCGATTGAATGAAGTGAGCGTGGAAATTATTGATCAAGATCTGATGATTTGTGGATATACGAGACGATAATTTCTGCTCCTATTTTTTATAACTACAAAGTATATAACCCTGGCAGCGAAAAATGTTTACAGGAATTACGGAAGAAATAGGTAAAGTACTTGTCACCAAACCCGGAGGCCTGATAATCTCAGCCGTTAAGGTTATCAACGGTTTGGAGATGGGAGGAAGTATTTCAGTCAACGGCGCATGCCTTACAGTAACAGGTTATACTAAAGACAGTTTTTCCGTTGATATCATGAAGGAGACGCTGGCAAGAACCAACCTCGGTATGCTGAATGCAGGCAGCAAATTAAACCTGGAAAGGCCGCTGACTCTGGAGAGACCTCTAGGAGGACACCTAGTTCAGGGACATGTCGATGGTACGGGAATTGTCACCTCGGTTACACAGGAAGGTGAAGCAATAATACCAAGATTTGAAACCACTGAGAAAATTATGCATTATATAGTAAACAAGGGTTTTATCGCCGTGGATGGAGTCAGCCTAACTGTGCTCGATTTGGATCATAGCTCTTTTACAGTATCCTTAGTGGATTATACTAGCAAACATACCACTCTGGGTGACAAACGAATAGGCGAAGTAGTCAACCTAGAAGTAGATATCATTGCTAAGTATGTCGAAAGGTTTAACCAGTCATATCGCCAAGGAATAACGGCTGTATTCCTCAAAGAACACGGCTATTCTTAACCAACTCTCAATTAGAAAGGACGAATATGGAACTGGCAACTATTCCTGAAGCTATTGAAGACATAAAGGCAGGCAAGTTTATTATTATCGTCGATGACGAGGACAGAGAAAATGAGGGTGACCTTGCAATAGCCGCTGAGAAGGTCAACGGCGAAGCGATTAACTTCATGAGCATGCATGCCCGAGGCCTTATATGCTTACCTATTTCAGGTAAACGGCTGGACGAACTCAAGATTCCTCTCATGGTAAACGATAACACCTCTAAATACGCCACCGCTTTTACCGTTTCCGTAGAAGCGAAACACCGGGTGAGTACCGGTATTTCCGCCGCCGACCGGGCGGAGACAGTGAGGTCGATCATAGACCCTTCCACTACCGCCGAAGATATTTCCAGGCCCGGACATATGTTCCCGCTACGAGCCAGGGAAGGAGGGGTTCTGGTGCGGGTAGGACATACCGAGGCCATAGTTGATCTCACCAGGCTGGCAGGCCTGTATCCAGCCGGGGTTATCTGCGAAATCATGAACGAGGACGGGACCATGGCGCGGCGCCCTCAGCTTGAGGTAATTGCCAAGAAGTTCTGCATTAAGATTATCAGCATCGCCGACCTGATTAACTACCGCCGCCGCCATGAGAAGCTGGTACACCGTGTTACTGAAGCCTGTCTGCCCACCAAATACGGCGATTTCACAGCCATAGCCTATAGGAGCAATATCGATCCCGCCGAGCATATAGCACTAGTGATGGGAGACCTCTCCACCGAGGAGCCAGTACTGGTAAGGGCACATAGTGAATGCCTCACAGGCGATGTATTTGGTAGCCTACGCTGTGATTGTGGCGAGCAGGTTAGCTTGGCCATGCAGGCTATAGCCGGAGAAGGGAGAGGGGTTTTCCTTTATATGCGCCAAGAGGGAAGAGGTATTGGTTTTCACAACAAACTTCGTGCCTACGCCCTCCAGGATAAGGGGCTGGATACAGTCGAGGCCAACCTGTCACTGGGCTTTGCTCCAGATCTCCGGGACTATGGAATTGGAGCCCAGATACTCGCCGATCTTGGACTTCACAGGATAAGACTACTGACAAATAATCCCAGAAAGGTAATAGGACTAGAGGGTTATGGGCTAAAGGTTACCGAGACAGTGCCCATTATTGCAGTACCTAACCCTCATAACCGCCACTACCTCACAACAAAACAGGAAAAGCTGGGCCACATATTGGGAATAGAAAGTCTGTCATAAAGGCATATACCTGAAGGTGAAATAGAATAAATATCTCATTTAAGGAGGAGATAATGGGCAAGCGGTTCGAAGGGCTGTTGCTGGGAGAAAAACTCAGGTTCGGGGTGGTAATTTCCAGGTTCAACGATTTTATTACCGTAAAGCTCTTGGAGGGCGCACAGGACGCCCTTATTCGTCATGGCGTTAACGAAGCAGATATCGATATCGCCTGGGTACCGGGATCTTTTGAAATACCGCTTACGGCTAAAAAGATGGCTCAGTCGAAGCAATATGATGCCATTATCTGTCTGGGTGCAGTAATTCGTGGTGGGACACCCCATTTTGACTATATTGCCGCCGAGGTGAGTAAGGGAATCGCAAAGGTGAGCCTGGATGACGGTTTACCGGTTATCTTTGGTATTATTACAGCTGATACCCTTGAACAGGCTATCGAGCGCGCTGGAACTAAAATGGGCAACAAGGGAGCCGAGGCTGCTCAACATGCGATCGAGATGGCAAACCTGTTTAAAAACATCCCCTAAAAGCGGTGAAGTTAAATACTAATAACATCAGTCGGTGATCTTATAAACCAAGTCTCCCTTCCTGACGCGGTCTTTAACCTTGATGCCGACATTGTCTCCTGCATTAGCTTGTTCGACGTTAGTGTTGTTAACCTGCATAGAAGCTACACTTAGCTCCATGTCAGTAGTATGCCCCTTGATATGAATTTTATCCCCCACTTTAAGGGGGGCATTGAGCTCGATACCCGCTACCACGGGGTGAGCAAAGAATTCGGTGACTTTTCCAACTACTATTTCGGGCATTATATACCTCCTTCAGAAAATATGTTGACTACTTTTTAAGCAATAATATACATCACGCCATTTCGATAAATCAATAATTTTCTGCACAGAAAATTAAGCATTGATCAACGGCATGCGCTTATAATTAGTTTGACAAAAATATAAGACTATGTTAGGATTTTATGCGTCAGGATAGCACCTTAACAACTGGATAGCGGAAGGAAGGTTCAAACAGGTTAATTCTTTTGTTTAGAGAGTTTGATCCCGGCTCAGGATTAACGCTGGCGGCGTGCCTTATGCATGCAAGTCGAACGGTCTTGATTTATCAAGATAGTGGCAAACGGGTGAGTAACGCGTAAGTAACCTGCCCCTAAGTAAGGGACAACTCTGAGAAATCAGAGCTAATACCTTATGTGATGGTGCCGAATATGCGGCACCATTAAAGCCTCCGGGCGCTTGGGGAGGGGCTTGCGTCCGATTAGCTAGTTGGTGAGGTAAAGGCCCACCAAGGCAATGATCGGTAGCTGGTCTGAGAGGATGAGCAGCCACACTGGGACTGAGATACGGCCCAGACTCCTACGGGAGGCAGCAGCAAGGAATTTTGTGCAATGGGCGAAAGCCTGACACAGCGACGCCGCGTGGGGGAAGAATGCCTTCGGGTTGTAAACCCCTTTTCTCAGGGAAGAATAATGACGGTACCTGAGGAATAAGTCTCGGCTAACTACGTGCCAGCAGCCGCGGTAATACGTAGGAGGCAAGCGTTATTCGGATTTACTGGGCGTAAAGAGGGCGCAGGCGGTTTTTCAAGTCGGGTGTAAAATCTCCCCGCTCAACGGGGAGGGATCGCCCGATACTGTTGAGCTAGAGGGCATCAGAGGGAGGCGGAATTCCCGGTGTAGTGGTGAAATACGTAGATATCGGGAGGAACACCAGTGGCGAAGGCGGCCTCCTAGGATGTTTCTGACGCTGAGGTCCGAAAGCGTGGGGAGCGAACAGGATTAGATACCCTGGTAGTCCACGCCGTAAACGATGGACACTAGGTACAGGGAGTATCGACCCTTTCTGTGCCGTAGTTAACGCATTAAGTGTCCCGCCTGGGGAGTACGGTCGCAAGGCTAAAACTCAAAGGAATTGACGGGGGCCCGCACAAGCAGCGGAGCGTGTGGTTTAATTCGATGCAACACGAAGAACCTTACCAGGGCTTGACATGTCGGAAGTAGCGACCCGAAAGGTGAGCGACCTGTTAAGTCAGGAGCCGTCACAGGTGCTGCATGGCTGTCGTCAGCTCGTGCCGTGAGGTGTTAGGTTAAGTCCTGCAACGAGCGCAACCCCTGTTGTCAGTTGATTTCTCTGGCAAGACTGCCTCGAAAACGAGGAGGAAGGTGGGGATGACGTCAAGTCAGCATGGCCCTTACGTCCTGGGCTACACACACGCTACAATGGGTGGTACAGAAGGTAGCAATAGAGTGATCTGGAGCTAATCCCCAAAGCCATCCTCAGTTCGGATTGCAGGCTGAAACTCGCCTGCATGAAGTTGGAGTTGCTAGTAACTGCAGGTCAGCATACTGCGGTGAATACGTTCTCGGGCCTTGTACACACCGCCCGTCACGTCATGAAAGTTGGCAACACCTGAAGTCGGTGAGCTAACCCTGGTTTTCCAGGGAGGCAGCCGCCGAGGGTGGGGCTAGCGATTGGGATGAAGTCGTAACAAGGTAGCCGTAGCGGAAGCTGCGGCTGGATCACCTCCTTTCTAGGGAGAGAACAGACACCTAGTCTGATATCTTCTAGGTCGGTCTCTGACCTAAAGTCAGAGTAGTTACCCTTCCTTCCGCTATCCAGAGGTTAAGGTTTATTTTTAAAGATACGCCCTCGCTTCACCGGGCCATTAGCTCAGCAGGTTAGAGCGCAGTCCTGATAAGACTGAGGTCCCTGGTTCGATCCCAGGATGGCCCACCACTATTTCCACACACATTATAAAGCTGACGCCCTTCCGGAATAATCTGTATTGAGTACTAGGCGCTTGGCTTGGTGCTGTATTCTTGAATTCTCCTCTCATGTTCCTCCCTGCCTATAGGACATGCATCGAGGCATATAAGACACTCCGTACAGCACCGTGGTGAGTACTTCTTGGCGTATTTTTGCCAGTCCTTATTGGGTTCAGCAACCATCTCCTGGGGTACGATACACTTCCAAAAATCTACCTTTTTCCCGGGTTCGACACCCTGCGATGGGCCAGGGATGATCGCCCTGGTAGGGCAGGCCTGGACACAGATTTCACAATCGCCACATAGATCTTCGGTAAAAGGCTGATCATAGGGAAGTACCGCATCGGTCATCACCGTACACCACCTAACCCTCGGACCGAGGAGCGGAGTAACACACAGGGTTTGTTTGCCTATCCATCCCAGTCCCGCAAGGGTTGCAGCCGCTTTCTCATGGACAAAATGATCCACCACTGCTTTATAGCCATTATCTCGTATTATACGTGCAAACCGGTGAGCACGCACCTCCGTAAGTTCATAGTAAAAATTATAGTACTGTGACCCTGGTACATCGTCAAAAGGTATGGCGCCATCAGGTATAATTGACGTTATTACGGTATTGAACATCGGGTCCCACATATGCATACCGAGAACAATAACACTTTTTGCCTCTGGCAAGAAACCATATGGGGTATCGAGTAGCCTGTGAGGAGGAAAAGGCACTTTGGCCAATTCGGCAGCATCCACTACACCAAAAAATTCAAAGCCCTGCTCCTCCGCCCAGGCTCTCCATTTCTCCTTTAACTCTGTAGACATTTTCAAGCCTCCTTAAAATAAACTAATATATAACCCAAATTGAAGCGGTAGTCAAGGTTTCAAATCAGTTGAATTGCATATTCAGGTTCAATATGTTAAAGTCAATGCTAGATAGACCTTTAAGCGGGTCCAGTGAGGCCGGCAAGGGGCATAAAATCAAGTATCTAACCCTCTTGCCGAGGTGTTAGTTTGTGTGTCAGTTAAGACCTTAATGTCCGCAGAAGATATCAGGCGCTCTCTTGCCCGTATCGCCCATGAAATCATCGAGCGCAATGGTACCAGTAACAGTCTGATACTCGCCGGTATCCATACTCGTGGAGTGCCCATTGCAAAAAGGATCTCCCTCCTGATAAATAATTTTTCCCGGTCGATTATACCAGTAATCACCCTGAATATTGAGCCCTACCGGGACGACACATTGGCACCAGATAAACATTATTGTTGCCTTAATGATCGCACCCATTTAATCGCAAACGAAAAGACGATTATCCTCATAGATGATGTTCTCTATACCGGTCGCAGCGTCCGAGCTGCCATGGATGCTCTGATCGTCCTGGGCCGGCCCAGAGAAGTTCAACTGGCGGTGCTCATTGACCGCGGTCATCGTGAGATGCCGATCAGAGCCGATTATATTGGCAAGAATATCCCAAGCTCTCGAAATGAAATCATAAAGGTGAGGGTTGCGGAAATCGATGGATTAGATGAAGTTGTCATAGTCGGGTCTCAACAAGCGAAGACAGTCATCTTTGAAATTGGTACTTTACCATAGACATAAAGGGGTTGTTATGAATTTTACTGGAAGAAGCCTGGTAACCATAGATGATCTTTCCAACCAGGATATGACCGCAATTTTTATGCTGGCAGACGAGATGTCCTCGTCCATTAACAATCAGCTCGGCGTCTGCTGGGGTAAGGTCATGGCAAGCCTGTTTTTTGAGCCAAGCACAAGGACGAGGCTATCTTTCGAAACAGCCATGCACCGTCTCGGAGGAAACGTTGTCAGTGCAGTTGACACCAAGGCAACATCGCTGGCCAAAGGAGAGAGCATCGCTGATATGGCTAGGGTGGTGGGCAGTTATGCCGATATAATCGTGATCCGCCACCCCTGGGAAGGAGCGGCTAAGGTCGTCGCCGACTACGCGGGTATACCTGTAATTAATGCCGGCGACGGAGGACATCAGCATCCTACCCAGACCATCTTGGACCTCTATACCATTAAAAAGGAACGGAAAGCCATCAGTGGTCTAAAGATAGCATTATGGGGCGACCTGAAACATGGAAGAACAGTGCATTCGCTAATATTTGCGCTGGCCAAGCTAGGTGCAAATATTATCTTTTGTCCTACTCCAGGCTTAGAGGTGCCAAAGCATGTTATCCAGAAACTTATTTCAGAGTATGGGGGCGAGATGGAAAGAATCGAAGCTTCCGGAAAACAGGGTGAGAAAGGTATGTCGACCATTGATGCAATATATATAACGCCGGGTAGCCCTCATCAGCTTGCTATGATGCCCAACATAAACATTCACCTAGGACTGAAAAGTGGCGTAGATGCACTGTATGTAACGCGACCTCAAAAAGAGAGGTTTACAGATAACGAAGAGGGCAATGATCTTCGGAATAGATACCCGGTGGTGGATAAGAAATTGTTAAGGGAAAAAGAGTTTGAGAAAACCATTATTATGCACCCGTTGCCTCGCGTTGACGAGCTCGCCTGCGAACTAGATGGAGATCCACGGAGCATGTATTTCAAACAAGCGGCCCGGGGGGTACCGGTGAGAATGGCACTAATTTCTCTTCTTCTCGGAACTAGTGACGTAAAAGTCCCGGAAACCGGAGAAAAAGCTAAGAGGGTTGAATATCCTGAATACAGGCAAAACTGGGGGCTAAAATGCCCCAACACAAAATGCGTCTCGGTTCAGGACACTGAATTGAAATACATCAAGCCTTGTTTCAAGATTGTCAATAACAATCCGGTAACCCTTAGATGTATTTATTGCGAACACGGTTTTGAGCCTAAATATATCGCCAGTTCTCACTGGCATGAGGGCTTATTGGGGAATAAAAAATATCATAGCGCAGAAAGCCATTGGTCACGCACGATCAGGCCAGAGAATCTTATAGTATTTAATTCAGCTGCTGAGGCCGAGGCCCGTGGCTTCGTCCCCAGCCACTTTCAAAGCCACAAGAATGGAGATAGATAGCTCTGGTGAGTTCACTTATCATACAGGACGGTCACATAATTGACCCCGGTTCGGGAATAGATGAGATCGGGAGTTTACTTGTAATCGGAGGGCGGATAGCTCAATTCCAGAAACACATTCCCTCACTATCCGGATGCGAAGCCCTAAATGCTCGTGGTTTAATCGTCTGTCCCGGTTTTATCGACCTGCATTGCCATTTGCGGCAGCCCGGTTACGAAGAAAAAGAGAACATCACCAGTGGCACAAGGGCAGCCGTCCGGGGAGGTTTTACTACAGTCTGTTGCATGCCCAATACTAATCCCCCCCTAGACAACGTAAAAGCAATAGAATATGTTAAGCAAGTAGCATCTCATAGGGCCTTGGCAAGGGTGCTGCCGATAGGCTGTGTCACTCTGGGAAGAAATGGGTTGAAACTGACAGATATGCAGGGAATGGCTAAAGCAGGAGTGATCGGCTATAGCGATGACGGCGATCCCGTTGCAACCTCGAGCCTTATGCGGCGTGCACTTGAATTCAGCGCTGATTCAGGTCTACCGATCATCGATCACTGTGAGGATAAAGATCTAAGTAGAGGAGGGTTTATTAACGAAGGTGTCCTTTCTACGCGTCTGGGCTTACCTGGAATACCTTCCACCTCGGAAGAGATCATCGTCGCCCGTGACATTTTGCTTGCTGGACTAACCGGAGGCAGATTACATATCGCCCACGTCTCGAGTGCAGGCTCAATCGACATTATACGTTGTGCTAAAAACAAAGGAATTAGCGTCACTGCTGAAGTAACGCCTCACCACCTTATTCTGACTGAAGAAATATTGGAAAGGTGTCATACCAACGCAAAGGTCAATCCCCCACTACGGGCAGAGAAAGATGCTGAAGCCCTTCTGGCAGGGCTTAAGGATAATATTATCGATGTTATCGCAACAGATCATGCTCCCCATACAGATGAAGATAAACTTCTAGCCTTCGACCAAGCTGCCTTCGGTATTAGTAGCCTGGAAACCGCCTTAGGCAGCCTCCTAAATCTGGTACATGGTGGTAAATTATCCATTTCCACCCTTATCCGTAAACTCACCACCGGTCCGGCCCAAATTATAAGTAAAAGCCATGGGGGGCTGGGAACGTTGACACAAGGAAGCCCTGCTGACATAACCATCTTCGATCCAAATAAAAAATGGGTTGTAGATACAAGTGACTTTTACTCCAGAGGCAGAAATACCCCTTTCAAAGGAATGGAATTTAGAGGTATGGTAGTAGCGACCATCGTAAAAGGAAAAATAGTATATCAAGATGGAGAAATTAAGGAATAAACGATGTCACAAACCGCTACTGTAATTTCGAATAATGAACTAATGCCCGGACTCTGCCTTCTCTGGTTGACTTGCCCACAGATCTCCCATACAGTCCAGCCGGGACAGTTCGTTATGTTAAATTGCGGCATGTATAGTGAAATGGCGCTAAGGCGCCCCCTGAGTATTCATCGGGTTGATGGTGATAACATGGCGCTTCTATTCAATATCAAGGGGAAAGGTACACAATGGTTATCTCGACGATGCCCGGGGGAAATCGTGGATATAATAGGACCCCTCGGTAACGGTTTCTTACTCGATCCTTTTTCGCGTAACCTGCTTATGATAGCAGGCGGCATGGGTATAGCTCCCCTCCATTTTCTCATTGAAAAGGGGGTTTCCCAGGGGAAAAGGGTAACCCTGCTTATGGGTGCATGCTCAGCAGAATATTTACCCGTTGAATATATTAAAAAGGAGATGACATCAAGAATTAATACCTTAATGGTTACCGAGGATGGCTCTTTTGGATACCAAGGACTGGTCACTGAATATATAGAAAGCGCCCAAATCGACATAATCGACCAGGTTTTCGCTTGTGGGCCACTTTCAATGTATTATGGCATAGCCGTAAACAAAAAACGGCTCGGATTAGAAGGTAAAAAGATCCAGATATCTCTGGAAACCAGAATGGGTTGCGGATTGGGAATCTGTTATTCCTGCACAGTGAGAACGCTACATGGGTTGAAACAGGTATGCAAGGATGGTCCTGTGTTTTATCTGGATGATATACTCTGGGATGAACTTACTTTGGACTATTCAGAAAAAGGAGCGGGAGTATGATTATTAACCAAAAGATCGCTCTCCACACGAAAGGGGATTGCGATATTATCGATGTCACCTCAGAAATCGAACGGCGGATATCTGATGCCGGAATAAGCACAGGAACAGTAACAGTATTTGTCCCCGGTTCAACAGCCGGTATCACTACTATCGAATTTGAATCCGGGGTATTATCCGACCTTAAAGCCATGTGGGATAGGATTGTTTCAAAAAACCTAACTTACGCCCACGACCGTCGTTGGGGCGATGGCAATGGATATTCACATGTACGTGCTTCCATGCTGGGGCCATCGCTAACTATCCCTTTAATGAACGGGAAAATTATGTTAGGTACCTGGCAGCAGGTTGTCCTGGTCGACTTTGATAACCGTCCCCGATCGAGGCAGATAGTACTCCAGATTATGGGCGAATGATCTGCCTATTCAATAGGTGAATTACCGTATATCAGCGAAAAGAATTCAGAGCGAGTCTTAGGATCCGTTCGGAAGATGCCCCGTACTCCAGAAGTAACCATGTTACTGCCCGGCTTTTCGATACCGCGCATTACCATGCACATATGTTCTGCCTGAAGCACCACCGCCACGCCCTTTGGATTTATTCCATCGGCAATCGCATCGGCTATCTGACTGGTCATCCGCTCCTGGAGTTGAGGACGTTTGGCCACAATCTCAACTACCCTGGCCAATTTACTGGCACCTACCACTCTGCCTTCATTGTTAGGAATATAGCCGATATGTGCCTGACCATAAAAAGGGAGCAAATGATGCTCACACATGGAATAGAAAGGAATATCCTTAAGTACTATCATTTCACGGTGGCCTTCTTTAAAACTCACTGACAGCACCTCTTTGGGATCCATCGTCATCCCCTTGAACAGTTCGGCATACATCTCAGCGACACGGCGGGGAGTGCCTATCATTCCCTCTCGTTGGGGATCCTCCCCAATGGCCTCAATTATTGAAGTCACCGCGGCCTTTATTTTATCCGAATCGAACATTTATTACCTCCCTCGATATTGTGATCACTACCAACCCAACATCCGTTCAACCTCCGCAAGGTCGGCCGGTAGTTCGGGAAATTGCTCAATGCTACCTAAGGCACTATCTGGATCTTTCAAACCGCTACCGGTAACAACGCAGACCACTCTCGCTTGAGAAAAGTCCTTTCCGCTCCTTGATAGTTTGATTAAACCTGCCAGAGAAGCCCCGGAAGCCGGTTCTCCAAATATACCGCCTTTAGCAGCCATTGATCGGTATGCTGACATAATTTCCTCTTCACTTACCATGTCAATAAGGCCCCCCGATTCGTCACGGGCTGCAACTGCTTGCTGCCAGCTTGCTGGATTGCCGATACGTATCGCGGTAGCAATAGTCTGTGGATCTTCTATTGGATAACCCCTGACAATAGGAGCTGCCCCCTCAGCCTGAAAGCCCATCATCCTGGGTTTTTTCTTTGATTTGCCATGCTTAGCATATTCCACGAAACCCTTCCAATATGCCGTAATGTTACCTGCATTTCCCACTGGTATAAAAAGGTAATCGGGGGCTTCACCCAGGTAGTCAACAATTTCAAAAGCAGCCGTTTTCTGACCCTCGATGCGGTTGGGATTAATCGAGTTAACCAGGGTAACCGGATGACGTTCGGTAAGGCTTCTGACGATATCCAGAGCCCGGTCAAAATTACCCTTAATAGAAACTACCCTGGCCCCATAGACAATGGCCTGGGCAAGTTTCCCCTTTGTGATTTTCCCTCCGGGAACAACAATAATGGCATCTATCCCGAGATATGCAGCATAGGCAGCTGCAGAGGCACTTGTATTGCCTGTTGATGCACACATTATCGCTCTACTGCCCTGCTCTACCGCTTTAGCGACCGCAACTACCATCCCACGGTCTTTAAAGGAACCTGTAGGCTGGCAACCCTCAAGTTTGAAATAAAGTTCTCTACAACCTATCTCGCTCTCCAGCGATGGACACCTGACCAAAGGGGTATCCCCTTCACCGAGCGAAAAAAGCGGCGTCTCGTAGGTGACCGGAAGAAGCTCTTTATAGCTGGCCAGAACTCCTCTTTTCATTTCTTTATGATAAAGCCTCTACCCGAATGAAATTGTTCACTTCCATTACGTCAGTGAGATGAGCCAAATCTTCAAGCGCAGATTGCATCGACCTTTCCATAGCAGGATGAGTAATGATAACTATTTCGGCAGTCTGTGCAGCCCTATCGGCCAACTTTTGAATAGCGGATGAAATACTTATATTACGGTCGCCCAGGACACCGGCAATCTGTGCTAGTACACCGGGTCGATCAGCAATGTTGAGTCGGATGTAGAATCTGGTCTCGATATCTGAAATTGATTTGATGGCACATTCCTCATCTAAATTCCACTTACTCTTAGGTACACCGGTCCTAACATCCTGTGCCGCCGAAACGACATCAGCTATAACAGCGCTTGAAGTTGGAAGAGGTCCGGCACCCTGACCAAAAAAAAGAACATTACCTACAAGATCTCCTTTGACAAGTACAGCATTATAGACACCATCGACTTTAGCCAGCAGGGATTCCTGCGAAATACAAACGGGATGGACACGTACCTCAACGGCACCTTTATTTTCTTTGGCAATGGCCAGTAACTTGATAGCTAAACCGAGTTCACGGGCATACTGAAAATCGCGGCTGCACAGCCGCGATATCCCTTCACGATATATGTCTTCCGGCCTTATACGAGTGTGAAAAGCAAGTGATGCAAGAATAGCAAGCTTATAGCCGGCATCAATACCCTCTATATCATTTCCTGGATTCGCCTCAGCATAACCCAGCTCTTGGGCCTTGGCCAGAGCTACAGAGAATTCTGCGTTCTCTTCGGCCATTCGAGTCAGTATATAGTTAGTGGTACCATTAATAATGGCGTATATGCCTTCTATTCGATTTGCGACCAAGTCATGGCGGAAGCGAGAAATAAGGGGAATGCCTCCCCCCACACTTGCCTCGTATCTTATGGTAACACCGTTGCGGTAGGCTAAATCGAGAAGGTCATATCCATGTTTAGCAATAACCTCTTTGTTGGAGGTAACTACGTGTCTTCCACTGCAAATGGCACGGGTCAAATATTCCAGGGCCGGATGCTCACCACCTATAGCTTCAACTACAATATCCATGCCGGGCTCGCTAAAAAATACGTCAGCTTCCGTGGTGAACAGTTGAATACCAATTTCCTGCGCAAGCGAGCGGCCAAGATCTTCAGGTAAAACTTTTATTTTACGAAGTATTATCTGGCAACCAGCCTGTCCAGCCAGCTCCGTCTGTTTATCACACAGAACACGGGCAACCTGTCCCGCAATAACGCCCAAACCAATTATGCCGATCCCTATGCCATCCTTTTCTGTCATCTTCAAATCTCTAATCGTAACCGGTTTAATCTCCGATAACCCTCTCTATCGCCCATTCAATTTGTTCGTCATCCAGATAGCTTTCTACTACGTTGGCAGGGTCATCCCAGAGAGTAGATACCCATTCATCTAAAGCCTTCCGCTTCAGAAAATCGTAATCACTGTCGGAAAGCTGCCTATTTTCTTCAAAGGCAATAACATCTATCAGCCAGTAGCCCCCTTTGGTAAAAACGTCTTCATCTTTTATCGGACCACTCAGTGATCCTGGTTCGGCAGATAGGATAAACTCCTTCAGCAGCGGGGCTACTTCATCGGGATCAAGCCACCCCAAGTCACCCCCGTCCTCCTTTGAGGCCGTATCCTGAGAATACTCTTTCGCAAGCTCGGTGAATTCCTCACCAAGTTCCAATCGCCTTATTATATCACGCGCTTCCTCTTCGCTGCCGAGCAGCATTACCTGAAAATTCAGCAGTTCGCCCTGTGCGTCTTCATCTCTTTCTACAAACTTTACAAGCCAATAGCCTACGTTCTTGGCCCTGTCTTGGTCGTAAACCGGCTCACTGAGCCCTAACCCGGCAGAAAAGACATAGTCAGAAACTACACTATATCCCAGCTTTTCTATCAGGATATCCTTCGCGTACCAACCAGTATCTTTATCCTCAACTGAATCTCCATCTTCGAGTACCGCTATATTTTCCAAAGAGAACTCATTTGCCAGTTCAGCAAAATCACCGCCAGATTTCAATCTCCCTCTTACATCTACCGCCTCGCCTTCGCTCTCAAGAAACATAGCCTTAATCTTCTTCTGCTCGACGGACCGGGGAACTTTTTCCTCGAAATACTCGTCAATTAATTTTGACGTCAACATATCTGTCCTGACAAGGTCCCTGAATTCATTCCCCAGAGGCGGATCATTCTTCTTCATTTCCTCATCCACCTCCTTATCGGTCACCGTAATGCCGAGTTCCATGGCACCCTGTCTGATAAGCTCTCTCTGCTGCATGGCGGTCACAGTTTGGTTAGCCACGGATTGCATATATGAATTGAGTTGATTACCTCCATAGAGCTGGTACAGGTCCCCACTGATTTTAAGGGCCCCAACATACTCACCCATATCGAATTCGGTATTATTGACTTTTATTACGACCTCGTGCATTGGTTGATATTCATCACGATACCAGCCAGTGCCGATAACACCGCCCACAACTGCCATAACGGTAATGCCCACAATGAGCAAAACTCGCTGTCTCTTTTTCTGCTGCTGCCATTTTGCCAGCTGATGTCTTGTAAACTTACGTCCCTGTTTATCTTCTCTTTTCTTGGCCAATACCTTCCCCCGAAATCATGTAAAATTGATAACAAATTAGACTATACATTTTATAATTTTGAAACGAGCTATTACAAATTCAGTTAGGTTTATTTATCAGGCATATACAATTAGTCGTTGACAAACGATAGGAACGATTGTTTAATTAGAGTAAGTTTAGCAAAGGGTAGTAAACTCAGAGGGTATAAACCGAATGACAGTGTCAAGGAAAATAGTTCTTCATTTTCCCAAACGTCTGGTAGACAGGCCCATGATAAGCAGGCTTGTGAAACACTATGATCTCGATTTCAATATTTTAAAGGCATCTGTGACACCTGATAAAGAAGGACTTCTCGTGCTGGAGCTAAAAGGGAAGCAGGAAAACTATGAGAAAGGTGTCAAGTATCTGGCTGAAACGGGCGTAATAGTGCAGTCACTCAGCCAGAATGTAACCCGAAATGAAGACAGGTGCACACATTGCGGCGCCTGTATAACCATCTGTCCGTCCGGGGCATTCGAAATCGACTCGATAACCAGAAAAGTTAATTTCCATGACAGGAAATGTCTGGCATGCGGGCTTTGTTTGAAAGCCTGTCCTCCAAGAGCGATGGAGCTCCACTTTTAATATATGTATGAGCCCAGAACCTACCGGCATTGGATAAAGGATAATAATTTATGCTCGTTTAACGTCGTTGTCAAAGAGACGGATCTTTTTATTCGGGCCACGATAGACTTGGAAAGGGTAGCACTTGAACTCGTAAAAAAATACCGGAAGATAATAGAGGAATATATCGAGCAACAACCAGACTTTCGGATAGCGCTTGAACCGGTGTGCGTTGAAAGTAATGCACCGGATATCATCAAAGCCATGGCCGATGCCGCCGCAATTACCGGTACCGGCCCTATGGCCGGGGTAGCTGGGGCCATTTCGGAATTTGTCGGTCAGGGGTTAATCTGCTTTTCCCCCGAGGTTATAGTTGAAAATGGGGGCGATATTTTTCTTAAGACGCTTAAAAAGAGGGTAATCGGCATTTACGCTGGCACATCTCCATTTACTGGCAAGGTGGGGCTAGAAATAAAAGGCACCTGCAGACCTTTTGGAATCTGTACCTCATCTGGAACTGTAGGACATTCCCTTAGCTTCGGAAAAGCCGATGCGGTTATCGTGCTATCCGAATCGGCCACCCTTGCCGATACTGCTGCTACCGCCATAGGCAATCTGGTCAAGGCACCGGGCGACATTGATAAAGGGATTGATATGGCTAAAAATATCACTGGGATAGAAGGACTAGTAATAATTACCGGAAGCAAGGTCGGTGCCTGGGGAAACGTAAAACTATGTCATTTAGCCAAGCAATAAATTAAATATAAAAGGAGGAAACAAAACTACATAATCGGAAAATGGTAAAACGGCGGATAACAATAACCTTTCCAAAGGAACTACTTTCAGAACCAATAATTTATACCATGAGCCAACAGTTCAACCTAATAACCAACATCTATCAGGCCGACATCGATATTATGCAAGAAAAAGGACTAATAACACTTGAGGTCGAAGGACGAAGTGAAGACATCGAAGCCGGTACCACGTGGATGATTTCCAGAGGCATCCGGGTTGAACCCACCGAGGATACACCCCGAGAAAACCCCATCTAAGATTGACCTTGGACTTCGGGTAGCGGTTTTGTCGAGCCTGCCGCCTCGCCTGACTTAAAAAGCCCGTACCTTACCATAGGAGGCGATACCAGCTGGTTAATAATAACAACGGCAAGGGTTGCATTCAGGATTATATCGCCGAATATCGGAAAAGAATTGCGGGCCAGAAGAGCAAGGCCCATAGCAACACCGGCCTGAGGCAAGAGGGCAAATCCGGCATATTTCTTCACCGCTACCGGGGCATGAGATATTTTGGCACCAATCCTCGCTCCATAGTATTTTCCTACAAATCTGGTGCTGAATATCACCAACACCATAACCCCAACAGCCATCATAACATTGAAGTCGAAGTGCATTCCGGCCAGCACGAAGAACACGGCAAATACCAGCTCGTCGACCCACTCAATGACAATAAAAGGTTCATCCTCTGTAATCCTGTTGGTAACAACAAAACCGATTGCCATATTAGCCATAATCAAAGAAACACCCATTCGATTAGCGACGCCAGTGCAAAGTACAATCATTCCCAAGACAACGAGCAGCAAAAGGGGCCTCGTTTTAACCAATTTGGTGAGATAGACAAGGCCAAATCCAAAAGCTGCACCGATTCCTATTGATTGGATAATCTCTAAGAAGGGCTCAAGTACCATCTGTTGAGCCGAGCCAGCGATGCCAGTCACCAGCGATTGGCCGACCCCCATTGCAATAGCAAAGGCAACAACCGCTACTGCATCATCAATCGCCACAAGAGCAAGTAATGTTGTAGTAAGTGGCCCTTTTGATCTATATTCATGGGTAATTGCCAGAATTGTTGCCGGATCTGTAGCACACGCTATTGCTCCAAGAATGAACGCCAACGGGAAATAGTACTGAGCTACAGTTGCCTGCGATATACCCAATATCGGAGGCGCCAGAAAGACCACTCCAATAGTTACTATAAGCCAGGCGGCAATCGCCTGAACTATTGTAACCCAGGCAATGGATCTGCCCAATTTCCTTATCGACTGTATACGTAGACTGCCCCCAATTGCATAGGCAATAATACTGAGTGCTGTTGAGGTAATTATATCCAGACTCTCTATGGTAGTTCTGGAAACAAGATTGAGTACCGAGGGGCTTAAAACAAGGCCGATGACTATATAGCCAGTAATCCTGGGAAACTTGAGTTTTTTTGCCAATGTGCCGCCGAAAAAGCCGGCAACAATCATTACACCAATAGCCAATGCTAAGTCAGTAGTCACAGAAGAGTCCTATCTAGCGATACCTCCATCCGGCATCGTTCTTATTTTTCGTCAGTATTTACCATTACAACAGGTCTATGAGTTTCCGCCATTCAGCATCTCCCCTCCTCAGTTTTCCCGTGGGTAGATAATATCCAGGTTGTACTCCATGCTCGGGAACACCTGGTTGTACACCAGCCTCAAGTAATTCGCTAAGCCAGGCATAACCGACTATCTCTGCCTGGACTGCTTCGAGTTGTGGAATAATCACGTCTTCACTTACGATTCCCGAATCTGCCTCAAGGTAATTGAACCGAGAAACGGTGGTTTCTTCCCTTCTTACCCCCGCTCTCGACTCTGAAATCTCACCGAGGATGCGAAAGAGGTGATCCGGTGGCAGGCCAACACGAACGACCACATATACGTCGATTAATGGATAATTACGCCGATTTTCTACCTCGGATTCTGGAACGATGAGCCAGGAATTACCCAGGCCGATCGTCTTAACGGTGAGGCCTAATTTTTCCGGGGGACTATAAACCCTTAACCATTTACCGGGTAACGAGACCTCACTAACCTTCTGACTGACAACCTGTTCCTGAAACTCAAAATCAAACTTTATAACGACCTTAAAATTATTTTCCATGAATCTTTGAAAGGCGGCTTCACCTAGCTTCTGTATCATAAAGCTGTCAACAACCTTTGCCAGTTCTGAAGAATTACTGGTAGCACAACCTGCTATAGAACAGTATTTATATAGGCTTCCCACTGCAAAATGCAGGCTTTTCATATAATCTCTGATATCAAGGGGGAAAATCCTCCTCTCCTTCTTCCACCTATCCAGTTCCTCCTGGGAGAACATTATCCTTCCTTCGCTACGCTTTTCAACCAATTCACCGGCTTTGACATAATTTTCGAGATAAGCGGTACTAGGTAAATCCAGATATTTACGAGCCTCTTCAGCATTCAACCACTTTGTCATTGTTTGACCTCCTGAACCAAGTATCCGGCACATGATCCATATTAAATCATACCAGCGGTAATATAACACTTACCCGAATGGTAAACAATTTGCAGGTATTTTAACTAGCGGAAAAGGCAAAATACCTACTTGAAATCTTCGTCCAAGTAACACTGCAATATAACAGCAGCTGCCATGGCATCATCATATCGGGGTTTTTTATTTCCTGCTTCATTTATCAAGCGACTAACATAACGGGTAGTTAATCGTTCATCTCTGTATTCTACAGGAATACCGGCATGCTCGCGTAGAACATCAACAAAACCCCTAACTTTATCTGCCTGTCTATGGTGTTTTCCATCCATAGAAAGCGGCAAACCAGCGATTATTTTTCCGACCTGCTGTAGTTTGGCAATATCCTTTACAGCCTCAATATCGGATAGAAAATCGCTGCGGTGGATTATGGTAAAAGGGCTTGCCAAAATACCACCAGGGTCACTCAGCGAAACCCCGATTCTTTTGTCGCCTATATCAAGGCCAAGAATACGCGTTATTCAAACTCCTTGGTTAACTGCTGCAATAAAAAATTGATACAAATTTACTTAACCAGACTTTTTACCACAGAGAGAGCCTCTTCCAGCTTCCCTGTATCCTTACCACCCGCCTGAGCAAATTGAGCTTTACCACCGCCACCACCACCGGCCACCCGAGCAACCTGTTTGATTATTTCACCGGCATGGTAACCCTTGGCAACCAGATCAGGAGACACCGAAGCCAGAAAAAGAGGCCTGTTATTCTGGATAGTTCCCAGCACAATAACGGCGCTGCTGATTTTTTCCCGGAGTTGGTCACTGAGTTCTCTCAGGGCTTCCAGGCGGTAAGGGGGTACTTTAACGGCCAGAACGTTTATCCCGTTTACAGAAGATACTTGATCGAGTAGGGACACTGCCATATGCCGTAATAGATCCCGCTCTAGATTTTTTGAGCGGCGGCGCTCTTCCTCCAATTCGGCAACTAAACTGTTTGCTTTTTCCTCGACTTCACCTGTTTTAACACCGATTGTTTCAGCAACCTTTTCTAAAAGATAAAAGCGATGGTTAACGAATTCCTCTGCTCCGCGACCGGTAACAGCTTCAATACGACGCAAGCCGGAGCCTACACTGCTCTCAGCTAAAATTTGAAAGAACCCGATTGTACCCGTCGAATCAACATGCGTACCACCGCAAAGTTCCGTGCTCACAGCTACCTCGCCTATTTTTACTACACGCACGGAATCGCCATACTTCTCGTCGAATAGTGCTATCGCACCCTCTGCTATAGCTTCTGTATAGGGGACTTCCTGACTATAAACAGGTAAATTCTGGCGAATCTTATCATTGACTATTTGACTTACCCTGTGAAGCTCCTCCTTAGTAAGCGCCTCTAAGTGTGAAAAATCGAACCTGAGCCGATCGGGTGTTACCAGCGAACCCCGCTGATGGACATGCTCGCCAAGTACCAGGCGAAGGGCCATTTGCAAAAGGTGCGTTGCCGTATGATTGCGGGCGATGTCGAGTCTGCGGTGTTCGTCGACTATAGCCTCAACGACTTCCCCGACACTCAATCTCCCGTCGCTTACATAGCCATGGTGTATAACGGCGTCTTGAGAACTTCGAGCAGTATCTGTAACAGAGAATCTTCCTGATGGGCCAATCAGCTCACCTGTATCACCTACCTGGCCTCCCATTTCACCATAGAAAGGAGAACGCCTGAGTATAACACTCGACTCTTTACCCTCCTCTACAGTATTAACGAAACTGCCATCCATAACGAGGTGAACTATCGGGGAAGTGTGCCGCAGAACATCATATCCGACAAATTCTGTTTTTTGGATCTCGTGTGCGGCCTGCATCCTGGCCATCTCACTAAAAGTCCGTGTAAATCTATGAGCGGCGCGTGCTTGCTCCCGCTGATTTTCCATTTCCTTATTAAAAGTTTCCAGATCAATGGACAGTCCAGATCTGGAGGCAACCTCTTTAGTAAGTTCAACGGGAAATCCATAAGTGTCATATAGTTGAAATGCCTTTTCGCCAGGGATTATCTTCGTTCCTTTTTTCATCGCTTTATCTATGGTCTCATCCAAAATCCCCAATCCAGTAGTAAGTGTCTCGTTAAACCTTGCTACTTCACTCTCGATCACCCTTATAATAAAACCTTCACGCTGTTCCATTTCTGGATAAACATGCCCCATCTTCTTGATAGTTGCTTTTGCAACCGCGGAAAGAAATGGTTTATCCTCAGACAATCTTCTACCGAACATGGCGGCTCGCCTTAAAAGCCTCCTAAGTACGTAGCCCCTTCCTTCATTGGCAGGAATTACACCATCGCCAATCAAAAATGCAATAGCTCTGCCGTGCTCCACTACCACTCGCATCGCATGAGCAGTTTCTTCGCTGAGGTCGTATTTTTTTTCAGACATATCGGAAATTGTCTCTAACAACGGTAGAAAAAGGTCGGTCTCATAGACAGAGCTCTTACCCTGCATAACGGCCGTTATCCGTTCCAGACCCATTCCAGTGTCTATGTTGGGCTTGGGTAATAGCACACGCTCGCCGTCCTCACGCTGATTGTACTGTGTGAATACCAGATTCCATATTTCGGAAAAACGTCCGCAACTGCAACCTGGGCCGCACGACGGTCTCCCACAACCCACACCCTCGCCCAGATCATAGTGTATCTCGCTGCAGGGACCACAGGGACCGGACGTACCGGCCGGACCCCAAAAATTCTCCTCTTCACCAAATCGAAGTATCCTCTCTTCGGGAATACCTTGCTCCCTCCAGTAACCAAACGCCTCTTCATCATCAAGGAAAATCCCTATCCACATCCGCGATGGAGGCAATCCCAGTTCCCGGGTAACAAACTCCCACGCCCAGCTAATCGCCTCCTTTTTGAAATAGTCTCCAATACTAAAGTTGCCGAGCATCTCGAAAAAGGTAAGATGAATAAAATCTCCTACCGATTCGATATCTGTGGTTCTAAAGCATTTTTGACACGAGGCCAGTCGTGGATTTACGGGTTGCTTTTCACCAAGGTAATAAGGCTGAAACTGCACCATGCCAGCACTGGTGAAAAGAAGAGTAGGATCACCTCGCGGAATTAACGAGTCGCTCTGAATAACCTCATGCCCTCTCTTCCGGAAAAAATTTAGATACGCCGAACGAATTTCATCACCGATCATCAACAACCTCTCAACCAAGTATCTATGTATACGATTTTAGTGCAAGCATAAAATGGCTGTCAACGTAAAATGGACTCTCCCTGACTGTCCAAAAAATTCGTGCATATAAAGCATCTGCATTATCTTAACAGCTGAGACAGGTATTTCCTTAGACCTGGACCAATATCAGGATCTTTAAGCGCAATCCCTACATTTGCTTCCAGCCAGCCAGCAGGGTTTCCGGTATCATAACGTACACCATCGAACTGAAATGCAGTCATTGGCTGCACCTTAAGTAAATGCTGCATAGCATCAGTAAGCTGTATTTCTCTTATTCGTCCAGGGGCTGTAGCAGAAAGAGAATCAAAAATTTGAGGGGTGAGTATATACCTACCTACTATACCGAGGTCAGAAGGTGCTTCCTCAGGTTCAGGTTTCTCCACAAGACCCAGAATCCGGTATATCCGAGGTGACACTTCCTCCGCATCTATTATGCCATACCTTCTTGTATGCTCGGCACAAACCCTTTCAACGGCAATGACACTTGTACTTTGTTGCATCCAGATATCCATCATTTGTTTTAAAGCCGGTATTGGGCTATCGATCACGTCATCGGGCAGAAGAACAGCAAACGGCTCGTCAGCAATGATATTTCTGGCCATCAATACTGCATGGCCCAGTCCCAGTTGCTCTTTTTGTCGAATATAGCAAATATCTACCATTTTTGATAATCTTCTAATATCTTGAAGCAGTAATTCTTCCCCTTTCTGCCCAAGAACATATTCCAGCTCGAACGAACGGTCAAAATAGTCTTCAATAGCGTGCTTCCCCATTGCTGTTACCAGGATAATCTGCTCGATACCAGATCCAATCGCTTCCTCAACGGAATATTGGATAAGCGGCTTATTGACCAGCGGCAACATCTCCTTAGGCTGTGATTTGGTGGCAGGTAGAAATCTGGTACCCCAACCAGCAGCGGTGATAATTGCTTTACGGACCTTCATAAAACCCTCCTTGCCATAAATCCATTTAAGAGTAACAGGTTAACAGCTTTAAGCAAACAATCACCGATTGATCCTGGAAATAATCGGCAATCTGTGGATAGCGAAAAAAATTCTTAAGTATATTACAGGACAGCGTCAACCCGCCTACCGAGCACCCTCTTCAATTACATCAACTGCATCCTTCAATATACAAAACATCCAGTGAGCGATGTCTTCTCTCTCGATCGACTGTTTCAAACCCTGTGCTCGCCTTTTTTTCTCTTCCATGGACATAGTCAGAGCCTTATAGATAGCCTCCATCGTCCCTTCAAGGTCAGCTGGCGCTGTCGTTAGGGCATAATCGCGTAACTGCTCGCAAGCACCTATTGATTCGGAAAGGACGAGAACCCCGTTTCGATTATTAACGGTAGGGCCCTCTTTGGCAACCAGGTTCATACCGTCTATAACAGCATTAACCAGAAGAACATCGTAAAGCCGCATGCCGGCAAGGGCCTGAATATAATTATTCTCATAGAAGAAATCGATAGGATACCAGTTCTCCATCTCATATTTCTTATTAATAGTCTCAATCAGGCGGGTTGTCTCTTCCATATAACGACGATACAACCGCAAATGTGTTCTTGTGGGTACCAGGAAAGCGATAAATTTGACCTGTCCCCGAAACTGAGGATATCGTTCAAGTAACCTATCAAAAGCCTTGAAGCCACGAATGATGTTTTTACTCGGTTCGGCTCGATCCACGCGTATAATGGTCTGCTTTCCACAAAGATCACTCAGTTTACGTTCATATTCTTTGAGTCTTTCCGATAAAATGAGCTTTTTTATGCCCGTAGTATCAATCGATATCGGATACGGCTTGACTTGAGTCAGACGACTGCCTATACGTACAATATTCCGATCATAATCTACCTCCGACCCCTCTATAAATGACTGGCAGCAATGGATGAAATTATGTACATCAATGGGTGTCTGCAGGCCAACTATGTCACAAGCACACAAACCTCTCATGATTGCCTGTCTCATATAGTCAGGTAATAACCGCCAATAACTAGCAGCCGGCCAGGGAATATGTGTAAAGTGCTGTATTGTTAGCTCTGGCATTTGTTGCCTCAGAAAACTGCCGGCCAGATAAAGGTGATAATCATTGAGTATTACTAGCGGTGGCGATGAGCTTTTAAGGGCTTCGTCTATAATAGCCCTGGCAAAGGCCCGGTTTACTTCTACATATCCTCTTTCCCAAGCATCGTGGACGGCAAAGTCGATATTAGGTGTTGTCGGTGAGTTCCACATATAGTGTTGTAAAAACCAGAGCAGGGGATTACATATAACACTGTAATAATTATGATAAATATCCCTGGGACAGAACACGAAACGAAGAAACAGGGTATCGCCTTTTATTGATACCTTAAAGCGGTTACCTTGTGCCTTTTGTGCCACTTCCCTATCGGCGCGACCCATGGCACTGGCAATCCAATTGAGTTCAATATACCTCCCAAGACCACTTAGAGCGGTTACCAATCCCCCGCTACCGCGGCGGGAATGGAGTTTTCCTTCTTCAGTGAAATAATACTCAATTGGTCCGCGGTTACTGGCGAGGATGATTTGCCTGCCAGACAGTTTTTGGCTACATAATTCCTTAAGCCGTTCATCCTTAACTTCCTGGCCCATTATACTTACTCCTCTCGCCAAAAGAGTATGTGATTTTCAGGCAATCAAACTGTAGCATCAGATTAACAGCGTGTCAACGTAAAAAACAAATCATATTTGTGAATTTAGAAAAAATATAGATCAGGAATGATTTTCAATTATAAAAAATTGATAAATATATTATTTTTATTATAATATTACTATTTTAGAGGGTATATTAATGAAATATTGTTCTTTTAAAAAAGCCTTACTATGGTTAATAACTGCCTTGATCCTGGTTGTTATTACTAATCATATAATGGCCCGTCCCGTGGAAGCTGGTTGAGGTGGCGGTGGTGGAGGGTCGTCAGGTCCGACGACCGTCACAGTTAGGGTAGATATTAGCCCCGATGGTGCAGGGGCCATCGTGGTTAATGGAGAAGATGGCGCCTCATGTTCCTATCCCGCATCCATCGAAGTAAAGACAGGCGATATCATAACTCTGGAGGCTACACCCCGAGCTGATTATATCTTTAAAAACTGGAGCGGCGAACCAATTTGGGATGGAGAATCGACAACCGCTGAAAATCCAATACAAGTTAAGGTTACCAATGCCATGGATATTACCGCGAACTTTGTCTCTGAATCTACCGAGTTCTTTTCCGCAGACAAGGTGGTGAAGATTGATATTTCTAATGATACACGCGCTCTTAATCCCGATGGAAGCCGACTTGACAATGTAGAATTCGGCACAACCAGTGATATACCGGCATCGCAGGGTGTTATTATTGGAGCTGCCTATGAACTGCAACCTGACGGAGCTACCTTCTACCCTCCAGTTACCCTGAGATGGACCTACAATCCCAATGATTTACCTGTTAACACGACAGAAGAAGACCTCTATATTATGTACTACGATAAAGACGACTTTCTCTGGAAGGGTTTGGAATCAACAGTCATTCCAGAAATCAACACGGTCAATGCTCCTGTCAGTCACTTTACTACGTTCGCCCTTGCTTCTCCACCAAATGAAGGGGAAGCATATTTCACCATCAGTTCATTAAATATTTTCCCAGCGGAAGTAAAGAGAGGAGAAACCGTAACGATCAGTTTCCTGGTAACAAATACCGGAGACCAGCCAGGCACACGCAACATAAGACTCAATATTAATGGTGAAGTTGCAGGCAATATTGAAGTATACGTAGGCGCTGGAACAAGTGAAGGGGCAGAATTTACCGCCTCCAGCACCGAGCCAGGAACATATGCGATAGATGTAGAGGGTATATCCGGTTCATTTACGGTTAATGAAGGTACTCAATCAACTTTAAGCTCCGAAAACGAATCTACCGCGTGGCTTACCTGGGTCATTGTCGCCGCAATGGTAACGGCAATTGGCGCACCGATAGGATATCAATGGTGGAAAAGAAAAGGATAGTAAGCTTATCCTAGCGAATGTCTTTATGACCTTCCTACCCTTTAATAACCCCTACAGGTACCGTCCTGGCTATTTTGTGTGATATGCCTGCTTTATCTGCGATATCGACGACTTCGCTCACGTCTTTATAGGCTATCGGAGCCTCTTCAGCAAGTGAGGACATGCTGCCAGCTTTGACTATAATACCCCTGTCATAGAGCTCTCTCGCTATTTCGCTTCCCTTCAAACCGCGTCGGGCTGCCGAACGGCTC
>Ga0209164_1001450_pt1 | contig 30610 bp, 28 predicted proteins | sample MTBNYHSulfiMetaG_FD_187458 | JGI IMG/M metagenome (GOLD analysis project Ga0209164, IMG submission 187458) | Enrichment culture microbial communities from rom New York Harbor, USA that are MTBE-degrading - MTBE-NYH (New York Harbor Sulfidogenic)... | ecosystem: Environmental > Aquatic > Marine >... | reverse complement strand
CGGCGTAGATTCCGGGTAACTACCGACAGCAGGCATCATTTTCCGGTGGCGCCTAATCTTTTGGAACAAAAATTTACCGCTCAAGAGCCGGATAAAGTTTGGGTGTCCGATATCACCTATTTGGCCACCCGGACAGGATGGTTGTATTTGACGGTAATCATTGATTTGTTTTCCCGTCTGGTGGTGGACTGGTGCCTGGGCAGCTCGTTGAGCCATGAAATGGCGGTAACGGCGCCTAAGCGTGCGATTAGACGTCGTCAGCCCGGAAAAGACGTGATCTTTCATTCGGACCGGGGTGTCCAATATGCTTGCACGGATTTTCGAAAAGAACTGAACAAACACGGTTTTATTCAGAGCATGTCCCGGAAGGGAAATTGTTGGGATAATGCGGTGGCCGAATCGTTTTTCAGTGTGATAAAACTGAATTGATCTATCATGAACGGTATAATGGCCATCAGGATACACTTCATTCGGTTTTTGAATATATCGAGATCTTTTACAATCGAGAAAGAAAACATTCGACGTTGGGATACCTCGCACCGGTCGAATATGAAAAACAACATTTAAAAAATTGCGCTTAACCGTGTCTACTTTTTTGTTGCAAATCCAGGGAGGAAACGGCCAACGCTATCAAATAAATTTTGGCCGAGGGAGTATAAATCGTAGGTGAGGTAGAAATGCTTACACCAACGATGTGAGATTAATTCAAGTCTTAGAGCTCCTTCAGCAAAATTATATTTCGTAGAAAATAGTGGAAATTGAAAACGGCTATAAGCCCAGTGGTCGGTAAATTTCATGTTGATGGATAGTAGGAGTTGTGGTTCCCCGGATATGAATAACATAACACCTCTGTCCTTTCAGGGAGGATGTGGTAAGGAGAAAGAGCTTCTCATTCGAAAGAAGAGGAAAGGGTTTGCATTGAGTTTTTCAGGAGCAAGAATGTTAGAGTTTTTTGTAAGCAGAGATGTATCACCATAATATTAAGCTCCGTAAATTAAAAAAAAGGAGGTTGTGGAATGATTAATTCTGGAAACTATTGGAATGAGCGGATGGAAACGCCATCGCCCGCTGTATTCCATGAGGTTCAGGAAAAAGCTTTTCTAAGACAGATTAAATACGTATGGGAAAACTCGACTTTCTACCAGCAAAAATTTCGTAAGACTGGTGTGGAGTTAGAGGATGTAAGGAAACTCGAAGATTTAAGTAGGCTTCCTTTTACTGAGAAGAGTGAACTTCGTGACAGCCAAATAGAGAAGCCTCCTTTGGGGACACACATTGGCTGTCCGATGAGCAAAGTAAAAAGGATATATTCCACGAGTGGAACTACGGGCCGACCAACCTTCATAGGTCTTACAGACCATGACATAGAAGTTTGGACCGAGGCTGCCTGTAGAGCATTTTGGACTTGCGGGCTTCGTCCCGATAACATTGTACCCTTGGTAGTGGCCCCCTATTTAGTAGCCGCTTCGTTTGCAGATCCTCTGCAAAAAATCGGCACGTTTGTTCCGATTGGAGTGGGAGCGACTGACAGGCTAATTGGTGCCTTCCAATATATTGGAGCCAATGCACTTTTATCAACTTCTTCTTTCCCCTTACATTTTGCCGATTCCCTTCGGAAACGTGGTATTAGCCCAAAAAGTCTGGGGATTAATATCATAATAGCTGGAGGTGAGCCTGGGGCGGCTATTCCCTCGGTGCGTCAAAAGGTTGAGGAAACCTTTGGATGCATATTTCTCGAAATGATGGGAAATGGGGATTTGCTTGGCGAAATGTTTGCAGAATGCAAATACAAAAAAGGGATGCATTTCATTGCCCAAGGACTCGTTCATCCCGAAATAATCGATCCTGTTACTGGTGAGGTTTTTGAAATTAAGAAGGGCGTCAAAGGTGAGCTTGTTTATACTGCCCTTGATCGGGAGTGTATTCCTCTGGTTCGGTTTCGGACGCGGGATCATGTTGAGGTTACCCAAACAACGTGTGAGTGCGGGCGAACAGGTTTTGGCATACGTGTTTTCGGAAGAACAGATGATATGATCATTGTTCAAGGAGTGAATGTTTATCCTGCGGCAGTCCGAGATACGGTGGCTAGTTTAGTTCCTCGGACAGCTGGTCTTATAGAAATTCAATTATATGCGCCCCCCCCCGAAGGCTGGGAGCCACCAATTCACATAAAAGTGGAGTATGGCGAAGAACCGGGTATTTTGGACGCCCTAAAAAAGGAAGTCGAATCACTTATTAGGGAAAAGCTTATCTTTCGTGCTAATGTGGAGTTAGTGCCTCCAGGGACCTTACCTAGGTACGAATACAAAGCCAAGTACGTGAGGAAGATTTACGAGGAAGAGGGGAGGTGAGGATTTAAGGGGGTGTGCATCCTAAAAACCATGCATAATGCACCCTATTATTAACAAACTTGAGGCGTAAGTGAGGTTTAATCCTAAAGGTTTTTTAAAAGATTGCGTAAAATATTTAGGAGCTGAAAGGATCTCTGTTATATATAAAAGAAAAGGAGAAACGCTATGAAGTACATTATTGGCACGGATACGGGGGGTACCTTTACCGATGCTACTGTCTTAACCGATAAAGGGGACATTTTTATTAATAAGGCCAGTACAACTCCTCATGATTTTTCGTTAGGTACGATCGCTGCGGTTTCAGAAGTTGCCAAAACCATGAATATTTCGCTTCAGGATTTACTTAAGAATTGCGGGATGTTCAAGCACGGATCAACGATTGCAACCAATGCCCTGATTACGCGTACAGGATCAAGAGTAGGTTTGATAACCACGAGGGGTTTTGAGGATGTGACTCTGGTCATGCGGGCAATCGGCCGGGTGGCAGGTTTAAATGAGTCCGAAATTAAAAGCCAGCCGACCTGCGTTAAGCCTGAGCCGATAGTACCTCGGGACAGGATTGCTGGTGTGACCGAGAGAGTGGACTTCCAGGGAACTGTTATAATTCCAATTAATATCGAGGAGGCAAAAGAAAGTATTCGGTACCTGATCGAGGATCAGAAAGTTGAAGCTCTTGCGATAAATTTTCTCTGGGGATTTGTCAATCCTGTCCATGAAAAAAAGGTATTGGAGTTAATCAAAGAAATGTATCCTGATAAAGATATATATGTGACAGTGTCTCATGAACTTATTCCTGTGATTAGGGAATATGCTCGGTCGAATACAGTTATCATTAATTCATTTCTTGGCAAAACGATATCAAGGTACATAAAGAATCTTAACGGTCTCTTGAGGACGAATGGTTATGATAAAGATCTTCTTTTGATGCAAGCCAACGGAGGCATCGTGCATGAAGGGGAGCTCAACCCGATTGGGACAGTAGGCTCCGGCCCTTCTGGAGGGATAATAGCAACCAAATACATAGCGGATTTGTTAAAGCACAGGAATGTGATTAGCACAGATATGGGAGGGACAAGCTTTGATGTTGGGCTTTTAATAGATGGATTCTGGCGATATGAGCGAGAACCAGTGGTGGGGCGCTTTCATATAAGTTGGCCGATAATCGATATTGAATCAATTGGAGCGGGCGGTGGAACCATCGCCAAGATTGACCCTGTTACTAATCGGCTCCTTGTGGGGCCTGAAAGCGCAGGCGCTGACCCCGGGCCAATATGTTACGATATTGGTGGTGATAAGGTAACGGTGACGGATTGTGATTTAGTCCTAGGGATTCTGGATCCAGATTATTTTTTGGGAGGGAGGGTGAAACTTAATAAAACAAAAGCCTTAGAGAACATAAAGAAAAAGATTGCAGAGCCTTTAGGAATGGACGTTGTCGAAGCCGCAGCGGGTGTCTACCAAATAATAACTGGCCATATGTCGGACTTAATTAGAAAACAGGTGGTAGCGTCAGGATATATTCCGGAAGAATTTAATATTTATGCTTTTGGGGGGGCAGGTCCGGTACATGCAGCCGCCTATTCGTCCGATCTTGGTATAAAGAAAGTTTTTATTTTTCCCACCTCTGCGGTTTTCTCCTCCTTCGGGATTGCCACGGCAGATATTGCACACACACATACTCAATCTTATCGTTACCGTATGCCGGTTGATCCGGACAGGCTCAACAAGATCCTAAACGAAATCGAAGACATGTTATATGAACGTCTGAGCCACGAGAATGTTTCCCGGGAGACGGTAGAATTTCGGAGAATCTTCCATATGCGTTACCGAAGACAACTCAATGAATTGCCCGTGGTGGTGCCAGCCAAAGTATATAACGAGGAAGACATACAGGAAATTATAAAAGAGTTTAATAGACGGTTTGATGAAGTTTACGGGGCTGGAGCAGGATATCAGGAAGCGGGTGTTGAGATAATATCCTTCTCGATAGATGCGGTAGGGAAAATGCCCAAGCCTATCCTAAAAACTGAGAAGTCTGTTGGTAAAGATTCATCCCGAGCACGGAAGGGTAACCGGGAAGTATTTTTCCCCGGTTTTGAAAAAAAGTTAATTAAAACAAACATTTATGAATATGACCTACTTAAACCGGGAAACATTGTTGAGGGGCCCGCAATAGTGGAATCATTTGTCACGACTGTTTTGGTTCCACCAAGTGTGATTGCAGAAATGGATGTCTATAAGAATTTAATGTTAACAATTTAGAATTTCATTAAAGAAGGAGATTACTATGAGTGAAAGAATTGATGCGATAAAGTACGAAATCTTCACACATAGACTGTGGCGAATCCTTGAGGAAGGTCGCATAGCCATGAAGATGGTTTCTGGGTCATCAGTGGTGGTGGAAGGGGGTGAGACATTATCCTGTTTTTATGACACAAATGGAGTACCTACCCTTAGTGCTGCGGGTGTTTTGCTTCACCTAACTGGTGCCCGAGATTTTATTGTAAAATGTATCGAGTGGTATGAAAAAGACCCCGGTATCAACGAAGGTGACCAGTTCTTTTTTAATGATTATTATATTGGTGGGCAGCATCTGGCTGATGAGATTGTAATCAAACCGATTTTTTGGAAAGGCAAAAGAGTAGCGTGGACGTCTGCATTTATGCATACGCCTGAGACCGGAGGTGTCGAGCCGGGGGGGATGCCGGTAAGTGCCACGGAAATTTTTCACGAGGGTCCGAGGTTTCTTGGTTTGAAAATTGTGGAAGCCGGCAAATTTCGACCGGAGGTATTTAAGACCATCACTGATAACACACGTGATCCTTTACTTGTAGGGTTAGATGCTAAGGCCCGAATTGCCGCCAACAATGTTTGCGCCCAAAAGTATCTGGAGTTGGTAGGAGCTTATGGAATCGAATTTGTGCAAGCTGCTAGTAAAAAAATAATTAAAGACTCGGAGAAAATGTCACGGGACTTCCTAAGAAAATTACCGAACGGGACTTGGAGGGCCCGGCAGTATGCTGATACTACCGGATTTGATTCAAAACCGTTTAAAGTTCATTGCACAATGACAAAAAAGGATGACGAATTGACATTTGATCTTACTGGCTCATCACCGCAAAATCCTGACTCAATTAATTCAGCCTTTCCAGCGACGTTTGGGGCCGTTTTTGTTACTTTAGCGAGCCAGTTGTTTGGAAATATTCCTTGGAACGGAGGGATGATAGCACCTATGAAAGTGATTGCCCCAGAGGGGAGTGTTGTTAATCCTCGGTTTCCGGCTGCTGCATGCCAGGCTCCGCCAACGGTTGGCGAAATGATAACCGCCACTTCTCATGAGTGTGTTGCTAAGATGCTTTTTGCAGCCGGGATTTATGATCGGGTGAATTCGGGATGGTCTGGCGGGAATGGTTCGTTCCCCCACCTCGGGGGTGTTAACCAATACGGAGATTCTTTTGGCGCTCAGATTTTGGACGTTTTCTCTTCAGGGGCCGGAGCAGCACCCTATCGGGATGGGGTTGATACAGCGGCGAACATGATGAATCCATCCTCACAAATTTCGGACTGTGAGGTAACAGAACAAAATGTCCCATTGATGTACTTGCAGCGGATGAACGGCATTGATTCTGGTGGTTTTGGGAAATTTGATGGAGGGATGGGGCCGGAGCATATTTATATGATTCACGGTGGAGACAACATCCATATGGGCAATGCCGGAATCGGGAAAAGGGCACCAGCTGGATTTGGGATGTTTGGTGGATATTCTACGGGGCTGGAGGAAGGCATTTATGTAAAAGATTCTGATATAGCCGAAATGTTTAAACAATCGAAGGTCCCAGTAAGCTATGCAGATGTGATGAAATTGAAGGGGGAGAAAGTCTTCGCACCCGCAGCTATGAAGGTGATGCCTGTCAAATCGTTCGATATTCTAAAAACCCGGCACGCAGGAGGTGGCGGTTACGGAGACCCACTGGAAAGGGACATTGAGAAAGTATTTCAAGATGTGAGGTTACATGCGATTTCTATCGAGACTGCTAAAGAGGCATACGGGGTTATCATTAATCCTAAGACTAATAAGGTAGATAATGAAGCAACAGAAGCAGAGAGAAAGAGAATAATCGCGGAAAGATTAAAGGAAGGAAGGAGGTTAAAATGAGAATCCATGAGTATTTGGAAATAGTAGATAAAGGTGGGGGAAAAAAGGCAATAAAATGTATTAAGTGTAATCATGAATTTTGTGATGCCAAGGAAAACTATAAAGAATATGCTCTTTATCGTGAAAGGCCGCTTTCAGTTTTTACCTCGAGGAAATTGCTATCAGGGGAAGAACCCTTTGTAGTCTATCAAGAATACATCTGTCCGGGATGTGGGATATTGTTAGAAGTAGATCCTTATTGTGAATTATTGGACAAGGAGAACAAGATTGTCTGGGATATCCAGGTCGACGTTTGAAGAACTGATTTGAAATTTAAATTTTTGGTATATGAGACGATGGCTGTTGGCGAAGGTCTAAGAGGTTCTCCGTAGGCATAGGGATAGTAAATAAGGGAACAAAGGGTAAAAGATGCTTTTTCTTGGTTCGTTTTATTAAGGATAATCCCCTTTTCTGTTAAATTCGTTCAGTTTTTTTGTGGTTGATAATTAATCTTACTTTTTTTTGGAGTATGTTTATCCTGGCATACCGCTTGTTTCGTTGAGCAAGTCCTCTTATACGCTTTCTTAACCGGGAGCCATCTTTTGACCTTGGCTTATATTGACTCCTGAAACGATTAAGATTTAAAACCTACAGCCGTACCGTTTGCTGAGCCAAAAGCAAGAAATTACTTTGGTAAACGTCTCCTTTTGCTTGGCTTTGGGCGTCAAAAGTTTTTTCTAAAAGATCCTTTAGCACCTGGTTATCGAGGCTTAAGTCAGCCACCAAGCGTTTGAGTTTGCGATTTTCTTCTTCTATGGCTGTGAGCTTTATGGCATCGCTGATTTCCATGCCCCCATATTTATTGCGTCAGCTATAAAAGTTTTGTCGGGCAATGCCCTATTTGCGGAAAAGTTTTTGAACACTGATCCCTAACTCGGCTTCTTAAGGAATTTTGATGGTGTGTTCAGTGGAAAATCGGTTCTTTTTTATAAATCAGTCCTCTTGTTATTATACCCTTATACCAGGAAGGATTCAAATTGAAAATGGCCTAGTTTTTGGTGTTAAGGTCAAAGGTTACATATTTCATTGAGTCCCCGACCGCCTGTACCATTGAGGTTAGAATGTTACTAATGAGAATTTGTGCTCAATGAATATCTTTTTAAGACATGAAAGCATGAATTTATGGAGCGCTTCCCCCCAAGATATTGAATAAAGAAACTAAAAAGCTGCGTCTGTCTAAATAAAGTGAAGTAATAGTTTCTCAGTTTTTTTGATAAAGAGAGTTTAACAAACTTGGTTTAACAGGTATCTTAATCCGAAAGAGGTGATTAATGATGATTGCAAAAACTGAATATACCCGCGGTATAAGATTTGAAAAGTATAATATAGGTGATGAACTTGTCACTGCTTCAAGAACTATAACCGAAGCTGATATTTGGGCTTTTGCCTGTTTGACGGGCGATTGGACTCCGATCCATACTGATGAAGAGTTTTGCAAAACTCAGCAATTCGGTACGAGAATCGCCCATGGGCTTTTGGTTGTTTCAATCGGAACGGGACTCGCCAACCAGCTCTTAATGTTTGAAGGAGCATCCATGGCACTCCTAGAATCAACTGCCCGCCTTACGGGAGTTGTAAAGGCTGGAGATACTATCCGAACAATTGTTAAAGTGGTGGATAAGAAAGAAACGCAAAAATATCCCGACCGGGGAATTGTAACTTTCGATTGGGGTGTCTATAACCAGAGGGACGAGAAAGTTGCTGACTGCCGATGGGTTTTAATGATTCGGAGGGAAGGGTATTAACTATTAACGAATGGGGGAAGAAAATAATGAAGCTTAATGATAAAGTAGCTATTATAACTGGTGGTGGGAGTGGCATAGGGGAGGCAGCCGCACTTCGTTTTGCTGAAAAGGGTGCCAAGGTTTGTGTAGCGGATATAATTAATGAAGCGGGCGAAAAGGTGACCTCAACCATTAAGGGGAAAGGTGGTGAGGCGATTTTTTGCCAGGTTGACCACACCAAAAAAGACCAGGTTCAGGAGATGGTGGAAAAAACCCTCAAGGCTTTTGGGAAAATAGATATTCTGGTAAATATTGCGGGCAAGAATGTTGACGCGATGTGCGAAAAGATGACGGAAGAGCAGTTTGATCAGGTTATCGACATAAATTTAAAAGGTCCATGGCTTTGCTGTCAGGCAGTGATTGAATCGATGAGTGAAAAAAAATATGGAAGAATAATTAATACGTCATCCATTGGCGCCCATGGAAATGTCGGGCAAAGTAATTATGCTTCAGCTAAAGCAGGAGTTATTGCCTTAACTAAAAGCTTAGCGCTTGAGCTTGCTCGGCACAATATTACAGTAAACTGCGTGGCTCCTGGAGCCACTGAAACCCCTTTAGTATTAAAGGCACCGCAAGAAGCCTTGGATGCGTTTAAAAAGGGAATCCCTTTAAAGCGTTTTGCTACCCCGGGAGAGCTTGCCAATGCTTATCTCTTTCTTGCGAGCGATGAGGCGGCTTATATTACGGGGCAGACGATTTTTGTTACCGGGGGGTTGGATTTGGTATTCAAATAGATAAAAATGATAAAAACTTAAAAAGGAGAAAAAATGGTAGGGATCAAATCATTTGGGATTCATGTTCCTCGTTATCGATTAAGCGGGAAATGTATTGCTGATGCCTGGGGAAGACCTGGAGCACGAGGTGAGAGAACAGTAGCCAATTTTGACCAGGATAGCCTCACCATGGGTGTAGACTCGGCTTTAGATTGTTTAATGAACCTGAACGGTGATTCAACGAAAATTGATGGCCTTTTCTTCTCTTCTGTTTCACCTCCCTATCGGGAAAAACTTTCTTCAAGTTTAATTGCTCTTGCTCTTGATTTGCAATCCCAAATTCGCACTACTGACTACGTGGGTTCCCTCCGTTCTTCAACCAGCGCTATTTTGGGTGCCGTAGACGCCATAAAAAGTAAGTCCTGTAATAATATATTGGTTGTCGCCTCTGATTGTCGATTATCTGAACCGGGATCAGCATTGGAGAGTTCGTCGGGTGATGGAGCAGTTTCGCTTTTAATTGGGGAAGGGGATGTTATTGCCGAAGTTATTACGAGTTTTTCCATCTCTGATGAATTTATTGATCTTTGGAAACGAACAGAAGACCTTTATATTCGACAGGATGATGTCCGGTTTGCCCAGCAATACGGGTATATGAGGCTTGTAGGTGAATCAATAAAAGGGCTTTTGAATTCCACTGGAAGTAAACCCGAAGATTTTTCCAAAGTCATTTTACCAGTTGTGGATACACGCAGTCATTTAGGCTTGGCAAAAAAGCTTGGATTTGACTCTAAACAGCAGATTCAAGACCATATTACACCAGCCACTGGGATAATGGGAACAGCCCATCCATTGGCCCTTCTTTGTGCAGCACTTGAAGAAGCGAATCCCGGGGATAAATTATTATTTGTAAGTTATGGGGATGGGAGCGATGCTCTTATCCTGGAAGTGACCGATAATATTTTGAAGATTCCAAGCCGGTCAAGAATACAAAAAACAATAGAGAAAAAAAGGGAATTAAATAATTACAATAAGTACCTCACGTTCCGTCAACTCATTAGGGGGCAGGAACCTCTTACCGCGCCATTTTCATCGTTGACTATGTCCTATCGGGAAAGAGACCATAATATAAGGTTTTACGGGAAAAAATGTAAAAAGTGCGGTTTGGTACAATTTTTAAGAGATATCCATGTTTGTCCGGAATGCTATGCTCAGGATGAATATGAACCAATCAAATTGTCAAAAGAAGGGACTCTGTTTACTTTTAACCATGAGTATTATTATCCCTCCCCTGATCCTCCAACCACCATGGCAATTGTAGATTTCGAGGAAGGGCGAGTAACCCTTCAGATGACAGATACACCGGTAGAGAAGGTTAAGGTAGGGATTCCTGTTAAATTAACCTTTAGAAAGTATCATGACGGAAACTTTTTCCACAATTATTTTTGGAAATGCCGGGCTTAATCGGAGGTGGAAAAATGGGAAGGTTTTGTGGGATTGATCAATCACTGATTGATGAAGTTTTAGATAAAGCAAAAGAAAAAACTCAAACCGAAACAACCCAAAGTGAGAAAGAAAATAAAATAAACAAGAAAAATGAAATTAAAAAAAAGATATCAGAAAAGGAAAAAACCCCATGAGCATAGATTTAAAAGATAAAGTATCAATAGTAGGGGCTGGCTGTACAAAGTTTATCGAAAACTTTGAAATGAGTTATGGAGATTTAGTTGCAGAGGCAGCATTCGAAGCTTTTGAGGAGGCCGGGGTAGGGCCAAAAGATATTGAGGCTGCGTGGTTAAGCACCGCCTTTCCTGATAACACCGTTTATCATGGTAAAGCTGGGCACGATCTGGCAGAACCTATTTCTTTATATAATATTCCGATTACCCGGGTTTCCAACTTTTGTGGTTCCGCAGGCGATGCTATTCAAAATGCGGCCTGGGCCTTAATGGCAGGTCGATATAGGGTGGTATTAGCCCTGGGAGTTGAAAAATTGAGAGATCGCTCTCCCCAAAATAGTTTGGTAAAGATGATGGTAGAAACCCTTCATCCTTTTTATCAGAAAGGGTTTACTGCTCCGGGGACCTTTGCAGTTTATGCCAACCGAATGATAGAAAAAGCCGGGCTTAAGCGTGAGCATTTGGCTAAAATATCAGCAAAAAACCATCGGTTTGGAGTTCATAACCCTAAAGCCCAATACCGCCAGGAAATTTCGGTGGAAGACATTTTAAAGTCTCCTATGGTTGTTTATCCGCTGACGGTAATGGATTGCTGTCCCACCACGGATGGGGCTGCGGCTCTTGTTATGGTCCGTACGGAAGATGCTAAATCCTTTAATAAGGATTACACCCTGATCAAGGGAATTGGTTTTACGTGTACTTCTGGTTGGGACTTACCTTATTATGACTCCAGAAATGATTTTCTTCGGTTTAAGTCTCCCAAAATCGCAGGTCAGATGGCATACGAGCAGGCCAGGATAAAAAACCCGTTGAAGGAAATTGACGTAGCGGAAGTACATGATTGTTTCACCATAAATGAAGCACTCACCTATGAGGCCCTAGGGTGGTGCCCAAGTATAGAAGAGATAGGGAAATGCATTGATGACGGAGTGTTTGATCATGGTGGAAAGCTTCCAATCAATACCAGTGGTGGATTACTCAGCTGTGGTCATCCGGTTGGTGCCACCGGCATAAGAATGGCCTATAATATAATCAAACAAATCAAAGGAAAAGCAGGTGCTGCTCAAGTTAAAAATGCCCAGATAGGATTAACCGAAAATATGGGAGGGCCTGCCTCTATTGTAGCTATTGGAATATATGGCAATCCATAAGATCAAGGAGTAAAAAATAAGTCCGGGAAAAGTTACCGATAAGATCCGATTGAATCTTATGATTCCGCGGCATTTATCAAGGCACAAACTGGCAGGGAGCCTTCAGCCAACGTATAGTTCTCCTCTCTCCTCTCGGGTTGGAAAAGTACAGATCCGGCCTTTTTGAATATCACGTCTTTCGAATTTTAAGTGTGTTAATAAATTGAGGTTGAGAATTTTGTTGTTCTGCGGATAAAGATTTTTTTGAGGTTTATTTTCAACTCAATGTCTTTAAATATTCTAAATGGCGTCTTTTAAAAAAAGCTTGACAATTTTTTTTAATAGTTTAATTTGAATTGTAAACATATATAATACGAACGTTTGTATTAAAAATGAATAAAAAATCAAAAAAACATCCTAAGGAAAAAATCAAAGAGGCAGCAATCAAGCTTTTTTCCCAAAAAGGTTATTCTGCTACCACCATGAGACAGATAGCCCAAAAGGCCGGCCTCGCCCCCGGAAGCCTTTATAATCACCTAAAACGAAAAAGTGATTTACTTGTTGATATTCATAGAGATTTTATTGATGAGGTTATCGAAAAGACAAAGTTTAGTGAAGAAGACAGAGAACCCTGCGAAGAAAAACTTAAGGAAATATTTAAAACCTTTATGAAGGCAATTTTCGGAAATAAGCTATCCTTTAAGGTACTACTGGAGCAGGAAACCTTTCTTCCTCCAGTAGCACGAAAAGAAGTGAATAAAAATACACGCTTATTGAAGGAAGGAATTAAAAGAATTATTGAGGAAGGGATCAAAAGAGGAGAAATAAGAGCAGTGGACTCAAAAATGGCAACTTTTTGTGTGTTCGCTCTGTGTAATTATTCCCTTCGCTGGGTAAATCCAAAGGGCCCCTATTCTTATAAGGAATTAGGAGAAATTTTTTTTGAAATTTTTTCCCGCGGTATAGGAAAGGTTGCCGGTCGAGGCTTATAATGAAGTTGCATACTGCAAGTCTGTTTGGTTTATTTGGTTTATTTGGTTTGTTTGGTCTTTCGCATTCTGACTCCTGTCTCCTGACTTCTATAGTTTGTAAGTGAAAAGCCAAGCAAAGTTTCAGTTATAAAATAATGCGAGTTTGGGTGTGACTATGAAAATCCACGAATACCAGGCAAAGAAGATATTACGGGACTACAATGTTCCTACACCTCGAGGGGAGGTAGCGGATAGTCCGGAGAGAGCAAAAGAGATAGCTTCCTCATTAAATACCGAGGTAGTTATAAAGGCTCAAGTTCACGCGGGTGGCAGAGGAAAGGCTGGTGGAATTCGTCTGGCCGCATCACCCGAAGAAGCCTTTGTGGTTGCGCGAGAAATTCTTGGGATGACCTTGGTTACCTCGCAGACCGGATCGGAAGGCAAACGCGTACGGAATGTTTTGGTGGAAGAAGCTTCCCCGGTAGGCAAAGAGCTTTATTTAGGTTTGGCTGTTGACCGTTCACGGCATCGAGAATGTTTGGTTTACATTGCCTCTGAGGCTGGAGGTATGGAAATTGAGGAGGTGGCCAAGACGGCGCCGGAAAAGATCATAAAAGCGGTGGTACATCCGGCGAGTGGATTCAGTCCGTTTCATGCCAGGAAACTTTTTTACAGTTTAGGGTTGGCAAAGCCTTTGAGCAAACAATTTAGTTTTATCGTGAAAGCACTTTATCACCTGTTTTTAGATAAAGACGCTTCTTTGGTTGAGATCAATCCTCTGGTGATTACCGAGGCCGGAGAACTCATCGCGCTTGATGCGAAAATAAATTTTGACGATGATGGATTATCCCGCCATCCAGAAATCAAACAATTGAGGGATGAAGGCGAGGAAGAGCCTTTGGAAGTGGAAGCAGTGAATGCGGGAGTCACCTATATTAAGCTGGATGGCAACGTAGGCTGTATGGTAAATGGAGCCGGCCTGGCCATGACCACCATGGACCTGATCAAACTTGCCGGAGGAGAACCCGCTAACTTTCTGGATGTTGGCGGAGGGGCTTCGCCGGAACAGGTAGAGAAGGCATTTCGGATTCTCACCTCTGATCCGAAAGTAAAGGTTATTTTGGTGAATATTTTTGGAGGCATTCTTCGCTGTGATCGAGTAGCCACCGGTCTTATCGAAGCGGCCTCTAAAATCGAGAAGAGACTTCCCATGGTGGTGCGACTTCAGGGAACCAATGTGGAAGAAGGGCGCAGACTTTTGCAGGAATCAGACCTGACCTTTGAAGTCGCGGAAGAGCTGTATCAGGCGGCTCGAATGGCCGTGGAGTTAAGTAAAAAATCCTAATCGGAAGCAAAGGATGAGTTGAAGATGGCAATACTTTTTGATCAGAAGACCAGAGTTGTATCACAAGGAATTACCGGGACCGAAGGAAGTTTCCACACCCGGGAGGCTCTAAAGCTGGGGACAAAGGTCGTGGCCGGTGTCACTCCTGGAAAGGGGGGCAGCAATTTTGAGGATACCCCCGTGTATGATCGGGTGATTGAAGCGTCTGAAAAACAGGGGGCAAACGCCTCCGGCATCTATGTTCCCGCAGCTGTTGCTCCTGATGCGATTCTCGAGGCAGTTGAAGCAGGGATAGAACTTGTTGTTTGCATGACCGAGGGCATTCCCGTGTTAGAGATGATAAAGGTCAAGCAGGCTTTGAAGGGAACTACATCCCGGCTCATAGGGCCAAATTGCCCGGGTATAGCCACACCAGGAAGCGGGAAGATCGGATTTATTCCTAACTTCACCCTCTCCAAAGGCAATGTGGGAGTGATCTCAAGGAGTGGTACGCTAACTTATGAAGTGCTGTGGCAGCTTACCAATTTGGGGATCGGGCAATCAACTGCTATCGGCATCGGAGGGGACCCGATCGTGGGATCCACCTTTGTTGACTTACTGGAGCTTTTTGAAAAAGATGCCCAGACCGAGGCTATTGTCCTAATCGGTGAGATCGGAGGGAGCGCTGAAGAAGAGGCCGCTGAATTTATCAAAGATAATGTCACCAAACCGGTTGTGGCGTTTGTGGCGGGCAGGACTGCTCCTTCAGGACGAAGAATGGGGCATGCGGGAGCGATTATTGCGGGCGGCAAGGGTGCCTCCGAGGAAAAAGTTAAAGCTTTGGAGAAGGCCGGAGTCGTGGTTGAAAAAAATCCTGCCGAGATTGGAAAAACCATTAAGACGATTTTAGATCAAAGCCGGCGGAAGAAATAAAATTTTGCAAAAGAAGGGCACTCCCTTTTGATATTTTCCGGTAAGCAATGGGAGACCGTACTTTGCGCTAAAGGTGATAGAAGCGGAAACCATGAAACGAAGGGTGAAACTGTTTGAGGAAGCACTAAAGGGGTCGGTTCGTGCCTTAGGTAAGTTGATTTCCTGGGTAGAGGATGACGCTGAGGGAAGCCAGGGGATCTTGAAGGAAATTTTCTCACATACCGGGAGGGCGCGAGTGATTGGTGTGACGGGCCCTCCTGGGGTTGGCAAGAGTACCTTGGTTGGCGGACTTACTGAGAAGTTTTTGGAACGAGAACTCTCCGTCGGCATCCTGGCAGTTGATCCTTCGAGTCCGATATCCGGTGGCTCCTTGCTTGGCGATCGGATTCGCTTTTCCTCTCTCTCTACCTCAGATAAGGTTTTTATTCGCAGCCTTAGCTCTCGGGGTGCCTTAGGCGGACTCTCTCAGGCAACGATGAACGTGGTAAGGCTTTTGGATGCTACCGGACGTGATGTTATTATCGTTGAAACAATAGGTGTCGGGCAGGACGAAGTTGAAATTGCCCACGTAGCTGATACCATGGTTCTGGTTCTTGCCCCTGGTTTTGGGGACGAAATTCAAGCGTTAAAGGCCGGCATAATAGAGTTGGCCGACATTTTTGTGGTAAATAAAGTCGACATAACCGGTGCAAACATGTATGTAGCGATCTTAGAAAAAATTGTTCGAGATGTCACCTCCGAGAAAAGATGGATTCCGCCGGTGGTGAAGACGAGCGCTTTGCATAATCAAGGCATGGAGGGCCTGGTAACAGAAATTGATAACCATGCGCTTTTTCTTCGTGAACACGGAACCCGAATGCAGCTGAGGAAAAACAAGGTGCGCCGGGAAATCTTAAGATTAACCGATAAATGCGTAAAAAAACGTCTTGAAGATTTTCTGGAGAAGTGCTCCCATCTCGACGACACCCTCGTTGGCGAGGTGATGGAAGGCAAAAAGGATCCTTATTCGGCAGCAAACCAGCTGGCAAGCCTTTTCTGGGAGTGGTTTCGGGAAAAGCCGAAAGAGAAAAAAAGAGAAAAGAACGTGCTTAGATGAGGAAGACAATCTAAGCAAGACCATTTTCGATCAAAACCGGCAGCAATAGAGGTGAACTATGTTGGGAAAAAAATGTTTAGAGAAAATTGCCCAAGGCTTTAAGGAATGGGAGGAAATTACCAACCAGCAAACGGCAAAAAATCCCGAACAGAAGTCCGAGTTCGAAACCCTCTCAGAACTTACTGTCAAACGCCTCTATACTCCTGTGGATATCGACCACATTGACTATACCGAACAAATAGGGTTTCCCGGCCAATACCCCTTTACCCGGGGAGTTCAGAACACTATGTATCGCGGAAGATTTTGGACGATGCGGCAGTATGCCGGGTTTGGGTCAGCTGAAGACACCAACCAGAGATTCCGCTATCTCCTTCAACAAGGACAAACGGGTCTAAGTGTGGCCTTTGATCTTCCCACCCAGATTGGATATGATTCTGACCACCCCTTGGCTCTTGGTGAAGTGGGAAAGGTTGGTGTGGCGATAGATTCGGTAAGGGACATGGAGGTGCTTTTCAGTGCTATTCCTCTTGATCACGTGAGCACCTCCATGACCATCAATTCCCCGGCGGCAATACTAACCGCGATGTACCTGGCACTTGCGGAGCGGGACGGAATCAGTTTTGTTAAACTTCGAGGCACGATCCAGAATGATGTGCTGAAAGAATACATAGCCCGGGGGACCTATATTTTTCCCCCAAAACCGGCGATGCGAATAACGACGGATATTTTGGCATACTGCGCCAAGAACATGCCCCAATGGAATAGCATAAGTATCAGCGGATACCATATGCGGGAGGCCGGGTGTACGGCGGCCCAAGAGGTTGCCTTTACCTTAGCTGATGGGATAACGTACGTTGAGGCTGCCCGAAATGCGGGGCTGGAGATTGATGATTTTGCCCCCCGGCTTTCTTTCTTTTTCAGTGCCCACCAGGACTTCTTAGAGGAGGTTGCCAAGTACCGGGCGGCGCGACGTTTATGGGCTCGCATCATGAGGGAGAAATTCAAAGCCAAGAACCCCCGTTCGTGGATGTTGCGCTATCATGTTCAGACTGCCGGTTGCTCACTTACCGCACAGCAGCCTCTTCTCAATATTCTTCGGACCGGTTTTGAGGCGTTTTCCGCCGTATTGGGAGGATGTCAATCGCTTCATACTAATTCATACGATGAGGCGTTAGCGCTTCCCACCGAGCAGGCAGCCCAGATTGCGCTTCGAACCCAGCAGATCATTGCCCACGAAACCGGTGTAACCGAGACAATTGATCCGCTGGCAGGTTCTTATTATATCGAAGATTTAACTAACCGGATTGAATCCGAAGCAGAGCAGTATATTAATAAGGTTGAAGAAATGGGAGGGGTGATTAGAGCAATCGAATCGGGATATATTCAGGGAGAAATTTCTCATAGCGCTTACGAATATCAGAAAAAGGTTGAAGCAAAAGAAAGGATTGTTGTCGGGGTGAACAAATTTCAGATTGAAGAGTCGTCCCCATCAGGACTACTGAAGATTGATATGAGTGTGGGGGACTGTCAGGGTGAAAAGCTAAAAAAACTTCGTTCGGAAAGGAATAGCCAAGCGGTTATCAGTTCACTTGACCAACTTAAAAAGGCAGCGCAAAAAGATGAAAATCTTATGCCGTTAATCTTGGATGCGGTTAGGGCGGAGGCGACCCTTGGAGAAATCTGCGATGCCTTAAGGGAAGTATTCGGGGAGTATATCGGCAGCGTATCGTATTAATGACTGGATGGGAGGATGTATTTGTATAAATTAATGTTGTTTTTATTTCAAGAAGGAGAGCTTTATGGGTGAACGGCAAATCATCCGTGTTTTATTGGCCAAACCTGGATTAGATGGCCACGATCGGGGAGCAAAGGTTATAGCGAGGGCTTTGCGGGATGCCGGGATGGAAGTTATTTATACCGGGCTTCGCCAAACTCCGGAACAAATTGCAATCGCGGTAGAACAGGAAGATGTTGATGCGCTTATGCTTAGTATCCTCTCGGGAGCGCATAATAACATTTTTCCCCGAATTATGGAAGAACTAAAAAATCGGGGAATAAATGATATTTTGGTTATGGCCGGTGGTATAATTCCTCAGGAAGACATTCCTGGGCTAAAGTCTCTCGGCATTAAAGAGGTTTTCGGGCCTGGAACCGAGCTCAAGAGAATAGTAAAATTTATCAAGGACCATTTTACGGCAGGAGAAAAATCATGAAACCTTTAAAAATTGACCATTTGGGAATCGCCGTAAAAAATATTGAATCAGCCCTTAAGTTTTACTCTGAATCATTAGGTTTAAAATTGGAAGGTGAGGAGGTTATTGCCGATCAAAAAGTCAGGACAGCATTTCTGCCGATCGGAGATACTGAGGTGGAACTTTTGGAATCTACAGCTCCGGATGGTCCGGTGGCAAAATTTGTTGAAAAGAAGGGAGAGGGGCTGCACCATATCGCTTTTAAGGTGGATGGCCTTGATTCGGTGTTACAAGAGCTTGAAAAAAAAGGGATCCAGCTCATCGATTCTACGCCTCGGATCGGAGCCGGGAATAAGCGGATCGCTTTCCTCCACCCTAAGGACACTTTTGGGGTATTGGTGGAACTTTCCGAAGATATCAAAAAATAGTCTCACGATCCTGATACACTATTGATCCTATACGAAAAGAAAGAAAGAGTGGAGGTAATGACAATGAGTGAAAAACCGCAGAAGCTTAGGGAGTTAGAGGAACAAGAGGCTCGCTCGCGCGCTATGGGTGGGGAGAAAGAGATCCAGAAGCAACATGCGGCAGGGAAGCTTACTGCCCGGGAAAGATTAGAGCTTTTGTTTGACCCGGGGACATTTCAGGAGCTTGACGTTTTTGTTCGCCATCGGTGCACTAATTTCGGGATGCGGGAGATAGAGATTCCTGCGGATGGAGTGATCACCGGGTTTGGCAAAGCAGGCGGTCGCACAGTGTTTGCGTTTTCTCAGGATTTCACCTGCCGGGCAGGCACATTAGGGGAGATGCATGCCAAGAAGATTTGCAAGGTAATGGATCTGGCCTTAAAAAACGGCACTCCGATCGTAGGGTTTAATGATTCTGGGGGTGCGCGGATCCAGGAAGGTGTGGATGCGCTTTCGGGCTATGGGAGCATTTTTTTCCGCAACTCCTGTTCATCGGGAGTGATTCCCCAGATCTCCGCAGTCATGGGACCTACCGCGGGAGGGGCGGTATATTCTCCGGCGATGACTGATTGGGTTTTTATGACCAAAAAGAGCAGTTACATGTTTATCACCGGCCCGGATGTGATCAAGTCGGTCACGGGCGAGGAGATAGACTTTGAAAGTTTGGGCGGGGCCATGACTCACAACACTAAAAGCGGGGTTGCTCATTTTGCTTGCGAAAACGATGCCGAATCCATTGAAAAAATAAAAGCACTCCTTAGTTATCTCCCCTCCAACAATAGAGAAAACCCTCCTCTCATTGATACCGGAGATGATCCTGAACGGATGGATGACCGTCTGGATACCCTGGTGCCGGAAAATCCGAGAAAGATGTACGATATGAAGCAGGTAATTCGGGCAATTGTGGATAGAGGTGAAATCCTTGAGCCTCACGAGCATTATGCGCGTAATATGATCGTTTGCTTTGCGAGGATGGGAGGGCGGACAATAGGGATTATTGCCAATCAACCGACTCACCTGGCTGGGTGTCTGGATGTTGATGCTTCGGATAAAGCAACCCGGTTTATCCGGTTCTGCGATGCCTTTAACATTCCCTTACTCACCCTTGCTGATGTCCCGGGCTACTTACCCGGCAGTGACCAGGAGTGGAGGGGGATAATTCGTCATGGGGCAAAGCTCTTATGGTGCTATTCTGAAGCCACGGTGCCCAAGATAACTTTAATTATTCGCAAGGACTATGGCGGCTCCTATCTGGCGATGTGTAGTCGAGACCTGGGTGCCGATTTGGTCTTTGCCTGGCCAACAGCGGAGATTGCGGTTATGGGGGCGGAAGGGGCGGCCAATATTATCTTTCGTAAAGAAATTCAATCAGCGTCCGACCCAAAAGTCAAGCGGGAGGAAAAGATCAAGGAATACCGGGAGCTTTTTTCTAACCCTTATGTTGCGGCAGCACGAGGGTATGTGGATGCCATTATCCCTCCGCGGCAGACGCGTTCTCTCATAATTCAGTCCCTGGAAACACTAAAAAACAAGCAGGAAAGTCGGCCCTGGAAAAAGCACGGAAATATCCCGGTTTAGCGTAATAACATTCGAAAGAAAAAAGGTGATTTTTTACGATAAGGAGAGTTAGCGGTGCGTTGTATTTCTTTTGCGACCATAAAAGAAAAAGTTAAAGAAGCCTGTATTGAGACTAATTATATTTTGGGAGAGGATGTTATCAAAGGTCTTCAGCGAGCTTTAGTTGACGAGGAATCCCCCTTAGGGAAGGAAGTTTTAAATCAGCTGATTGAGAATGCTCGGATTGCCCGGGAAGAGAAGATTCCCCTTTGTCAGGATACGGGGCTGACGGTATTTTTTGTTGAAAGAGGAGAAGAAGTTTTTATTGATGGCGGCTCTTTGGCGGATGCGATCAACCAAGGAGTGAGGATGGGTTACGGAGAAGGGTATCTTCGCAAATCAGTTTGCCACCCCTTTACCCGTAAAAACACGGGAGATAACACCCCGGCGATTATTCACTATGAGCTTGTTGCCGGTGATAAGTTAAAGATAAGTTTTTGCGCCAAAGGGGGAGGGAGCGAGAACATGAGTCGGGCCACGATGCTCAAGCCTTCGGATGGACTTGCTGGGGTAGAGGACTTTGTCGTTAATCGGGTCTGGGAAGCTCAGGCTAACCCGTGCCCTCCGATAATTGTTGGAGTGGGGGTTGGAGGGACCATGGAAAGGGCGGCCATTCTGGCTAAGAAGAGCCTTTTAAGGCCAATCGGTGAAGAAAGTGGCGATGCCGAGTTAGCGGAAGTGGAAAAAAGGCTGCTTCAAAAAATCAATAACTTAGGGATTGGACCGGCAGGATTAGGGGGGAGGACGACAGCCTTGGACGTGCATATTATCATAGAACCCTGTCATATTGCCAGTCTCCCGGTGGCGGTAAACATTAACTGCCATTCCAGTCGCCATGGAGAAATTTTATTTTAGTTAATAGAGGAAGGAAATGATAAAGAAAATTCATCTTAAGCCTCCCCTGAAAAGAGAAGAATTAGAAGCACTTACTATTGGGGACAATGTTCTTATCTCGGGAGTGATCTATGCGGCGCGCGATACGGCGCACAAAAGGATGGTAGGGTTATTAGATAAAGGGGAACGACTTCCTTTTGATATTTCCGGGCAAATAATTTATTACGTGGGGCCAACCCCGGCTCGGCCGGGACGGCCGATTGGATCCGCCGGACCGACCACGAGCAACCGGATGGATGCTTATGCTCCTCGGCTCATGGAGGTCGGCTTGAGAGGAATGATCGGCAAAGGTCCCCGCTGCCCAGAGGTGATTGCGGCGATGCAAAGATGGGGATGTGTTTACTTCGGAGCAACCGGCGGAGCCGGCGCGCTTCTTTCCCTGGCCATTAAAAAAGCTGAAATCATTGCTTTTGAAGATTTAGGACCGGAAGCAGTGAGAAGATTAGAAGTAAAAGATTTTCCCGTCATTGTTATAAATGATGTCCGAGGAAATGATCTCTACAAGGATAATGTGGAAAAATATAAGAGAAAAGAGTTAGGGGAAAAACAGTGAACAAAAGCACAGTAGAAATAGTGACCCATGATGTTTTAATTTTCGGCGCCGGGATAGCCGGTCTGCGGGCCGCCATTGAAATATCTCAACAACTCAAAGATTCAGTAAGTATCGGCATTGTATCCAAAGTACAGTTAAACCGTCCTCACTCCGTATGCGCTGAAGGGGGTACCTCCGCGGTTCTCCAGGAGGATGAAGGCGATAATGTGGAACTCCATGCCTGGGATACCATTAAAGGCTCGGATTTTTCAGCGGACCAGGATGTAGTCTTTAAGTTTGCGGAAAGGTGTCCGAAAGAGATATTGCTGTTAGACCATTGGGGGATGCCATGGTCCCGGCGAGAGGACGGCAGGATACTCCAGCGACCATTCGGTGGACATAGCTTCCCACGCGCTACTTTGGCGGCAGACAAGACCGGATTTTTCGAGGTGCAGACGCTCTACGACACCGTGCTACAGTATCAAAATTTTACTCGCTACGATGAAATATTTATCACCTCGACCCTGGTGGAGGACTCTGAGTTTTGTGGACTCACGGGGATAGATATGACCAGCGGTACCTTCGTTGTCTTTCGGGCTAAGGCACTGATAATTGCCAGCGGCGGACTCGGCACCTTGTACGGGTTTACCACCTATTCGCAGACTGTCAGCGGGGATGGGCAGGCAATGGCGTACCGGGCCGGCTTCCGTTTAGAGGACCCGGAGTTTATTCAGTTTCACCCCACCGGTCTTGTTCCCTCAGGCATCCTTATGACCGAAGCGTGTCGTGGGGAAGGCGGATACCTTCGGGACTCAGCGGGTGAACGGTTCATGGAAAAATACGCTTCGGAGAAAATGGAGATGGCTCCCCGAGATATTGTCTCACGCTCGGAGATGAGGGAAATCTTAGAAGGGAGAGGATTTAAAGGGCCGAAAGGACTTGATTACGTTCATTTGGATCTCACCCACTTGGGCAAGGATAAAATCAACCATCAATTGCCTTTAATTCGGGAAGTATGTATGAAATTTATCGGTTTGGATCCCATCCTCAATCCCATCCCGGTTCGTCCGGTGGCTCACTACAGTATGGGAGGGATTGAAACGGATATCAAAGGGGCAACCACCATAAAAGGCGCCTGGGCAGCAGGAGAGGTCGCGTGTGTTTCCGTACATGGCGCTAATCGGTTGGGAGCAAATTCTACCGCCGAATGCCTGGTATGGGGGGGCATTACCGGCGAAGAGACAGCAAAGTTTTTGAAAACTGATCCGCCGTTACCCAGGCTGCCCGCAGACAAAATCGACGCGGAACAGGAGCGGATCGGAGGATTTCTTCAAAAGAAAGGAACTGAGAATCCGTACGATATTCGCCGGGAACTCCGAGAGGTTATGAACCAGTATGTAGGAGTGTTTCGCACTGGTGAAGCGTTAAGAAAAGGATTGAAGGAAATCAGGTCGTTAAAGCAGCGTTTTGCGGATATTTCTCTCAAGGATAAAAATTCCGTATATAATACCAATCTGGTGAATGTGTTGGAAACAGAGAACCTGCTTGATTTGGCACAAGTCGTGGTGACCGCGGCGTTGGCACGGGAAGAATCCCGCGGAGGACACGCCCGAACCGATTTTTCAAAGCGGGACGACGAAAAATGGCTTAAACATACGGTAGTAAGTTTTAGTAAAGAAGGCCCCAGGCTTGATTACAAGCCGGTGGATATTTCACGGTGGAAACCGGTAGAACGAAAATATTGAGGAGTAAAGCTATGGAAAACGTAAAGAGGTATGATAACCGCTTAGGAATAATCGGATGGCTGGGTGGAGGAAGATGGGGAGCAGAACGCTACCTGTATAGTATACACCGAATCACCGGGGTTGGGATACTGCTTTTTTTTATGATGCATATATTTGAAAGCTCTCTGCGGGTCTTTGGCCCGGAAACGTGGACTGCCGCTATGGAGACTCTGAAACACCCCCTCTTTAAAGCTGGTGAAATGGTGGTATTTTGCGGATTTGCTTTCCACGCGTTGAACGGCTTGCGGCTTATTTTGATTGAGTTGGGGCTGGCCGTCGGAAGAGCGGAAGAGCCGATATATCCTTACCGTTCATCACTGAACAGTCAACGGCCACTCATGGTGGTCGTGATGATAGCATGCGCTTTGCTCATCATAGCAGGCGGATACGATTTTTATTTTTAATACCAAGTTGCATTCAAAAGTAGATCAAGGCGGCGACGATCAAAACGTGAAAAGTGAGACGTGAAGTGTGAAGTGTTTTAACACCTGACGTTTAACTTTTTACGATTTACGAAAACTGACGAGGAGCCAACAAAGATATACAAATGAAGGCGACTTGGTATAAGCCATTAGCGAGGTACACATGAGACAAACAGCATATTGGACGTGGTTTATCATTGCCGGCATAGTGCTTTTTTGCCTGGTAGGACTACACATGATGATCATGCATTTGGATGGTCTTCTGGGAATTTTTAATCCTGCGGGAACTGTATCCGCAGCGTGGGGGAATGTAGTATTTCGAAACCAGTCGCTTTTTTTCACGATCACCTACATCATTATGCTGGCAGCCGCCCTTTACCATGGATTCTATGGATTTCGAACCATTCTGTTCGAATTGGGATTAAGAAAAGCTACCCAGCGCCTTATCACCGTTTTTTTCTGGATCGTCGGTATCGGTCTGTTTGTTTTCGGTGCATACGCGGCGCTTGCGGCAAAAGCAATGAAAATATAGCTTGAGGGATACAATGGAAAAAGATACTCCACAAAAACGCGCCATTATTTTTTATATCCGTCGTTTTGATCCTGAGTGTGATGAGGCTCCCTGGCTAAAGCAATTCACCGTCCAGGTGGAGAAGGGTATGACGATACTCGATGGGCTGCACCAGATTAAAGAGACGCAGGATCCCACTTTGGCATGGCGATTTTCCTGCCGGATGGGGGTATGCGGCTCCTGTGCGATGTTGATAAACGGTAAGCCGGCATTAGCCTGTAATACCCAGATTCTGGAGGTAACCGATCACATAATAACCGTAGCTGCTCTTCCTAATTTCGCTATTATTAAAGACCTGGTGCCGGATTTAAAACCCCTTTTTGAAAAACACCGTTATATTCACCCTTATATTAAACGGGAGGATTTAGGAGAGATGACAAATCCTACGGGGGAATATTTCCAGAGTCCCCAGGAGCTGGAAAAATATCTTCAGTTTACTTACTGTATTAAGTGCGGTTGCTGCATGGCTGCGTGCCCTACCAGGGCGACAGACCCGGAGTATTTAGGACCAGTATCGCTCACCCAAGCCTACCGTTATTGTAAGGATTCTCGTGACAATGGGTTTAAGGCGAGGCAAAATAAGGTGGCTGTCCCTCATGGGGTTTTCAGTTGTCATTATGCTGGAGAATGTTCTAACGTGTGTCCGAAAGGAGTGGATCCTGCACGAGCTATTCAGCTTATGAAAAGAGAACTGGTTCTCGATTACCTGAAATTAAAGCGGCATAAAAAGCCGGCTCCCGCCCGGAACCCTTCAGAGCGAAAGGAGCAAAAACCGAAAGTTTCAGCTCCTCCTTTCACCGTCAAGGGTTAATAGATAAAAACTACTTATTAAAGGGTAAAAATATGGAACCTTTAAAATTAAATCTCGAAAACTTGGACAAGTGTTTTCCTGAAAATTTTACACAGGAACAAATAGCTAAAGCAAAGACATTGTTTCTAAAAAAACTCGCCGAAGAAGCACATAGATTTTATGGAGGAAAAGTTCAAACAGTTCCTAAAGCTCCTGTTCCCGGCTTTTACTGGTTTAACGTCTGGTACACTCCCGGGGTTTCGAAAGTCTCGTGCGAGATTCGTGACAACAACGATGCCTCTTTCGAACTCAGCAATCGCGCCAACCTTGTGGCCGTTGTCAGCGACAGCACACGGGTGCTGGGCGACGGCGACTGCACTCCTTGCGGCGGGCTGGGGGTGATGGAAGGAAAGGCATTCCTTATGAAATACCTGGGCGGCTTCGATGCCGTCGCACTGTGTGTAGACAGCAGGGGTAAAAACGGGAAGAACGACCCGGATAAGATCATCGAATTCGTGAAAATGCTGCAACATAGCTTCGGCGCTGTTAACCTCGAAGACATTTCCCAGCCCAACTGTTTCAAAGTGCTGGATGAATTGAGAGAGGCATGTGATATTCCCGTTTGGCATGACGATGCGCAGGGAACGGCCTGCGTGACCCTTGCGGGTGTGATCAATGCGCTGAAACTGACCGGAAGGAAGATTTCCGACACCCGCTTTGTCCTGCTGGGTGCCGGCGCGTCCAATACGACCATTGCCCGTCTGCTGCTGGCTGACGGAGCCGACCCCGCCAAAATGATCGTATTCGATTCAAAGGGCGGACTGCATACCAAACGGGATGATATCAAAGCCGATACCCGTTTTTACCGCAAATGGGAAATCTGCGAACAGACCAATCCAGCCCGCATTAATTCCATGGAAGAGGCCATGAAAGGGGCCGACGTGCTCATTTCTCTTTCCACCCCCGGACCCGATACGGTAAAACAGGGCTGGATAAGAGTTATGAACAAGAAATCCATCGTTTTCACCTGTGCCAACCCGGTTCCTGAAATCTATCCCTATGCTGCTAAGGAAGCAGGCGCTTACATTGTGGCAACGGGCCGCGGCGATTTTCCCAATCAGGTTAATAATTCTATCGGTTTCCCTGGTATTTTAAAAGGAGCGCTTATGGTAAGAGCAAGAAAAATTACCGACACCATGGCTATTTCTGCAGCTCATTCATTGGCTCATTATGCTGAAAAGAGAGGCATTAATCCGGAAAATATTGTACCCACTATGGAAGAATCCGGCGTTTTTCCTGAAGAAGCTGCTGATGTTGCCATGCAAGCCATAAAAGACGGCGTTGCCAGAGTGAAAATGACCAGAGAACAAGCTTTTGCAAAAGCCAAAGCAGATATTGATTATTCAAGAAGTCTTATCAAGTGCCTTACTGATAACGAACTTATTCAACCACCGGATCAGGAAATGCTGCAAAATGCACTGAACTGGGCCGTAAAACAAGTTTCATAAATATTAAAATTAAAGATGTTTTAATGCACTTGAATGGCTGGCCGCCATGCCTGGCCAGCAGGTAAGATCCGACTTTCCTAATCAGGTGAACAATTCTTTAGGATTTCCCGGGATATTCAGGGGAGCCCTTGATGTAGCCGCCAGAACAATTACGGACGAAATGTGTATTGCGGCTGCTTATGAACTTGCTCAGTGTGCTGAGGATAAAGGATTACGAGAAGATTATCTTATACCCAATATGGATGAGCGTGAAGTTTTTCCTCGCGTTGCGACAGCAGTTGGGATGAAGGCAATCGAACAAGGACTGGCAAGGATAAAAATGACCAAGAATAAGCTTTACGAAAAATCTTTTAAAATGGGTATAAGTATATGTAAAGTGTTGCTGTTTAGTACCCATTTTTCATATTAAATGCTCCTGCCCACGGAACCATCTTGTTCAAGTTCAGAAGCGGGCCGCCGTTTTTGAAAGATAGCGTAAAATAGTTTCTGTAAATTCAAAAAAGGGTATAATTCTCAATGGAATAAAACAATTTCCAAATGGGAGAAAGGAGAATTATATCCATGAGAAAGAGTGTATCAAAAAAAAACAAAAGAAGTCATTGAAAAACATATGAGAGAGATGAATCATATTTCATCAATTATGGAACTTACCCGCACTGGCGCCAGGATGATGTTACAGATAGCCATCGAAGAGGAACTCTTAGCCTTTCTTGATCCCAAAATAGACTTTTTCAGGCACGACTATGTTTCCAGTGAAAAAAATACTTGACAAGATGTTTAATCAAGAGTTAAATATTAAGTAACAAACAGTAGTTAGAAATGATTATTGTTCATGATATCCGTGAAATAGGGATTTTGGTCGAAGTAAAAAAATGATAAGCTATTTTTAGCTTTTGAATTTATAAAATTATTAAATGGTTAGACTCTTATTCTCCTATAATTACACCTTAAATGCTAAGTGTTGCAACCCGTAATTAATCAAGGAGCATGGTACGGGTTTAAGCGATTTAGAAAGGGAAAAAAATGAGATACGCAGGAACAGGGTTTAGTTTAGAAATTGATTTATCACGGGGAAGCATTGAGCGGGTAGAAACCGACCCGAGAGAGATTGAGCTTTTTTTGGGCGGACTCGGTAAAAACGCCAAGATATTTTGGGACAGGGTCCCCCCTGAAACTGAACCTTTTTCGCCTGATAATCTGCTCATATTCGGCGCTGGTCTTTTATGTGGCACCCCCGCTCTCGCAGCTAACCATACCTGTGTTATCACCCTTTCTCCCCTGACGGAGCTCGTGGCATTTTCAAATATGGGGGGGTTTTGGGCGCCTGAATTGAAGTATGCCGGTTATGAAAACGTGATCATTCGCGGCAAGTCCCCTGATTTGGTTTACTTGTGGATACACAACGACAAGGTGGAAATACGTGATGCCTCGCATTTGAAGGGTATGGGTTCTCTGCAAACACAAACATTTATCAAACAAGAGTTGAATGAACCGAACGCCCAGGTGGTTTCAATCGGTATGGCTGGTGAAAACAGGGTTTATTTTGCTACCATCGAACATGACTCCTCCAGCGCAAGCAGAGGCGGACTAGGGGCCATTATGGGCGACAAAAGATTAAAGGCGATCGCTGTTCGAGGGACAAAGGACATCAATATTTCGCGACCGGCTGAATTCATGGAACTTAGAAGAGAAGTGTGGGAATATACGAAATTCCGAATGGAAAATCCAATTCCGGAAACAATGACCATTAACGAACGCCTCGGATGTCCGCAAGAGATGGCAGTTCATGATGAGAAGTGGCACACGATCATGGCCTCGTGGGGAAATTCCCGTATTCGGATAACTGATTTCTGGACCCCGGAAATCGAAAAAGAGTGGACGGAGACCATGGAAAACATGCGAGTCCGTCTGATTGGCTGCTATAACTGTCCGCTGAAATGCAAGGCATCGATTTCTCCTCCGGGACAACCGACCTACATAATGAAATGCTACAGTAAAATGACTTGGTTACATGGGGCCTATTCACCAAGCCTTGATTTCGGTTTTAGAATCGCTCAACGAGCTTTTGCATATGGAGTGGACAGCATTTCAACCCCGCAGGTGATTGCCTTTGCCCTTGAGCTTTTAGAGGCCGGAATTTTGACTGAGAGTGACTTCCCGGGAATGCCGCCCGCGGGCGAGGCGAGACCGGGAACGACATTGCCGCCCAACAACGAGGAGAGGTTTTACTATTTACTGGACAAAATTGCTCGCCGGGAGGGGATAGGCGATGTTTTGGCTGACGGCAGTTATCGCGCAGCCCGCAGGATCGGCAAAGGGGCGGAGAAATTCGAGCACAATACCATAAAGAAACAGGAGCAGCTGCCTATCAAGCTGGGAGTGCTGGATCCTTTATATTTTCTTATGTTTTGTACCGGAGAGAAGGTAAACATTACCCAGATTCAAGGGCAGTACCCCCAGGACCCATTTCTTAAGAGGGAGACGAGAGAAAAATTTGTAAAGGACTGGTTCCAGGTTCCTGATGAAAAGCTCAAGCAATATTTTGTGGATTGGCACGGCAGTAAAGAAGAAGGACCAAACCGTAAGCCCTATTATCCCACTGTCAAGATGGCTTGTGAAATTGTGGATTGGATGGAGAGGATGCACTACGTTGATGATTCCCTCGGTATATGCGGCGGGCTGTCGTCATGGAACAAGAAACCTCCGTATCATTTACACAATTTCCCCAAAATTATCTCAGCAGCGACCGGGATGGATTATGATACGGACAAATTGGTACAAACAACTAGGAGAATACGAACGTTACTGAGAGCGATTAATGTGAGAAGAGGCCTACGGAGAAAAGATGATAAGCCTCCTGAGGACCATTGGGCTAAACGATTTCCCGAACTTGAAAATGATCTCATAGATGAGTTTTACAAACTCAAGGGGTGGAATAAGGACAGCATTCCTACTAAAGAATCGCTACATGAATTGGGGTTGGATTATGTGAACCAAGACTTTATTGAGAGGGGAATATCGACTGATAAAGAAGATACTCCCGCCAAAAACGTGGCGTGAGATAAATAAAGAATTAAAACAAGGGTGGTGTAAACGGTGAAAGGCGAGAAAAAAAAGAAAATAGTAAAGAGTATAAAAATAGATGCAGACAAATGCACCGGTTGCCGGTTATGCGAGGTAATCTGCTCTTCCTCTCATGCTCAACCGAAATATAGCAGCAATAATCCGGAAAGGTCTCGTATAAGGGTGGTTCGTGATCCTATCACAGATAGATTTGTGCCGGTATACGCAACTGAGTATACTAAAGCCGAATGTGCCGGAAGAAAAAAATACACGATTGCGGGTAAGGAATACGACGAGTGTACCTTCTGCGGTGCTTCCTGCCCGTCCCGAGATATTTTTAAGGAACCCGATTCCGGTCTCCCTTTAAAATGCGATATGTGTGAAGGCGAAGACGAGCCCCTGTGTGTTAAATGGTGTTATAATGATGCCCTGACGTGCGAAAAAAGGGAAGAGGAGGTGAAAGAAGGAACGCAACCGGAAGGCGTGGAGATAGGATTGGAATCTCTGGTAAATAAATATGGATTGGAGAAGGTAGTGGATACCGTTGCCCGGATAACAAAAAAGGGCTAAAACGTTAAGGTGAAAAAGAGGCTT
>Ga0209164_1001448_pt1 | contig 30640 bp, 26 predicted proteins | sample MTBNYHSulfiMetaG_FD_187458 | JGI IMG/M metagenome (GOLD analysis project Ga0209164, IMG submission 187458) | Enrichment culture microbial communities from rom New York Harbor, USA that are MTBE-degrading - MTBE-NYH (New York Harbor Sulfidogenic)... | ecosystem: Environmental > Aquatic > Marine >... | reverse complement strand
GAAGGGCAGGCCAGAGAAAGATCGTGTTGTGTTTTCTGAATATGCAGCAGAGAAGATATTTATTTACCGAAGATTTCAACTATAACTCTTCGCGCGGCTCTTTGGGAGCAATGGCACTTAACGTCCGCGAACACGCGCAGTTGGCCGCCTTTGGCCAATTGAGCGAATTGTAAAATCCCTGGTTCCTGCCTGCAACTCCTCATAACCAATAACAATAATGCGCGATTCATTTAAGAACAAAGTGAGCGCCGCGTGTTCGCTGTTCAAAGAAGTTTTTCAGGAATGCTGGAACAGAATTCTGGGGCCTTTTGCATTTATGCTGGAATAAAAAGTCAGAGCAAATTCCAGGACCAGCTTGAACACTTTATTGTACAACAGCTTAACGGTAATGTGAAAGACCCGAACTCCTTCCGGTTTTCACTTGTTCATGTTTAACCTTTTGAACAAGGAAGCTGAAGATCAACCCTCATAAGCCAGCCAGGAAAGAGCCTGAAAAATTTCGTTTGAACTAATATTTGCCGCATTGCTGAATATGAGATGAATACACTATTAATGTGTTCAAAAAGTCAAAAAATAAATACATATTAACCAAATATTTTTCAATTAACCAGATCCCCATTCGTTTTAATAGATGAGACGTAGATTAATAATGAAATGGGGAACATGACATGGGAAATGCGATATTAAAAAAGCTGATAGATAGTTATTCTTATAGAAATAATCCCAAATATATATCAAACGAGGAATTGATCAGCTTTTTTCAGAAACATAAAGAGGAGATTTCTTATAATGACTTTAATGTCATAAAAGTATATTTTATACAAGAACTCGGTGTTTCTCGGTACGCCTTTTCTGTTATTGAGGAATTATTGCAGGAACGGGAAGAAAATATTTTTAATGATAGAGAAGTTTCAGTTCCTGACCCTCCCGGATTTGCTGAATGTCGGGAAAAAATGATATTAAGACGATACTCTCCAAGGACTATTGCCACGTATATCGGTGCGCTGCGGCGGGCCAATAAATGGTTCCTGTCGGAAATGGGCATATCACTCGATGAAATTCAATCGTATCAGGCAAAAAAATATTTTTTTACTCTCATTGATGTGTGCGGGAAATCTCCATCTCTGATACGGATACACCGCTTTGCCATTGCCTTTTATTATACACATATCTTGGATAAAAATATTGATCTTGCGTTTCTCAACGGGTTGAAAAACGATCATCATCTTCCAACGATTCTTTCACATGAGGAAATTATGCGTGTGCTGGATTCGATCGCTAATATAAAGCACCGGACTATGATAGGTCTGCTCTATGCTTCGGGTCTAAGGCTCTCTGAGATGATACATCTAAAGGTAAACGATGTGGATATTGCCGGCCTCACTATTCATGTGAAAATGGGGAAGGGCCGCAAGGACAGGATTACCGTTTTTTCCGCATCTCTCCTCGATGGGCTCAGGCATTGTATGGAAGGCAAGGATGCAAAGGAGTATGTTTTTACTACGTCACATGATACAAACAACTTGAAGCAGCGCCATATTTCCAGTCGGACCGTTCAGAAAATCCTCCAGACGGCGGTTATGCGGACCGGCATGAAAAAACAGGTGACTCCTCATGATCTCCGTCATTCCTTTGCCACGCACCTTCTTGAGAATGGCATTTCACTCCGTTATATCCAGATGCTTCTCGGTCATAAAAATATCAGCACCACCACTATCTATACGAAAGTGGCCCGACCGGCATTGAAGGGAATAAAAAGCCCGTTATAGCCGGGTCATAGGATTTTTTGCCTGCCTGGAATACATGTGCAGAATAAAAATGTCTTGTCATGGACAGGGTCGGTGTTTAGATTTCCCCGTTCCGGCCGGGTTCGTGAGGAAATTGCCTTTCCGGGGCCTTTGCCTGTGTGAAACATAAATTATTCTTGTAAAATAAGACGTGATAATGCTAGTATTTTACCGGTATATTTTCAAGCTTAATCAAAATTGATGTTCTTTGAGTGTGATACGCGTATATTCAACGCCTTTACCGGAAACGATAACTAAATTCAGGAAGTAGCATGTGAACCATATTATTGGTCTGCTCACGGCAAATAATGAACTGGCCGAGGATCTGAGGAATAATCTCACGGACCTGCAGGTCATGGCCTATCGCAGCGTGGAATCCCTGCGGGTCGATGAATACGAACTGCTTATTATCGACATCGACACTCTGGAGCCTCCCGAGTCGGTGCAGTTCTATCTCTCAAGAATAAGAAAGAAAATTCAGGATATTGCCGTGATCCTGATCCTGCGGGTCAGCAATATCGATGATATCAGGACAGACTGGTTTATCGATGATTTTGTCCTGTATCCCTTCCGGAAAAACGAGGTCATGGCCCGTATCAGGAGACTTCTCTGGAAAACCGAGGTGACCGACGATATCATTCTCATCGGGAATCTGCGGATCAACCTGAACGAATACTCTGTATATCTCAATAATCAGAAACTGGACCTGACCTACAAGGAATTTGAGCTGCTTCGGCTTTTTGTTCAGAACAAGGGTACCGTGTTTACCAGGAAGGAACTTCTGAGCAAAATCTGGGGCATGGAGTATATCGGCGGCACCAGGACCGTCGATGTGCACATACGCCGTCTCCGGGGCAAGCTGGGCGAGGGTTTCGATTCCATCATCGAGACCGTGCGGAATGTGGGTTACCGGTGCAGGGAATAACCGCTGAAAATTACTTGCCATTTTATCTCTACTATAGATAATTGCCCGTTACGAAATCCTTCGTTACCAATTCCATTGTGTGATTCCATGTGAGGTTTTTGATGAATCAGGAAAAAAAAATTGAGAAGATCCTTGAAATGGCTCTTACGGAAGAGCTTGCCGAGCACCAGAAGCTTGTGAAAATCCTTAAAAAAAAGCTTCCCTTTATCGGGGGAACCAGAAGGATCGCCGCCGCCCTTTTGAAAGAGTATCTGGGTGACATCTCCCGCCTTGATCTCTCATCCGAGAGGCTGCTGAAAAAAAATGAAACGGGCAAGATCGTATTTGAGGATATCAAGGACGGCAAGGCCCGCCTTTTTATCAACATCGGGAAAAACCACCGCGTTTCCACGGGCGACATCATCAGGGAAATCGTTAAAAGATCGGGAGTAGACGGAAAGTCCATCGGTAAAATCGACATTCACTCCACATACTCCTTCTTTGAAATTCCGGAACAGTATGCGGAGCTGGTATATCATTCTTTCGATGACGCCCGTATCAAGGGCATTCCCGTGGTCGTTGAGCCGGCCAAGCGGCGAAAGAAAAACGACGACGAGGACTAGACTCTTCGGAACGGCATGAGAAGCGCGCCGCATACCTGCCCCCTGTGTCAGTCGGGTAAGAGTACCTGTATCGGAGATGAACTGTTCAGGTGCGGGAGCTGCGGCGCCGCTTTTAATGACGGCCATCATTCTCTCCAGTACGACACCGATTATTTCATAAAGGAATACCGCGACCAGTACGGCAGAACCTACGAGGAAGATTTCCCCCATATTTATTCCCTGGCCATGGAACGTCTCGATACTGTTTTCAGCCTGCTGGATAAGCAGGCCTCATTGCCGTCTCTCTCGCTTATCGATATTGGTTCCGCCCTGGGTTTTTTTCTGAAAGCGGCCCGGGACAGGGGTGTGGGCAGGGTCATGGGCATAGAAATATCCGATTATGCCGGCTCATATTGCCGCGAGCATTTCGGTATCGACGTGATCAATGATTCCTTCGATAACATAAAAGAGCTTCCCGTTGTCGATATGATAACGGCCTGGTTCTTCATCGAGCATTGCGCCGATCCGGCCCGTGTCATGCGGCTGATTTATGATTCGCTGAACCCGGGAGGAGTTTTCGCCTTCTCGGCGCCTTCCGTTTCAGGCCCCCTGTATCATTTTCACCGCAGTGAATGGATAGAAACGCATCCTGCCGATCACCGGGTGGATTTTACTCCCGGAGCGGCGCGCCGCGCGCTGAAACAAGCGGGATTCCGCCGCGTCGAAGTGAGGCCCTGCGGCTTTCATCCCGAGCGGATTCTATCGCCGTCCTCACGCTTCTATGCGCCCTTCAGCGGCCTGTACCGCCTGTTTTCAGGGCTTACGGCCTATTCCGATACCATTGAAATCTACGCAATTAAATAACTGATCGTTGTTGTGTTAAATGCTGGGAAAGTATTGTTCTACGGCTTCACGGACCTCGTTTAGCCAGCGGCGCCGTTCTTCGCTCGTGCTGGTCACCACGGTGGAAAACATCGCGCGATACGACGGTGATACGCCGCAGAATTCAAAAATACATTTTTTCCAGATGAGCTCCAGGGGATCGCCGAAAAAATCGCGTTCCCTTTCTGCGGAGGTATTGGAGGTGTTGAAAACCAGACCCGTTTTACCTGCCAGGAGTCCACGGGGGATTCCCTCACCGCCGTCGCCTTCCAGGAATTCATAGGCAAGGCCCGGCCTGATCACCCGGTCGATCCATCCCTTGAGCAGTGCCGGCGGCTGGCCCCACCAGTTGGGATGGATGAAGATAAGTCCCCGGGCCTGGGCAACTTCCCTGCAGTGGATTTCCACGTCCGGTGAAACAGTCCCGTCACGGGGGATCTCACGGCCGGGAAGGATGGGATCGAAGCCTTCGGCATAAAGATCGTGGACAGTGCATTCATATCCCCGTTCCTTCAGTGTTGCCGCGGCGGTTTCCGCTATGGCATGGTTGAAACTTCCCTGTTCGGGATGCGCCAGGATTATCAGTACGGTCATATTATGGTCACTTTATGATTTTCAGGTTTTTCCAGAAATCATCGATGAGATGGGTTTCCTTTGCCAGGTTGTCTTTCTCAATGAAGGTTATGATGATGAAGCCCTGGTCTTTGCCGCCGTATGAATAAAAATGACGGATCCACGTATCATTCTTGTAGGTGGTGGTGACCTTTTTACCCTTTATCTGCACCTTTCCCACGGTTTTAATTTCCTCGGCCTCTTCGTACTTGTACCCGTAATCGACCTCTTCCTTGGTGACTTCCCTGATGATCAGGTCCAGCATACCCGACGGGTTAATACCGGTATACTCCTGGATGATTACCCCCGTGCCCAGGGGAGTGGTCAGCATGGTCTGATAAATGCCGTCTTCCAGTTCGCTCACGTTGGGCTTATACATATTCTTGTGGCTGAAACTTATAAGATGGCCCGTAAAAGTGAAGTATTCCCGCTGTGCGAGCTTCACAGTCGCTTTTTTGCCGTCGGGAAGAATAATGGAACTTTCCCGGTCCAGCCCTATATCATAGGCCTTGCCGTTTATGGTGAGAACGAAGTTGTCCTCGGCAAAGGCCATGGCAGCCGTGAGCAGCATTGTTATGACGATGAATTTTTTCATGATGGTCTCCTCATTAAATTAAAGCGTGACTGCTATTTCAATTTATTACTGATTGTACTGATGACTTCCTTCTTCAACTCACTGTCCCGGGGGAAGCAGAATATGATCATGATATCCCCGGTTATGATGAATTCCTCGGGGTGTTCCATTGACGGTCCTTGACTATCGCCGTAGAAAAGCCCGGTAAAAAATCCCCGGTATTTCTCAATGTTTTCCTTGTATCGGAAGTACATGACCGAGCCCCTTTCGGAGCCTTTTTCAACGGACTGGATTTCCTTTTCCTGAAGTGGCGGTAAGAGCATGCCGTAGGCCTCGGGATTGGTGTAGTAGACCTGCACCTGGAATGTTTTGCAGATGAGTTTTTTGTCCAGGATCGCCTTGCCGCCGATATCGGATTTTGTCAGCAGTAAATTCTGAAGCGATGCCGTTGTCTTTTCCGTGCAGCCTGTTTTTATGCTTTTCAGGACCGATAAAACCGTGTCGAGTTCGGCGCTGTCGTCATTGTTGAAAAGATACGTAAAGGTTACGAGGGATTTTCCAGCCAACATCTGGCCCTGGATGAGGAGGGTGAACTCGCCGGGCCGGGGATTGTTATCGGTCAGTCGGTAATAGTAGCCGATTTCTTCCGTGGTGTTTACGGGAACCAGGCCGACCTCCTTTTCAACGCACCGGGGAAGGAGCTTCGTGCCCGCTTCCAGAACCCTTTTTTTGAGTGCCGCTGTATCAGGCTGCAGTGACGGGGCGTTGATTATACTCACGAGCAGGGCGAAGCGTTCAGTGCCCCGCAGTCCTATCATGTAGGTTTTCACGTTGGGCTTTGTGTCATGGATGCCAATATCAAGGGAATCGGGCAGCGTCATGGTGAGGCCGCAGCCTCCATCCAGGGTGTCCAGGTATTCCTTCGTTCCCGCCATGAGCGGTCCTGTGATCATGAAGAACAGGGCAAGGAGAGCCAGTGTCTTTTTCATTTTTTTATCCTTTATGGGTGAAGTGGCAAATGCATGGAAAATAGACGCGCTCATTCCGGCGTGAACGTTCATTTTCCCTGTTATTTTCAGATAAGGACTTCACGGGGCTTGCTTCCCTGCTGGGGCCCGATGTATCCCCGGTCCTCCATGAGCTCGATGATGCGGGCCGCCCTGTTGTAACCGATACTGAGGCGCCGCTGCAGGTACGATGCCGAGGCCTTGCGTGTTTCCTCCACTATTTTCAGGGCATCAACGAAGAGTTCATCGTCGTCATCGGCCGCGTCGCGTTCGTCCTCGGCCGAGTCATAGAGACTTTGTTCTATGTCTATATAGTTGGGCTCGCCGAACCTGCTCAGGTGTTCCACGACTTTGGCGATCTCGTCCTCGGAGATGAAGGCGCCCTGAATCCTCACGGGAAAGGAGCTCATGGGAGACTGGTAGAGCATGTCGCCCTTGCCCAGGAGTTTCTCAGCGCCGTTCTGGTCGATAATGGTGCGCGAGTCGGTTTTCTGGGCAACCTGGAAAGCGATCCTGGCCGGGAAGTTCGCCTTGATGATTCCCGTGATGACATCCACCGAGGGGCGCTGTGTCGCCAGTACCAGGTGTATGCCGATGGCCCTGGCCTTCTGGGCCAGCCTGGTGATATATCCCTCCATTTCCTTGGGGGCCACCATCATGAGGTCAGCCATCTCGTCGATGATGATGACGATGTACGGCAGTTTTTCTCCCCGGTCGCCGCCGAGATGGATCTTTTCGTTGTACCGTTCGATATCCCTGGTGGTCAGGGCCGAGAGGAGACGGTAACGCCTCTCCATTTCATAGATGGCCCATTTCAGGACAATGGGAGCGATATGCGGTTCTGTTATGACGGGCGTCAGCAGGTGGGGCAGGCCATTATAGAGCTGGAGCTCTACCATCTTGGGGTCTACCATGATGAAGCGGACATAGTTGGGATTGTAGTTATAGATGAGGCTGCATATGATGGAGTTGACGCTTACGGATTTTCCCGCGCCTGTTGCTCCCGCTATGAGCAGGTGGGGAAGGCGTTTCAGGTCCAGCGTGATGGGTTTGCCCAGGATGTCCTTGCCCAGGCCCACCTTGAGGCAGCCCGTGCGCGTCTGGTATTCTTCTGATTTGATGATGTCTCCCAGGGTCACCATTTCGCGGTCGCGGTTGGGGATTTCCACGCCGATAGCCGCTTTGCCCGGAATGGGAGCCACTATCCTGACGCGGTAGGCCGCCAGGGCCAGGGCTATGTCATCCGAGAGGCCCACGATGCGGTTGACCTTTATGCCCGGCGCTATCTGCATTTCATAGAGCGTGATAACGGGGCCGCGGTTCACGTTCACCACCTTCGATTCGATGCCGAATTCAGACAGGGTGTTGACCAGGAGCATGGAGTTTTTGCGTATTTCGATCTTCCAGCTTTCCGAATCCATGGGCTCCGATGAGTTGAGAAAAATGGTCGGTATAATGTATTCCTTGTTGATGGGGATTTCCTCGAATACGCGTTTATCGGGAACCGTTTCTTCGGGACTGGAAAAAAGGTTTTCCCGCAGGGCAGCCGGTACGGCCTCCTCCGGTTCCTCCATGATCACGGGATCATCTTCTTCCTCTTTTTCTTCGCTGATGCAGGTTATCCTGTTTGCGATGATGTCCCGGCCGGTTTCGGGCCTGTCTTCATTGTGGTCCTGTATGGGGTAGTCCTGTTCCGTTTCATCGTCATCGGCGGAGGCTTCGGCCTGGACCTGTTCTGCCGGTTCGTCATCGCAGTAGATGTCATCGGCCGTGACCAGCGTATCGTGATCGTCGAGGATATCGTCATCGATGTAATTGCCGCCGTCATTATCAGGGATTCCGGCCGGAATTGCATCGCGTATATCGCGCTCCGGTGTGACCGTCGATGTAAACTCACGCAGCCGGTCCCGGTACGAATCCATGCGTCCCGGTACGATGGTCTCGTCGCGCGAGGCCAGGGGAACCGACATCTCCAGGTATTTCAGCGTGTCTTTCGTGTCAATAACCGGTTCCGTACCGTCATATATCCTGATGATTTTCCGGGTGATCCACGGCGGTTTTCTGTGCCGGGCCAGTGCCGCTTCAATGTTGTTCAGGGGAATTTCCTGTTTCGTTTTCTGCACCATGAAGTAACGGCCCAGGGAGGATATTCCCCGGGAAAGATATTTCTTCGATCCGGCCCGTTCCACCAGCGACGACAGGGACATGATTCCCATGAGGATGAGACCCGACAGGTTCAGGATGGCGATGACCAGGTAGGCTCCCACCCTGCCGAGAAAATGTCCCAGGAAGGAATAGAGATACGCGCCAATGTATCCGCCCGATACCTGGGGCGACTGCTGCCCGAAGGCGGAGGCCAGGGCCGACATGGTGACGGCAAGAAAGAAAAGGGAAAATATTCTCTCCATGACGGGCATCACGCCGCCCTCCATCATGACGGCCCAGCCCGCAAGGGCGCATACGGCCACGAGCAGGTACGAGGCGATACCGAAGGCTGAACGAAGGACATGGCTCATCCATGCCCCCAGGGGACCGATCAGATTCTTTACGGGACTTCCCGACGCGAGGAGCTGAACATCCCCGCGGGAATATGTAAAGATGGACAGAAGAAGAATTATGGAAACAAGTATCAGGATAATTCCGGTGATTTCCTGATATCGCTTATCCTTAAACAAAATAGGCCTCCCTGCGACGAAAACGACGGGTTCAACCAGGGATTGACGGGCTGGATGAAATGAATGATAATGCCAGATTACAGTATCCGGTTAAACCTGTCTCATCTATTTGTCGGCTTTTTATCGGTAATTTTTTAGCAGATATACGGGCAAATGCGCTAATTATGAGGATGATACAGGGACGGAACAATTTCACTGAATATCGTTCAAAAAAACTGTTGAACGGTATTTCCATGATGCCGGTACGGAAATATCCCGCCCCTTATAACACTTAAATCTCCAATACCTGCACTATGATGAGCGAGTTGCGTTTCGTGAGCCTGAAGAGAAGATTTTTAAGATTATTTTTAAGATTTACTTCCAGCTCCGGTGCATGCATGTTTTTTTTCAGCATCTTTTTGACCTGGGCACGCACATCCTTGCGGATGTTTTCCAGTATCTGCGAATTCGACTCGCCCAGGACGCCCCTGGTGGTGATGTCGGGGTCGCGCAGCAGCATTCCCTCGGAAATGATCAGGGAGATGACCACAACGCCGTCCGTGGACATGGCGTGCCGGTCCTTGATGACGTCGCTTGAGGCGTCGCCGATTTCATTGCCGTCGATATAGATTTGCGAAAGTTCCACCCTTCCTGTTTTTCTGAAGCTGTTCTGCGTCAGGTCCAGTACGTCACCGCATTCGGCGATGAGTATGCGCGACGGTTTGATGCCGAGAGATTCGGCGATGTCCGTGTGGGCCTTCATGTGCTTGAATTCACCGTGTACGGGCATGAAGAACCGGGGTTTGGTTATGGATATCATGAGTTTCAGTTCCTTGGATGATCCGTGTCCCGAAACGTGTATGCGGTCTTCCTGGTCGTAGTACACGTCGGCGCCAAGGCTCATGAGCGTGTTGACGATGTTGGTCACCAGGCGTTCGTTGCCCGGTATTACCGACGCGGTGATGATGATCGTATCGCCGCGCTGAATCCTGAAATGGCGGTGTGTTCCAGCGGCCATGCGCGACAGGGCCGACATGGGCTCACCCTGGGTTCCGGTGCCGATGACCACCAGTTTCTTGTGCGGCAGGGAATTGGCCTTTTCAACGCTGACGACGAGGTCCTCTTTCATGGAGAGATATCCCAGGCTGTCGGATATCTCCACGTTTTTTTGCATGCTGAGGCCCGAGATGGCAACGTTGCGGTTGAACCGCTGGGCCACGTCCATGACCTGCTGTATCCGGTGAATGTTCGAGGCAAAGGTGGCCACGATGATACGTCCCTTGGCCGAGGAGAAAATATTCACCAGCTTGTCCACGAGGGTCGATTCCGACTGGGTAAAGCCCGATTTTTCCGCGTTGGTACTGTCGGACATGAGGAGAAGAACGCCCTTCTCGCCGTAATCGGCGAAGCGGTAGATATCGGTCACGTCGCCGTCCACGGGGGAAAAATCGATTTTAAAATCGCCCGTGTGGATGATGGTGCCCATGTCGGTTTTGATGGCCAGTCCCACGCCCCCGATGATGGAATGGTTGACGTTTATAAACTCAATGGTGAATGGGCCGATGTTCCGCACGTCGCGCGGCTGCACCTCGATCATCTTGGGCTGTTTGGTCAGGGGATGTTCCGCCAGGCGGCTCTGGATGAGTCCCAGGGTGAGTTTCGTTCCATATATGGGGATGTCGATTTCACTCAAAAGATAGGGGATGGCGCCGATATGGTCTTCATGGCCGTGGGTGATGACGACGGCCTTCACCTTCTTCCTGTTTTCCCGTATATAGGTAAAGTCGGGGATGATGAAGTCGATGCCCGGCGTTTCCTCATTGGGAAAGGAAATACCGCAGTCTACGATGATGATGCTGTTATCATATTCGAAAAGAGTGATATTTTTGCCGATGGCTCCCAGGCCGCCCAGGGGTATGATGCGTATGCTCTTTTCTTTTGTCTCATTTTTTGTTGATTTGGATGATTTCTTTCTCATAATCCGGAATGTCCGAATCCTCCTTCATTTCTTTCTGTTTCTTCCAGGGCGTCCATTTCCAGGAAATGTCCCCGGTAGATGTTGCTGAATACCATCTGGGCGATGCGCATGTGATTGGTTATGGTGAATTCCTCCCTTCCCAGGTTGGTGACAATCAGTTTTATTTCACCGCGGTAATCGGAATCGATGGTGCCCGGTGTGTTGAGCAGGGTTATGCCGTGCTTCAGGGCCAGGCCGCTGCGCGGCCTGATCTGGGCTTCGTAACCCGGCGGCAGTTCAATGGAAACGCCCGTGGGAACAAGGGATGTCTGCCCCGGCGCCAGGGAGACCGGTCCTTCCAGGAACGTGAAAACATCGGCTCCTGCAGCTCCCGCGCTCTGGTACTGGGGTATCTTCGCCCCTTTCTGTGCTTTTATTTTTATTGGGATCATTATATCCTTCTGTTATTCTTCAATACACCCTCTATGAAGAGGGTGTTAGTTTCCTCGTTTATTATCATAAATATACTGATAATTTGAAAGCAAAAAATATGCCGTAAAAGGGTTTTTCAGCAGCGGGTGAAAAAGGACGGTAATTTTTTTCAATGTATGTATTTTTTCAGTTCCCTGACGATGCAGGCGTTGATGTTGTCGCATTTCTGGCAATAGGGATCATCGACATTGAAATCGGTCTCAACACAGAGATTTTCGGCATTATCATTCATGATCATGATGTAGCGGATCTGCTGAAATTCGTCATCGCTGAGGGACTCAATACCGCGCTCCTTGATTTTTTTCAGGATATCGGCGAGGCTGTTATCCCGGTTTTCAACACGGGCCTGTATTGCCGTATCCCGTTTTCGGATTTCCCGCATGATTTTTGTCCTGAAGCTTTTCCCGCGCAGGGTATGGCGCTCCCGGCCCCGCACCAGGAAATAGATGAGGCCGAAAACCAGACCGCCCAGGTGTCCCACGTGGGAAATCTCGCTCCCGCCGCTGGAACTCACCATGGAGTAGAATTCAAATAAACCGTAGAGCACCACCAGGTACTTGGCCTTTATGGGAAGAATGAAAAAAAGAAGTATCTGCGCGTCAGGGTAAAGCATGCCGAAGGCCAGGAGCAGGCCGAAAACGGCGCCCGAGGCGCCGATGGTGGGTATACCGGCGATCATGCCGCCGAAAAGAAAATAGTTTATCAAAAATATCGTGATTCCGGCGCCCAGTCCCGTAAAAAGAAAATATCCCAGGAATTTTTTACTGCCCCAGTTCTGCTCGATGGGGATGCCGAAAATAAGCAGGGCATACATGTTCAGGAAAAGATGGAAAAAGCCGCCGTGGAGGAACATGTAGGTGAATATCTGCCAGACGTATCCTTTCTCTACCACCAGGGAGGGAACCAGGCCCAGGTAATATACCATGGCGCCGCCTTCATTGGGGCCCAGGAAGGACTGCAGGAAGAAAATACCCGTATTTATCATTATCAGCCGCATTACCCAGCTGTCGAAATTGCTTCTATTTCCGTTCATTAATATTTCCTGTTTTATTACCGTCAGTTTTCCGTTTTCAGGAAACTGTTGATGGCCGTCTGTGCATATGCGGGAGGATCGAGAGATGAGAGACCCCGTAGCACTCTTCTTTTAATTATTGTACAGAATAGGCATTACTTTGTTAAAAAAAAATTTGGTAAAGTCATTTTTTTATCGGCGTTTATAAAAGTGATCACTATATTGTATATACCCTAAGGGGGTATAGGTATAATAATGCTAAAAAAGTGACGGGAGGGGTAATAATGGCGGATCATGAGAATTGTTCAATGCGAAACGCCCATCACGCGAAGGAATTAAAGGATGGCATGATTGCCAGGCTGAAAAAAATCGAGGGGCAGATTCGCGGCATCTCCCGTATGATCGACGAGGATGTGTACTGCGACGACATTCTGAACCAGGTGGCCGCCGTTGAATCGGCCCTGAATGGCGTGAAACAGCTTCTCCTGGAAGCGCACATGAAAAGCTGCATTGTCGAGCAGATTGAGGAAGGAAAATATGAGGTTATAGATGAACTTCTCAGGACAATCCGGAAACTCATGTGAAGGATCGTTGTCATATTCTCCTGAAAAAAAAGGAGTTGTACCATGGAAAAACTGACATACGGCATTACGGGCATGTCCTGCGCGGCCTGTTCGGCCCGGATTGAAAAGGGTCTGGGCGCGAAAGAGGGCGTAGCGGCCGTGCACGTTAATCTCGCCCTGGAAAGGGCTACCATTGAGTTTGATGAAAGCAGGTTGACCAGCGAAGATATAAAAAAGAAAATCGTTGAAATAGGATATGGGGTTATCGATGAGAGCGCGAGTTCCGGTGCCGGGGACCCGGAGATACGGGCCCGCGAAAAGGAAATCCGCAGCCTGAAAAGATCGTTTATGGCATCGGCCCTGCTGAGCGCGCCCCTCGTGACAGCCATGGTTTTTATGCTGTTCAATGTCCATGTTCCTCTCATCCATGAGCCCTGGTTTCAGCTCCTGCTGGCCACGCCGGTGCAGTTCGGCCCGGGTCTGCGCTACTACAGGAATGCCTGGCACGGACTTAAGTCAAAGAGTCCCGGCATGGATCTCCTGGTTGCCCTGGGGACCAGCGCCGCGTACCTGCTCAGCATTTATAACGGGTTCATGGCCCCGCTGCACCATGGAGAGATGCCGCATCTCTATTTCGAGGCCTCAGCCATCATTATCACCCTCGTACTCCTGGGGAAATATTTCGAGGCACTGGCAAAGGGCAGAACCTCCCGGGCCATGAGGAATCTCATGGGTCTTCAGCCCGGAACGGCTCATGTCGTCAGGGACGGGGAAGAGAAGGATATTCCCGTTGATGCCATTGTCAGGGGTGATGCCATTACAGTACGGCCCGGGGAACGAATTCCCGCCGACGGTATCGTGGTACAGGGATATACCTCCGTCGATGAAAGTATGATAACCGGTGAAAGCCTTCCCGTGGAAAAGGGACCCGGCGATGCCCTCACGGGCGGGACCATGAATAACAATGGAGCCGTGGTCTTCCGCGCCGAGAGGGTCGGCGGGGACACGGTTCTGGCCCGCATCATCAGGGTCGTCCAGGAGGCCCAGGGGTCAAAGGCGCCCATCCAGCGCCTGGCTGACCGTGTTGCCGCCGTTTTTGTGCCCGTGGTGCTTGGCGTGGCCGTTATTTCCTTCCTGGGCTGGTTCATTTTGACCGGCGATGCTACGCGGTCCCTGCTGGCGGCGGTTTCAGTCCTGGTCATTGCCTGTCCCTGCGCCCTGGGTCTGGCCACGCCCACGGCCATCATGGTAGGGACGGGCAAGGGAGCCGAAATGGGCATCCTGATAAAAAACGGGGCGAGCCTGGAAAGGGCCGGGAAGGTTCACGCCGTGGTTTTTGATAAAACCGGCACCATCACGGAAGGAAAGCCCTCTGTAACCGATGTTATGCTCAGCGGCGCGTACGATGAAAAAACAATGATAATGCTGGCAGCCGGAGCAGAAACCGGATCGGAACATCCCCTGGGACGGGCAATCGTGGATTTCGCAGCGTCCAGGGATGTATCAATTCCCGCCAGGGAATCATTTATGGCGATTCCCGGCCGCGGGGTAGAGGCCCGGGTCACGGGACTGAATGTGTCCGTGGGAACGGAATCATTGATGCGTGAAAAGGGTGTGGATATATCATCGTGGCTCAGCGCATGTGAGCGCCTTGAAAAAGACGGGAAGACCGTCATGTATGTCGCGATAGAAGGCCGGGCGTCGGGGCTTATTGCCGTGGCCGATACGGTAAAAGAGACGGCGGCGGAGGCTGTTGCCTCCCTGGCTGCCATGGGCATTGAAGCCTACATGATTACGGGAGACAATGCCAGGGCTGCCCGCTTTATGGGCAGGGAAGCGGGCATTCCCGAAGACCGTATTTTCTCAGGTGTACGGCCGGAGAATAAGGCGGATATAGTACGGGAACTGAAGGAAAAGGGACTCATTGTGGCCATGGTAGGCGACGGCATTAATGATGCCCCGGCCCTGGCCACGGCCGATATCGGTATCGCCATGGGAACGGGTACGGACGTGGCCATGGAAACGGGGGACATCACCCTCATGAAGGGAGACCCGTCAACGGTAGCGGTGGCCATAGAGCTGTCAAGGAGAACCATGGGAAAGATACGCCAGAATCTCTTCTGGGCCTTTTTTTACAACGCCGTGGGCATTCCCTTCGCGGCCCTGGGGCTTTTGAATCCCATCATTGCCGGAGCGGCCATGGCTTTCAGTTCTGTTTCTGTCGTAAGCAATTCACTGAGCCTGAAAAGGTTCCATATTAAAAAATCAAATCAGAAGGAGAATGATATGAATACAATAACATTACAGGTGGAAGGAATGTCGTGCAACCACTGCGTCATGGCGGTAAAAAAAGGGATAAGCGCAGTCAGCGGAGTGAGCACTGTGGATGTGAAACTTGACGGCGGTATTGTCACGGTGGAGGCCGATTCTTCAGTGAAGCGCGGGGAGCTGGTGCAGGCCGTTGTGGATGCCGGGTATACGGTGAAATAGGAAAGCGGCGCCTGGAGTGGCGCCGTTACATCATTTGCCTGCGATCTCCTGTGTCAGATGCCTGAAAATATGATGGCGATGTTTATGTTTTTATCTGGAACACCTTTTCGGCCAGAACTGACTTCATTCAGAATTCATTAACACTTCAAACTGTTTTCATAATTCTTCGGGATATTGTACATATATCATTTTATACAATTTTCCCGGAGGTTTCTTTATGAACAGTTTTGTTGTGAAGTCGGGTATTACCATTTTTCTTGTTCTGGCGCTCCTCGTTCCCATTTCCATGATTTCATCGCTTGTTGATGAGAGAAAAGCACGGCAGGGTAATGTGTATTCGCACATGAGCACATTATGGGGCGGTGACAATACTGCCGTAGGCGGATTGTTTCTTTCCAGAGGGAGCGACATCGTTGTTCCTGATATGACGGAGATTAATGCGGTTGTCGATGTTGAAGTCAGACAGAAGGGTATTTTTAAGATACCTTTTTTTTCCGCAAAAATGGTCATAAAGGGGATATTTGAGAATACGGCACGTCTGGCAGGAAAGAACAAAATCAATCTGCTGGTCTTCAACAATAATGCCATCGAGGTAAAATATGTCAAAGTAAATGGAAAGGATATTCCCGCTTATTTATACGCGAATAATAAAATTGTAAATGCCAATGTTCTGTCGGCATATAATCACGCCGAACACCATGGTAATGGGGGCAGGATTGAAGTCGTAACGGCCATTTCCATAAAGGGGATCGACAAGCTCATGTTCCAGCAGATTTCGAAAAAAACGGGGATCAGCGTCACGTCAAACTGGACAGATCCGAATTTTACCGGCTCACTTCTTCCCGCGGCAAGAACTATTGATGAGAAGGGTTTTCGGGCGACATGGGAGATGTCGGAGCAGATGAGCCAGTCGGGTAAATCGCTCCAGGTGCTTGGCGAGGAAAATCTTTTCGGCCTGTCTCTGTTCATGCCGGTAAATATCTACAGTCTCACGGACCGCTCGATCAAGTACGCGATCCTTTTTATCGGCTTGACCTTCATGGCCTATTTTCTCTTTGAGGTTTTCGGCAAGCTGAAAATACATCCCTTTCAGTATCTCCTGGTCGGTTTTGCCCTGACCATATTTTATCTTTTACTCCTCTCTTTATCGGAATTTCTCAGTTTCGCCCTATCTTATTTTATTGCTTCCTCGGCGGTTATTGTTCTCATCACCCTGTATTCGCGGAACATGCTGCGCGCCAGGGCGCGCTCAATAATCATGGGCATTATGCTCACCATGCTTTACCTGTTTCTCTATATACTCCTGCAGCTGGAACAGTATTCGCTGCTGCTGGGATCTTCGGCCCTCTTTGTCCTGCTCGCATCGGTGATGTACCTGACCAGGAATATCAACTGGTACGAGTTGCAGGATTCTTAAACACCTGAGATATGATCCGGCAGTTTCTGACTGAAGGGAATTACCGGATCATACTCCTGAAAAACGATCGGCGGGAACAACAGTATATACATGGAGCGTTAGGCGACTGTTTTGCGCAAGTGCCGGTGATTTTCTATTGACATTATTATAGCACCATGGACAAATGTGGGGATTTTCGGAAGGAACCAGGAAAAATCCCCATGAGAAATATTAGATTTCTGCAAAGATATACGGTGCTGGTTTTTATGGCCGTAGTATCGGCATCCATTCCCCTGAAGGCCCAGGTCGATATTTTCAATGATCCCCTGTCATACTACGGTGGCCCTGATACCATGGTATACAACAGCGACACGGTCATGCTGGAGAACACCGTCATGGACGACGCTTCGGGCATAACACCGGTACGTACTCTCAGTCTGAACGCGGCCTACCTCTATTCAGGTTATTACATGACGGGATTTCTGGGCGTGGCCTGGTCTCCCCTGTCCATTATGGAAATCAATGTCACTCTTCCTTATATATACCGGTCCGTGGCGCCTGACAAATCAGAAACCTACTCGAAAGGAGGATACGGCGACACGAAACTGGCCGTGAGGTTCTTTGTAAAAGATCTCTTTGAACGGATCGACAGCACAACGGCTATTAATGTAACTATTCCCACGGGAGACCTGGCAGCGGCTGACCGTCTGGAGAATGTGCCCCTGGGCTATGGCAACGTGACCACGGGTATCCTGGAGTCATTGTCGTACCGGCTTCCCCCCTCGGTGACAAGCCTGCCGTTCCGCTTCTTTATGAATATGGGGACGCAGTTTTATACGAACATAACCATAGAAAAAAACGCAGCAATTCGAGAGTATTACAGCTGGTATTTTGCGGCGTGCGGAATGCTGGGAATGGAGTATTCATTTTTACCCTTTCTCACCGGCCAGGTAAAATATAATATCATCTATCTGCCCGAACGGACGTATGAGGAAGAATCCCTGGTTGCCCCCGGCGGTAAAACTTCCCTGAGCAGGGATGACCGGCTTATCGCTTCCGATGTCATATTTGCCTTGAAGTTTATGGTAAAGGATTATGTGACGGGAAATCTCAGTTTTGTCCTTCCCGTCATGGAGCTCAAGGACGGATCAAAGCCCGAAGATGCCCGCCGCGAGTGGAAAATCATGCTGAGCCTGATGAAAAAATTTAACACCGGCGAGCAGAAAAAGGATGTAAAAAAGGCGGATACAAGAAAAAAAGTTAAGCGTAAAAAAACCGTTAAAAAGACCCGATAAAGGCACGGTTTATTTTTTTACATCAGCATCGTTGAGGCGGTGCATGATGATCCGGATGTTCCTGTTGTCGGGATACCGGTTCTGCAGATCTGCCATCCTGCTTCTTACCCTGCTCATTTCAAATTTTTTTGACGTATAGGCTGAATCGGCCTGCATGGCCCTTCGGTAAAACCGGTAGGCGCCGCTGAAATCGAGAGTATAGGCCGAACAAACGGCCAGGTTTGACAGAGCTTTTACGTAACAGGGGTCCATGGCGATGCATACTTCCAGGCAGGGGATGGCCTTTTCGTATCGGCCCTGGTTCATGTATACCACGGCTAAATTGTTATAATACTGTTTTACCGTGGGATCGCATGCTATGGCCATGAGATAGTATTTTTCCGCCTCAACAAGGTCTCCTTTTTCGTAGCACCGCAATCCCATCGTATTAAATCCTGTTCCATCGGAACCATGTACATAGGGAAGAATGCAGGGTGCTATAATAAGCAAGAGTGAGAATATTATTTTCCGTGAAATATATTTTAAGCGCATAGAAGTTCCTGACGCAGTATCATTGAAATATAATCTCAGATCGTCTTCCCTCCGTCAAATATAAAAATTTATTTATGGAGAGTGCATAGCAGCGATTTTCCCGGCAGAAAATCGCTGCAGACCCGGGGACGAGTTTCGTAGATGGCGCACCATGTTTTATCACCCTCCCATCGGAGGAAAGTACAGCTTGAGAGCGATCCGCTTCCGTTCTGATAGACAATGCGGTCGCCGGCCCAGACCCGCTCGCCGCCGTCGATAGCGGTGAGAATATCATGCCGCCCTTCCCTGGCCCATCGATCGCGGTCTTCATCTGATACATAGGCCATCATGTCCGATTTGCAGCAGCCGCCGCATCGCGCACATTCCATCATTTTGCATCCACTTATATTTGTATTGAGAATTTAAAATAGAAGAATAAGGCAACCACAGGGGCACGGGGACACAGGGGTTTAAAGGCAGAAAGTCAAAGATAAACACATTTTTTAAGCTCTAAACCTGTAAGCTCATTATGGGAACTTCAAAAAATCAGATTATTCATTATTAATAAAATTTATAAACCGGATTTTTCCGCAGCATCTCTATCGCTCAACCTGATTCTCCGTGTCTCTGTGTCCCTGTGGTTGCCTTTATTTATTTTCCATGGAATTCAATTTTTTTAATTGAAAAATCAGTCTGGTAAAATTTTCCAAACCCGCATTGATTTTGTCAAGCACCTCTCGGGCTGAAACGGAAGCAGCGGGAGAATTCTTCAGGGCATGGGCAATGATATTGCTGATCGCTGCGGGATCAACACTGTCACGGACTCCCAGATTTGTGGCTGCCAGGTTCGTGGCAAGGTCCGTCAGGTGCGCATGATAGTCCGATGGATTCAGGGAAAGGAGGCGTGCCGAGGCTGCGGATCCCTCATAGAGAGTGATGCCGAAATGGGAAAGGACGATCTTTGAAGAAAGAATGATCTCGCCGTAGGATTTCCGTACCTGGCCGGCAAGGGTTCTTCCACCGGCCAGAAAATGTTTATCGCCTCCCAGGATTACTGCCGTTATCCCTTCCGGGATGAGCTGCAGATAGTAGTCAATGAGTTGGGCATCGGGCTCTGTTCCGGGATAGACAGCCAGGTCAATATCCTTCTGAAAAACCCGGTCCCCCAGTGCGGCTATGGAACTGCTGAAGGAGTGGCCGTAGATGAACGATTCAGGATGGTATGCTTCGCTGCCGGCCTCGATGTCCGGATTGGGCAGGAGATCAATGGTAACGTCGGCCTTCTGCCTGCCCGCGCCGTTATCGTCGATGACCAGGACGGGTGCGACGGTCCTGAGAGCATCAATTTCTTTCCCGGTACTGTCGCGCATGTCACGGATGATGAGGTCCGTGTTCCCCGGAATTTTTTCCGCGGTCCAGGGGAAAAAAGAGGTACCGGTAAAGGGCAAAGCCCGTGCCGTGATGATGCGGGCACGGCAGATATTATTTTTGTTCAGGAAATCCGCCAGGGAGGCCATTCGCTGGATATGACCGCTTCCCAGGCCGGGATTCCAGTCCGTTATAATGGCTATGTTTTTCATGGTATCAGCCGCTGCTTGTCATGGGTTTCTGTTCAACGTGCCGGTTTATCTCCATAAGCCCGGGATTGTCGCGGAGGAATCGCAGTACCTCGTCCAGGCTGAAGGGGCTGCCCCGGTACAGGGCTTCGTAAATACGCCGGGCGAGTTCCAGGTCTTCCGCGGTGTCCACGGTGAGGCGCACATCGCCGCAGGGATTCTCGTAACGGGCCTCACGCCGCACGATGGTGAAAAGTTCAGGATGCTCCTTGATGTATGGTGTGACGTGTTCATAATGATAAGGGAGCGATGATTCCCTGCGGCAGCGGTCCAGGGCCTTCTTGCTGATGATTTCCACGCCCACGCCCAGGGGGAGATTGGTGAAGGAACAGAGATCGGCCCCGGTTTTAAGGGCCAGGGCAACGGTTTCGCCGGCGAAGTCAGGGTCGGTGAAAGGATTGTCGCCCGTGACACGGACGATGTAGTCGCAGGGGAACATCTCCGACGCCAGGTAGAAGCGCTCCTGCACGTTTTCCTCGGGCCCGGCAAAGGCCTCCAGTCCCATGGACAGCGCCAGGTGCATGAGCTGCCTGTTCACGTCTGAATCCGCGGTGGCCAGAACAACAGTCTGGACGCCGGGTATCATGGCCGTGCGTTCCAGGACATGGTGCAGCAGGGGTTTCCCGGCCAGATCGGCCAGGGCCTTGCTTTTAAGACGCGTTGACCCCATGCGGGCCTGCACCAGGGCGATGACTGAGGGTTTATTCATCGGTGACTCCGGTGATGTTGTTTAAAATGAATTTAAAAATTAAACGTATACCATTCATCGCAGGAGGCACAGTCGGGCCGTGCCGGAAATTTGCCTGAATAATTATTTTCGAAGGAGTCGCGTGCTCCGGACCAGAGGTCTTTCAGGGATTCACCCGAGGCGTTTCCCCTGGCGCTGCTTCCCTCCACGTCCTGCTTGCAGAAGGAAACGGTTCCGTCGGAAAGAATAAAAAGATCGCGCTGCAGGTGCCAGCACGGGGTTCTCTCCAGGGGTGTCAGGTCCGAATAGCGGCGGTCCGTGATCCGTCCCAGCCAGGTGTTTTGCTTCTGCAGTATTATGGGGATATTTTTCTTTTCCCAGTAATCATAGTAGCTGTCCAGAAAGGCTTCGGTTTCGTTGATTTTCATTATCTGGACATAGAGGCGTTTATCATCGTCCTTCATCTCTTTACGCAGGGCTTCGATGTTTTCTTTGACGCGATCAAAGGTTTTTTCGCCGTGCAGGCCCGCGTATGTTTCCCCGTCATGGCCGTTGATGTTTACGATGGTGAGGAGTTTTTTATGTTTATCGTTTGCCGCCAGACCACGGTATGTTCCGTCCATGTATAGTCCGTTTGTTTCCACGATGACCTGTTTTATCAGCGGGTCACGCAGGGCTTCGCCGAGCATGTCAACGGCCTTTTCATGCATGAGGGGCTCGCCGGAGCCTCCCAGGCACAGCGAATAGGGAAGGTGGAACTCCTTCATGTCGGCCAGGATTTTTTTGAAGAGATCTACCGTCATGTCGCCGCGTGGTTTCTGCAGAGTCTGTCGGTAGCAGAAAAGGCATTTCAGGTCGCAGCGTCCCGAGAGCTCCAGCTCAAGATAGCTGGGGCCGGCGAAAAGGACTGAGGGCGTTTTATCGATTATTTTTCTCAGATCTTCATAGGGAGGAATACCGCCCGCGATGTTTTTTATATTCAGCATGACGGCTTTTTCGCGGGCGTCGCCGCAGCGGAACGTGAGACGCTTGTCGCGGATATCGGGATCACGGTAATACAGCTCAACATCGAACTGATTTATGTTGGAACGCACGACCTGCGAGAGGGGCAGGGTTTTTTTCTCCATGTCGGGAATGGCCTCAATGAGAGAACGGGATACGATCTCACAGGTGAGGCCCGCAGGGAGATTGTCTGAATAGGTGAACTCGGCCAGATATTTGCGGTGCAGATCAAGCATTTCCGCCACAATGGACGGGTCCATGAAGGGACTGTCGGCCGCGATCCGCACAACATGCTCGGCGCCGGTTTTGGCAAAGATTTCCTTCCAGAAATCCACGTCGTCGGTATCCTTTCTTGTCAGTGCTTTATGATGGTCCGTGAGCCTGCCGCTGTAGGTGCCGGGTATGGAAAACCAGCATGAATCAATGATACGGGCCGATTCCAGTCGCCCGGAAAGATCGAGGGGTATGAAAATATCATCGAAGGTCAGATCGTTGTCTGACAGGTCATTGTCTACGAAAAATATAATATCGGTTTTCACTTTCGGGTCGGTTATCCCTTGATGTAGTTGTCCATATATATTATAATCTCGGATTCTTTCTTTCTGCGAACGACCCATTTTTTAAATTGCTCGAGCATTTTTTCACCGTAGATTTTGTTCATTATCATGGGCTCGACTTTTTCATAGGTAACGGGTCTGCGGCCGTAGTATTTTACGATATGGTAGCCGAAGGTTGATTTAAACACCGGTGAAACCTGCCCGATTCTGCTCATCTGGAATACATTGTTGGCGAAGTAGGGGTCCAGTTCAGCCAGCATGACCCAGTCAAGATCGCCGCCCTTGGATGCGGAACCCGGATCCTCGGAATTGGCAATGGCCAGCTTTTCAAAGGATCCGCCCTTGAGAATTTTATTGCGTATGGCGCTCAGTTTATCATTGGCCTCTTTTTCCGCCGCAATGGAATTTCCCCGGGGACGGATCAGGATATGCTTTATTTTGACCTCGAAACCCAGCTTCCCCTTGTTTTCTTTGTACCACCGCTTCGCTTCCTCGGCCGTGGGCGGCGATGCGCCGATGGCGATGGACATGATCTGTTCCCTTCTCATCTGGTTCCGGAGCTCCTCGAAAAAGTCAGTAAAGGGCATTTTCTGGGAATTCTCAATATAGGCGATGAATTTAGCCAGGCGTTCGTCTATCTTGGGGTATTTTTTCAGTTCACGTTCCGCTTCAACGATGGCGATAATCTGGCCGTTCAGGGTGGATATAAGCTTGTCAAGTTCTTCGGCGCTTTTAACATTCCTGGCCATCAGGGGTCTCATCATTTTCTCCAGGTGCTCCACGACTCTCTTGTCACTTATAATGATCGATACCTCGTAGGCGCTTTCTTCCACCAGGGCGTCTTCAATGAACTTGTCCAGAACGCGGCTCATCTCGAAGTTTTTGTTTTTGGCGGTGATTTTTTTCTGCCCCTTTATAATATTGAAATGGCTTTCCACCTCACTGGCCACAATGGGTTTGCTGTTCACCACGGCGATCACATTATCATAGGGTTCCCAGGCACCGGCTGCCAGGGACAGGAGGGCAAGCAAGATGGCGAGATATCCGGGTCTCAGTGTTTTTTTCATGGATCTATCCTTTTATGACCAGTTTTTTTATTTCCGTACCGTTATTGCCGAAAAATATATCCTTCAGGTGCTGCATAGTTTCTGTTATGTCCGACGCGTAGAGTTCGATTTCACCCATGGTACCGGGAGATGCGGTCCGCGCAAGTTTTTTTTCGCCCAGGATTTTTTTTACTTCCTGCGCTATCTCAATGCCCGTATCCACGAGATCGAGATCGGGATATACGTCATTGATCGCCTTTTTCAGCAGGGGGAAGTGCGTGCAGCCCAGGATTACCGTCCGTACGCCGCTGCCGTACAGGGGCTGGAGATATTCCCTGACAGTGAGCCGCGTGATTTCGTGATCGGTGAGTCCCTCCTCGGTAAGGGATACAAAGAGCGTCGCCTGCTGCTGCAAAACTCTGCTTGTGCCGTTAATATTCAAAATGGCCTTGATATATGAGCCGCTGTTGACCGTGGCCCGTGTTGCAATAACCCCTATGATTCCCGAGCTGTTTCGCGCGCAGGCCGCGCGCGCCCCTGCTTCGATGACTCCCACGATGGGGAGCGCGAACTCCTCCCGCAGGGTCTCCAGCGCCGCCGCCGAGGAGGTGTTGCAGGCGATGACGATCATCTTGACTTTACGGGAAAGAAGGTACCGCGTAATCTCCCGCGAGTAGCCGATGATGGTGTCCCGGGACCGGGTCCCGTAGGGGAACCGCGCCGTGTCTCCGAAATAGATGATGTTTTCCGAAGGGAGCATGTCATGTATGGCCTTGCAGACCGTGAGCCCCCCGATACCCGAATCAAAAATACCAATCGCTTTATCAGACATTATATTTCCTGCTGCTTGATTGATCAAATTTCCGGGGTTTGCTGACCGGAGTTTTTGAAAAGCATAAACTCAATGCCGTCCACCAGGGCCCGCCACGAGGCCTCGATGATGTTGGTGGAAACGCCCACGGTGCCCCAGTGTTCCGTGTCGCGTTTCTGATCGATGAGAACACGTACGGCCGATCCGGTGCCGTCCTTTTCATTGAGGACCCGAACCTTGTAGTCCGTGAGCTGCATCTGCCTGATCTCGGGATAAAATTTTTCCAGGGCCTTGCGAAGGGCGTTGTCCAGGGCCTCCACGGGGCCGTTGCCGATAGAGGCGGTGTGCTCTTCTCTGCCCCGGACTTCCACCTTGATGGTCGCTTCGCAGTCAAGTCTTCCCTTCTGGTCCATTTCCGTTATGACGCGGAATCCCTTCAGGTTGAAAAACGGCTTATATTCTCCCGTCGCCTCACGGATAAGGAGTTCGAACGACCCTTCGGCCGCCTCGAATTGAAATCCCTGGTCTTCGAGTTTCTTTATCTTTTTCAGTATGCCTGCCGGGAGGCTCACGTCTTTATCGAGGTCGATACCCATCTCCTGGGCCTTGAAGGATATATTGCTTTTACCGGAAAGTTCCGATACCAGGACCTGCCGACGGTTCCCCACCAGGGACGGGTCGATGTGTTCATAGGTCCGCGTATCCTTCTGCAGCGCCGATACATGGATGCCTCCCTTGTGGGCAAAGGCGTTGCTTCCCACGAAGGGCATGCGGTCATTATGGGCAAGGTTCGCCGTCTCGCTGACAAACCTGCTTATTTCGGTCAGGTGGACCAGGGATTCACCGGCGGAGCAGGCATATCCCATTTTCAGTGCCGCCGTGGGAATGAAGGTGGTGAGATCGCAGTTGCCGCACCGTTCCCCGTAGCCGTTGATGGTGCCCTGGACCTGAACGGCGCCGGCGCGTACGGCAGCCAGGGAATTGGCCACGGCCACGCCGCAGTCATTATGAAAATGCACGCCCAGGGGAACCGTTGATTCTCCCAGGGCCATGGCAACGGTTTCCGTCACCTCGTGGGGGAGCGTGCCGCCGTTTGTGTCGCAGAGCACCAGGAAATCGGCGCCGGCATGGGCCGCCGCGGCCAGGCACTGCAGGGCGTAATCCTTATTGGCTTTGAAGCCGTCGAAGAAATGTTCGGCATCGAGAAACACGGTCTGCCCTTTATCCTTGAGATAGGCCACGGTGTCGCTGATGAGCTTCAGGTTTTCTTCGAGTTTGATATTCAGCGCATGGGTTACATGGAAATCCCAGGTCTTGGCCACGATGGTGATGACATGAGCGCCCGATCCTGCCAGCGCCTGAAGCAGCGGGTCCTTGGCGCAGGAAATATCCTTGCGCTTTGTGGAACCGAAGGCCGTGATTTTTGCGTGCCCCAGGTTCTCCTCGCGTATTTTCTCGAAATACAGGTCGTCCTTGGGATTGGAGCCGGGCCACCCGCCTTCGATATAATCGACTTTCAGCCTGTCCAGGGCGCGGCTTATGCGCAGCTTGTCCTGGAGGGAGAAGCTGATACCCAGGGTCTGGGCACCGTCACGCAGGGTGGTGTCGTATACAGTGATGGTTTTTTCTTTCATTTCGCTCATGTTAAAATGTCTGTATTGAAATCATATTCCGCATCTCTGGCAAAAACACCGCAGAGGCACGGAGCATGTGGAGAAAATAATTCAAAAATTATCTCAAAAAGAATAATGGCATTACGAACCGCCGGCAGCCAGGTCATATAAATTGAAACAACCCTCTGTGATCTCAGTGTCTCCAGCGAGCCACAGCGAGCGGGTGGTGATGTCTATTGCAAAAAGGCACCACGGAGACACATAGTTCGGATTAAAAAGGTGGATCAATTTTCAGGATAAAGGCAACCATAAATATATTAACATGAATATATATGTATAAAATTTAAGGAAAGTACTACAATTTTTTTAAAAAGGCATCTTTGCGGTATATTATCGATATTTCAAGCAATTTTTTAGCCTCTAATATATGATAATTTCTTGACGTGAAAGGGAACAATGTCCTATTTTTAACGACATAATGTGTTTTATACCTTTTTATTGTCGTAAGAGATGTCCCGAATAAAATAAACTCAGGCTCGTTAAAATTTTGATGAAATACATCCTTATCATTGCTTTTATTATTATCATCGCCGTTTTCATACTGTTCTTCCGGTCCTTTCAGCTGCCGTCTAAAATACGCAAGGCCGAGGAACTGATAGAGGAGGGTGATTTCAGCAGGGCCAGTTCCATCGTCAAAACGATCCTGGACAAGAAGAAGGACTATGTCCCGGCCATATATATCCGCGCCAAGCTTCTCATGCGGCAGAACCAGTATCTTTTGGCCATATCGGAATTAAACAACATACTGGCCCTTCCCGATTTCAATAAATTCATCGATGAACTGGAAGTTCATTATCACCTGGCACAGATGTACAGCGAGACGAAAAATTACCAGAAGGAAATCGAGGAATACCGGATTATCCTCACCTTCAATCCCGACGATCTCCAGGCGAACTACCGTATCGGTCACGCCCTTTTCCGGCAGAAAAATTATAAAAAAGTGACGGAGCATCTCTCCCGGGTAGTGGCCCTGGAACCGCAGCGGAAGGACTGCTATCTTCCCCTGGGCGTATCGTGTTTTCACACCGGCGAGTATGATAAGGCCGAGCCCTTTCTTCTGAAATCCCTGGATGTACCGGGCGACCATGACGAGGCCCGTTTTTACCTGGGATCCATTTACAGCATGAAAAAAGATTTCTCCAACGCCATTGCCATGCTCGAACAGGCCAGGAAGGACCGGCGGTTTCTCGTGAAGAGCCTGCACCTCATAGGCGAGATGTACCACGAGCAGCAGAAGTACGATCTGGCCGTGGAGTTCCTGGAGCAGGGCCTCAAGTTCCTCAAGGAGAAGACCGACGAGGCCTATGCCTACCGGTATCTCCTGGCCGAGTGCTACGAGGCCGAGAACCTCATCAAGGAGGCCATGCATCACTGGGAAAAGATCGCCGCGGACAATCCCGGCTACCGCAGCGTCAAGATGAAGCTGGAATCGTACCGCAACGTGCTGTCCGATGATCATCTCATGGGCATGTTCACGGCTTCCATGGAGGACCTGCAGCCCCTCATCGTCGAAATAATATCGAGCCTCAATTACAACATCGTTTCAAAGGAACGCATATCGTCCAACGAGTACCAGTACAAGGCCTACAACATAAAACGCATCAATGACCCGCCCCTCATGATCGCCTTCAACCGCACCACGCGGGAAATAACCGAGGGACAGATCAACGAGTTCCAGAAGCGCATCGCGACGGAGAAATGCAAAAGCGGCATTTTCGTCACCACGGGCCGCTTCAGCCTGCGCGCGAAATCGGCCTCGTCGTCGAAGCTCATCGACCTCTACGACGCCGAGTACGTGAGCAAGGCCATCGAAAAAATACAGATGCGCAAAAGAATGAGGAAATAATCCATGAATAAAAGAATGATTCAGAGCCGCCGGACCGCTGCCGCCGCGGTCATGGTTGCCGTGCTCCTTTTTATCTCCTGCGGTAAAGACGCCGGTGAAAAATACAGCGGAGCCGTGGAGCGCTACCGTTCCGGTGAAAAGAGCGCCCTGGCGGATATGGAAAAATACCTGGTACGGGCCGTATCGCGGGAGCGCCTGGACGGAAAGGACACGTACTGCGAGAACGGCCTTCTCTTCTCGCGGAAGGACAATAAACTGAAAATACTTTATCCGCGCCGGGTATCCATAACCCTGGAAAGCGCCGACATGGACCGGATACGGTCCATGGACGAGGACAACCTTGTCTTATGCGACGGCCTGAACTGCCGTATCTATGACAGCGGCGGCAGTGAAACCGCCTCGATTCCCGGCGGCGAAGGCAAGGAAGAGATCACGGCCGCTGCCGTGCATGGCGGGCTGGTGTATTTTCTTCGTGATAAAAAAATGTTTGTCCACGATCCGGCCGCGGGAACCAATGAGACCCTGACCGGCGAGTCCTTCAGCGCGCCCTATGAAAAATATTACGCCGGAAGAATGCTCTTCGTCGGAGACCGCCTGTGCCTGGTCCTGGGCATCGCCGGTTCCTATAATATCAGCATCATCGACCTGGCGAAACGCAGCGTACCCGCGCGGAATATCCCCGCAGCCTCATCAAAGGTGCACATGGACGATCAGTTCCTGTACTACGTATCGGGCACCACGGGCGCCTGGAGCCTGGTGCGCCGCCGTATTGCCGACGGAAAACCGGAAACGCTCATGAGCCTGAAAAACCTGGTGGACTTGGAAATCGTCACGGGCGCCGCGGTCCTGGAAACCAAAACGGGCCTGTCCGTGGCAAGCACCGACGGTAAGGAAATTAAGGTTCCTTTCAAGTACGGCCTGAAAGGCTCGGCCAACGGCCTGGCACTCCTGGAATACGACGGCGACATATACGCCGCTGATGCCGCTATGCTGTACGGGATGCTGAAAGAGCTGGAGGTTTCGGTACCGGGATTGTTTGCGGGTAAAGGCAATTGATAGCGGGAGAGAGTACCGGAGAACTTCGACAGTTCCGGCTCATCGGGCGTTGAAACCCATGGATTGTATTCCAATCCGGGCGTAGACGAGTCGGGCAGCGCGGTATACACCACCACCTACGAAGCCGGGGGAGGGGGAATTTCTTTCAGTCTCGATGCCTTTGATTTTGGCGCTGACTTCATGTACCAGGCCGACAGTGACTTCCGGAACGGACATTACGTCTGGGGCATGGCAAATGTCGGATTGGCCACCATTGAATGCATGGCAGAATCGGTAATAATAGATTGTGCCTTCCAGATGCTCTTTTACTCAATTGGCGTTTATGCCTCAGAAGCCGCTTTTTCGTGGAAGTTGTGGCGAGGTGGAGGAGTTGCTGTTGAACAGGGAGCAAAGGGGGGTAAGATAATTGATAACCTAATTATCAATAACCCGAGAGTAGGAAGTGCTTTAAAAATTGATGGGCAACATGGTTTTTCTAATATCATTGATAATTATGCAGGAGAAGCAACTCGTTTTAATATACCAACGAAAGGTCCTGGAGGAGTGGTTTTGAGAAAATCTGAATTATTCCAACTTCGAGGGAGCCTAAATGACAGAAGTGGGATTTTTGAATGGATTCTTGATAATAATCAAATAACTCATAGACGGTTTATCCCTGGAGGCAATATAACAGGATATCCAAATCAAATAGTAAAGTAATGAAAAAGGTATTAAGGAATGAGATTGATAGACATTATAAGAAAGTATAGTCTGCTTGATTGGAAAACCATTCTTGTTGGTTTTAAAAGGAATTGGATAACCAAAGATGAAGTTATTGAGTTTGCTGTAAATCAGCTATCTACTACAAATGAAGATGATTATAATGTCTCTTTATTGGCTGGAAGCGATAATGAGTCGAACGAAAATATTTTAAATTTGATTCACAAATATATCGAATCAAAAAATATACAGTTGAATGAAGGTAATGAGATAAAGAAATGGTTGTTGGCGCATTTAATACTTATTAATGAGGGAGATATATCTGATCAAGATAAACTCAATAAGCTACAAGAGATATATTCAGAGTTTGAATATCCAGAGGAAATGGCAAAATGTAGTATTTATTATACTGAACCAAATAAAGAATTCAAGAAAGGAGAATATCTATCTGATCCTTTAGATGAAATGAAAAATTTAATTAATATTTTGATGAGTGAGTTTACGTAGCTTTTTCTGGCATTGTTAATGCTGTAATCTCAATTTGCAATGGAGGAATATTCTTAAAAAGAACAGTGGTATTGACCTGACAGGACGGTGCAAAATCAAGTTCAATATTCAAAGAAAATTCCAGGTATGAACAAGCAATAAAGAAGCGAACCCATGGATGGGTGAGCGCCTGGGGCTGTAGGCGAGGACAAGCAGGATGCGTCCGCAGCCTTCACTGAGAAAATATACTGCTGCAAAAAGTCCCAGCCCCTCGCGGCGCTTGAGCGAGCGCCCTTTTTTCGCCTCTTTTTTGTGGCGTGAGGCTGTCTCACAACTTGGAATTACCCATAAATATATTTACTAATGATGACGGCATTCAGGGTGTTCTTAAATTTCATATCACCTGCAGTATGGTTTTTAAAT
>Ga0209164_1001447_pt1 | contig 30663 bp, 22 predicted proteins | sample MTBNYHSulfiMetaG_FD_187458 | JGI IMG/M metagenome (GOLD analysis project Ga0209164, IMG submission 187458) | Enrichment culture microbial communities from rom New York Harbor, USA that are MTBE-degrading - MTBE-NYH (New York Harbor Sulfidogenic)... | ecosystem: Environmental > Aquatic > Marine >... | reverse complement strand
TTGGAGTTGTTTGTGCGGGAGGGGCCTTCCATGGTGGAGGCGGTTCGATCCGCCGCGGGTTCGGCGAAGCTGTTCCTGGATCTGAAACTGCATGACATTCCCGCCACCGTTCGAGGCGCGGTGCGCGCCGCCGCCGAACTCGGAGCCGACTTTCTCACCGTGCACTGCGACGGCGGGACCGCCATGCTGAAGGCGGCTACGGAGGCCGCCCCGGCTTCTTCGGGTCTTCGTATCCTTGGGGTGACCCTTCTGACCAGTATCGGGTCGACCCAGTTGAACACGTTGGGTTTCCGCGAGGAGTTCCAAACGGATCCCGGACTCCTGGTTCTCATGCGGTCCCTGTTGGCCGAGAACGCCGGCTGCCACGGCGTGGTCTGTTCCGGCCATGAGGCGGCCCGAGTCCGGGCGGAAACGGCCTCCGATTTCCTGTTGGTCATCCCCGGGATCCGCCCCGCCTGGAGCACCGTCCATGAGGAGGATCAGAAACGAATCACCACACCTGCTCAGGCCGTGCAGGCGGGAGCGGACTATATCGTGGTGGGTCGCCCCATCCGGGATGCCCCGCATCCTGTTAAAGCGGCGGAAGCCATCGCCCGGGAAGTGGCCCAAGCCGTGGAGGATCTCCCCCCTCCTCTCCCGTGATCTCCCGACAGCCCCCGTCACCGATGTGTATTTCCGTTGCGTTTCCTTTTTCGAAACCCCTGCTTTGCGCATCGGTTCGTTCGTTGCCGGACCGCCGTTACCCCGTTCCCGGAGAATGCCGTCCTGTTCAAAAAACGCCTGCGGGATGGAAAAACACGGAATTCAGGATGCGGCCGAACACATTTGATTGGACGGCGCCCCCTCCGAACTGGCACAATAGGAGCACGAAGACGGTTTCGTTTAGGAGCTGCATGAAACACCCATAGTCGAGAAAGGACCGGAACCATGAGTCATACGGGTCGTCCCCGATTCCACCGTGCGTTTGGGGTAGTGTGCTTCCTTTTATCCGTGATGCTCGTGCCCGCGTGTTCGAGCAAGGAAGAGAAGCGCGATGCGTTTTATCAAAAAGGCGTCGCTCTGATTGTGGCGGGGGAATACAAGAAGGCGGTGCTGGAACTGAAGAACGCGCTGCAATTGGATCCTCGATTCGTTCCGGCCTGGCTCCAGTTGGGCTCTGCGCTGAACATGGACGGGGATGTCCAGGGCGCCTACGGTTCCTTCAACAAAGTTTTGGAACTGGATGAAACCCACGTGGATGCGCGGATCGAGTTGGGAAAGCTGCTGGTCGCGGGCAGGGGGGGAAGACAGGCCCTGGAGATGATTCAACCGGTTCTGGACGGGAACCCGGAGCACGCGGGTGCGCTGTTGCTCCAGGCCCAGGCCCATCTGGTCTTGAAACAACCCCAGGAGGCCTTGGTTTCCCTGAACAAGATCGATCCGGCCGGTATTCAAAAGGAAGTGTTGTTTACCTATGCCGGCGCGTACGGTCAGGTCGGAGAGATCGACCGTATGAAGGACTACCTGATGGAGTACCGGGAATTGGATCCGGACAATCCCTTTTCCTATCTCATCATGAGCAGGCAATTCCTTGCCGAAGGCCGGTTGGATGAAGCGGAAAAAGAACTCCGAAAACTGGTGGAACGAAAATCGGACGAAATGGGCTATCTGTTGCTGCTTCCCAAATTCTTCCAGGAAACGAATCAGCCTGAAAGAGCCTTGGCGGAGTATGAGCGACTCCTGGAAGCCGCGCCCGAGCGGGAGGAGATTCTGCTTGGGTACGCTTCTTTTCTGTTGTCCCGCAACATGAGTCAGGACGCACTCGCGGTCCTGGAGAAAGCGGCGATCCGTTCCCCCGACGTCTGGACCCTTCATGAGGGTTTGGCGGAAGTACACCTGTTCCGGAATGACCCGGAACGCGCGCTGGATGTCCTGAATGCGTTCATTCAACGGACCCCCGAAGCGCGCACCCTGGAGCCCCTGGTCAAGAAGGGTCTCATCCTCTCGCGCATGGGTCGTTGGGACGAAGCGGAATCCGTGAGCGACACCGTACTGGCTCGGTCTTCATCCAACGGACACGGTCATTTGGTCAAGGGGAAAGCGTTGTTGAACCGATCCGAATACGAGAACGCCGTCATTCATCTTCGGCAAGCCGTGGACATGCTTCCCTCGGAGTCGGACGCCTATGTCTCTCTTGCCGGCGCCTTGTCCCGGACAGGAAATCCGGACCTGGCCCGGGACGAATTGAAGCGGGGCATGCGCCGGCTCCCCTCCGATTTCCAACTGCGTGTGGCCCTCCTGCAATCCTTTGAACGTTCCCGGGAATGGCCTCAAGCCTTGGACGTGGTCGAGGAAGGATTGAAACAGTTTCCCGGAAACACGCTGCTTTTGGTGCATCGGGGCCGGATACTGGCTGTGACGGGGAAGGCCCGGGAGGCGGAGGAGGTTTTTCGCCTCCTGATTCAGCGGGAGCCCGAATCTTCCGTCGGGTACATGGAACTGGGAAAGCTGAAGCGCGCCATGGGAGATACGAGCCAGGCCATCGAGCTGTTCAGTAAGGTGCTGTCCCTGAGGCAGGATCGGGAAGCGGCCCTGACGCTGCTGGTGGACACCTATTTCGCCGCGGGCAAACCGGACCAGGCGGAAGCGCTCTGCCGACGGCTCTTGCAGGACGATCCGAACAATGGGTACCTGTTGAATCTGATGGGTACGGTCTACCTCAGGCAGGACAAATTCGAAGAGGCCGAATCCCGTTTCAAGGCAGCCATCGAGGTGCTCCCCGAATGGGACCGCCCGTACTATTTTTTGGCCGCTCTGTATGCAAAGGCCCAACGACTGGAGGACGCGGTTCAGGAACTCACGACTATTTTCGACAAGCGACCCGATTCATTGCAGATCGGATTCACGTTGGCCTTGTTGCATGAAAAGCTCGGGGATACGAATCAGGCCATCGTCGTACTCGAAGAACTCATCGGGAAACATCCTTTCGTGGCCATTGTGAACAACAATCTCGCGTACTTATACGCCGAACATCGGCCGGACCGGGCATCGCTCGAAAAGGCCCTGGTGTATGCGCACAGGGCATTATCGCAGGGGGAGAAGAACCCGTTTATCCTGGATACGGTGGCATGGGTGGAATTCAAATCGGGTCGTCTGGAGTCGGCGTTGCGCTATATAGACCGGGCTTTGGAACACGCCGAGCAGGATCCGGTGATTCATTATCACGCGGGAGTGATGTATTCGAAGACGGATAATCGGGATCAGGCGCGGCTGTACCTGGACAAAGCGCTGGAATTGGGGTTGCAGGATCCGGAGGCGGCGGAGGCCAGGAAGATGCTCAGTTCCATGTCCTGAATCGATTCATGCAGAAATCGGAAATGGCATAGACCAGCATAAACCAGGGAACGCCCACCAGGAAACGGATCCGCCGGCCCAAACCCGAGATGAAGGCGCCCCCTTTGTCCCGCGGAGAGGTCCGCATCGGCGGCGCCGGAAGACAGCGATGCTTTTCTCCGGGTCCACACCGGAACACAGGTCCATGGGCGCGAAGAAGCGTACGGGTTCGGTGGCCCGGGGAGACCGGGGAGAGCGAAACACTGCGGGACGGAGCTTCATGCACCGAGCCGGGTACTGATAAGACGGGAAGATGTTCCTGATGATCCCCAGGGTTCGGGGCGTCGATTTCCGCGGAAGCGGATTCATCTTCCCGCGAGGAAAAGAAGTCTCCGGGGGTCGATTCCGGCTCCCATTCCACCATGTGGAGGATTTCGGATACGCTAAGGACCACGAGAATCTGCTCCGGGTCTTCTTCCGCCCAAGCCGATGGTTCACTGGCAAAGGGATAGGAAGAACCATACCCGCCATGTTCGTTTTCGACCATCGGAAACGTCGCCGTCTTATGCCGAAACCACACTGGGAACCCCCGATGATTCTGTGCCGCAAGGAGCGTGAGGGCGGCGGATTACACCACTCATCCTTTAACCTGTTCTAATAGGCTGTCCAGGCGCCGATTGTCAAGCATATGATACAAATCCGCGACGTTTCCGTGGAGCCGCGGGATGGGATCCGGATGGAGGCTTTTACGGGGGTGTGCGTGTTATGCGCTTTGAGCCGAATTTCGTTCGGAAGGAGGTTCTCTTTGCCGGTTTGAGGTCGCCATGCCCGGGCTTGCACCGGCGCCGTGAATGCCACTGCTTCCGGTTGCCGGACATGATGGAGAACCGAAGCGATGAAAACGGCGGCCAGAGGGTGGCGGAGTGCTTTTCGGGACCGATGCGGATGTGCTATTCTATTAATGTGGAATCCCCGGGAGGAGGAAGCCGGGATGAACAGGTAAGGGATGTGCATCGCAGCATCGAGGAGAAACCGACGAGAAAAGCCGGGCAAGCCGCCCGGCGCCCGGGGGTTGAATTGTGCATTGACAATAATGGATTGACATCTATAATAAGCGGATACCTTTTTTGAGAGGAATTCATGAAACGCACATTTCAGCCCAACAACCTGAGACGCAAACGCACTCACGGGTTTCTCGTCAGGATGAGCACCAAAGGTGGCAGGAGGGTCCTGCAGAATCGGAGGGCTAAGGGACGCAAGGTGTTGAGCGCCTGACCGGTTGTATCTTCATCATCCGCGCAGAGACGCCGGGCTCCCATTACAGGCGGGGCCATGGCTGAGCGGTGAGCCTTATCAGCCCGTTGTTAAACGTATTGCGGGCAGGCCGGTGCAAAACGATGAGATGCAAGGCGGGCGAATCCTGAGGAATGAGGCGTACATAGAGTACGCCGCAATGACGAAGGATCAAGCCCGGCGCCGCAGATCGCGTCTTTCGACGGCCTGTCATGGAGAATGGACACGAGCTTCTCCCACCCAACCGGGCGGAGGCACCGGGAGAAGGCGCCGTTTGCCGTATTTGGGTCTGTGTGAAACCTTGCTCCTTCCCGAAATCCGAAAGACTGCTCCTCCGGTCGGAATTTCAGCATGTTTTTGGGACGGGGCGCCGGATCCATACCAGGCGCTTCGTGATTCTCCACAGCCCCAACCGGTTGGGAATCACGCGGTTGGGCGTCGTGGCGGGCAGGAAAGTGGGGAAGGCAACCCGGCGTAACCGGGTTAAGCGACTGGTTAGAGAAGTTTTCAGGCTTAACAAAGCGCGTTTCCCGCGGTCTTCCGACGTGGTGATTATTGCCAAGCCTGGTTCGACGGAGCTGAACTATTGCAGCGTGAACCGGGAGATTTCGGAGAGACTGCCGTGACCCTGAATCGGCGATGATCAAGTACGCATTGATTGCCTGTATACAGCTGTACAGGTCGGTTGTATCTCCCATATTCCCTCCTTGCTGTAGATTCATCCCTACGTGTTCGGCATATGCCCTGGAGGCCATCCGGCGTCATGGCGCGGGGAAAGGGGTTTTGTTCGCGGTCCGGCGGCTGTTGAAATGTCATCCCTTTCACCCCGGAGGCTTCGATCCGGTGGATCCCCTGTAATATGTTTCGATGGGAGTGTACTGAATGGAAAAGAACGCTCTATTGGCCGTGGCCCTTTCGATCCTGGTTTTCCTGGCATGGTCTTATTTCTTTGGATCGCGCGTGGAGCAGCCGTCTCCGGAGCAGCCGGCCGAAAGGGAACAAGCTCTGCCCCGTCCCGTGGTTCCGCAGGACCCCGTCGTTCGACCCGCCGATCTCCCGGAGCTGCGGCCCGGCGTGGTTTCGGCGGAGCCGGTTCGGGAAATCCGTGAGGTGGTGGTGGAGCACCCTCTGTACCGCGCCGTCCTTTCCGAAATGCGGGGGGAGGTCGTAAGTTTTCAGTTGAAGCAGTATCGTGAGAGTGTGGACTCGTCCTCGCCCTGGCTGGAGATGTTCAAGTCCGGTACCCGATCTCCTCAGCTGGCCTTCTTCAAAGGGAGTGTCCCGGACCTGGATTCCGCACGCTTTGAGGCGGATCAGACCCGACTGGATGTCACTCCAACGGCGGGACCCAGGAACGTGACGTTCTCGTGGACGTCCGCCGCTGGGATCCGGTTGGTGAAACGGTATACGTTTTACCCGGATTCCTACCTCATGGACCTGGATGTGATTCTGGAGAACGGATCGGAGGGGATTCTGGACGACAATCTGGAGGTCCGACTCGTCGGGACCCCCTTTGAGACCAAGAAAGGCTACTACAACACCACGGAAGCCGCCGCACTGGTGAGCAACACCGTGGAATCCCAAGATGCTCAGGAGGTGAAACAAGCCAAAATCTGGGCCGGCGATATTCGCTGGACCGCTTACCAGGACAATTTTTTTCTTAAGGCCATGATTCCGGTGGAAAGCATCCAGGGGAGCGTTCGAGTGAACCGCGTGGATCCCGCCATGGTGCGCCTTGATCTTGTCATGCCTCCCGTGAATCTACTCCGGAACATGGCGGCCACGTACCGGTTCCACCTCTATTTCGGGCCCAAGCAGCTGGATACGCTCAAATCGCTCAATCTGGGGCTGGACCGGGCCGTAGATTACGGTTGGTTCGATGTGATCGCCAAACCCATTCTTTTTGTCCTCAACTGGGTGTATAGTGGGCTCAAGAACTACGGATTGGCCATTATTGTGGTGACCATTCTGATCAAAATCCTGTTTTGGCCGCTTACGCAGAAAAGCTATAAGTCTATGAAGGCCATGCAGAAGCTGCAGCCGGAGATGGCCAGGCTGAGGGAACAACACAAGGACAACAAGCAACGCTTGAACGCTGAACTCATGACCCTGTACAAGACACACAAAGTGAATCCCATGGGAGGCTGTCTCCCCATGCTTATCCAGATTCCTGTTTTCATTGCCTTGTATCGGTTGCTTGGGGAATCCATTGAGATGAGACACGCTCCATTTATGCTCTGGATTAACGACTTATCCGCTCCGGATAGACTATACCTTGGGTTCGACATTCCCTATACAGGAGGTTTGCCCATATTGACACTACTTATGGGTCTGTCCATGTTCATACAGCAGAAGATGACCCCTACACCAGGTGACCCGACTCAAGCCAAGATAATGCTGGCGCTTCCTGTTGTCTTTACGTTCTTGTTCATCAATTTTCCCTCAGGTTTGGTCCTTTACTGGCTGATGAATAACGTTCTTTCCATAGGCCAACAGTATCTCATCAACAAGAAGGCCTGACCTCATGCGGAGGAAACTCATGGAACCCAATGAATTCGAAGGGAAAAACACAGAGGAGGCGATCTATAAGGCCTGCAAGCATTTTTCCACGACACCCGAGAAATTGGAAATCACTATTCTTTCCACTGGATCCACCGGGATTTTTGGTTTGGTGGGAAGTAAGAAGGCCAAGATCCGGGCTTTGTTTAAGGAACAACCACCGGAAGAGCCCTTGGTGGACTTGTCCGATCTTCGGAAGGAATTTACCTATCGGCCCGAGCCGCCGGCGCCGCCCGAGGTGACCGAACCCCCTCAGGAACCCGAGGAAGAGGTTTCCATCGTGGAAACCGCGGAAGAAGAGATGGACACCGGGGACATGGACGTGGACGTGGAAGCGGAAGCGGAAACGGACCTGGAGGAAGGAGAAGAGGAAGAAGACGATTTCGAGTTGGAATCCGACAGCGAACCCGTCGAAGTGGGAGAACATGATCAGGAAGCGGTCGATACGGCCAAGGAGATTCTCGAAACCGTGATTCGATTGGCAAGCATGTCTTCTCAGGTTCAAGGGGAAATTTCCGAAGGAAGGGTCCAGCTGAACGTGACGGGAGAGTCCTCGGGGTTGCTCATCGGTAAGAAAGGAAAGACGCTGGATGCCCTTCAGTACCTGGTGACCAAGATGGTCAGCAAACGGTTGGGTAAGCGGATCCACGTGGTGGTGGATTCCGAGAACTACCGTGGCCGCCGAAGGAAAACATTGGCGGAAATGGCCCTGCGTTTGGGTGAGAAAGCCAAGCGTGCGGGAAAACCTGTCACGGTGAGTCCCATGAACGCTCACGACCGCCGGGTAATCCATCTGGCGCTTCAGGACGACAAGCAACTGCGTACCAAGAGCAAGGGAGAAGGGTTGTTGAAGAGGATCATTATCTTTCCTCAACGCTCGGCGAAAACCAAGAGCCCCAAGAAGGACTGAGATCTTTCGAGCGGATGTCCCGGATGGGGCCGCCGAACGGTCCGGCCGCGCCTCGCCGGATCCCGATCCCCCGCTCCGAATATCCCCGGACCGGACCGACGGCGGAAAAGATCATACAAAATCATACGTACTGAATCAGACCGAGGCTCGCCCATTCCAACGGTCCGATATCGGCCCGTTGATCAACGCGCTTTCGGACAGGCGGGTGCAAAACGATGAGATGCAAGGCGCGCGAATCCTGAGGAATGAGGCGTACATATGGTACGCCGCAATAACGCCTGTTCGCCCCTGCCTGCGCGTGGTCGCACGCAGACAGGTGGGACGCGCAGGCGGAAAGGATGAAGCGCAACGCGGCAGGTCGCGTTTCCCACCGGCCTGTTAAACAGAAAGACCCTTATACCGGTCTTTATTCCCAAGCATCCGGCTTGGATGCGGTTCCAGCCCTTGATCCTCAGGAGACGGGGAAATCCCCGGCTGGGTCCCATGCCCGAATTCGATACCATAGCCGCTGTGGCGACGCCTCCCGGAGAAGGAGCCATCGGAATCGTGCGGGTAAGCGGACCCGATTGTCCCCGTATTGCCGCTCGCTTGTTCGTGCCCGCAGGTTCCCAAAAGGACCTGCGTTCTCATTACCTGCATTACGGTCATGTGATGGATCCCCGAAACGGAGAGTATGTGGACGAGGTGTTGCTCGCACTCATGAAGGGGCCCAAAACCTATACCCGTGAAGATGTCCTCGAAATCCAATGTCACGGCGGTCCCGCCGTGCTGGAGCGGCTCCTGGAGCTCATATTCGCCGAGGGAGCCCGCCCTGCGGAACCCGGTGAATTCACCAAGCGCGCCTTTTTGAACGGCCGGATCGATCTGGCTCGGGCCGAGGCCGTAATCGACGTGGTTCAGGCCCGTACCCGGGAAGCCTTGGCGGTGACGAGTCGGCACTTGCAGGGAGAACTGTCGGAAAGGCTGCAACGTCTGGGAAACGTGTTCGTGGATTTGTTGGCTCAAACCGAGGTGGCCATCGACTTTCCGGACGAGGATGTGGATATTCTCAAACCGGAAGAGGCCGTCCATGAGTTGGAGTTCTCCGTGCTTCCGCAACTCCGGCGACTCGTGGACTCATTCCATACGGGCCGTATATTTCGGGAAGGGGTGCACGTGGTCATCGCCGGGCGCCCCAACGTGGGTAAGTCCAGCCTCATGAACCGTCTACTGGGACATAAGCGGGCCATCGTGACACCCTACCCCGGGACCACACGGGATTCCATCGAGGAAACCGTGAATATCGGGGGTGTGGCCGTACGACTCACGGATACGGCCGGATTGAGATCCACGCAGGACGAGATCGAACGGATTAGTTTGGAAGCCACGTTCCAGCGGATATCCGAGGCGGACCTGGTGTTGTTCCTGGTGGATTATTCGATGGATCCCGGTGCGGAGGACGACGCCGTTTTTCAACAGGTGCGCGGAAGGAAAGTGTTGCTGGCGGCCAACAAGGTGGATCTGTGGGAAGGGAGGAGCATCCGGCCCTTGGAGACCCGTTTTCCGGGCGTTCCCATGGTGGCCGTATCGGCTCTGACGGGCGCCGGTATGGATTCACTGAAGGAAACCCTGAGACGATGTTTCCTGATTGAAGGCATCCAGCCCGGCGCCGAGGTCCTCCTGACCAAAACACGTCACAAGGAGGCGCTGGAACGGTGTATGGTCCATGTGAACCGAGCGGTTTCCACTCTGAAGACGCTGGACACCCTGGATACGCTGGCGGCGGATCTGCGTTGGGCCCTGGACGCCGTCGAAGAACTCACGGGTCGCACCACCACGGAGGACGTCCTGGACCGGATTTTCAGTCGTTTTTGTATCGGCAAGTGAACGGGCTTCTTCGCCGGAAGCCGTGTATCATCGAGAGCTGTTTCACCCCTTGGAAAAGTTTATGGAAAACCCCGCTCGGGGAAGCCGGTTCCGCCGGCAACGGATGACCGTTTCCGCCCTGTCCATTGCGGCGACTACCCTGCTGCTGTTGGGAATCCTGGGTTTTTCAACCTACAGGAATCTGTACCGGCAGCGGATACTGGTAAACGAACTCCTGACTACTCAAGGCAGAGTGATCATTGAAGGCCTGCAGGCCGGCACTCGCATCGACATGATGGGCATGGGTTGGAGTGGAAACCGGGTGCAATGGCTCCTGGAAGAAATGGCCCAGGAATCCCACCTGAAATTTCTGGCTCTGGTGGACGCGCAGGGCGCCGTCCTGTTCCATAGTGACAAGGAGCAGGTGGGCAAGCCGTGGAGTTCGGAGCAGGAATTCGATGGCTTCCCGGACTCCGGTGTAACCCGGTCCTACCGGCCGGACAAGAACACGCTCGTGGTAACGAAACAGTTCGTTCCTCTACGCCCGGGGTACGGTCGACTTCGAATGGAGCGGAACGCTCCCATGCATCGGATGCTCCCGGATGTCCCGCCTCGGATGCCCCTGGAACCCCTGATGGTGGCGGTGGGTCTCGATCTCACGTCCCACAACGATGCCCGCAGGCAGGACCTTTGGCACGCAGCTTTTATGGGCGGCTTGCTGGTTCTTTTGGGAGGAGCCTCGTTCCTGGTGGTCTTGTTGGTGCAGAACGCCTACCTGAGCCGAAGAGCTTTGGAACACGTGCGTGCTTACTATGCCCGAGTGGTGGATTCCATGCCCAACAGCCTGATCGTACTGGGCACCGATGACCGGGTGGCTACCGCCAACCCGGCGGCGCAATGTCTGTTCGGGGTGGAATCGGACGATTTCAAGGGCCGCGGCCTTGATGCCCTGTTCGGGGTGCATGCGGCCCAAATCCTGCACCGAATCCGCACGTCCGGTAGAGTGTTGCATTGGGAAGAACAGGCGCTTACCGCGGATGGGCGGTCCATACCGGTGTCCTTATACGGCGCCGTGGTTCGCGATCCGGAAGGGCGGCGTCTAGGGACGGTACTGTTGATTCAGGACCTCCGGGAGATCCGGGAACTCAGGGAACACGCGGCCCGGAGCCAGAGGCTGGCCGCGGTGGGTGGGCTGGCCGCGGGGGTTGCCCACGAAATCCGCAATCCGCTGAGTTCCATACGGGGTTTCTCCCAGTTTTTCATGAAGAAATTCCCGCAAGGCACACGGGAATCCGAATATGCCCATCTCCTGGTCCAGGAAGCGGAACGGTTGAACCGGGTCATTACGGCGCTGTTGGATTTTGCCCGATCCAGAAAGCCGGCCGTGCGGCGGGCGCCTCTTCGCGACCTCATCGAGCATGCCCGAACGCTGGTTCAGGAGAGACTCGGTCTTAAGGGTATCGCATTTGAGAACACGTGTTCCGACCTCGTGGAAGCGGCGGTGGACCGCGATCAGATGATTCAGGTATTGTTGAACCTCTTTCTGAACGCCGCCGACGCATTGGATGCCGGGGGACTGCTGAGGGTGGAAGCGACGGTGGCGGAGGACGGGGGATGCGAGATCCGGGTTTCGGATACGGGACATGGCATGGATGCGGATACCCTGTCCCGTGTTTTCGACCCGTTCTTTACCACCAAGGAATCCGGCATGGGATTAGGCCTGGCCGTGGCGCATCGAATCGTGGAGGATCACGGAGGCGCTCTTACCGCCCGGAGCGACCCGGGCCGGGGAACCACGTTCACCATCCGTTTGCCGGAACCGGGGAGTGGATCCGTATGATAGGCCCCAAGGACAAGACCGTCCTGGTGGTGGATGATGATGCCTCTCACCGCACTATGATCCGCGCCCACCTGGAAGAAGAGGGATATCGGGTGATGGAGGCGGAAAGCGGATCCTCCGCATTGGAACAGGTGTCCGCAGGCGCCCCGGACTTGGTGCTGATGGATATCCGGATGCCGGGCGGGTCCGGGATCGAAGCCTTGAAGGCGATGAAGAAAGGATTCCATCTCCTTCCCGTGATCATGATGACCGCTTATGGATCCGTGGAATCCGCCGTGGAAGCGCTCAAAATGGGCGCCCTGGATTATCTGCAGAAACCCCTGGACATGGATGAGCTTCTGATCAAGGTGGACCGGGCCTTGTTTTTCAGAAACCTGGAACTGGAAAACGTGCGGCACCAGGAACGCCTGAATCAGCGTTTCGACTTCTCCAACATTGTTGCGGAAAGCCGAGCCATGCGGGAAATTTTCGAAACCATGGCCTTGGTGGCGCCCACCGACGCCACGGTCCTCCTGTTGGGTGAAAGCGGAACCGGAAAGGAACTCGCGGCCAACGCCATTCACCAGAACAGCCGCCGCAAGGATCGGCCGTTCATCAAGATCAATTGCGCGGCCTTGCCGGAGACGCTCCTGGAAAGCGAATTGTTCGGGCATGAGAAGGGGGCGTTCACCGGGGCCGTATCCCGGAAGAAAGGCCGTTTCGAGCTGGCGGATGGAGGATCCCTGTTTCTGGATGAGATCGGAGAAATGTCTCCGGCCACCCAGGCCAAACTGCTCCGGGTGGTTCAGGAGCATGAGTTCGATCCCTTGGGGGGAATCCGCCCCGTTTCCGTGGATGTGCGCCTTCTCGCCGCCACCAACAAGGACCTGGAGAACGAGGTCAAGGAGGGCCGATTCAGGGAGGACCTGTATTACCGGCTGAACGTGGTCCCCATACGGATTCCTCCCTTGAGAGAGCGCCCCGAGGACATCCTCCCCCTCCTGAACCATTTTCTGGGAGTGTACGCCCGCAAGAACCACCGTTCCATCCAAGGCTTCGACGCGCAGGCCGTAAGCCTCATGCAGGCCTATCACTGGCCCGGAAACATCCGGGAACTGGAAAACACGGTGGAGCGCGCCGTGATCATGTGCCGCTCGGAGTGGATCCGGGCGGATTGTCTGCCCCCCCAGCTTCGCATCGCACCATGCCGGGATGACATCATCCGGCGCGCCGGGGTGACCCTCAAGGAAGCCGAACAAGAACTCCTGGAGAAAACGCTCAAACTTACCGGAGAAAACCGCACCCACGCGGCCCGCATTCTGGGAATCACCCGGAAAACCCTCCAGAACAAAATCAAAGAATACGGCCTCGGTTGATCCCAACGGCCGTGTGTCGTCGCCGGGGCCGCTCCGGTGGAGCCCGGAAGGCGGAGCCCCGACCGGGCCTTGACGGAACCCCCCGGAAACACGCGGGCGCCGCTCTCCGGTCTTGGGGCCGTGCGGACCCGACCCCTTGCCATCGGCGGTTCGAGCCTCGGTCGTTCTTGCATTTTCACCGTGATTCACGTATCTTGGGTACGCATGAACGCAGACCGTCATCCCGCGGAAAGCAGGTTGAGCGGCATAGCAGCCCGTGGATAAACCGTATTGCGGGCAGGCCGGTTAAAAACGATGAAATGCACGGCGGACGAATCCTGAGGAATGAGGCGGACAACCAGTACGCCGCAATGACGCCTGTCTGCGCGGGACGCACAGGCGGAAAGGATGGAGCCCAACGATGCAGATCGCGTCTTTCAACGGCCTGACGGGGTGGTGCTGGAAGCCGCGACCTTACTCAGTGGGCATTGAATTTCAGGTGGAGCGAAGGAGAAATCATGGAGCGGACGTTGTCGATCATCAAACCCGACGCCGTGGCGAAACAAGTGATTGGGGATATCATACGTCGTTTTGAAAGTGAGGGGCTTCGGGTTGTCGCCATGAAAATGGTGCGCCTGACCAAGAAGCAGGCCCAGGGATTCTATATCGTGCATGAACGGAAGCCTTTTTTCGACAGCGTTACGGACTTCATGTCCTCGGGGCCCGTCGTCGTGATGATTCTCGAGGGACCCGACGCCATCGGGCGAAATCGCGCGATTATGGGAGTCACGGATCCCGGAAAGGCGGACGAAGGCGCCATTCGAAAACTTTACGGGTCCAACGTGGAAAGCAACGCGGTTCACGGTTCGGATAGCCCGGAAACGGCGGCTTTCGAGATACGCTATTTCTTCAACGAACTTGAAATACCCTGAAAAACCGAAACAACAGGGGGCTCGGATGGCTGGGTTTCGACGTGGATGGCGCATCACGGCGCCGTATCCTGCTCAAAGCCAGGGGTTGTCCTCGTGCATGACGACACCCTCTTTGCTCCGAGGTCTTTTCCGAAACCGAAGGGTTTCGGCTTGGAGCGGGCCGGAGCCGGAAAAGCGGTTGCAGGACGCCCGGCGAAGCGCCTTAAGAGGGTTCCGGTTTCCTTTCCGCCTTTGGGTGTGCGTCGGGGTGTTTCTGCTGTTGCAGGTTCCCGCCGCACGGACCGTGGCGGAGATTCCCGAGGCGTTGCGTTTCCATCCGGTGTTTCAGCTTCCCGAAAAACTGAAATTGTGCGGGGAACCGGTTCCATTGGAAATCCCCGACGTATGGGAACGATTGGACCGGGAATTCACCATATCCGTTTACGATCAGGCCCAGGTGTTCATGTGGATGCGTCGCATGCACCGGTATTTCCCGTATATGGAGCAGGAACTCCGGGCCCGGGAGATGCCGGACGATATCAAGTACCTGGCCGTGGCCGAAAGCTCCCTGATTCCCCATGTGCAATCCTACAAAGGAGCCCTGGGGACATGGCAGTTTATGCCCGGGACGGGGAAACGATACGGACTCCGGAGCGATTCGTCGTTTGAAGACCGGCTGAATTTCGAGAGTTCCACCCGGTCGGCCCTTTCCTATTTGCAGGATCTGTACCGGGAGTTTGGGAGCTGGAGCCTGGCCATGGCCGCTTACAACTGCGGTGAAGGGCGGGTGGCCTCCGCGGTTCGGGAGCAGGGTGAAGCCTGCTATTACCGTCTGATATTGCCCAGAGAAACCGAGCGTTACGTATTCCGTATCCTGGCCGCGAAGATTATCCTCCGGGATCCGGAACGGTACGGATACGCCCTGTTGGATCCTGCCTCCCGTTATGCGCCTCCGGCTTCGGAATCCTTTAAGGTTACGTTCGAAGAGGGCATTCACGCCCGTACCATTGCAGGGGCCTGCGGCGCCTATTACAGGGTCATCAAGGAACTCAACCCGGAAATCAAGGGACACTATTTCCCGGCCGGAACCTACGTGATCCGGGTCCCGGAAGGGTCGGGAAAGCAGTTTGTTCGATTCTACGAGCAGTACAAGAAGAAATGGGCCGTCACGGCGCACCGTGAGTACGTGGTCCAGAGAGGGGAGAACCTGTCCCGCATCGCGGAGCGGTTCAATGTGACGGTGGACGCCATCAAGAAGTGGAACAAACTGAGCGGAGACACGATTCATCCCGGTCAGACGCTGAAAATTTATTAGAACGGATCCGGAAACTCGCGAAACGTCGCTTCGAGGTCCTTCCTTCTCACATGCAATGCAGCGTACCTATTTGCACCCGGCAAGCCCGTTTCGAGGTGCAAAGGGGTTTGCAGGACTCCGGAACGTCCTCGGTGGAAGCAAAGGGACCGTCACCGACGGCGGACCCGCCTCGGGTCTCTCCTTCGGATTGATGCGGCCGATTTCAACCGGCAGGTGGATGCCGACGTTGGGAATTCCCTTTGGAGAGAGCAAACGGTACCTCATGACAAGGAATCGAGCATGCATTTGTCGGAAGAGCGCCTTCTGATACGGGAGAGTGTAAGAAAGTTTACGGAACGTGAAATAACCCCCCTCGCAGAAAAGATGGACCGGGAAGAGTTGTTTCCCGATGGAATGTTCCTGAAGCTGGGCGAACTGGGCGTGCTGGGCGTCACGGTGCCCGAGGAGTTCGGGGGCATCGGCAGCGACCCCTTGACGCATGTGCTCATCACCGAAGAGCTGGCCAAAGGCAGCGGCGCCGTGGCGCTGAGTTACGTGGCGCATTCAAATCTCTGCGTCCACAACCTGTTCAGGCATGGAAATGCGGGACAGCGAAGCAAATACGTGCCTCCCTTATGCACCGGGGAACACATCGGAGCGCTGGCTCTGACGGAGCCTGGGGTCGGATCGGACGCGGCCGGCATCCAAATGTCGGCGGTCCGGCAAGGCGGCTCCTACAAATTGAACGGCACGAAGATGTTCATCACCAACGCACCCATCGCCGATACGCTGGTCGTCTATGCCAGAACGGACAAGTTTAGGAGACACCACGGCATCACCGCCTTTATCGTCCAAAGCGCCTTCGAAGGATTCTCCGTTTCGCGCAGGCTGGAAAAGATGGGCTGCAGAGGGTCCCCCACCGGGGAGGTGGTGTTCGAGGACTGCATCGTACCTGCCGAAAACATTCTGGGCGAGGAGAATGACGGAGTGGCCGTAATGATGGCGGGTCTCGACATAGAAAGGGTCGTTGTGGCGGGCATCAGCCTCGGGCTTGCCGAGGCGGCTCTGGACGCTTCTCTCCGGTATTCCAAGCAGCGGGTGCAATTCGGTCGACCCATTTCCCAGTTTCAGCTTATTCAGGCCAAACTGGCGGACATGTACACGGGGATTGAAGCGGGCAGGCTGCTTGTATACGACACAGCGGTCAGGACCGTTGAAGGACGGAGGCTTCGTAAGGACTCCGCGGCCGCGGTGCTGTTTGCCGCGGAGATGGCGACCAAAGTGTGCAACGACGCTCTCCAGATCCACGGGGGCTACGGCTATATGCTCGAGTTCCCCGTCAACCGTTACCTGAGAGACGCCAAACTCATGGAGATCGGTGCGGGCACTTCCGAAATAAGACGTCTCCTCATTGCCAGAGAGCTGTTGAAAGAGTGAAGGATTGCGGAACGTGTGCGAAAATGTTCGCTCCGGGTTCTGGAATCCAAGGAATTCCTCAACCATGAGAACCGGCTATGCTTGTACTTTGATAATACGATGTGGTCCGGTGATCCCGAAAGACGGCGTAATACCCGGGAGTCGGAAACGAGTTCCGGCAAGTCGGGTCCGGGAGTAATCCCCGGCTGTCCACGTTGCACTTGACAACAAACGAACCCGCGAATACAAGCCGATGCCCATGGACGAGAATCATATTAGGATAGTGGCCGAGCAGTTACAGGTACAGACCCACCAGGTTCGGGCCGTGGCGTCCCTTCTCGAGCAGGGGGCTACGGTGCCTTTTATAGCGCGATACCGCAAGGAGGCGACGGGGAGCCTGGATGAGGTGGCCATAACCACCGTCCGGGACGAATTGGGCCGCTTGAAGGATCTGGACGACCGGCGCAGCGCCGTCCTCCGTTCACTGGAGGAACGGTCTCTCCTTACGGAAGAACTCAAACTCCGGATTCTCGGCGCGGAAACGTTGCATGCGCTTGAAGACCTCTACCTGCCGTTTCGTCCCAAGAAACGGAGCCGGGCCGCCGCGGCGCGTGAAAAAGGTCTCGAACCGCTGGCTCTGCGTCTCCTCGATCAGGATCCGGCATGGGATCCGGAGGCGGCGGGCCGCGCTTTCCTGGATCCGGAAAAGGGCGTCGAAACGGTTGCGGAAGCATTGTCCGGGGCTCGAGACATTGTCGCCGAGTGGGTCAATGAGGATGCAGGCGCCCGGGAAGACATCCGGGAGCTTTTTCGCGCCCGGGGAGTGTTTCGTACTCGGGTGATACCGGGCATGGAGGACAACGGAGACAAGTTCCGGGATTATTTCGACTGGGAAGAGCCGGTGCGGACGACTCCTTCCCATCGCATCCTGGCCATGCGCCGGGGGGCCGGGGAAGGGTTTCTGACCCTGCGAATCGCGGTTCCCGACGAAGAGGCTTTAGGACTGCTGGAACGACGCTTTGTCCGCGGGGATAGTGATGCTTCCCGCCAGGTGCGGGAGGCCGTCCAAGACGGGTATAAGAGATTGCTCGCTCCGGCCATGGAGACGGAAATCCGCCTGGAGACCAAGAAGCGGGCCGACGATGCGGCTATCAGGGTGTTCGCGGAAAATCTGCGCGGGCTCCTCATGGCTCCGCCTTTGGGACGGAAGAATGTGCTTGCTCTGGATCCGGGCATTCGGACCGGGGCGAAACTGACCTGCCTGGACAGGCAGGGCCGGTTGCTCCATTGGACCACCGTTTTTCCCCTGCTGTCTTCGCGGGAGCGGGAACGAGCCGCAACGGAGATCCGGTCCTTGTGCGGGCGGTACCAGGTGGAAGCCGTTGCCGTGGGGAACGGAACGGGCGGCCGTGAAACGGAAGAGTTCCTGAAGAGCTTGGCTCTTCCCGGAAGTCCTCCCGTCATCCTGGTGAGTGAAAGCGGAGCTTCGGTATACTCCACATCCGAAGCGGCCCGGGAGGAATTCCAGGACTTGGATGCCACCGTGCGAGGATCCGTCTCCATCGGGCGGAGGCTCATGGACCCTCTGGCGGAACTGGTGAAAATCGATCCCAAGTCCATTGGTGTCGGTCAATACCAGCATGACGTGGATCAAAAAAAGCTGAAGCGAAGCCTGGATGACACGGTGGTGAGCTGTGTGAATGCGGTGGGCGTGGAACTGAACACCTCCAGCGTAGAGCTGCTTACATACGTATCCGGGCTGGGGCCGCGATTGGCCCGGAACATTGTTGCTTTCCGGAACGAGCGGGGTCCTTTCCGGTCCAGGGAGGAGTTGAAACGGGTCCCACAGTTGGGTCCCAAGGCCTTCGAACAGGCCGCCGGGTTCCTGCGTATCCGAGATGGAGAGCATCCATTGGACGCCGGCGCCGTCCATCCGGAAAGCTATAAAATCGTGTACGCCATGGCGCGGGACGTGGGCGCTTCGGTAACGGATCTCATCCGGGACGAGCATGTGCGGTCCAGGATCGATGTGACCGGGTATGTAACGGAACGGGTGGGCATACCCACCCTCTCGGATATTCTCTCGGAGTTGGCCAGACCCGGCCGGGATCCCCGCCGGAGTTTCGACGGTGTTTCCTTTTCCGATGAGGTCCGCACGTTGGAAGATCTGAAACGGGGCATGATTCTCCCCGGCGTGGTGACCAATGTCACGGCGTTCGGCGCCTTTGTGGATATCGGAGTGCATCAGGACGGCCTTGTCCACATCAGCCAGTTGGCGGACAAATACGTCCGGGAGCCTGGAGAAATCGTTCGAGTTCACCAACAGGTGAACGTTACGGTTCTGGACGTAGACCATGCCCGAAAGCGGATTGCCCTCTCCATGAAGAAGCGCCCCTTTGCCGAATCGGCGGCTTCCGGGCGGTTCGCGGGAAAGCAGGAAGGTGTGAAAGCGGGCTCCGAACAGACTCGAACCGGCGGAAATCGCAGCTCCGTGAAAGACTTCAACAAGCCGTTCGCCCACCTGTTGAAAGACCGGTGAAGGCCTCCCTCCGGCCGCGGGAAGGATGTTCCGTCGGGCGTACCCTCTCCTTCCCGTTTCAGGCGATGTCGTGCTCGCCTCTCCTTCGTTCCCATGCACACCACGGGGATCCGGGACTCCGGACGCCGAATGGCCTTGCCCTTGGGCTTGAGTATGCAGGGAAAGTGTCCTATGCTCCAAATGGGACGCGCCTGAAGCAACGAACCGGGTGCGGGGGACATATACGACCGTCGGTGGGGGAGATCGGGGTATGAAAACGAAGTCGGTTTTTCTGATTTTGGGCTGGTTGTTGATCTGCGGTACGAACGGCGTCGGGGCGGCGGAACCTTTTTCCGCACCGGCTCGTTTCGATTTCGGGGCTGGCGGCAGCAGCGTTTACGTGGACGTCACGGTGAAAGGCCCTTTCGGAATCAAGATTCCCGTGTCCATAACTCCCAATCCGGTTCCCCTCAACGGCTTCATGACCATCGACAACCTGAATCAGGTCACGGGCTCCTTTGAGGGGAAACTTGAAAATCTCAGGGGGGAAACCGACATCAAAGTGATCGGTCTGTTCACTGTATCGGTGAAAGTCGTCTTGAACGGAGCAGTGGCCGGGGTATTTCAGTGGAGTCAGGACCGAGTGACCTTTTTCTCCACAGGGGTTTCCGCCGAGGCGGAGGTTTCGGGCGACACTCAACACATCCCCTTTGTGGAGTTTGTGCTGGACGGAAGTTACGGCGGCGAACAGTTGTCCGTGCAGCATCAGGGATCTTTTTCGGGCAGCTACGCGGGTCAGTCGTATGACCTGAGCTTGGGCGTGGACTTTCAGGCCGCCCTGGAACCGTTGGACGGTCCCGCGGAGGCGTATGCGGGTTCCTGGACGGGAATGTGGATCAGCGACTCCACGTCCGCTTCCACTCCTCTGCATCTCATGTTCTGCCCCTCCGGGACAGAGGTGTCCGGAGAAGGCTACGTGGATCCGGATGGGAACGGGTGGATCCGGGCTGCCGTAAGCGGCGCCGTGTCCGGGGATACCATCGATTTTTCCATGGGATACGAGCATCAGGGATCCCAGTACAGTCTCCACTTCTCCGATGGTGTACTCGCTCAAGGAAGCATCGTGGGTATGGTGGAGGCGGTGGTTCAGGGAGTGGTCCAGGATCAGGGCTCTTTTGTGCTTTCCAGGGTATTCGACGCCGCCCGGGAGACGAACGGAGTTTGGAAGGGTGGAGGCGGAAACTGGTTCATTCAGAGGTATACTCATGGAGGAGCCCTGGTGATCTTCAGCGTGGATCTGAGTTCGTTCACGGTGTATGGGATCGATTCCGCCTCCGGGCTTTCCTGGACTTCCGGGCCGGATCTGGGAGACGAACGATACCTGCTGGATATCGAGTTCACATCCTCAAGCCAGGCCACGGCTGTGGTCACGGATACCCTGAGCCAATCTCAGGAAACCCACTCGCTGACCAAATTCGCAGGGGCGCCTTTGACGGACGTTTTTATCATGAACGATGGGGTTTACAAGGGAGCGGAGGGGACGTGGTTCGTTCAGAGATACGATCACTGCGGCGCGCTGGTGATCTTCACGGTGGATATGAGCAGTTACCGTGTTTACGGAGTGGACTCGGCCCTGGGCGGGACCTGGTTTTCCAATCCCGACATGAACAGCGGCTCGTACGCCGTGGATCTGACGTTCCCTTCGCTTACGGAAGCGAACGTGATCCTTCATGACCTGGTTGGATCCACCTCGATTCCGTATGCGCTGTCCCTTTTCGCCGGAGCGGAATGAACGGAATGGATCCGTACCAGGCTGTTAACAGCCCGTTGATACACCCTATTGTGCGGGTAGGCCGGTCCAAAACGATGAGATGCAAGGCGGGCGAATCCTGGGGAACGAGGCGTACATTCAGTACGCCGCAACGACGCCTGTCTGCGTGGGACGCACAGGCAGAAAGGATGAATCCCAACGACGCAGATCGCGTTTTTTACCGGCCTGTTAAGCCGGCAGGTATCCATGGAATGGGGAAGGCCGAGATGGAGACATGAGTGTTTCAGGAGGTCAGGTCCTCTTCCGCGATGGGGATTCTCAGGATTTCATTGGGCGGAGGCGATGGCGGCAACGAAGAGCTGAAGGACACGCCGTAACGCTCTTGGATCCGGGCGAGGGCCTGTTCGAGTTCCCGGTGGCGGCCCAACAGCGTCAACTGCTGATGGAGTCGCCGAAACCATTCCACCGCCCAAAAAGAACGAAGGGGTGCGTGTTCCTCATGGGACAGCCAGGAATGGAAGGTGAGCATCTCCACATAGCGGCCTTCGCTGGTACGTCCGGAGATCCGCACCGTATTTGCGGCGTCCCCGCGGATTTTGCCGAGAATCACCAGAGGTGTCCGGGCCCTCAGCTGACTTACGGCCGGGGGAATGAGATCGTATGCTCCGGGGGGGGAAAACTCGGCGGTGAAGTCCGCCAGAAGAGGAGTATCCACGTACCTTCGGAACCTTTCGGCCGTCCAATGGGCCCGATCCGCACGGTGCGCCGTATAAGGAATGCTGTACGCCGCTTGCGCCAGGTATTCGATGAGGGGGCGGTGCACGCGGTTTCCGACCCCGAACACGAAAAACCCCACGCGAGCCAGATGTTCATGGATACGTCGAAACACGCGTGCTTTCACCTCGATATATCCGTCCGTGATCAGAATCACGCTTCGGGCGGCCCCGACTTCCGGAACCGGAAGATCAAGGGCTGAATGGAGCGCTTCCGAAAGACCGAATTCCTTGTTTTTCCGAAAGGGTCCTCGTAAAAAACTAAGAGCGTTCCGAATATTTTCCTCGGACGCCTTCATGGAAGTCCCCGAAATCGGTACTCCCGAACCCCCTTCAAACAGGATCAGATTGAAGTGATCGGACGGACTCAAGTTCCGGACAAGCCGCTCCAACAACAGGGCGGCGGCATCCAAAGGGAATCCGCTCATGGATTCGGAAACGTCTACCAGGAAGATGAACTCTCGATTGGGAATCCACACTTCCAGCGGGTTTTCCGCCGGTTCCACAAGCAGGAGGAAGTACACATCGTCGTTGTCCCGATACAGAAGTGCTCCGCTCTGAATACGTCTGTCCGCAGTCTTGTATCGAATCACGATGTCCCGTTCCTCCCCCGGTTCCTCCGCCAGTCGGATATGGGCGCTTTCCCGCGAGCGATAATGCACGGAAAGGGTATGAGAAGGTGAAGTGAGTTCCCGGATGGGGATGGCTGCATTCAAGCGGGCCAGGAATTCGAAAGAAGACGCAGGTTCTTCCTCATCCGTGAGAGCCGGGAGGGATGATTGGGGAAGCCGAGGATTCCATCGAAGGGGCCGATAGACGAACTGATAGAATCCTCCATCGCGTACCAGACGTTCCGAATAGGTGACCGTGACCGTGACCCGCCGGCCGGGAACGATCCAGGCCAGGTTGGATGTCAGGGTGGGCGATCCCTTAACATCCCGGACCCGTTTCCAGGCTTTGCCGGGTTCGGGGGAATTGTCGCCGGCGGGATCGGAGAGGCTCTCCGAATAAATGCGGATGCCGTGCAGGGTGACGTCAAGCGGTTCGGGAAACACGTACGCCAAGTCCGCGGGTTCCCTTCCCGTATACTTTAGAGTGTGAGTCACCTGCACCCATGCCAGCATCGCCGATAGGCTCACGTCCACCTGCGCCGAAATCAGGTCCAAGCGGGCCTGCTCCGGATCGGCGCCTACCAGGTGCAGGGTGGGGGGGTCAGCAGGGGCTTGCCGCGAAGCCGCGCCTTGCTTCAATTGGAAAGGCAGGGTCACGCTCTGTTCGCCCAGATACACCATGCTGCCTTCCAGGAGACCGAGGTACGATGAGTCCCGGCCCGTCGCTGAGGTCGGCGGGGGCGATGCGGGCGATTTGGAGAAACCGGCGGAGACCCTTTTCTCTCCCCCGGAGTTCGTCGAAAGGCCTCGCTCGGAGTGAATCGTCGGCGGATACCCAGCAAGGATACAGTTCAGGCTGAACCAGAACACCGCCGTCTTGAACACGTAAGCCCACCCGCCGAACCGATGACGCTCCGTGATGCTTCTGGTGTGAATCATAGGTAACCCTGCTCCGCTTCACTCGAAAACCGGGTGAACGCCTTCTCCACCCGAGGGGCTCTGCGGTGAATCCGCCTTCCTTGCGCCGCGCCGAAAGCCTTCGGCGCCTGGAGAGCCTGTGTCTTCATCCGAGCCCTGTACCGATTTTCTGTGAGTTCTCAAGTGGAACGGGGCGCACCCCCGCATCCGGCGAAGCGGCCGGAATTTCCGGAAGATCGGTCTTGCGAGGAAAGAAATCGGTATGCCGCCGACCCTTGAACCCACCTTCTCCAACTTGAAACCTGCTCAGCGGGCTCCCGGATTGATGGTGATCACGGGGCAAGGGGAATTCAGAATGATGTGTTGCGCCGTGCTACCGAAGATGGCTTTACCCGTAGGACTTCTCTTGTGTATGCCCACCACCACCATATCGATGAGTTCTTTTTCCCTCTCGATGAAATGGACGATGTCCGGACCCGTGCCTTCTCCGATATTCAAGATGCGCACTTCCCACTCGAGACCGGCGCGGTCGATACGCCGTTCGGCCTCTTCAAGCATCTCCCGCATCACCTTGCTTATGGCCTCTTTGTACCGCTCGGAAATGTCCGAAAAACTCAAGGCGCGCAATACGCGGTTCTTTTCATTTATAACCTGTTCGGGAGGCAGGGCGTATACCAGCCAGATACTCGTTTCCTGGAAGGAGGCTTCGGATAGGGCATAATCAAGGGCCTTGCGGGCCGAATCCGAACCGTCGTAAGCAACAACAATGGCCATGATTCTTACCCCCGGCGGAAAAAGCTTTTTTCTCCCGTTGCCGTCGAGGAGAAAATCCGCCTTCGAGTATGGAGAGACACCCCATCTTCCGGGGTCCTCACGGAGCCCCCGCAAACGGTCGATTTCCAGTCTCCCTCGGCGCCCCTTACCGAAACTGTATACCACAGGGCCTTTCGAGGGCGAAGCGAAATGTTCATTCCTGAGCCGTGTTTTCCAAACACGGGAACCCGCTTTTGCGGGTTCCGTGACACAACGGGTCCTTAGGACTCATGGTCCATAACGCTTCCTCCGGCGCCTCAGTGAACACCGTATGGGCACAACGGGCTGCTCTTCATATCGGAAGCACAAAAGTACTCTTCCACACCGGGATTTCTTCTGTGGCTGGAAACCCACGCGGCCCATTCGTCGCCGGGCCAGAATTCCATCATGGGTCGATTGGAGTTTTCATAGGTTTCCCGGTCACGATCCGCCAGATACTGTCTCAGGGTTTTTTCCATATCAGACACCTCCTTCCGAGGTCTTCTTCTCTATCTGAGAAGTTATCCACGCGGGGATTTCTGTCAACGGTCCGGATGCTTCAAAGGCGGCATCACGGCCGACGCGCCGGGAATCGGGATTCCCGTCGTGAAAGACGAAAAAGGCGCCCACGAACTCTTCATGCCCTTCGGGGCACGGAGACTCCGTTCCGGCCCAACGGACCCGGAATTCACGGAGACTGGGACCCGTAAGCAGAACCAGCACATTGGCGGTGTTCCGGCCACAGTAGTCCGCACCGGGTGTCATGGCATTCCAGTGGATACCGAATCGTTGCGCCACGTCTTCCATGGTCTGTTTCCGGCCCGCCAAATGCGGGGCGTTTATGTGAAAGGATCTGACGGACAACAGAATGAGCGCGATCATGAAGGCGATACGCACAGAACCGGCGTTGGGATGGGACAGGGTTGCGGCGGTGAGCCACGCCAGCACAAGCGGAATAAACAGATAGTATCTCAATTCATGGGATTGAGGCAGAACCAGGGTGATCCCAAAGAATGCCAGGAACAGAAACGCTGCCGAAGGGGGCAGGATCCGCCGTTTGACCCCCCACACCAGGAGGACCAGGTGAAACAAGATGAGCGGTCTCCAGAACCCGCCCATTCGGAACCCCTCGGATTCGGGTCCCGTGCCCCATTGGTCGTGGGTATAGGCGATCCCCGGCTTGGGGGATACGGCGCGCATGACTTCGAAAACCGAAGCCAGGGTCCGAAGCCACTGGGGTGCGTCCCTCATCGCGGCGGGGCGGTTCAAGCGAGAATCCTCGTCCGCGTCGTGGAGATAGGGGAAGACGGATTGCAGTACGGGGGGCTTCATGGGAAAGACCGGGTTGTGGTGCAGCACCAGATTTCGAGCCAACCAGAACGGGGCGCCCGCCAGAAGCGCAACCACGAGCACGCTCTTGAACGCCATGGTCAGGCGCCGGTTTCCGATGACCAGGAAGGCGAGTATCCCGGCGCCCAGCAACGCCGGGGGGATGAGCTGGAACTTGGTGAATCCGGCCAGGACGTATCCCGCCGTACCCAGGGCGGACCACCGGCGTACGGATCCGGTCCCGCGGAGCAGTTGAATGGTGCTCGCGATGCCTAAGGCCAGGAACAGATTGGCCGGCAGATCGATGTAGCCGCTCCGGCAATGGATCAGCACCATGGGACAGGCCAGGCTTCCGAGCAGGAACCAGGACGCTCCCGTCCCCATAGCCCGAACAGCGGCCAGAACCATGAGCAGGAACAGAACCAATCCCAGCATGTGAAAGGCGTTGGGAGGAATGAGCGGAACCAGAAGCCATACCAGCCCGATGAGGGCGTGGATCAGGAGGGGGAATCCCTGAAACCGTTCTTCCAGTAAAGGATGGAGCAGAATCCGATCCGGATCGAAGAGTTTGATCCCGAAGGGAAGGTGATAGGCCAGGAAGTCGAAACCGTCGTCGAAATGAATCAGGTTCACCCGAAGGAGCAGCACAACGGCTGCGATTCCCAGCAACCCCGCCCCCAAAGTCAGTATTCGCACAATCTGCAAACGACATTCGGGAGGTATCACCGCGACCTCTTGACCAGGCGGGCTTGAAACAGAACGATGAAGAGTTCTCCGAAAAACAGGGTCCCATAGAGGGCCATGGCGAATCTGCGAGATCGAAATTGCGGTGCTTCCCATGCCGCTATGGATGCGGACACATAGAGAATCGCCGGCAAGGCCGCGGCGCAGGCCGTAGCCAGCAGGATCCAAAACGCGGTTCCTTCGTCCAGGGCGAGCCACAGTTCCGCCCAACTCCTCCGTTTTCCGGCTGAATCCCAGGGTAGAATCCAACCCGTTCCCAGCATGCGCATGGCCATGAGGAGAAAAACCAGAGAGGCCACAAACCATGCGGACGTCCAGGGGAACAGACCCGACAGGTTTGCGGGCCATAGGAGAAAGGCTCCCAGACACGCCGCGGAAATCCACAGGAAGAAGCACCCGGCGGTGTAGAAGAACCTGGGCGCTCCCGCGAGGATGAGAAGCAGATGCCGCATGCCGTCACGCCACGTCTTCAGGTGGGGTTCTCGGTCCCGGGTGTCTTTCCGGAGACGAATGGGTTCTTCCACGATGCGGGCCCCATGTTTCAACGCGTTGGTCAGGAGTTCGGAGGCGAATTCCATGCCCGTGGCCCTGGGGTTCCAAAGGGGAAGCCGATCCTTGGGGAAAGCCCGGAATCCGCTGTTGCAGTCGGTGAGCCGGGCGGAATAGAGTCGGTTGATGAGTCCGGTCAACACGGGAGTGCCCAGAAACCGGTGGAGCCAGGGCATGGCCCCGGGCTCGATGACGCCCCGGATTCGCGACCCCACCGCCATATCCGCCTGTTCCGTTTCCAGCCGGGACACCAGGGCGGGCGCTTCCGTGAGATCGTAGGTTTGATCCGCGTCCGCGAAGACCAGAATACGACCCGCGGCGGCTGAGAATCCCCCCTGGAGGGCCGCCCCATAGCCCCTGGTTTCCACATGAACCACGCGGGCCCCGGCCCGCCGGGCAATGTCCTGGGATCCATCGGATGACCCGTTGTCCGCCACGATCACTTCCGCGGAATACTCGGATCGCAAAAAAGCCTCCCTGGCGTCGCGGATGACCGAATCCAGGGTGCGCGCTTCGTTCAAACAGGGAATGACGACGGATACCTCGGGGGGGGTGCTCCCGGAACAGCGTATTCCGGAGTCCATCTTACCGGTATCCGTCTTCTCCGGATCATGGTGCTGTGATGCGTCCCGGGGGGATGTTTCCGAAGGCGAAGAAGACCGTTCCATTCGCGTCGCTCCAGGCTGGAGGGAGAGAGGGCTCCGGGTGTTGCCTTTCCGTCGACCTCCCTATTCTATCGGGGTGCGGCGGAGCTGTCAAATGATCGTGTCCGGGGAACCGTCTCGATTCAGGAAAAGCGTTTGCCCGTGGTCCAGGTGAACCAGGCGGTGGGACAAGTGTGTCGCGGACATCTCGCGATGGATTTCCCCGGGCGGAAAATGGACCGGTTCGTCTCCCAGGCGAAAGGTGCCCCAGTGGACCGCCATCAGGCGGCCGGCTCCCAATTCCTGAAAGGCGCGGACTGTTTCGGCGGGATTCATATGACTGGCGCCCATGAACCACCGGGGCTCGTAGGCGCCCAAATTGAACACGGCCAGATCCGACGGAAACTCGGCGCCCAGTTCCCGGTATCCATAGAAGTAGGCGGCGTCTCCGGAAAAGAACAGAGTGGGTCCCGCGGCGGTCTGGATCCAATAGGATCCCCAGAGAGAGCGATTCGGTCCCCGGAACGGATTGCGCATGGTCCAATGATTGCACGGCAGAAGCACGATGCGCCGCTTCGAATCTTCGAAGGAGTCGTACCAGTCCATGCGGGTGCGATGCGCCATGCCCAATTTGCGGAAGACATCCTCGTATCCGAGGGGACTCAGGACATGGACGTCCTGCGGAAGGACCGCGAGAGACCGCATGTCCAAATGATCCCTGTGGCCGTGGGTGATCAAGACGTGGTCCGGGACGGGCATTTCATGTAGGTCGAAAGTAAACGGCGTGTAATCCTTGATGAATCGAACGATCTGGAAGAATACGGGATCCAGGATCAGAACCTGACCCATGTCCTGGATGAGAACCCCCGCGTGTTTCAGGAATGTGATGGAAAGCCTTCCCTCTTTTCGAATCCGGCGCCATGGGATCGTGACGGGACGGACGGGTTGCTCGGCATAGAAGGGGCGGAAGCGGTTTTCGCTGAAAAGCTTCCATCGGAGCAGCCGCCCCATGTTGCCGAAATCCCTGGTGGAAAAAGGATTCAGGAAGCGGCCTTCCCCGTGGTGCAGGCGGGCCTCCGCGATTTCCCGGAGCCCCAGGGAGGTCTTCACCGCATGGGAGCCGACGCCGTCCTCCTCCGCCGCGACGGACGGCGCGCCTCCGGGAATCATGCCGGTGAGGAGATGTTGGGCCCCAAGAAGGGACAAGGTTTTCAGAAAGATTCGCCGGTTCATGGCATCGCTCGCCTCTCGTTCCCCTTTTCCGACGGCGGGCGGAAAAAGCGTTTAGCAGCCCGTTGATAAACACCATTTCGGGCAGACTGTTCAAAAACCATGAGATGCAAGGCGCGCGAATCCTGAGGAGTGAGGCGTACCCATAGTACGCCGCAATGACGACGGATGAAGCCCAACGAAGCAGATCGCGTTCTTCAACAGCCTGTTAGGGCATTTCCCATCCATGCTTGGTTTCTCAGGCGCTATACGCCCCGGCTCTCACGGAGTTGGTCTCCGGCTTTCCCCCGGTCGCCCTGTCCCGACGGACCACGCAATCAGGATCCTTTTCTATTCAGTAAGGATTAACAGGATGAAAAGAAAGCCTTTTCCGGGTGAAAAAGGCTCAGGGTTCGGAGAGACCCCATGCCTTTCCGGTCTACGTGGTCTTCCGGAGCTTTCTAGCCGCGTGTAACCGCTGTTCCACCGCTTCCCAACGGATCACCTGAAAGAAGCTGGATACGTATTCCTTGCGGCGATTCTGATACCGGAGGTAATAGGCGTGTTCCCAGACATCACAGATAAGCAGGGGATACACTCCCCAAACCGTGAGATCCTGATGTTTTTCGGCCTGCATGACCATGAGGCGCCCTCTGAAAGGTTCGAACGCCAGGATTCCCCACCCGCTGGCCTCAACGGCCGTGGCGGCCTCCAGGAATTGGGCCTTGAACTTGGAAAAATCTCCGAAGCTGCTCCGCATGGTTTCCATGAGGTCCCCTTCGGGTTCCTGCCTGCCTTTGGGACCCATATTCTCCCAGTACAAAGCATGCAACACGTGCCCCGATCCATGGAAGGCCAATTCCCTGGACCAGTGTTTGATCAAACCATATTCTCCTGAAGCGCGGGCCTGCGCCAGGGCGGCCAGGGCGTCGTTGAACCCTTTAACATAGGCCGCGTGGTGTTTGGTGTGATGCAGAGTAAGGGTTTCCTGGTCGATGTAGGGTTCCAGGGCGTCATACGCATACGGCAACGGCGGAAGTTGACAGTCGCCGGAGATGCCGGCTCCTTCACTTGCTTCAGGGGACGGGGTCCCCTGCCCGAAGGCGTCGCGGGACATACCGGCCATCCCCAACGTCACGGCCGCCGCCCCGAATCCCGCCATCAGAGATCTCCTGGAGATCGGATAATCCATCGAATTACCTCCCTTGCCCGGCCCGTCCAATGGGGAGCCCGCGGCGCCCGTCCCTTCCGGGACTTTTGTGAAACCGGTTTTCTTTTATGCATCCCTCGTAGGGCGTTCCCCGCGGGGAGTCTTTCATGGAATCCATGCCGGATGACCTCCTGAGAACCCGGTTCCTGAAAACGGGTTACGCTCCGTCCCAATGCAGGCGTTCTTTTTCCGAAAACCAGTGAACCGGATCCACGAAATACTGGTGCATATCCTCGAGAATGATCAGGTGACCGCGTTCTTCTTCCGCAAGCCGCTCATAAAACAGCCGTTCCACGTCTCCTTGAGCTTTAGCGGCCAGATCTTGATAGAAACGAATACCCTTTTCCTCGTAGGCTCGGGCCAGTTCCGTCGCCTTGACGTCATCCGTATCCCCCCGGACCCGATCGGTCAGTTCGGCGAGGGCGCGCTCGAATACGTTCCGGACGGGGCCCAGGGATTCGAAAGCCGCGCATTGGTCGGGCCATTGTCCATGTCGATTCAACTCCTCCTGTATTTCGCGGAGCTGTTCCATGTGTTTCAACTCGGAATCCGCAATGGCCTCGAACATGAGCTTGCCGAATGGATTGCGGGTCTTGCCGGCGGCTTTGAGGAAAAAGGCTCTGCCCTCCTCCTCGAATCGCAGGGCTTCCTCGATGAGGTTTAAACAGGATGCGGTATTCATGATAATCCTCCTGTGAGGTGAAAATCGATCTTCCATAAGTATAGAAGAGCCGTCCATCGGCGTCAAAAGTCATGGCGTCAGGAAATCCGGATTTCTTTCCATGCGCCGGTATGGAATCGGCGGGCCATCAGCAAACCCTGCACCGTCATGGAAACAAGCATGGCAATCCAGACCCCTGTGGCGCCGTATCCCAATCCCA
>Ga0209164_1001443_pt1 | contig 30782 bp, 25 predicted proteins | sample MTBNYHSulfiMetaG_FD_187458 | JGI IMG/M metagenome (GOLD analysis project Ga0209164, IMG submission 187458) | Enrichment culture microbial communities from rom New York Harbor, USA that are MTBE-degrading - MTBE-NYH (New York Harbor Sulfidogenic)... | ecosystem: Environmental > Aquatic > Marine >... | reverse complement strand
CCCCAGATGACCAGCGAGTTACCCGCGCTGCTGCTGCACAAACTCCGAAAATACACGCCCATGCTTCATCCTTGAAACCACTCCATCATACCACCCCGCCCGCATTCCGCAACACCCCAGTGTGGGGCAAGCTACCAGCTTGCCATCTTCTCTAATCGCGGCTCGGAGCTCGGAACTAGGGATAGCCCTTATTCCCCCTGTTTTCTGTTGCCAATGACCGATTGCCACTGTACTTTGGGCTGACTGACCGTTCTAGAAACCTGGAGCAAGGAGGATGCGAATTGTCTGGAAAAGAGATTAGGTGGCTGGTCAGGTCGACTGCACTGACGACTGTCTTCCCTGCGTCGGGATTCCTGCTTTGCCTCCTGGCCGAGATGCTCCTCAATATCGAGGTGCCCCGTCTGACCAGTTCCATCATTAACTGGCTCCTTGCGGCATTTGCCGCATTCCTCCTGTTTCCACGCATCCTTGGCATCCCTTTCGGAAGAATACGGCCCCGCGACTTCAGCAGGAGGATAGGCCTGTACCTGCCCCCGGGCTTCTGGAAATATATCCTGCTGGGCGTGATCCTCGCCTCATGCACACTTTCCGGCATGCTCATTGCCTCCGTTCTGACCGGAAAATACAGGCTGGGTTTCGGCTCTCTTACACTCACGCATCTGGTGTTCTGCCTGAACCCGGGCGTCTGGGAAGAGGTCTTCTATAGAGGCATCCAGATGATGATCCTGCTTCGTGCGACCAGATCACTCAAACGGGCAGCTGCGATCCAGGTCGTCATCTTTGGCCTCTCTCACATAAAGGGCATAGATGCCCTGTCATTCGTCGATGCGGGCTCGGTGATGGTCCTTGGAATTGGCTTTACCTATGCAGCCTGGAAAACAGGCTCTCTGCTGCCGGGCATCGTGTTCCACTACTTACACGATACCTTCGTCTTTGTGGTGCAGGTACCAAGTGATGTCAAGACCAGCGTGTTCGACAATGCGTTGTTCTACATCTTCCTCTGGTCAATGGTCGCCCTGGGTTGCCTGATAACCAGATGGGCAGTTAAGAAGTCCATGCTAGGCGCAACAGTGCCTTTGTATACGCCGGCGACTTCACCCGGCGACCCAAAGCCCACCTGAGCCTATCCCCGCCCTGCCCTCTTCTCCATTCTCGAATGTCGATTCTCTGCCAGCCACCCTGTCAGAGAACATCACTCATAGGTGTAGTTCCCTGACCATCCGTCAACCGCATCGGTGCCTGGGTTGCCATACGACTTGCCCCCTTTCCCGCCGCTGCCGCCGACGGGTGTGCCGACAAACGTGTTAAAGTTCTGATAGTTCAGCGTGCCTGTCACGTTCCATGTGTACAGACCGAAAGCTATTCCACCGGCGCCGCCGCCTCCTCCACCGCCCGCTCCCATCTCGTAGCCGTAGCCACCCCAGCCTCCATTGCCGCCCTTGCCGCCGATGCCCGCACAGATGACGTTGCCCGTAATCACTGGTCCATCGCCGCTGGCAACTGTCCTGGTCACGAAAATGCCGAATGAGCCGCCGCCGGGCCCGCCGCCACCGCCGCCCGCCGTTGAGTCCTCGCCATCGGTCCCGAAAACCCCGATCCAGTCATTGAACATCACCGTACCCATCGAATCGAGAGCTCCTTCACCGCCCACACCATCAGGGCCGTCTATGCCGCCCTCGCCATCGGTCCCGTCAGAGCCGTCGACGCCTCTGCCGGCCCAGATGTAGTTGTCTTTGATTACCAGATCGCTGTCCGAATCCTTGATATATACAGCGTAGCTGTTGCCCGGAGAGTATGGGGCCTCGCCCCCTTTGATCTGAAAACGTGATACCTCTGTGGCAACAGTGATGCTGCTGGCGACCAGGGTCTTGGCATTCGACCCTGATGCGCCGCCCAGCAGAACCGTATTGCCCTGCGAGGGCACTTTGCGCACCCAGGTTAAGGGATCAAAGCCGCCCCATAGATTTATGCCAGGAGCGACAGTGACGATCTCGGCATAGGCCCCGTCCGCAACAAAGACATAACTCTTGCCGCTGCTGACAGCACGTCCAATGCCATAGTTCACCGTGGCGCAGGGTCCGGTCATGCTGCCGCATGTTGCGCCATCCGAGCCGCTCTGGGATACATATATCCCGTCAGGAAGAAATGCCCCTGTCTCGCCTGAGACATCCTCCAGCCACACGGACGCGAACCAGGCCAGATCGACCATGTTTATCTTGCAGTCCCGGTTGAAGTCTCCATCCAGCGGAAGTTGACACGGTGAGAGGGCCACAGCACAGCGACCCATAAGAAGCAGGACCAGCAAAGACCTGACAAAAGCCCCCGGCAGTACACATTGGTTCTTCATTTTGAACCTCCTTCCAGAGTGGATTTATTGTATAATAGAGAGGCTTCAAAGTCAATGGCGAGCCCGAGACTCTGCCGGGCTGCCGCCGTCCCACATCGCCGCCGCGATGGTTGGAAAGGGGTTTTGCACACAAGAGATGCCTTCCTGTGCCGAAGGGCACAGGTGAATTGCTGAACGGATTTTTTTGCAGATGCCGATACAGCAATGGCAGCAACGGATGTGAATCACATACAGATAGGATGGTGCAAAATGAAGGTCAGGTTGGTAGCTGCGGTCGTTCTGGTGTGTGTGCTGCTCTCAGGCTGCGCCAGCCCGAGCGACGGCATTTCGCAGTTTTCTCCAATAAACGCCTTAATGGCCGGCGACTACCAGGGCCAGTTCAAATGTGCCGACCTCACCAGTATGGGCGATTTCGGCATCGGCACCTTCGACAGGCTCGACGGTGAAATGGTGCTGCTCGACGGCACTATCTATCAGGTCAAAGCGGATGGTCGCGTTTGTCGTGTATCAGGAGACTGCCTGACACCGTTCGCAGTCGTGACACACTTCAGCCCTGATGAATGGTTTGAGCTCAAAGGCAGTTACAACCTCATCGAGCTCCAGAAAGAGATTGACGCCAGGCTCCCCAACACAAATATCTTCTACGCGATAAGAATCGACGGCACGTTTGAGCACGTCCGTACGCGGAGCGTTCCCGCCCAGGAGAAGCCCTACCGCAAGCTGACCGAGGTCGTCAAGGACCAGCCCATCTTCGAAACGAAAGACGCCTCAGGCACCCTTGTTGGCTTCAAATGTCCCGCCTACATATTCCCCCTGAACGTCCCCGGCTACCACCTGCACTTCATCTCCGACAAAAGGGATTTCGGCGGCCACCTCCTTGACTGCCGCGCCCGCGACCCGGTTGTCGCCATCGATTACATCCGCCAGATAGAGCTCACACTACCCCCAGGAGGCGACTTCGACACCATCGACCTGCAAACCGCCGACCAGACCAGCCTCAACAAAGCCGAAAAGTAGGCCGTGCTCTCATGGCGCGGCTTCCAGCCCGTGACTTCCTGTCTCTTCGCGCAGCGACTCCACTCGGAGCCCTGGAAGGGCGGCACTCCTATAGCCGGGGTGCGCAGATTCGCGTTTCGCGAATCCAGCCCCTGGTCACGGACGCCAACCAAACCCTCTCCCTCTCTTTAAGTCCCGAAGGGACGACAGAACCTCACGCCAACCGTAGTGGCCCAAAGTAGCACGGGCAGCCTTGCCCTGAGCCTGTCGAAGCTTGCCAGCCGTCTCTGTGGCGGGTCTGAACACCGAACACTGAACTTGCCTCTCTCCCCCTGCCCTAGACCACGTATCTCGCTCTAAGGTACGCTATCCAATCCCGCCAGAACTTTTCAGTGCCAATCGACACTTCGAGCGCATCCGTCAGCTCCTCAACCGTGATGAGCAGCATCGACTGCGGATTGGTGAGCAATCTCTGAAAGGTTGCGATTGTATCACCGCCTTTGAGCAATGCATCGTTGTCTCTTGGGGCACATACTGCAAAGGCTGCCTCCTGGTACCCGCGCTCGCGTGCCTCGGCATGCACAAGCGTATGGTTCACCCAAAGCTGCCACAGTCCGCCGCCAAATGGACACGCTGCCTCACTCCTCAGAATCTCCGCCTTAAGTGTCCCCAGCCGGCGACTCTGCTCCCAATACCTGTAACCCTTCTTGCTCGCGTAGAGGCATCCACTGAAATCTGCACCCTGAGAGGCGCCTTCCCTGCACACTGAAAGAGCTTGCTTGGCCGCACCAGGCCTCCTCCGAAAGCCGCATCTGCTGAATTCCTCTTCCACAAACTTTGTCTCAATGGCAAGCAGGCCGCCACCTTTCGCTGTACCGTATTCTATGAGCACATCGCAGTCGACTCCCCCTCGGCCACTTTGATCGCCAAATACACAAGGCGACGGTGTGTACTCGATGTGAATCTCCTTCACCGTCTGAATGGACCGAAGGAATCTGCGCAAAGCCTTGGCCGCGATGACCTTCCCCTCTTCCGTCCTGAGGTTGCCAAAGATATTGAAGCACATCGCCTGGCTGGAAAGCATGTTGCCCTCCGTCCTCTTTCTGTCGACTCCCTTGTCTTCATTGGCCCGGGCCAGGACCTCTGCATGTCCGCGCCCACAGAAGTTCATTCCCCGTTTACCATCTTCCTCGCTGAGCAGGTGGCCATACTTGCCACACTCAAGCTCAAGCACCTCCGCCCGGAATCTGCGCTGCTGGGCTTCCGCCCGCGCCCGAAAGCTCTCGCCTGTGGTATATGCTCTGCCTCTGTCAGCCATTGCCTCTCCTTCCACACGCATTGGATACATTAGAACATGCCAGGACTTCCCATTTGCCATCACATCGTGACATGTACCACTCTCCTTCAGTCACCCTTCACAGCAGATCTCTTGCCCTGTTCTCATTCCGACCACCTTCGCCATTCTACTGCCTGCTTCCTGCTGCCTTCTGTCTTCCAGCGGTTCTAACCCGCTCTTTTCTGACCACCGCCCACCGGCCACTCTCTTCCCCGCCGCGCTCTGCACGCTTCTACACTTCATCTACTCCGTATCTATCATCTATCTCCCCTCTGTCTACTCGCAATCTACACTCTTCTACCACTTCGCGCGCTCTTGGACTGCGATATGCCACGATGGTCGGGAACCCTTCTCTACCCCATCTTCCCTGCCTTATCTGGTGACTAACAACCAATAACTAACTACCAGCAACTAACAGCGGGCGATCGGATTCGAACCGACGACGTCCAGCTTGGGAAGCTGACATTCTACCACTGAATTACGCCCGCTTGAAGGGGACACGATCCATCCCCTTATACGCTGTAAGTATACGTCTCGGCGCCCCCGCCTGTCAACATATTCCCTTGCCCAGCCGCCTCTTGCGCAACAAGAAGGCCCGGCATAACCGGGCCTTCCCTCTCGCTGTCGCGGTCGATATTTCAAACGCCCGCCGGCACAGGCCGGCTCGAGCACTGGTTTATCTGGTGATACTGCTCGACTATCCCGCATAGCTGCCCCAGCACTTCCCGTCCCTCGATACTCGCCTCCAATCCGATTATCTGCAGACCCATGCATAGTTCCTGCCCGTCGGCCGTCGGCGCCATGTGACGCAGCTGAGCTTCCAGCAGCACCGGTTTCTCGTAAGGCATGGGTGTGAACTGGAGGCCGACAAGCTGGCCAGGCTTGAAATTGCCGGAAAGGCCTATTTCAACTGCTATCTGCATGCCGCCGGCGGAGATATCCAGCAGGCGTGCCTGCCAGTAATTCTCGAATGGCACGTCATTGGCACCATCGCGATAGCCCCGATGCCAGAAAAGCACCTTGACGTTAAAGCACTTTGGCACAGGTACTCTGAAGAAGCTTCGCCTCTGGAGCTTTTCGGCGCGGTCAGGCATGGCCAGCAGGACCTTGCCGCCGCTGGCGCATTTGACCGACGGCTCGAATCCCAGTACCACAGTGTCGAAGATGTACTTGTTATAGCCAAGCTTGAGTGACATGCCGACCGGCTGATCGACCTGAATATTGATGGGGTGTGGCTTCTCGCGGGGCGTTATTTCGATGTAGAGCTGGCCACTTGCAGCGCTCTTGATCGCGACTTTTGTCATGTGCCACTTGCCGCGGGAAAGATGTGTCATGATGGCGGTTGCCTGCTCTCGCACGGCCGCTTCCATAGCCTCCACCACCTGCTGGTTTCTGATTGTCTCGGGCTGGTTCATAGTTTCATCCTGCCTGTTACAATATTGCCGCAGTTTTGCTATTAGGCTGTCCACACCTGATTTCGGCATATTCATAGGCCTCCTTAAAAGCATCGCAAACATTTGGCCTCGCCGCCACCGGACCCAAAGTTTTGTGGATAGGAAAGTTGCAAAAATATACCTCTGGAATTATCATACACGCCTCATGGACGGCACAAATTCGGACAAATTCAGCATTGGTAAGCTCGTCTTTCTGGGCATATTTCTGGCAGCCGTTCTGGCTGCATGGATGGTCTCAACCAGCCGTACGACACTGAAAATGGAGCCTGTGGCTGCCGTGTGCGACGAACTGACGGTTTCCATGCCCACCGGCAAGCAGTGGGAGAATCCATCGAAAGGCGAGTGGGTATATCAGCAGAATATGTTCATCCAGCAGCGCGTGCACGGAGCTCACCGTGATTGCATCGCGGAAGTCCGATACCAGCTCGGTCCGATAACCGAGGAGCCCTCCGAGTACCTGGTCGCTGCCAGACATACTTGGGGAATGGGCCTTGTCAGTCAGGGCCTGACCGACGCAGAAGGGGTCAAGCTCACATGGGGTGGATATGCAAATCGCGATGGCGAGACTCTGTCATACTATGCCGTTGGAGCGCTTGGCGAGGGCAGAGCTGTCACTATTCTTGTGTGGGGCAGGCCCGGGACATCGCTGCTGGTGGAATCAGTTTTCCATTCCATTGTGAAATCGGTCAGGTTCATTGACACGGGTTTGCTCGCCAAAGGCACAGAGCTTGTCAGGCTGGTCTGTGAAAACGGTCTCGATCGGCTTGGGGCACAGCTGCCATCGGATGCGCTGCTGGTGAAAGATGATGCCGGTAAAGCTGTGGGCTTTTATGTTATCAAGACATCTGTCATGACCCAACCGAGGGAAGCTCTGATGGAAGGGATGTATTACGGCGGAGATTCGAATCCACAGCTGACGCGGACCCGCTTCAGGACACCGGACCTTGCCAGCTTCGTCTGGCGCACATGGGATGCAGCCAATCCCAGCGCCGAAGCAGTTGTCAAAGTCGAGGATTCCTCGATGGTGGCTGCCCGACGAGGTTACTCCAGGCAGGTCGAAGCGGATCTCTCCGAAGCAGCGATGGCCAAGGCTGCGATTGAGCTGGCCGGCTGGGAGCTTCTGCAAAGGGCCATGCCTGAAGCTGTGGTCGATTCGGTAGCCCATGATGGCTCGATCGTACCCACTCGCATCACACCGGGCGGGTCGCCATCTGAAGGCGAGAAATGGAGTTACTGCGCGGTGCTCACTTCAATGGTCAGCCCGGAATCGTACAGCGAGGTTTTCTACGGCCGGGACGGAGCAGTGGTCGGATGGGTAGAGCACATGAATGGAACCCATACCTATGAGCAGGCCACAGTTGAGCAGGTGATGCGGATTTTCCCGGACTTGGCGGCCCTTGTGACACAATTTGAAAAAGGAACTATCGACGCCGAGCCTCTTGATAAGGAGATTGATTATGGCACAGGGCCCATATGATTGCATAATAGTCGGAGCGGGGCCGGCCGGGCTGGCTGCAGCCATTTATGCGGGCCGCGACCGGGCCGGTACGCTCGTGCTTGAAAAGATGTATCCGGGCGGCCAGATCGCCAACACGGACAGGATCGAGAATTATCCGGGCATCGCAAGAATAGCTGGGCCCGACCTGATAGAGGAGCTGAGGAAACAAGCCGAGAGCTTCGGAGCGCAGATAAAAACAAGCAGCGAAGTCACCAGCCTGAAGAAGCTGGATGACGGCAACATCGGTGTCAGCTGCGATGACGAATCGTTTGTCGGCCGTGTGGTCATACTCGCGCCGGGCAGTTCGTACAGGCATCTTGGAGTCCCGGGCGAAGATGAGTTCAGAAATGCCGGCGCAGGCGTCAGCTATTGCGGCACATGTGACGCCCCCTTCTTCAAGGGGAAGAAAGTTGTCGCTGTCGGCGGGGGTAACACCGCTGTCGAGGAGACTCTGCATCTAGCCAAGTTCGCCGCAGAGGTGATACTGGTTCACCGGCGACAGGAATTCAGGGCCCAGAAGGTGCTGGTAGAAGAGCTGATGGCGAAAGTGAATGAGAAGGATTCCAACCTGAGGCTCTGGCTGGATGGCCAAGTCGTGGCGATTCAGGGCAAAGGCAAAGTGCAGTCGGCAAAGATACGCAACGTCAAGACGCAGAAAGAGGAGGATGTGTCGTGTGATGGAGTCTTCATATTCATCGGTATGGTGCCCAATACCGAGTTTCTCAAAGGCTTCGTGGAGCTGACAGAGCAGGGATTCATAAAGGCTGACTGCGCGTACCTGAGAACGAAGGTGCCTGGAGTTTTCGTCGCAGGCGATTGCCGTGTTGGTGCCGCGATGCAGCTTGCCACGGCGGTGGGCGATGGCGTCCTCGCAGCAATGATGATGAAGCAGTATCTCAGGAATCCCAGCTGGTGGAACGAGGCTGTTTCCGACGCTCTGCAGCCGGGCGGCTGGTGACAAAAGGCACAAGGACAGACCTATGCAGACTATGAGACTTGGCAGTACCGACCTTGAGCTGACGCGCATAGGCCTTGGGACATGGGCTATCGGCGGCGGTGGTTGGGAATACGGCTGGGGGCCGCAGGATGACAGAGACTCCATTTTGACTGTCATCCGCGCAGTAGAACTTGGCATCAACTGGCTGGATACGGCGGCTATCTACGGCCTCGGTCATTCAGAGGAAATCGTGCGAAAAGCACTTAAGGAGCTCAGGCATAGACCGCTGTTGGCGACCAAGTGCGGGCGCGGCGCAAGGCCCGATGGCACTATCTTCCCTAATCTCAACCGAAAGACCGTTCTGGCAGAGTGCGATGCCAGCCTGAAACGTCTTGGTGTAGGTGTCATAGACCTATACCAGATACACTGGCCTGAGCCGGATGAGAAGATCGAGGAGGCATGGGAATCTATGGCCCGTCTGAAAGAGCAGGGAAAGGTCCGTCACATCGGCGTCTCGAATTTCAGCCTGCAACAGCTGAAACGCATTGCGCAGATACATCCGGTCGCCAGTCTTCAGCCGCCGTACAGCATGCTCCGGCGCGATGTTGAGAAGGAAGTGCTCGCCTACTGCGAGGCTCAGGGAATCGGAGTCCTGGCCTATAGCCCAATCGGCCGCGGGCTCTTGACCGGCAAATGGACGAAGGAGCGCTCAGCCACGCTTACAGACGATGACCATCGCCGAAGGATGCCGGATTTCAATGAGCCGGGGCTCAGCATCAACCTTGAGCTCGTCGAAGGCCTCCGAGCTATCGCCAGCCGATACGACAGGAGCGTCGCGGAGCTTGCGATAGCATGGGTTCTGCGCAATGACAGCGTGACAGCAGCCATAGTGGGTGGGCGCAGACCGGATCAGATAGGGGAGACGGCCCTCGCCGGCGATTGGCGGCTGAGCGACGACGATATTGATGAGATCAACTCGCTTCTAGAGCGACGTGACAATAAGATGGCAAAGGTTTGAGGGAGTCATTCATGGATAAGCCAAGCATCTACAGCAGCCCGCTTGTTGAACGCAATGCCAGCGTGGAAATGGCGGAGCTCTTCGGCCCTGCGAAGAAGTTCGGCCTGTGGCGCCGCCTCTGGCTGGAGCTCGCAAAGGCCGAGAAAAAGCTTGGCCTGAAGATAACACAGGCTCAGATAAACCAGATGGCTGCCCACCTTGACGATATCGACTACGCAAAGGCCGCCGACTACGAGCGAAAATTCCGCCATGATGTGATGGCTCATGTGCATACGTTCGGTGATGTTGCGCCAAAGGCCGCGCCCATAATCCATCTTGGGGCCACAAGCTGCTACGTGGGCGATAACGCCGACATCATCATCATGCGAGAAGGACTCGCAATCATCGCGGGAAAGGTGGCCTGCCTCATCGACCAGCTGGCGAGGTTCGCCAAGAGGTATCGCTTGATGCCGACGCTGGGCTTCACGCATTTCCAGCCGGCGCAGCTCACCACCGTCGGAAAACGCGCAGCGCTGTGGGCTTACGAGTTCTCGCTCGACCTGCAGGAGATCGAGCGGCGAATCGAGACAATACCGATGCTCGGCAACAAAGGCACCACTGGCACGCAGGCGTCGTTCCTCGAGCTTTTCAACGGCAGCCACAGCAAAGTCCGGCGGCTCGACCAGATGATCGCAAAGGCATTTGGCTTCAAGAATGTGTGTGTCGTAAGCGGGCAGACCTACCAGCGCAAGATAGATACGATGGTCGCCAATGCGCTTGCCGGCGTGGCACAATCGGCCCATAAACTCTGCAACGATCTTCGCCTTCTTGCACACCTCAAGGAGATAGAGGAGCCGTTTGAGAAAAGCCAGATAGGCTCTTCTGCTATGGCATACAAGCGTAATCCGATGCGATGTGAAAGAGCAACAGCGCTCTCGCGGCTTGTGCTCAGCCTTGCCTCGAGCCCTGCGATGACGGCGTCCGAGCAGTGGTTCGAGAGAACGCTGGATGACTCCGCCAACAGGCGGGTGGTTATACCCGAGGTCTTCCTGGCTGTTGATGGCATACTCGGGATACTTATCAATGTCACCGGTGGCCTGGTGGTGTATCCACAGGTCATAGCAGCCCGCGTGGCTGGTGAGCTGCCATTTATGGCCACAGAGAATATCATGATGGCAGCCGTCAAGGCAGGCGGCGACCGCCAGCAGATACACGAGAAGATAAGACGTCACTCGGTGGCAGCGGCCGAGCAAGTCAAGGAACTCGGCAGGCCCAACGACCTTATCAAACGGCTTCTGGATGACGATGCCTTTGCAGCCGTCGATGTCAGAGGCGTGCTCAAGCCGGCCAACTACGTCGGCCGGGCGCCCCAGCAGGTGGATGAATTCATCTCCGAAGTGGTCATGCCGATACGGCGGAGGTACCGCAGCAGCCTGAACACAAGAGTTGAACTCAAAGTATAGAGTTAAAGACAAAGGATATCCAGCCATGACGAAGCAGGAACTGGCACGAAGGGTCAAAGAAACGGCCTATCTGGAAGGAGATTTCGTTCTCAGAAGCGGAAAACGCAGCAAATACTATCTCGATAAGTACCTTTTCGAGACCGAGCCCGATATCCTCAAGGCGCTTGGCGAGGAATTCGCAAGGCATGCCGCAGACGATGTTACTCTTATAGCTGGCGCGGAGCTTGGCGGTGTAGCGCTTGCCGCGTCGACGGCGATGGCCTGCGGCAAGAAATGGATAATCGTGCGCAACAGCAGAAAAGATTATGGCACGAGCAAGATGGTCGAGGGCAGGCTCAAGGCTGGTGACGTGGTCCTGCTCGTTGAAGACATAGCCACTACCGGGGGGCAGGTACTCGAAGCGGCGAAAGTGATCTCGGAGGCGGGAGCAAAGGTGAAGAAGATCGTCGCCGTGATAGACCGCAGACAGGGCGCATCTGAGAACATAACAGCGGCTGGATATGCCTTTGAGAGTATCCTTACAAAGGATGACCTTGGCATAAAGGACTAGCGGCCGTGATGGGCCGGTTATGAGCGTCCGAAGATGGAATACGCACAGTTACTACTTGATATAGAAGAGTTGAACCATCTCTTCCGCGAGAGCGTAAGCCTCTCCACGCTTCTGGATAAGACGGTACAGCTTGTTGCATCGCACTTCAAGGCGGACGTCTGCTCGATATATCTGTACGATGATGAGACTGAGCAGCTTACCCTGAGTGCCACGCAGGGCCTCAATCCGCGCAGCGTCGGTCTGGTGAAACTGCGGCTGGGTGAAGGTCTTGTGGGAACAGCCCTTCAGGAAATAAAGTGCGTCTGCCAGAGCGTCGGCAGCCAGGACCCGCGATACAAGTTCTTTCCCGGAATCAATGAGGAACGTTTTGAGGCTTTTCTTGCCGCGCCCATAACGCGCGGCGTTACGCGCATCGGAGTGCTGGTCCTCCAGCGTGAGAAAGACCGACCGTTTGCGGAGTCTGACACCTCTGCTGTCAGGATCGTGGCCTCTCAGTTGGCAAATATCATAGAGAACGCCAAATTCCTCATGGCTGTGCACTCGCCACACGAGGAAAAGGTAAAGCAGAAAGCTGCTATGGAGATGCGCTTCATAAAGGGAAAGAGCGCATCGAATGGATTCGCATTTGGAAAGGCCGTCGTCGTTGACAAGGAACAGGCCCTGGCCCTTCTTTTTCAGAAAAGATTCGACAGTTCGTATACCATCGCAGACTTCGAGCTGGCCGTAAAGGCCACCGAACAGCAGCTCGAGGATCTTCAGGAGAAAGTCGAGGAGAAGCTCTCAGACGTCGCGTCGCTCATATTCGCCGCACATCTTGTCATGCTCAAGGATAAGGCTTTCATCGGCGAGATGCGCAAGCTGATCGAGATGGGCGCCAACCCGCCGGAGGCCGTCCTCAAAGTCGCACAGAAGTACATGGATATATTTGCCAGAAGCTCGCACATCTATGTACGCGAGAAGGTACAGGACGTCGCCGACCTCGTCCTGAGGCTTGTCCGCAACCTCGTGTCAGGTCACCAGGAGATATGGGCTTATCGCAACGGCATAGTCATCGCTCAGAATCTGTTCCCGAGCGATCTGCTGGCAATATCGTCGGAGGGTGTAAAGGGTGTTGTGATGATCGGCGGCGGTGTGACAAGTCACGTTGCCATACTCTCTCAATCGCTCGAGCTGCCGTTCGTAATAGTGGCGGCTCCCGAGCTGCTAGGCCTGCCCGAAGGCACTGACGTCCTTGTCGACGCCATTCAGGGCAACGTCTATGTGAATCCTGACAAAGACACGCTTGCCCACTTTGAAGCCGCACGCCAGGCCGAAATGCTGCTCGTGGAGGAGGCTGGACGCATCCAGCCACGGACGCTGACAAGCGATGGCACGCGTGTGACACTAATGGCCAACATCAACCTGCTCAACGATGTCAGACAGGCAATCTCGATGAAGGCCGAAGGCATCGGGCTTTACCGCACGGAATTCCCGTTTCTCATAAGGAGCGACTTCCCGACCGAGGAGGAGCAGTATGCTATCTACTGCAAGGTCGTTGAGCTGATGCCCGGAAAGCCCGTCAACTTCCGTACACTCGATGTCGGGGGCGACAAAGTCCTTTCATACTATCCAGACGTCAAAGAGAACAACCCGATGCTCGGAATGCGCTCGATACGGTTTTGCCTTGAGAACGTCACCGTCTTCAAGGCGCAGCTGCGGGCGATGCTGCGCGCAGCGTCGGGTGCGGATGTCGGCATAATGTTCCCCATGGTCGCCTCGCTTGAGGAGTTCACCGCAGCTAGAGACCTCGTTCGCCAGTGTGAAACCGAGCTCGAAAAAGAGAATATCGCACATAATCCATCGCCTCGCATTGGCATGATGATCGAGATACCATCCGTGGTCGAGATCGCACCCGAGCTCGCTGCTGAGGCCGACTTCTTCTCGGTAGGCACAAACGACCTCATTCAGTACATGCTCGCCGTCGACCGCACGAACGAAAGGGTCTCGAGATTCTATCTGCCTTCTCATCCCGCGGTGCTGCGAGCCATGAAGAAGATAGCCGATGCTGCCCTTGCGGCAGGCATAGATGCCGCCGTCTGCGGCGACATGGCTCATGAACCGAGATACATCCCCTTCCTGCTCGGCGCCGGCTTCACAACGCTCAGCGTCGGCCCGGCCTACCTGGCCAGAGTACAGAAGGCCGTCTCCTCCATCAGCCTGGCCAGGGCCAGGACCTTGACCGACGAGATGCTCGGCCAGCGGCGCAGTGCAGATGTCGAAGCGGTGCTCGACCGCCACTCTGCCCCGTAGCAGCCGCACCTGCACAAAACCACAAGCACGCGAGCAATTGGGCCACGACCCTCCCGCAAAATCTTCGGCATCTACGACCGACATATCTTCATAAACGCTTGTCAAATAACGACTTACAATCTCAATGCCGCTAAGTATAGGATTTTGGCCTACCCAAATTGACATACCGTAAAGTCCACGGTATTATTATACGCACTAGGGTAGTTGTGCGCTTTAGTACTCTCTGTTTTGGAGGAATAGGTATGATGAAAATTGTTGGTAGGGTCTGTGCCCTCCTTGCATTCCTGTTTTTTGTTCTGGTCAATGCCGCGCCAGTTCTGGCGCATGACGGCACGCTGGGACCGTTTGAGTTTGACGGTACCGGCATAGGCGTAGCCATAACACAGACGCACTATGAGCCAGACAACCAGATCCCGGAAGACCATAAGGGCTGGGCAACCATCACTGTGACGAATACCGGCACTGCTGCCTGGGGTGATATGCACTTCCAGATAGCCGGCATGGGCGTCGACAGTGTCAGCTGGATTGAGGGTGGCCTTTTCAATCCCACCTATAAGCTCGATAACGTCCCGACGCCCATGACATGGGTGATTGATAACGTTAACCCGAACGCAACGCTGGATATGTTCTTCTACGGCAATCCAGTGCTGCCGGGTCATTCGGCGACGTTCTCGGCCTATACCGACAACACCAGCCAGATGTTGCCCTTCTTCGGCCTCTGTGTCTGGCCGACGCCAGTTCCTGAGCCAGCCACACTGGCGACGCTCGGACTTGGTGGGCTCGTCTTTGTGAGAAGGCGCGGATAAACAGCAGTCTGAAACATGAATCTGACTGTTCAAAAGGCCTGCTCAATGCAGGCCTTTTTTTGCGCCCCAATGAATCTCACTGGCGGCAGAGGATGTGCAGGACCTTCTCCACTACCTCGCGCTGCACCTCGACGGCCCACTGCCCCGCCTTGCTGTACACACGGCCTATATCTTCGAGCAGGATGAATCGCGGCCACTTCGCAACCGCTTTCTTGTCACGCTGCATTGTGTCGATGAGCTCCGCCGGCTCTATCCCCTCAGGCACCTCTGTCGGCACGACAAGTCGTTCGAGGATGTTCTTCACACGCGCGCATCGTGCGGCATTCCCGAGTCCAAGCTCAGCCTCTATCATTCCAGCCGCGACCAGGCCGATCGCCACAGCCTCGCCGTGCAGCAATCCATAGTTACTGGCTGACTCCACCGCGTGTCCTATCGTATGCCCGTAATTCAGCACACGCCTGAGATTCTCCTCCGTCGGGTCCTCTTGAACTATAGACCCCTTTATCCTGACATTGGCCGCCGCGATATACTCCAGCGCACTCGTCTCGCGCGCCAGTATCTTGTCGATATTGCGCTCAAGATATTCGAAGTACGCGGAGTCGGCAATCAGCCCGTGCTTCACCGATTCCACAAGCCCGGAGTTGAACTGCCGCGCATCGAGGCTGGCAAGTGTATCGACGTCGACAAGCACCGACGAAGGATGATGCATCGCGCCATAGGCGTTCTTGCTGCTGGTCGAATCAACACCGGTCTTGCCCCCAATCGCCGAGTCTGCCTGTGAGACCGTCGTCGTCGGCACATGCACGACCGCTACGCCACGCTTGAATATCGCCGCTGCAAAGCCCGCGATGTCGCCTACCGTCCCGCCGCCCAGCGCTACGACCACCGTGTCTCTGCCGAGCGATGCAGCCTCCATCGCCTCAACTATCCGCCCGACCGTCTCCATGTTCTTGGATATCTCACCCGCAGGCTCGATGGTATAGCTCTCGACCTGTCGTCGCCCCACCAGCCTCGCAAAATGACCGCATCTTGCCAGGTTGGCATCCGTTACGACAAAGACCCTCCGGCCCGGCAGCAGCTCCGCGGTCCGGTCAAGCACTTGCCCCACTATACCGTGTCCTATGACTACCCGGTATGATTGGGCGCGCCCGGCTGGTACCCGCACTTCGATCTCTTTCATTGTTTCCTTCACTGACCAGAACTACTCACAACTGCCTGCGACCCCTACGCGCATCTTCAATCCCCGCTCTCTCCACTGGCCCCTTCTTTCCTACCTGCTACTGACTATTATCTACCGGCTACTTATTCAATAGCACACCACCGAATGCACATCATAGCCGCCAAGCTTGTCACGTCCCTTGAGTGCCCCAAGCTCTATCAGGAAGGATATCCCGACCACCCTGGCAGGGATCTTCTCTATCAGTCTTGCGGCAGCGGCGATCGTCCCTCCAGTTGCCAGCAGGTCGTCCACCAGAAGTACGTTGGCCCCCTTCTTCGCCGCGTCACAATGCACCTGCAGCGAGTCCGTCCCATACTCCAGGGCGTACGTCTCGGTGTGCGTTCTGGCCGGAAGCTTCCCAGCCTTGCGTATCGGTATGATTCCCGCCCCGAGCTTCTGCGCAGCCGCCACCCCGAATATGAATCCCCGCGCCTCCACAGCTGCCACGTAATCGATCCTCATGCCGATATACGGCTGGATCATCAGGTCGACAGCCGCACTGAATGCATTGTGGTCGGCCAGCAGCGGCGTGATGTCTCTGAAGAGCACCCCCTTCTTCGGCCAGTCCGGGATGTCCCTGATGAAGTGTCTGAGCCTTTCAACCTGTGCAGCCATAGAGCGGCCCTCTGAAAACCCTGTTGGATTACACCCTAAGTAGCTGTGCGGGCAGGCTCAGTCAAGAAAAAAAGGCCCTATGCCTTGCTCATCTCCTCGTTCAGCTTCTCGAGCGCCAACCTCTGTATCTGACGTATCCGCTCACGTGTCAGCCCCAGCTCCTTGCCTATCTGCTTGAGCGTCAGGGGCTCCGAACCATCCAGGCCGAATCGCAGCCTCAGGACCTTGGCCTCGCGCTCGTCCATCTCGGTGAGCAATCTCTCGAGCGTACTCCTCTGCTCCGTAGACAGAACCATCTCCTCCGGCGAATCCACCTTGGTGTCCTTTATGGTCTCACCCAGACTCTCGCTGGGCTCCGTGGAATCCCCGAAGAACCCCATGTTCAGTGTACCGACGATCTCATAGATGGCTTTCACCTTCCTTGAAGGAAGGTCCATCGCCTTTGACATCTCCTTCAGACTCGGCCTGCGCCCGAGCCTGGCCTCAAGCTCAGGATAGATATGCCGCCAGCGGTTCATAAGCTCTACCATATATGACGGGATGTGTATCGGCTGAGAACTTGTCAGCAGGGCCCTCTTGATGCTCTGCTTTATCCACCATGCCGCGTAAGTGCTGAAACGGACCCCCTGGTCAGGGTCGAAGCAATCCACCGCCCTCAGAAGCCCCAGGTTGCCCTCTTCTATCAGGTCGCCCAGAGCAAGACCCCGGTTCACATACTTCTTGGCGATATTGACGACCAGCCGCAGATTGCTCCTCACCAGCCGCTCCCTCGCCTCGGGGTCGTTGTCGCTGATTATCTTCCGGGCGAGTTCCTGTTCCTCCTTGAAGCTTAGTAGCGGTGCCTCATCTATCTGCTTCAGATATTCTTTGATGCTTGCATCAAATGCCATAGCCACACTCCACCTTATCTACAACTAGTCTACCACAAATCGCCCAGCCGCTGCAACCCCGAACCGATCTATCTACCATTCTGCGGCTGTGTTCTGCGATTTTTATCGGCCAAAAACCATCAGCGGTTAACATCATACCTCCAATCGAGCCGGAAAAAACCGCTTTTCAATACCCCTAGGACGCATTTGCGCACCCCAATGCGCACAAAAAAAACACAACCCCCCACCATCTCTCCGCCCCACCCTATGGCCGGACCAGTACGTTCACCGTGACCGTCATCGAGCTGCCATCGGTGTCAGTGACTAAGAGATCAAACCTGCCCAGCCCCGCGAAATTCGTTGTGGGCGTGAATCTGGCCGTGAAGCTGCCGGTCATGGTTATCGAACCATTCACGGCGCCGGAGACGCCGTAGGTCGCGCTGGTGCCAAACCCCGCTGAGAATTTCCGCAGGTCAACATCAACATAGGTGTTCTTCATTGTCTGTGCATTTGGTGAGCCCAGCCAGTTGAGGTATTCCTCGATGTTTTTGTAGCCGTCGCCATCGATATCGCCGTTGAAGTCGGCAACGGTCTTGCTTGTGCCCGTAGCCTCCTCCCAGAAATCGGGCATCCCGTCATTATCACTGTCCGCCGGACGCGTACCGCCGCCGAGTGTACCAAAGCCCCAGTTGCTTACCCACAGGTCCATCTCGCTGTCGATGATCCGGCGGGTCTGGTTCGCAACATCCGCAACCAGCATCCCGTCTACTTCGTCTCGCTCCCATGGCATAGCACCGCCAAGTGACAGCACCCTCCTATAGGCGTCCAGCGGCGAATCTGTCTGTATCGTGTAGCCCCTGCTGAATGGTCCGGCCATCTGCTCAACTCTGCCCGAGATGGTTCGATAACCCTTGTCAGTCCCGTCAAGTACGCCGTCGGTATCCATATCGCTCAAGGTATTATCGAGATACATGTGATAGGTCGGGTTGCCCATCGAATCAAGCAGAGCCGAGGTGAACGTCATACTCTGGCCGCTCAGGGCCGATATGAAATAGCTGTTCACTACGTTAGCATAGTGGTAGCCCCCCGTCGAATCGGCGCAGATGAAAGGTATGTCCCAGTCGAAGACGATGTTGTTCACCCAGTCGAGCAGGCCGTCGCGGGATTTCGGGTTGCGAGTGTGATTATGCGCCCAGAGAGTGTGATGCACTGTCGTATCCCTGGCATAGAGCAGCGAGCCGCACGAATGTGTCTGCAGGCCCCAGGCATTGAATGTCCACTGCACGGTCGTAGCCAGCGGATTATCCATCGAGTTGTTCTCATCCGTACCGAACTGGATGCTGCAATGGTCGATGATAAGCCCGTCTACATTGCTGTTGATATTCAGTGCATCTGCCGAAGATGCCGAGTCGCCGGGCCGGAACCGCATGTGCCGAAGTATGATATTGTCTCCTCCTATCGAGACCCCTGCGCCCTTGATGCCTATGCCGCCCGGTGCTGTCTGGCCGGCGATAGTCAGGTTGTTGCCGGTTATGCCCAGCTTGCTCGATATCGTGATGTAGCCGCCGACATCGAATACTATGTACCGATTCGACAGTACCGCCCCGGCCGCGAATGAGCCGCTGCCGGATGCATTCAGATTCGTCACATGGTAAACCGTCGGGCTGCCTGCTCCGCGGGCGCCGGTCACCAGCCTGCCGAAACCTTCCGCCTCAGGGAACGCCGGCAGTGACTGTGTTGTAAAGCTCCATATATCGCCCGTAGTTGTTACCCCGCCGGTGATATTATCCACGCGCCAATAGTATTTCCTGTTCACCGCCACCGCCGGCGTCTTGATGGATGTCGACGTGGTCGTGCCCATAAGCGGCATTGACGTTGCAGACGTCCCGTAGTACACCCCGTACGTAGTGCTGGCGCCCGCGAAACCCCTGGCCCAGGATAGTGTCACTGTGTTATCGGCCATATCCCAGCAGACACTCATAGCGCCATTGGGTGGGTCGGGCAGGCTTGCCTTTGCACTGCCCGTCGAGAATGACCAGACCGGCCCTTGTGTTACCCCGTTGCAGTCGGCGCTGTCTATCCTCCAGTAGTATGTCGTGTTGGCCTGCAAGTCCTCGGGTGTGTATGCCGCCATCGATGTGAAACCGCGGAAAGCATCCATATCTATGCCGCCATAGTCACCCGCCGTTATCGCGCAGTCGGCGAAATTCACCGAACCGTCGAAGCTCACATCGGGACATGGAGGCACAGGTGCCTCCAGCCACTGCGCCATGACATAGCTCATGTCAAGAATGTTGACCACGCCGTTGCCGTCAATGTCACCCCTCAGGCGACGGGCGGACACAACCTGGGCGTAGTCGGTACCGAAGTATACCTCGCTGCGTATGGCGTGACCACCTGGTATCCACGTCAGGTTCGGGCTGTATGCCAGCTCGGTCAGGCCGTCGGCGGGATTCGGCTCGTGCGCCACCCGGGGAGGCAGCATGGCCGAGGTGGCGACCTTGACTTCATCAAGCTTGCCGCGAAACCCACGCCACGGAACATTCGCCGTACCATATACGGTGCTTGGAAGCTGCCCAACATATATGGGGTAGCTAAGTTCGACCAGATTCGCCACAACTGCCTTGGCGTCGGTGGTTGTGGTATCCTCCACCGAATCATAGACGCTCAGAACAGCGTTCGTGCCCGCCCCGTCGTCGCCGCAATATGTAAGAATGTGAAGCCACCGGTCCGCTCTGCCGGCAAGCGGAACTGCACAGGTTACGGATCCCCCGCCTTCCAGCGTGTATTCGGTGACAAGAACATCCGTGGCCGCATCAACAAACATGCGCACCACCGCTGTGCCGCCGGTGGTATCGCTTATGTGCAGGAAATAGTACGCAGCCGGCGGCGGGTCGATCTGCGTCGGCAGCTCGTTGAAATCCACCCATCCCTCGAACCTGAACTCCTTGCTGGCTGGCCAGTTGATCGACGGCTGTCCCATTACGCGGCCGGAGACGCCGAAATCCACCGCTTCACCGTACATCCCCTCATTGCCGTCGGTTACCACTGCAACGTAACCGGCTGCCCCGGCGCCGAGCCCCATGTTGTTGACCGGCCTGATGGCGCTGTTAACATCGTCCGGAGTAACGTTGTAGGTCGCCGAGTCCATGTGCCACAGACCTACGGTGTACCGGTCATCCTGAGGAACGCCGCCCGCGCACGCACCCGCGATCGCTACGTTCAGGATTGCTGCCGCCAGAGGCACTCTACAGAACATCAGTCCTTCCAACCACCAAAAGCGTTTCAGAAGCCCCTGACAGCAGATGCCAGGGGTCGGAACAGAACAGATACACGTATAGACTCTGTCCGCCCGTCACCATAGTACATTTTACGAGCCACCAAGTCAACAAATCTGGTGTGTCAGGTGGCTTCCTGACTGCACTCATCCCTGGGTGGGACCGTGCCGGCGCCGCGGTCGGAATGACATGCCCTCGCCATCATCTCTGCAAGGCATTGCCATTTCTGGACTTAGGCGAAGACGAGAGTTTTGCGACAACATGGAATCACGACTGCATGATTCGTAAACGGTTTGGCCATGGCACCCTAGACTGCCTCCGTAATTCATAAGGTCTTATTGAGCAATGAGTTACGGACCATGGATGCTCCAGGACCCCGCCAAATCCGCCACCGTTCCGGCGCTCCAGCTACATTTCTCCAGCCGTTTGCGCACTCCTGAATATTGCCGAAGGGCAAAAAAACAGGCAGCCGAAATGGCTGCCTGTTCTCACTTTTCCTTTAGCGGTCAGATTACCTGAGCCAGGCTACTCTTGGCCTTCTTTTTTCTCAGGCTCTTTCTTGTTCAGGTCTATGAGCATCCCGCCCGACGTGTGGTCACCTAGTCCGCCACGACGCGGCTGCATGCCTGCCGGCGCCTCCGGAGCAATCTCCGCTGCCTCGGCGCCGTGATGGCCGTGTTCGCTCTCGGCTGCCCACTGAACACGACGCATCGAAAGACCTATCTTCCGCGCATCGGTATCGACCCTCAGTATCTTCACCTCGACCTCCTGGCCGGCGCTGACGACTTCCTGCGGGCTTTCGATCTTGTGGTCGGCGAGCTCCGAGATATGCAGCAGACCATCCAGGTCCGGCTCCAACTCGACGAATACGCCGAAGTTGGTCAGCTTGCGAACGACGCCCTTGACTATCTGGCCGGGCAGATACTTCTCGGGTATCGCCCTGTGCCAAGGGTCCTCGATGAGCTGCTTGATGCCGAGCGATATCCGCTGCTTGGCGGGGTCGACTTCGAGCACGACACAACGCACTTCCTGACCCTTTTCGAGAACTTCGTTCGGGTGCGTGTACTTCTTAGTCCATGAGAGATCGCTGATATGGATAAGCCCGTCGATACCGGGCTCTATCTCCACGAACGCGCCGTAGTTCGTCAGGCTGCGGACGATCACGTTGACGATCGTGCCGGCCGGATACTTCTGGGCCGCTACTTCCCACGGGTTCTTCTCGGTCTGCTTTAGGCCAAGCGATATCTCCTGCTTTTCCTTGTTGATATCGAGCACGACGACCTCTATCTGGTCGCCGAGATTGAGGATATCGGCTGGGTGGCTGATACGCTTCGTCCAGCTCATCTCGCTGATATGCACAAGGCCCTCGATGCCTTCTTCAAGCCGGACAAAGGCACCGTAGTTCATTATATTGACAACCACGCCCTTGACCCTCGAGCCGATAGGATACTTCTTGTCGGCGTCTTCCCACGGGTTCCTGGTCTTCTGCTTGAGGCCGAGGGATATCTTCTCGCTGGTCTTGTCGACGCCGATAACCACACACTCTATCTGCTGGTCGAGATGCACCACTTCCGAGGGATGCGATATCCTGCCCCATGACAGGTCACTGATGTGCAGCAGGCCGTCGAGTCCGCCGAGGTCCACGAACACGCCGAAATCAGCGATGTTCTTGACCACACCCTTGCGGACCTGGCCAGTCTCGATCTCCTCGAGTATCTTTCGCTTGCTGCTCTCGCGGGCCTCTTCGATGAGCTTACGCCGCGAGACCACGATGTTGTGGTTCTCGATGTCGATCTTGAGTATCTTGCACTGCACTTCTTCGCCGATGAAGCGGCTGATGTCGCCGGGCTTTCTGATGTCTACCTGGCTGGCCGGCAGGAACACGGGCACGCCAATATCAATGAGCAGACCACCCTTGATCCTCCGGATTACTCTGCCCGTGACGACGTCACCTTCCTTCTTGGTGTTGATGATATTCTCCCAGCCGCGGATCCTGTCCGCCTTGCGCTTCGAGAGAAGTATCATACCGCCTTCCGAATCGACTTCTTCGAGCAGGACCTCGATCGTCTTGCCCGGCTCGATATCGGCTGGGTCGTCAAATTCCGATGCCTCAAGCACGCCCTCGCTCTTCAGACCCACTTCGACAATGACATCGTTGCCTATCTGGGAAACGATGGTTCCGGGAAGTATCAGACCCGGTGTCAATGCATCGACCTTCTTCTCCAGAGCCTTCTGAAGAAGGGTCTTGTCTTCCTCTCTGAACAGCTCATTGACCTGCTGTTCGACCTGCTCTCCGGTGATTCCAAGCTTTGATAGGATATTCTTTGCTACCATGATATGCCCTTGCTGGCGAATTCGCTGATTCGCCTTCACGGAAGTGGGAACACTCTTTACCCGGTCCGTCGCCCCACGTTGCGGCGGCAGGCATTGTTTGCGGCGCCCTATAAAGACAAAAACGCATTGGCCGTCCAAGACCAATGCTTTGCCTAACTCCAAGCTCCCGAAGGTTTTATGACAGACATCAGTACCTTCTATCAGCCTGGAAGCTCTCGAGCTTCTCGACAAACTCGGCAATTACCCAGTCAGGCGTCGAGGCCCCTGCGGTAACACCTGCGGTATTCTTACCGATTAGGATGGCTTTGTCAAGCTGTTTCCAGTCCTCCAGGTGATGGGTCTGGGGGTTGTATTTGCGACATAATTCTGCCAGTTTTCTTGTATTGGCGCTGTGCAGACCGCCAAGGACGAACATTACGTCGACCCTCTGGCAGAGCTCCACGGCCGAGGTCTGCCTTTTTATAGCCTCCCCACAGAGCGTGTTGATTATCCTCATCTCCGAGAAGCCCCGCTTCACCATCTCCGAGACCGTGGCTGCGAAATACTCCGGGCTCTGCGTCGTCTGGCAGATCACGCCCAGCTTCCTGTGCTTTGGCAAGGCCTCAAGATCATCCGGGCCGCCTACTACCACAACGTCCGTGGCATACCCTGCAACAGCCTGTACCTCGGGGTGATTCGCATCGCCGATTATCACCACCTTATAGCCCTCCTTGTTCAGCTCGGCAGCGATCTTCTGCACACGTTTGACCAGCACGCAGGTGGCGTCAAGTACTTCCAGACCCTTCTGTCTGATGTGTTCAAGCTGGGAGAGTGTTGCGCCGTGTGACCTTATCAGCACAGTCCCGGACGGTATCTCATCGATATTCCCAACCGTGTGAAGGCCCCCCTGCGCGAGCTTCTCGACAACCTGGTCATTGTGTATCACCGGCCCGAGGCTATAGATGCTCTTGTTAGTCTCAAGCGCGGTCTGGGCCATGGCGATAGCGTTCTTGACGCCAAGGCAGAATCCGCATCTTTCAGCCACAAGCACGTTCACTATTCAGTCCCTTTCAGAACTTCTCCCGACTTCGCGCTGGCACACGGCGGATAGTCAAAAGGTCTCTTGCCAAGCTTGGTTCTTATCTCGTTCTGCATGTCCCACATCACATGCGTGAGGTGCTCGGCGAATGCCTCATCACCCATTTCCCTGATACGCTCGGCCGATATAGGTCTGCCGTAATATGAGACTACCCGGTATCCCAGTCCGAAGAGCCTCTTGCTTCGCGGCCAGGCCTCGAATGCGCCATCGATTATCATGGGCACCACCGGCGCCTTTGTCCGGCGCGACAGCAGTGCAACGCCGGGTTTGACGGCCGCTATCCTTCCATCCGCTGTGCGGGTACCTTCGGGAAAAAGGCAGACAGGCGATCCCTGGCCGAGCTTCTCCAGTATGGCTTTCATCGCAGTAATATCGCCCTGCCCGCGCTTGATCGGAATCGCGTTGACCGAGCGTATCAGCCAGCCGAAAAACCGGTTTGTGAAAAGCGTGTCACGCGCCATAAAACACATCGGCATTGGCAGCAGGCTCCCGCAGAAGATGGGGTCAAGATAGCTCTGATGGTTTGACAGGAGAAGAAAGGCTCTTTTCTTCGGCACGTTCTGGCGGCCGTAGACCTTGAAGCCAAAGCAGATGATCACAAAGACTGCGCAAAGGCACCGTGCCACCTGGTACCACGCGATTCTTATCCATCTGCGAAGCATTTCTTCTCTACCCAGTAAAGCAATTGCTCGACTACCTCATTGACGGTCAGCCTGGTAGTATCGATCGTGATGGCGTCGTCAGCCGGCTTGAGCGGACCGACAGTTCTTCTGACATCGGACTCGTCGCGCTCCTCCAGCGAAGCGCGCGTCTCATCGAACTGCCCGGCCTTGCCGGCCTTGACAAGCTCGTCATGCCTCCTGCGGCTGCGCTCATCGATATCGGCTGTAAGAAAGAACTTCACATGCGCATCTGGAAACGCCACTGTGCCCTGGTCTCTGCCTTCTGTGATTATCTTGTGCTTCGGCAGGGCAAAATCCCTCTGCATCTCGACAAGGCGGGCGCGAAGCTTCGGCGATGATGCGATATATCTGACGTTCGCCGTGACCTCAGGCTCACGAATCTTGTCAGTTACGTCCTCGTCTTCGATGAACACGACCATCCTGTCTTTGGAGAATCCAAAGCTGAGCTCGGTTCTGTCCAGTATCTCGAGTATCCGGTCGGCATCGGACAGATCCACTCCGCTGCGCATCGCCACGAGCGTCACGGCCCTGTACATTGCTCCCGTGTCAAGCACTGCGGCGCAGAGCCTCTTGGCGAGTACCTGTGCGATAGTGCTCTTGCCGCTGGCAGCGGGTCCGTCTATGGTTATAAGCAGATCGGCCATACTACTGAGTGTCTCCTCTCATGAACGCCGGTTCTGCTCTCCTGTCCACCTTGACGACTACCAGGCTCGTATCGTCCGACTGGGGAGCAAGCCCCACGAATCGTCGCCTGTAGTTCAGCATGCTGTTCATTGTTCTTGAGCTTGAGCCCGTCAGCGACTGTCTCGCTGCCAGGAGCATCCGTTCCCTGCCCCAGAATTCGCCCGTGAAATTGGCTGCATCGGTCAAGCCGTCCGTAAAAAACATGAGGCAGTCGCCGTCCTTGAGAGGCACCGTGGCTATCTCGTATTTTGCGTCAGGCATTATGCCAAGCACGAGGCCGCCCTTGTCCAACTCTATCATTTCACTATCCCTGAACAGGATCCCCGGTTCGTGCCCGCAGTTGCAGTAACTTATGGTCATTCTGTCAATATCTATCACGCTGTAGAGCAGCGTTATGAACTCGCCGCCAACGCACTCGCGGCAGGCAGTCAGATTAAGCTTCTCGATGATCTCCGGAAGCGGGTGACGGATATGGCCGCCATCGGCATAGGCCCGCAGAGTGCCGCGGAATGAGCTCATCATAATCGCTGCGGGAAAGCCCTTGCCGATAACGTCAGCCACGGCGATCGAAAAACAGTCGTTGCCCAAGTCGATGAAATCGTAGAAATCGCCGCCTACATCGAAACATGGAACGTATGTCGCCGCTATATCAAGGCCGGCGATCAGTGGTGCTCTCTGGGGTATCATCCGCCTCTGGATAATGCCCGCGAGGCGCATCTGCTCCGCCATGCGCTGGCCTTCGAGGGTCTCGGCGTAGAGCTTGGCGTTGACGATCGCGATGGCGCACTGCGAAGCTACAGCCCGGGCCAGTGCGATATCCTTGCGCGTGAAGGGTTTCAGTTCCGAGCGATAAAGCCTCAGCACCCCGATGGGCTTGCCCCGGAAGTGGATGCCGACGGTCAATTGGCTGATGAGGCCTTCTTCGACGGCTGCCTGTGGATGTTTGACGCGGCTATCGACCCGCATGTCATCTATGACGATGGCTTCGCCCGCGAAGGCGGCCTTGATGACGGCATCGTGCTTGGAAACCACGCCTCGGTTGCTGTATTTTTCGCTCAGACCGTATCCGGCGGCCATTTCGAGGTCGTTTTTCTGCTCGTCGAGGATGCGAATTGCACAGGCGTGGACGCCGGTTATCTTGACTGCGGCCTCGGAAAGCTTGTCGAGTAGAACCTGGAGGCTGCCCGTGCCAGCCGCAATGGTGCTCATCTGGTAGAGTTGTTCGTCCAGTTCTATCTGTTGCTTCTTAATGTGCGTCATTGGTCCTGCATCATAGAAAATAGTCATCGGGATTATACGTGGATGGGGGGTGGTTTGCACGGTTTTTCGGATTTTGGGCTGGGCCTTGCGGACGGCTGAAAACGGGCTAAAATGCGGACAATGGCGAAGTTGGCAAGACATATTTGGTTCTCCGGACGGGTGCAGGGAGTAGGGTTCAGGTATGTCGCAAGGAATATCGCATCACGTTATAAACTAACGGGTTACGTGCGGAATGAGGATGATGGGCGCGTGGAGATGGTGGCTCAAGGAGAGTTGGAGGATATCGATGGATACCTGACAGATATCGGGGAATCGTTTGGCAGCTATATCCGGGGTGTGGAGATCGAGGAATGGCCGGTCAATGACCATTACACATCGTTCGAGATAACTTTCTAGCGTGCGGGATTGCTCAAAGGCGCGAAGAAATGTCGCAGTGAAGCAGGAACGATGGCCAAAGTGTCCTACCCTGGAGGGGAGGACATACCGTAAATCCTTACTACAAAAGTAGTTATAGATGGCCAGGTGATTCTCTAGGACATGAAACCGAGATAAGTCGATTGGTGAGTCTTTATATATTTGTATGCGGGTAGCAAGGAGACCGTGATGGAGTGTAAGAAGCAAGAGAATCTGAAGCGGTGCATATGTTCGGCTGGTTGCGGCACGAAGGGGGTGTGCTGTGATTGCCTGAGTTATCATCTGGCGCAGAGGCAGCTGCCCGGCTGCTGCTTCCCGCCCGAGGCAGAGAGGACGTGGGACAGGTCGTTCAAGAACTTTGCCCGTGCCTGGAAGCTGTGAGACACCAGGTAACGGACTGGCGCGAGGTGTGAGTCTTTGCACGCGAGTGCAGGTGAAATGCAGGGTACTCACCCGCGTTCGGTTGCACTCAGGGCAGGCTACGTCAGGGAATACATGGAGAGAAATATCGTGTTTGTTCGGAAAGGCGGAGGGCAAGGCGCCATCACCGAGTGATGGAGGCACTGTTCAGAAACATCTTGAGGGGGCGTTATCAGCTGTGCAGAATCAGATGTACACCTGAGCGGATGCAGCAGGGACCGGGAGAGAATTGTCAGAGCCGTAGAGAGTCTAGAGCAATCAGAGTGGTTTGACAAGCCCGGAATCAGCGGTTATAGTGAGCCTGTGACGAAGTATAAACATGTTCTCGCTCTGGACCCGTACTTCGGGGATGGCACCGCCGCCATGGCGATCTTTCCTCCGACGGGCCTTGAGTACATTATTGCAGCCATGGAGGGTCTGGTCGGCAAGATTACGCTTCTAGACCTTCGGGGCGACAAGACCTATCAGGACCCGGAAAAGCTCAGCAAGTTCATCAGGGCCGAGATAGATCTGCTCTGCATCAGTATCGGATGGGAAACCAAGTTTGAAAAGATATGTGATTTTGTCTCTCAGCTACCGCCTGAAGTCACCACGGTTGTAGGAGGGTACAAGGCGACCCTGGAAGTGGATCACCTGTTCAAGCGTTGTCCGAATATCGACATGGTCGTACGAGGCGAGGGTGAAGAAGTCATCCGACAGGTCGTCAAGGGGGTCCCTCGCAGGGATATCCTCGGATTATCCCATCGAGAGAACGGAAACATAGTGCATAACGCGCTCCAGCGGCTGCCTGACATCAAGAGCATCCCGTTTCCCGACCGGTCCCTGAGAAAGCACGATTATTACGTGGTTCAGGAGGGTGTACGCCTCAGCAGTCGCACGTTTGACACGATACTGTCAGCAAGGGGGTGCCCGTTCAAATGCAAGTTCTGCACTTTCAGTCTCAATCCACTGGGGCAGAAAAGGAGCTATACGGAACGGCCGGTCGAGTCGGTAATTGAGGAACTCAAGACGATCACGGCTGACGTGGTGCTCTTCAGCGATGACAACTTTTTCGTAAACCCGAAGAGGAGCGAGGAGATTTGCGATCTTATCATCGAAAACAACATCAAGAAGACGTTTCTGATCCAAACTCGCATTGACATCGCGAAGCATCCTAATGTCCTGGACAAGGCAGAGAGAGCGGGCTTCAAGATTTTCCTGATCGGGATAGAGTCGCCACACGACCGGATCCTGGAGATGTTGCAGAAGGGTATTACTCAGCAGCAGGTTCGGGACGCGTTTGCGGTCCTGACGAAGTATGACTTTTTTCTACACGGGTATTTCATCTACGGCAATATCGGCGAGACGGAAGAAGAAATGCTCTATATCCCGAAATTCGCAAAGGAGCTTAAACTGGATTCGATCAGTTTCCAGAAACTCCGCATCGAGAAATTCTCGCCCTTGAAGGAAGTGGTTGAGGCGACGCCTGGCTACTACTACACACACATTGGCGGTCCCGTCTATTCGGACCGTTACGGGCACAATGAACTCAAGCGCATCCGAAATCGGATCCGCTCAGAGTTCTACGACCTCCCGCAGATTCTTCACATTGCGCAGAAGGCCGGGCGATTGGGGCTTTTCGGGTGGAGAGATCTGATGGTTGCACTGCCTAATTTGCCACGCCTTGTATACAGGTTGGCCGTACGAAAAAGGCGAAAGAAAGAAAAGAGACAAACATAGTATCCTGCGATTCTTTCCATCGGTCTTAGTTCTGGCTGTATTTCAATGTATGTCAATCTGAGCCGATAGTCCGGGGCAGGACCGCGGACAGTCGCGCTACCTCTGAGCACTCACGGCAGCCCTTCCACTTCGTTCAGGATTCCGAGGAGCATAAGCTGCGCGATTCGTTCGAGTTAGGGGCATTGGTGGAAAAGCAGAATGACCCGTTGTCTCCCATCAATCCTGACACCAGCCGGGAAATGGTTACCTGAGATCTTCACGCTTCCCCAGACTCAGGGCACGGCGAAACAATCACTGACCGGAAGAAGGAGACGAAGCCTCTCTACGGTGTTTTAGCTGGTCGAGGCGGACTGTGTTTTCGTACGGCCTGATGAATTGCTCTCTGTCCGATTCGGTGATATCCTTCCTATCTTTGACGAGCTTCTCGTAGACCACGGCGCGTTCATTGAATGTTTTGCATGGATATTCGCCGCATTCGGAGCAATTGCTCAAGCCCTTCTCTATCACGCAGGCTCTTACCGGGCATTTGGTGTCGATGAGCTTCGGATTATCTCCGCTCATGCATCCCTCGCAGTATATCTTTTCCGGCGGTATTCGGAAGCCGAAACACTTGTGCCACCCGTCGGATAGCTCCACTCGCCGGTCCGCCTTAGCGACATTTTCCTTATAAGCCAGGCACAGGTCGCATCTGTATCCGCATCTTGTCAGCACTTCCTTTCCCATAGTGACTCCTAATCTCACTTTACTGCGGTTGGCCTCAGAGATGTCGCCGGAGCTCTTCTCTACTCTCTGACCATCACGGGGCCTCTGAAGTTGCCTTGGGCGATGTTGTCGGCTGGGAGGTTGTCGATCTTCGCGCCGGCCCAGGTGATTATACCCCAGGCGCCGTTGTCGTTGCACCTGTTCTTCGTCAGCACAGGGGAGGTACCATCTCCGCACGCTGCGATGCCGCTCCATGAGTTCTCCGAGCACATGTTCCCATTCGCCTCGCCATCAGCGCCATTCCTGAACCATATTCCACGGCGATTGTCAACACACCTGTTCCACTGAAGCATCGCCTTGGTGCCAGCATCTTCCACCAGTATGCCCGAGACTCTGTTGCCCTCACACTTGTTGCCGTCAGCCTTCACACTCGCTCCCTTGCGTATGAACGAGCCACATTGGGCATTGCCTGCAAAGGAGTTATCCTTGATGATGACCTTCGCGGCGCTACTGAGCTCAATGCCGCTGCCATCGTTGCCCATGCATCGGTTGTTGGTCACCAGTACGCTTGCAGGCGTATTAAACACCGATATGCCATTGCCGAAATTGCCCTCGCACCAGTTGTGCAGTATCTTCCCGGAGGCCTGGCCATTGAACTGAACGCCGTCGCCGCCATTGCCTTCGCACCTGTTATCCTGCACACGCGCGCTCGTTTTTGCTGTCACGAATATTGCGATCTTCTCGTTATCGATGCATTGGTTCTCTTCAACAGCGAGGTCTGCTACATTGGCGCCATGAATGGCGTAGTATTTAGTGCAGGCTGCGATGCGGTTC
>Ga0209164_1001442_pt1 | contig 30790 bp, 25 predicted proteins | sample MTBNYHSulfiMetaG_FD_187458 | JGI IMG/M metagenome (GOLD analysis project Ga0209164, IMG submission 187458) | Enrichment culture microbial communities from rom New York Harbor, USA that are MTBE-degrading - MTBE-NYH (New York Harbor Sulfidogenic)... | ecosystem: Environmental > Aquatic > Marine >... | reverse complement strand
TTCGATCCCATGCGTTTCTCCGTCGCGATAGAGGGGGGCGCCGGCGATGGTGAGAGCCGGTCTGGGGGTGCAGGGCCGCTTTGAATACGTTTCCGTCCTGCGGGGGGGCGGCCTTTAAACGGTTTGCTCGTTGGGGCAACCCTTCCACATTTGGAACGATCACAGCAACTCTTGGATATTTATGATAAATAATCTGGTCTCCCGGCTTCTAATATAGGGCGTGCAACCGGGTTGAGGATGGGTGATAAGACCTCCTTCCGAGAATAGTGCACGATACGCGCCATCCCTGCTGCATGTCAAGGAACAAGGCTGCGGGAACCAAGGTTTTCCGCCGTTTACCGCTCCGTTCCACTTTGGTGTTAACAACGCCGGGGGCGGTTGTTTCACGTGAAACCGGCTTTGGTCTTTTCAAGGAATTCGGTTTGTGTTATCAAACAATAAAGCCTCGAATCCGGCCATGAGACACTCACATTTTTCCCTCTGGTTGGAGGAGGCCGGGATCGAGTGATGCTGTGCAGAAAGGTAGGCGGACATGGGAGTGGTCATTGCCATTGTCAACCAGAAGGGCGGGGTAGGAAAGACGACCACGGCCGTCAACCTTTCCGCGTCCCTGGCTGCAGTCGACAAAACGTGCCTTCTGATCGACTGCGATCCGCAGGGGAATGCCACCACCGGACTGGGATTCGACAGAAGGCAGATGGGAAAGGGGCTTTACGATCTCCTCACCGAGGCGGGGAGTACGGAGGGTGTCGTCACGGCCACCGGAATGCCGAAGCTCCATCTGATGGCGGCCACCAGCCTTCTCATCGGCGCCGAGGTCGAGATCGCTGGGATGCCCGATAAGGAATACCGCCTGCGGGAGAGGCTTTCCCTGGTCCGTGGGGGCTTCGATTATATCTTTCTCGACTGCCCGCCGTCACTGGGGTATTTGACCGTCAATGCCTTGACCGCCGCCGATGCGGTGCTGGTCCCGTTGCAGTGCGAATATTATGCCCTCGAAGGACTTTCCCAGCTTCTGCACACCATCCGAGCCGTGAAACAGACGCTGAATCCCACCCTTGCGATCGCCGGGATCTTGTTGACCATGTACGATCAGCGCAATAACCTTTCCCAGCAGGTCGCCGGGGAGGTCAGAGAGCATTTCGGGGGGAGCGTCCTGCAGACCGTCATTCCCCGCAACGTCCGTTTGAGTGAGGCCCCGAGCCACGGCAAGCCTATTCTCCTGTATGATATCCGCTGCAAAGGTGCCCAGAGCTATCTCGAACTTGCAAAGGAACTGATCCAGAAAGGAATCGGCGACAATGGTAAAAAGAAAGGCGCTCGGTAAGGGATTGGCGGCCCTCATACCGGAGGCCGAGAACCTCGAAGGCGGGCGAGGGCAGCACTTTTTTCTGTGCCCGATTGCCGCTATCGAGCCGAGCCCCTATCAGCCACGCCAGGCATTTTCCGAACCCGAACTCCAGTCCATGGCCGAATCCGTGCGCGAAAATGGGATCTTGACACCCCTGCTGGTGACAAAAACAGATCAGGGTTATCAATTGATTGCCGGCGAGAGACGATGGCGGGCGGCGCAACGAGCGGGGCTCGACCGGGTGCCGGTTGTCATCCGGGACGTCAGCGGGGCCGAGGCCCTGCAGCTCGCCCTGATCGAAAACATCCACCGCAAGGACCTGAATGCCATCGAAGAGGCCCTGGCCTGCAAACGCCTGCTCGAAGAGACAGGGCTTACCCAGGAAGCTCTAGCCAAGCGGCTGGGGAAGGATAGGACCTCGATCACGAACCTGCTGCGGCTTCTCAACCTGCCGCAGTCCATTCAGAGGAACGTCATCGATGGCTCACTTTCGATGGGGCATGCCCGGGTCCTGGCCGGGATCAAAGACCCCGCACGCCAGCTTGCGCTGAGAGATCGGGTGATCCAGAAGGGTCTTTCCGTCCGGCAGCTCGAAGACATGGCGAAGACGGGAAAGAAGCGCCCGGCCTTGGGCATTCGCGATCCTTACCTGAGTGCCTTGTCGGAGGATCTGAGGCGCTCCCTCGGAACGCAGGTCGAGATCAGAAGGCGGGGGAAAAAGGGGCGGATCGTGATCCATTTCCACTCCGATGAGGAACTCGACCGTTTGCTACAGCAGTTCGCCTGAGATCTTTTGCCCCCATTTCGGCTCACGGCCGCGGATCAGCCTCAGGATGTTCTGGCGATGTCGAAAGAAGATCAAAGCCGCGCCAATGACGGCTCCGAGCACGACCGAGAGGTGAAAATCCTGCAGATGGAGGGTGATAGGTACGGAAGCGGCGGCAGCCAGAGAGCCGAGCGAGATGTATCTCCATTTCAGGACCAGAACCACGAAGATTCCGAGGCCTGTCAAGCAGGCAACCGGAGAGAGGGCCAGAAAGACCCCAAGGGCGGTTGCTACGCCTTTACCCCCGGCGAACCGTTGAAATACGGAAAACTGATGCCCCAGAAGGGCTGCCAGGCCAACGGTGATGCCGGCATACACCGCCGCGTCCCCCGAAACCAGCCGCTGTGCCGCGGCCACGGGAAGAAACCCTTTGAGCATATCGAGGACAAGCGTCAAGAGCCCCCATCCAATTCCCAATTGACGGGCGACGTTGGTTGCGCCGATGTTCCCGCTGCCTGCATTCCGCACATCGATATGGCCGGCGAAGTAACCGACTAGACGGCCGAATGGAATGGAACCGAGAAGAAAAGCGCCGATACCGAGGAACAACAGGGTGCCCATGAATTCTGATCCCCTCCGAGGTTGAAGGGCGGGTTCGGGTGTTTGCCGCAGTACAGACGGAAAAAACCGCATTCAGATCAAGCCTTCCCCCTTGTAAATCACGCCAGATTGTAATACAGGGTAACTCAGGTTATTGTCAATGCGTTCCACGCCATTTTCCTCAGGAAAGGTTGCGCCATGAAGATCATGGTCATCGATGGGCAAGGAGGCGGAATCGGTGCCGCCATCATCAAGGGCATACGGGAGAATTTGGGGGATGCGCTGGAGATTCTCGCCCTGGGCACCAATTCGATCGCTACATCCAGAATGATGAAAGCGGGTGCCAATCGGGGAGGAACGGGCGAAAACGCGATTGTCTCAAGCAGCCGAAAGGCCGACATCATTGCAGGACCGCTGGGCATTCTGATTACAGACGCCATGATGGGTGAGGTGACTGCCGCCATTGCGGCGGCTGTCGGTTCATGCAGCGCCAGAAAGATACTGATTCCTTTGACCCAGGAACCCGTCAAGGTGGTGGGCGTATCCGGAGATCCTCTCCCTCATCTGGTCCTGAAGGTCGTGGAGATGATACGGGAGGTGCAGTCAGATGTGTGAATCCAAGGCATACCTGTTCGAATCAGGCCGGGAGAACCTGGTGCTCGAAAGCGTCGATTTGTTGGAAGAGAAGCCGGAGGGGGTGCGGATCGTCAATCTCTTTGGCGAGGAGCGCCTCCTGAAGGCGCGTGTCAAGACCCTTTCGCTCGTCGATCACAAGATCATTCTCGAGCCCCTTTCATGACGCGTTGAATGAAGCAGCTGCAGGCCCGGGCCTGCGCAAGACCGGGCGTTTCGTGCGCGGGGAGGCGCTGGGTCCGCGCCGCCGATAGACAGGTATGGGGCTACGGGCAGCCCCCTATCGGGCAATGCCCGCTGCATCGGCCATAGCCTTTGGCAGGTTCAAATAGAAGATCCCCTCGACCCGCTTTCCGCGGCGGAGGCATCCGTTCCCGTAGATCGTGCATTTTCTGGCCATTTCCGTCCATGCCTCCGCCTTCCGGCCGGGGTCGAGGACCCCGCTTCGCAGGATCTTGGCAAGGGCCACGATGCGGAAGCGGTCCATGCCGCGAAAGCGGGCGGAGAGCTGGTCGGGATGGCCGCCGTAACGCACGGTCAACTTCTGCGGTATGAAATGAACCGGCCAGCGAGCACTGATCCGGAGCCAGAGATCATAGTCCTCGCAGGCCGGCAATCCTTCATCGAAAAATCCCACCTGTTCGAACAATGTCCGTTTTACCATAACAGCAGATGGACTTACCAGGCAGCGCTCGAGGGAAGGCTTGAAGATATCCCCGTCCGGCTTCAAATGCTTTTTTTTCGGATTGACGCGGCGTCCGTTTCTGATCCAGATCTCATCCGTCTGGCTGATGAGCTCAGAAGGTCTTTGCAGCATGAAGGCCGCTTGGACGGCCAGTTTTTGCGGGAGCCAGCAGTCATCGGAATCGAGGAATGCGATGTAGGATCCTCTGGCATACCGGATGCCCGTGTTGCGTGCCGCTGAAACGCCGCGGTTCCGATGGTGGGTGAGGAGCGTTAGGCGATGCCTGAAAGACGCGAGACGTTTCGGGGTTTCGTCCGATGAGCCGTCGTCCACAACGAGCAGTTCAACGGGGTGATCGGTTTTCTGGCCGAGCACCGATGCAACAGCCCGCTCCAGGACCGCCGCCCGGTTGTAGGTAGGGATGATGACACTCAGGACCATCATCGGAAGAGATAGGCGCAGAAGGCGATGATCCCGGCAAGAAAGAAGTTGCTTTCGACCAGGGCCTCCATGATCAGAGCCGAGCGGATCCAGCGTTTTTCGAAAGCTGCGAGGCACAAAATCATTCCGCCGACGGGGATCAGCATCCAGAAGGCGAAGGCACCCGCCCAGCCAGCGATGCCACTGACCACAAGAAAAACACCCAGAAAGCCGAGCACGACCCGCAGCAGGAGGGTCGCCTGCTTTTGACCGATGGTCAGGGGCAGGGTTTCCTTCCCGACGATCAGGTCTCCCTGCAGATGAAGCAGATCGAAGAGCCCGGACCTGCCGTAGCTCAGCAGCAGGACGAAGACCATGGACACTGCAACCGCCGAGTATGGGCCCGGATCGGTCGAAAAAAGCGGCAGGATGTTGATCACTGCCACCCGTGCGAAGGCGTCGGCTAGGCTGCGCGAACCGGGGATATCCTTGATCCGGAAATAGGTCCGCCTGCTCCGAAGCCGGTCGGGAAAGATCGGTAGGCTGTAGATGAGGCCGATGACGATAAACGCCGCCAGGGCCAGAAACGTCGGGAGGCCCCGTGTGAGGGCCAGCAGGAGCGCGGCGGCAGCGGCGGCGACCCCGCTGCCGAGGAGCACCCCTCGGTGTGTGGTCAAAAACTCGGCCCCCTCTGGATCGTTGTAGACGCCGGCGCCCTTGTCGACGATGCGATTCAGTCCGTGCACGGCATAGAGATACAGCATGGCGATGAATGGGAAAACGATCTCCGGGGGTGGACCCGCCAGGAAACCTGCCGCGTAGGCGAAGCAAAACGCCCCGCCGGCAACGAGGCCGCTGGCGAGGACGAGGGATTCGAAGACCTTGCGGCACCCATTCAGGAGGCTGGACTCGCCTTGCCCGCGCACCCTCTCGATGGTCCGCACGACATTCTGTATCATCCAGTTAGGGGTTGAAGCGCCTGCGGTGACGCCGATGCAGCTCATCGGTTCGAGCGCCTTGAGATCGAGGTCTTTTTCGGTTTCCACATGAAAGGTCTTCAGGCCTGATTCACGGGCCACCTCGGCTAGCCGCTGGGTGTTCCCGCTGTGATACCCCCCGACGACGACCATGGCATCCACCTGGTCTTTGAAGGAGCGCACCTCCTTCTGGCGGAGGTGGGTCGCGTTGCAGATCGTGTCGAAGACGAGCAGATTCGGAAACCTCGCTTTCAGGGCGGCCACCACATCACCGAAAACCGCGTCGTTCTGAGTGGTCTGCGCGACGACGAAAGGTTTTTGGAGGTCGGGAAGCTCGGCAACCTGGGAGGCCACCTGGATGACCCAAGGAGGCGTGACGCTGTAGCCCATCAAGCCGATGACTTCGGCGTGGTCCGAATCACCGACGATGATGCATTCATGCCCCTTGCGGGTATGCAGGCGTATAAGACTTTGAACCCGCGCCACCTTCGGGCAGGTGGCGTCCAGGATCTCCATCCCGGTCTCTTTGAGCCTTGCCCTTTCTGCGGGCGGGATCCCGTGGGCCCGGATGACGATCCGTCCGCCGCTGAGACCCTCGAGATCTTTTAAAACGGTGACGGACTTGGTTTTCAAGAGATCGAGAACCTGGGTGTTGTGGATCAGGGGTCCGTAGGTGTAAAGCGGCCGGTCGTCCTTCTGATTGGCTGCGGTCAGGACGAGCTCCATGGCGCGCCTGACGCCCATGCAGAAACCCGCTGTTCTCGCAAGCTTGACCTTCAATGCGCCGCTCCTGCCGCCGTCAGCTTGTCCAGGAAGAGGTCCAGGGCGTCCATCAGGCTCGAGGTATCCGTGATGGAGGTGATGGCGCCCCGGAAGCGGCTGCTGAACGGCAGGCTTTTTGTATACCAGAGAAGCAGCCCCCGCATGCGGCGGGCCGCGCGGGTGCCCCCTTCAAGTTTGCTGAGGAGTTCAAAGTGCGTCAAAATCGCCTCCCGGCGCTCATCGAGGCCCGGAGCGGTCGCGGCGAGCCCGGCGCCGAGTGCGCGCACCTGTCCGAAAATCCATGGGTTTCCAATGGCCGCGCGTCCGATCATGACCCCATCGCAGCCGGTTTTTTCCATCATGGCGATGGCGTGAATCGGCTCCGTGATGTCTCCGTTGCCGATGACCGGGATGTGAAGGCGGGCCTTGACTTCTCCGATGACATCCCAATCCGCATTCCCGCAAAAGCCTTGCGAAACCGATCGACCGTGCACCGTCACGGCGTCGACGCCGCATCCCTCGGCGATGCGGGCAAGGTCGAGCACCTCACGGGAGCGGTGCGACCAACCTGTACGCATCTTCACCGTGAGCGGCACCGGGCAGCACCGCCGAACACGCGCAAGAATCCGTTCGAAGAGCGCAGGTTCCTTCAACAGCGCTCCCCCCGCTCCGGTTTTGACGACCTTCCGGACCGGGCAGCCGGCGTTGATATCCAGGACGGCCGCTCCTGACCCGACCGCGATCCGGGCGGCTTCTTCCATAACGGCAGGGTCGGCCCCGAAGATCTGAACGGCCAAAGGAGCTTCTTCATCGAGGGTTCTCATGTAGGAGAAGGTCTTTTTCTGCCCCTGGATCAGCCCATGGGCGCTTACCATCTCTGAAGTCACCATCGCCGCGCCGTGGCGCCGGGCGAGGATACGGAAGGCGAGGTCGCTGATGCCGGCGAGGGGGGCCATGACAACGCAAGACTCAAGCAAAAGGGACCCGAGTCGGAACCCTTTCACGATGCCTGTCCGCTGCAGTCCCTGTGCCTGCTGCAAATGGGTTTGTAGCACTGGCGTCATATTCGTTTAACCAAGATGTCCTTCAGGCGCAGGCCTCTGGCCGGGTGAGGAGTTCCCGCAGGAAACGCACCCAATTTCCGCCCATGATCTGTTCAACCTCCGTGGCAGTGTAGCCATGGGAGGCCATTATCCGGGCCAGGCGCTCCAAGTGCCCGATATGTTCCATTCCTTGACAGAAATTGTCGAAACCAAAAAAATCGGATCCCAGGGCGACTCCGTCGGGCCCGAAGGTCTGCACCAGCAGGTCCACATGCCTGAAGATGTCTTCCAATCCACAGGGTCGTGAAGCGGTGAGCATTTCCGGGTTGAAGGTCACGCCGACCACACCGCCCCGGATCATGATCTCCCGGGCCTGGTCCAGGTCGAGATTTCTTCTGAGAGGGCAGAGGTCCCTGATGCCGGTATGGGAGTCGACCAACGGTCCATCGAAAGACCCGACGAGCTCCCAGAAGCAACGCGGATGCAAATGCGCGACATCTACGGCGAGGCCCAGGCGTTTGATCTCGTCGAGAACCCCGTGTCCGACACCCGTCAACCCCGAAGCGGTTTCGATGCCGTTTCCCTGGGCCAGGCGGTTCGATCCGGCATGCGTCAATCCGACCAGAAGCACGCCATTGTACCGGAGACGAGTCAGGCGGGCCGGATCATCGGCAAGGGCGTCCGCGTTTTCCAGAATAAGAAACGTTCCCAGCACGCCTTCGGCCGTTTGCAGGGCCTCGAGATCTTTGCGGGCTTTGAGGATGCTTAATCCCTGCAGCCTTTCGAGCGTCAAGGCGAGGAGATGGTCCAGATGCACCCCGGCTGAGCCTGGGCCGTTGAATGCATCCTCGCAATAAAGCGCGGTGCCGAAGAGGCGGACACCCCCTTCGGCGGCCCGCTGGACTGTGAAAGGGCCTTCGGAGAGACAGGCGAACGGAAGGCCGCAGCCTTCCCGCATCATGTAATAGGGCCAGTCAGTGTGGCCGTCGACCCGGAGGCCTTTTTGAATCAAGAATCAGACCCTCCCTGTGCCGTCCCGAGGTGACGGATATGACCAGTCGTCTTAAATGAAGAAAATTCTTCGTTTCGGGATGGGTGACCGGTCCGGCAGAGGACAGGTATTCCGTAAGGAAACGAAGGAAAGGTTGATGATCCGTCCACGGCGGTGATTTCAATAGTCGACACTCGGAAAAAGCCTCCGGTCCGTGTGCGGCAGAAAGAGAGAGGCAATGTACTCGTCCATGAACGGCTGATAGTTCGAAAGCTCGATATTGGTCATGGACCGGGAGATGGTCATGGATTTTTCCATCGCGGCTTCGGACAACAAACACATCCGGGCGCCGGTCAGGGAGCTGTTTCCGATGAACTGGATCTTCTCCCGGTCGATATCCGGCAGGAGACCGATCGCGACCGCCTTGGGGATGTTCAAGAAGCTCCCGAACCCCCCTGCGACGTAGAGGCTCTCGAGCTGGTCGAAGGGCATCCCGATATAGTCCATGAGCGCCTTGATCGCGGCGAAGACCGCGCCTTTCGATTTCATCAGATTGTCGATGTCCGATTCGGTGATCACGAGGATGTCCCCGGTCTCGGTTTCATCCCGCTCGGCGATGGTGTACTGCGGGATGTCGTCGACGAATGTCAGCCGTGGGTCGGACAGCTTCCGATGAAACTTCCCATCCGGGGTGATAATCCGGTTCTTCACCAGCTCGTAGATGATGTCGATCAACCCCGAGCCGCAGATTCCGCGGGGGGCGAAGTTTCCGATCGTTTGATATTGAACCGCGCCATTTAGTATCTGGACCTTTTCGATGGCGCCTTTGGTGGCGCGCATGCCGCAACGGGTGCCGCCCCCCTCGAAGGCGGGGCCGGCCGATGCCGAGCAGCAAACCAGCCAATCTTTGTTCCCGATGGCGATCTCTCCGTTGGTTCCGATGTCGATCAAACCGCGGACCGCCTCGCTCTCCGCTATGCCGGAGGCCAGCACACCTGCGACGATATCCCCGCCGACGTAGGAAGCCACACTCGGAATGGTCTCGAGGATGGCGTTTTCATGGGTGTTGAGGCCGACCTCCCGGGCCGAGATCTGAGGATAGATATAGGCCGTGGGGACGTAGGGTTCCAGCCGGATGGAGCAGGGGCTCAGTCCGAGCAGAAAGTGGCTCATTGTCGTGTTTCCAGCGGCGACGATGGCCCGGATGGCTTCGGGCGCGATCCCGTTGCGGCTGGTCAGGTTGCGGATCAACTGGTTGATATTGCGGATGACGGCGGCGTGCAGGGGATCCAGCCCGCCTTTTCCGCAGGCGAAGATCATGCGCGAGATCACGTCCTCGCCGTAGGATGCCTGCATGTTGTGGGTGCCGTCCACATCGAGGACCTGCTGCTTGCCGAGATCGAGCAACTGTGCGACCACAGTGGTGGTGCCGACATCCACCGCCAGGCCGTAGCAGGGCTCCATGCTGGTATCTCCGTGCTCGATGTCGATGATGCGGTAGCGTTCGATCTCCCGCGCCAGGCTCACGGTCACCTTCCAGTCATTCTGACGCAGTTTTTCAGACAATTTTCGGAGACACGGAAGCGTGATTTCGTATTGATGCCAGCCGAGGATCTTGCGTATCCCGCGGAAAAGCCGTTCGACATCGGCCATGTTGTCTTCCAGGGTGGGCTCCGGAAGCTCCACGTAGACCTTGCGGACCAACGGCCCCGAAGGCTGCTCTTCGGATGCCGCAGCGCCCGTGGCAGAAGACCGGTCGCTTTCTCCGGTCATGATCTGCGCACCCTCGATCCGGGATTCGGGAGGGATCAGCACGTCGAGGTCATCGTGCACTTTCGTCTGACAGGCGAGGGTGTACCCCTTGGCGAGTTCTTCCTCTGAAAAAAAGGCCCTGCTTTGATCATCCCTATCGATCTTGCCGCCGGTGATCTGGACGCGGCATTGCCCGCAGACCCCCTCACCGCCGCACAGATTGTTGATAAAGACCCCGGCGTCCTGCGCCGCTTTCGCGATCAGCGTACCTTCTTCCACCTTGATGGAGATATTGTCGGGCTGAAATGTTATGGTAAAGTCAGTCATGATCTATGACCCCCTTATGTTGTCGGTATGACCCGGATGCATGATGGCAGGCTTTGGGAAATTCATCTCCCCATATGGGTCAAAATAAGATATAGTTATGCGGTATACAGCATTTACCTGGTATTAGAAAGGGGTTTTTGCTGCAACGGTTCCAAGGTGATCCTGTGCGTCGATCCTCCGTCGAGAACCACTCCCCTGGAGAAAAACTGCAGCTGAGGCAGGTGCTTCTGGATGGACACCCATCTCGAGCGATATTATGCCAGTAAACGGTTCAGTGAAGCAACCCGCATCCGCAAGATAAGCCGGCCCTGGGCTTGAAGCCGTTGATTCCGGACGTTTCGTACCCGGGTAGGACTCGTATCGTAAACCCCAAATCGTTTCCAAGGAGGAGATGGGATGGTGTCGGACGCATTGGGAAGGGCTCTGAGGTACCGTTGGTTGATCTTCTGGATTCTGGCATTCGGCTATGTACTGGTCTATTTTCATCGGCTCTGCCCGGCTGTCGTGGCAGTGGACATGATGCGCGACCTGAATGCCGGCGGAGCCCTGACAGGACTTCTGGGCGCCGCCTATTTCTATCCCTATGCACTGATGCAGCTGCCTGCGGGGCTCCTTTCCGATTCATGGGGACCGCGAAACACGATTACGCTTTTTTTCCTGGTCGCCATCGCAGGCTCGTTCATCCTGGGTTTCGCTCCCTCTGTCTTTCTTGCGATTATAGGGCGCACACTGGTCGGGCTCGGCATAGCCATGCTGTTCGTCCCGACCATGAAAGTGCTGGCCGAATGGTTCGAGACGAAGGAATTCGCCACAATGACCGGGATCCTGATGGCGATGGGAGGGTTGGGCTCCCTGATCGCGGCCGCCCCTCTGGCCTGGGTCAGCAACCTCATCGGTTGGCGGATGTCCTTTGTGGCCGTCGGTGTCCTGACTCTCATTTTGGCGGTTCTGGTCTGGTTCTTCGTCCGCGACAAGCCGCAGGACATGGGCTTCGAGCCTCCGATGGGGGCCCCGAAAGTGAAACCGGAGGCGATCGGTCTGATGCAGGGGGTCGCGAAGGTCGTCAAGGAACCCTTTTTCTGGCCGGTGGCGGTCTGGTTCTTTTTCGATTGCGCGGTCTTTTTTTCCTTCGGCGGGCTCTGGGGCGGGCCGTACCTCATTCAGGTCTATGGGATGAGCAAGGGAGAGGCCGGCCGCATCCTCTCGATGCTCGCCATCGGCATGATCGTGGGCAGTCCACTGTTGAGCTACGCATCCAATCGGGTCTTCAAGGGCCGCAAGCCGGTGCTCATCCTGTCGAGCACCATCCTGGTGGCACTGACCGCCGTGCTCGCCTTCGCCACCGCCTCGATCCCGACTGTCGGCCTTTATGCCGTCTGCCTCGGGCTCGGCGTTTTTTCGAGCGCCGTCGTGGTGATCGGTTTCATCACGACAAAAGAGCTTTTTCCTGTCCAGATGGCCGGAACGGCTACAGGCCTGGTGAATCTGTTTCCCTTTGCCGGCGGAGCGGTGTTTCAGCCGCTCCTTGGATACGTCCTCGAAAAAGGGGGCCAGGGGGTAGGAGGGGCTTTCACCCTTGCCGCCTACCGTCAGGCATTCCTGGTGCTTTTTGTCTGCGGCGTGATCGCCTTTTTGGCAAGCCTGTTCACCAGGGAAACCTTGGCGCGGCAGTGATCCGGCAAAAAAGCGCTGCGCCCACGAGCGACCGCCTCCTGCGCGCGGGTTTAGAGGATCTGGACGATATCGAGGTTCGGGGGGAGTTCGGAACGGACCTTGTCGACGGCCTCCCGAGCCCCCAGGACCTTGATGTAAGCCGAGTCCCGAAGAGCCTCCAGGATGTCACCGAATTCCCGGAAGTGCCGCTGCTCGGTCCCCAGGATTTCCTCCCGCATCTGTTGACGCGACGCGTCGGTATCTCCGGTCAGAGTCCGGAGCAGAGATACGAATCCCTTCGCGTCGGGGAGCAGATGGCTGTCCAGCTCCCCGATGGTCCCGATGATCGCCTTCTCGCGTTCGTCATCGGCAAGCGCTCTGTTTTTCAGGAAATCGGCACTTGCGTCGAAGGCCTTCAGCGTCGGGACGATATTCGGGTCCCTGTAGGACACAAAGGTCAGCGCGCCTGAAAAGCGCTCGAGGCTGCAAAACGCCCCATACGCACCCCCGAGGACCCTCACCTGGTTCCAGAGCCAGGCATTGCGCAGGTAGCGGGCGATGACCAGCGCGGAGCCGTGGAAGCGGTAGCCTGTTTGGAACAGATCCGTGCCCTTGCCGACGTAGTTGACCTGAGAGGGCACGGTCATTCCTTCAGCCGACGGAAGGCGTTCCCAGTTCCATGGGGCTTCCTCCACCGCCCTGTCGGGGATGTCCGCCGTCAATGCTCCGAGAGAGGCCTTCGCCTGCTCCAGCAACCCTTCCTCGGCCGTCAGATTGAGCTGAAGCAGCCGGCGGCTGATCAGCGTCTGCCGGATTCTTTCCAGTTGTACGAGGACCTTCGGCCAGTCAGTCTGGACATCGCGCGCCAGGGCACGCAGAAACAGGATATATCCGATGCCGCCCATGCTTTCAGCCGCTCGATGAGCCTCGCTGAAATGGGCCTTGAGGCGCAGGGCGACCGCCTGGTGGCCTGCGGGGATCAGGTGATGCTCGGCCCGGGCCTTTTCCTCTAAGGTCATCTGACGGAACCGTTCCTGGTTTTCGAGCGCCGGTTCCAACAGGATGTCTTTGAGGATGGCGACGAGTTCCGGGATCTGGTGCGGAAGGGCCTTGGCGCGCAGAAAGAGGCGGGCTGCAGCCTCCCGGCGGTCTTTCTTCGCGGAGAGGAAGCGCTCCGGCCGGATGCCCCCGGTCCGTGCGCTGATCCGGCGTGAGAGGGCGGCGAAGTCTTCCTTGCTGGTTCCCATTTCAAGCAGCGCACGGCTGAAAAGCGGGACCAAAGGAAGCGAATCGGGCGGTAGCGCGTGAAGGTCGAAACCGAGATCGAGGTAAATGATGCCGTTCGTAGGCAGTTCGTGGCAGAGCAACGGGACGCCGTCGAGGTCCTGGGATGTGGCGGGGATGAGCTTGTTCTGCGTATCGAGGTCCTGGAGGCGCAGCCGGGGAATGGCGGCCAGATGCTCTGGAGGGTCCGGCCGGGTCTGCTCGGTCTTGAGGCTCTTCGATTGGTCGGCCAGTTCCTGAAGTTGGCGTTGATCCAGTCCTTGCTGAAACCGTTCGAGCTCGGCTGCTTCGGCTTTTTCCCTTCGCTCTCCCAGCTCCGGGTCGGGTTTGAGGGTCAAGGTCACCCGGTGCGGATTGTCGATAAAATGCTCGGTGAGCAGGTCCTCGAAATAACCCTTTTCTCCCTTGGCCAGCGATTTGACGGTCTCCAAAGGCTCCTCGAAGGCCAGAAGCGAGAAGGGATCCCCGTCATACAGCCAGGTGGTCAGGGACCGCAGCATGAGCAGCAGGCCGCGGGGATAGTGGCCGCTGTTGTTTTCACGGAGACGGAATTCGATCGTATTGAGGGCCGCTTCCGTCATCGACGGGTCGATCCCTCCTCGGGCCAAACTCTTCAATGTGTCCAGCACCAGGGCTTCCAGACGGCTGGTGTGATCCGGGTCGATTCCCTTCAGGCCTGTCGCGAAATAGATCTGGCGGAGTTCGGTTCCAAGGCCCTCCCCCGCAAGGTCTTCGCCGAGAGACGATTCGATCAAAGCCCTTCGCAGCGGGGACCCGGGCATCCCGAGCAAAATGTACTCGAGGATGTGCAGGGCGAAGTTAAGCTCTTTTTGGGTGGTTTCACCGAGAAGCCAATTGATCGTTACCATGCCTTTGGAGGCGGAGTCCGGCTCCTTTCCCGCCACGATCGGGCGGACGACCTGCCTCGGCCCTGAAAAGGGCTGTTGCAGCGGGATGGCCGACTCGACCGGAAGACGGTCGAAGTCTTCCAGGTACCCTTGCAGCACGGGCATCATCTCTTCGGGGGCCATGTCTCCGTAAACGAAGATGCGGGCGTTGGAAGGATGGTAATAACGGTGGTGAAAGGCCAGAAAATGCTCGTAGGTCAGGCGGGGAATCACCCGCGGGTCCCCGCCGGCATCGAAGGCGTAAGGGTTGCCGGGGAAGAGTTCCTGCAGGGTGTAGGTTCCCAGCAGATTGTCCGGAGAGCTGTAGGCGCCCTTCATCTCGTTGAAGACAACACCCTTGAACTGCAGGGGTGCACCCGGTTCCTCGAGCTCGAAATGCCAACCTTCCTGCTTGAGAGTCGTTTCGGTGAGCCTCGGATGGAGTACGGCATCGAGGTAGACATCGATCAAGTTGAGAAAATCCTGCCGATTCTGGCTGGCAACGGGGTAGCAGGTCCTGTCGGGATAGGTGAAGGCGTTTAGAAAGGTCTGCAGGGAACCCTTCAGGAGTTCCACGAATGGCTCTTTCAGCGGATACTTCCGAGAGCCGCAGAGGACCGAATGCTCCAGGATGTGGGGCAGGCCTGTGCTGTCGGCAGGGGGGGTGCGGAAGGTGATGCCGAAGACCTTGTTCTCGTCCTCGTTCAGGAGGTAGAGAAGCTTGGCTCCGGTCCGGGTATGTTCATACATCCGCCCATGGGTTTTAATCTCGTGGATATCACGTTCATGGATGAGTTCGAAGCCGTATTCAGGGGACATGAGAACCTCCGGAAATGATGTCGGCGCCCGTCGAAGGCCGATGCGCGCCCACATACAGAATGCTCGGACCGGAGGTCCCGCGTCAAGAGAAACATCCTGCGCATCGACCTGGATACAACTTTTGCTTGAACGGACAAAAGATACCTCCTATGATACCGGCTTCACCAGTTTGAGCGGTGTCCATCCGGAGACGGGCGTTGGGCGCCTTGGCGTTTTGAGACCTGAGCGGCCGGTTTCGGCTTTCGCTCCCTCCAGTCTCGGGTCGCTTCCCTGTGGGATTGGTGCGGCTCGGCGCCACGGCCGGGGCGGCCCCGTGCAAGCAGGCGGCGGTTCGGCCGAAGCGCAAGGATAGGGTTTGTCCGTTCGGCGTCTGGGTGAGTGAAGAGTCTTATTTCCGGGACGGAGACCAGGGGAGGTTGACGGGTATGGCGGCCAAAGGGTTTACGAGAAGCATTCAGGAGATCAACGAAAAGATCAGGAAAGGCCAGGTTGTCGTCGTCACGGCCGACGAGATGACCGAGATTGTGAAAAGCGAAGGGGTGCAGAAGGCAGCGCGTGAAGTGGACGTGGTGACGACCGGGACCTTTTCGACCATGTGTTCTTCAGGCGCCCTGATCAATTTCGGCCATACCAAGCCGGCCACCAAGGCATCGCAGGTTTGGCTGAACGACGTGCCGACCTATGCAGGACTGGCGGCGGTCGACATCTTCATCGGGGCCACGGAGCCGGTCCGGGACGACCCGCTGAACCGTGTGCATCCAGGGCAATTCAAGTACGGGGGCGGTCATGTGATCCAGGACCTCATCGCGGGCAGGAAGGTGAACCTGGTTGTAACGGCCTATGGGACCGACTGCTATCCCAATCGGGAGGTCAAAAAACGGGTGAGCCTGGAGGATTTGCCTTATGCCGTTCTGCTGAACCCGAGAAACGCCTATCAGAACTACAACTGCGCCGTCAATCTGAGCGGAAAGACCATTTACACCTACATGGGGGTCCTCAAGCCCAACGCCGGCAATGCAAACTACGCCACGGCGGGACAGCTGAGCCCCCTCTTCAACGACCCTCTGTACCAGACGATGGGGCTGGGGACGCGCATTTTTCTGGGCGGGGCCCAGGGCTATATCGTCGGGCCGGGAACCCAGCACAATCCGAACGCGAAGAGGCATTCGAACGGAACCCCCTTGACCCCTGCAGGGACCTTGATGGTCATGGGAGACATGAAGGCGATGAATCCCCGCTGGATGGTCGGGGTGAGCATCCTCGGCTATGGATGCTCGCTGGCGGTCGGACTGGGCGTTCCCATCCCGATCCTGAACGAGGAGATCGCACGGCACTGCGGCGTTTCGGATGACGATATTTTCACCCAGATCATCGATTATGGGGTCGATTACCCGAAAGGCGAATCGAAGAGCCTCGGGCAGGTCAGCTACGCCGAGTTGAAGAGCGGCTCCATCCGTTTCAACGGCATCGATATCCACACGGTTCCGCTATCGTCCTATATCCGCGCGCGCGAAGTGGCTCAGAGCCTGAAGGGTTGGATCGAGAGCGGCGAGTTCCTGCTCACGGAGCCGGTGACCGGCCTGCCCGGTCCTTCTCTTTGACGAAGGGCGGCACGGGCCCGTTTCGAACGAGCAGAACAGGTCCCGAAGATGACAACGAAAGACAAGGCGACGGTGGAAGTCCCGGATAGCCTGGATCTGGGCATAGAAACGCTCGGACCCTGCCGCATCCCCTCTCCTATGAAGGAGATCCAGTTCGTACAAGACAACGAACGGATCCTGTTTCATTCCAACCTGAAGGCGTACGACTGCCGCTCCGGCATGCTGAACGATCCCCCCTGTTTTGAAATGGCGGGACCGCGCCGGGAGATCTATTTCGATCCTTCGAAACTCAAGTGCGGCATCGTGACCTGCGGCGGCATTTGCCCAGGACTGAACGACGTCATCCGCGCTACGGTCCTGAGCCTGTCCCATCACTACGGTGTGCAGGGTGTCTTCGGCTTCCGCTACGGTTTCGAAGGCCTGATCCCTCGATACCGCCACACACCGATGGAGTTGACGCCGCGAACGGTCGCCGAGATCCAGCAGAGCGGCGGCACGATCCTCGGGACCTCGCGCGGGCCGCAAGACATCTCCGAGATGGTGGACACGCTTGAGCGGATGAACATCGGAATCCTCTTCACCATCGGCGGGGACGGCACCCTCAGGGCGGCGAGGGGCTTTTCGGAAGAGATCGCCCGCCGTCGTCTGAAGATCAGCATCGTCGCTATCCCGAAGACCATCGACAATGACATTGCCTATGTGGACCAATCCTTCGGCTTCGAGACCGCTGTCGCCGAATCGCGACGCGCCATCTACGCGGCCCATGTCGAGGCGCTCGGCGCCCGGAACGGGATCGGTTTGGTCCGCCTGATGGGCCGGGATGCCGGGTTCATCGCCGCCAACGCGACCCTCGCGAACAGTGAGGTGAACTTTTGCCTGGTTCCGGAAGCGCCGTTCAGTCTGGACGCTTTTCTGAAGGCGTTGCAAGAGCGCCTGATCCGGCGGCAGCACGCCGTTATCGTGGTTGCGGAAGGCGCGGGACAGGACCTTGTGGGTGGGACCGGTGAGAGGGATGCCTCCGGCAACCGGCGGCTCGGCGATGTCGGTCTTTTCCTCAAGGAAAAGATCCTTGCCTATTTTGCGGGAGCAGGGATGGAAGTCACCCTGAAATACATCGATCCAAGCTACACCATCCGGAGCACGCCCGCCAATGCGCATGACTCCGTCTTCTGCCTGCTCTTGGGGCACAATGCCGTCCACGCCGGCATGACGGGCCGCACCAACATGGTCGTCGGCTACTGGAACGGGGAATATACCCACGTGCCCATCCCTCTGGCCGTTTCCCGGACCAAACAGATCGATCCCAGGGGTCGCTTCTGGAGCAGCGTGCTCGAATCGACCGGCCAGCGCATCGGAAGGGTGTGACGTGATCCTTCTCCCTGCGGTTATGCGTTTCCAGACGGCTGTAAGCCCGTGCGAGCCGATTGCCGGCCGGCGCGCCCGCCTCCGGCGGGCATTCGGATGATCCGCGCCGCTGCAGGTCCGCAGTTGAAAAGCAAATCAAGGACGGAGAGGTTGGACAGGAAAGGCCCCCAGAGCTGCGGGTACACGGGAGGCCTGATGCGGATCGGCGCCAGTCCGATGCCTGCTTCCTCGAAGAGCGAACGATCGAGATATTTGAGAGCGCCTTTCTGGGCAAGGAAGGTGGTGGCGCCCAGGGCCTGGGCAACGGCTACCGAAAGATGCGGTTCTACGGCATCGATGTTCAGCTCCGAGAGCAGGGGCATGCGGGTGTCGATTCCCAGGCATTGCGCAAGATAGCGTAGCAGTTCGAGATTCATGTCCAAAAGGAATTCATGGTTTTTTCCGTATAATCTCTCCAGAAACGCTTTGTGCTCCTCGAAATAAGGCGCCCGGCCGTAAGCCGCCCGCAAAGTGGTCAGGTGTTTGCGGCGCCACCGCCCCTCGTTGCACAGACGCACCTCGCGGATCTTCTGCAGACCCAGCCCCTTTTTCCACACCGGCACCGAGAGCCAGACCACGCCCTGATCGTTCTTGAAGCGGTTGCGCGTGAGCCAGGTGCTTCGCTGCGGGAATTGAACGTCATCCATGAATACCATGACGTCGGAACGGACGGCCTTGGCGAAGAAGGCCGCGTGAGGGGCGAAGTAGGGTTGGACTGTCGAGACGATCATGGCCTGATCCACGTTTCTAGATGGTTTTCTCCTGATGTTTCGATGCGTTATCGATTTCACGCCCGCAGGAGGTCCAGGATTCCCCTCGATGTGTATTCCGCCACATCCGCCAACCCGTCCAGCGGCATGAAATCTGTCGCGTTGGATGAAAAAAGACAGGTGGCAGACGCCGGGAAGTCCTCGTCCTGGAGGTAAAAGATATAGCCGAGCAAGATCTTGGGCAGCGGCTGCAGCAGGAAGGCGAAATCGCCTCCCGTTCCCGTGCAGGTCTCTCCGTGGAAACGGGCGGTGATTTCCGCTTGACGTTTTTGGATGGCGGAAACAAAAGGCAAAAGGATCATTTCGGTGTGGGTCCGGAAGGCCTGCTGATAAGGCATGCTGCCCGGAAGATCCTTGAAGGCGCGCAGCGGGTGGATCGATGGCGCCCCATTTGTGGCGTGGAGCGCGTAAAGGGAGATGAGGAGATCCCTGGGGTCTTCAGGTTCCCGTCCGCCGAGGGTGATGCCCTGCCGCGTCACCCGGCAGGGTTCCCCGAACGCCTCGAAAGAAAGCGACCCGTCGTTTTCCATCCGTGCAGCCATAGAGGCGGCAAGATCCGCAGCCGGCCGCAGGAACGCCTGTTTCAGGTTTTCTCGCATCATCGATTTATAAGAACTCATCGGACACGCTCCCGTTTTACACCCTGTAAAAAAGGTCAACATCAGCAGTGCAGTCGCGGCCTGTCCCCTGCCTCCTCTATACACCGCTTTCGATTTGGATTCAAACCCCTTAGACCTCTTTTCATCCCCGGCACAGAGATGGCACCTCCTTTGCTTTGGAGGAAAAGGTTGACAAAAGGGTCTTCGTCCGTTTTAGGTGTGCGGAACATTTGACAGGGCGAGCCCGCGTGGCCGCGTTTCCGCAGGGGAACCCTTTCATGGGGACGGAAAAAATGCAAGAGGGAGGATGGTATCGATGGCAAGACGATGGAGTTGTTTCGTGGTATGGACCGCGCTGATCTTCGTCGGATGGATGGGGACGCATGCGGGCGCGGCCGGTGAGGTGGGCCAGGAGGAGCTGCTCGAGCGCCTCGACGCCTTGACCAAGTTGATAGAACAGCAGCAGCAGGAAATCGAGCGGCTGCGGCGGGAGGTCGAAAATCAGCGCGGGGCGATTACGCGCGTCGAAGAGACGCAGACCCGGGTCGAAGAGACCCGCAAGGCGGAGGTTCAAGAGGCCGTGGCGACCGAGGTCGACAAGCAGGAGAGCAGCTGGAAAGACTCTATCCCGCGATGGATCAGGACCATGAAGGTTTCCGGGGATCTGCGTCTCCGCTACGAAGGCATCTACGGCCGGGGCGAGACCCAACCGGACGGCTCCGTGAAGGATCTGCCGAATCGCGACCGGTTTCGACTGAGGGCGCGCCTGTTTTTCGATGGGGATATCACCGAAGAGGTTTCCACGCACTTCATGATCTGCACCAACCAGGACGCAAACCGGGAGGCGACGACGACCAATCAGAGTTTCACCGACGACTTCAACGACAAGGGGATCTACCTTCATCGAGCCTACGCCACTTACGAGCCCAAATGGCTGCCGGGCCTCGAGCTGACAGGCGGAAAATTCAAGAACACCTTTCTGCACACCGACATCATGTGGGACCCGGATGTGAACCCGGAGGGATTCTATGAACGTTATCGGTATGCGGGCCTCAAGCATTTCACCCCGTTCGTTCAGTTCGGGCAGATGGTGGTGAACGAGGTCAAGAACGAGAGCGACGACGCGATGCTCTACATCTACCAGGCCGGCTATGTGTGGGAGGCGGGCGCCGTGAAATGGACCATGGCGGGCAGCTATTACGACTGGTCCAACCTCCAGAATTCCAAATACCTGCACACCGCGGATTATGCGGGCGGCGGCGGTAATACCTTCGTGCTGGACGACAAGGGAATGCTCCAGTATGCCTATGACTTCAACCTGTGGGAGGCCTATACGACCGTCGATTTCACGGTGAAATCCCTGCCGGTTCAGCTCCTGGGGGACTACATCGTCAATGTGGCCGACCGGGTTCCCAGTGATGAGGATTCCGCCTACTATGCGGGTTTCCAGGTGGGCAAGGCCAAGAAGAAGGGAGAGTGGGCGGTCACTTACAAATATGCGCGGATCGAGCGGAACGCGCTGATAGGCTCCATGAACGATCAGGATTTTTATGGGGCGAACCGAAAAGGGCACAAGGTCAAAGTGATGTTCCGCCCCTTGAATCATGTCCGCTTCGATATGGCGTATTTTTACACCGACCCGGTCAAGGACTGGGACCCGAGCGACATCACGTTCAACAAGAACAAGGAGCGTATGCACGAAGACAGAGTGCAGGTGGACTTGATCTTCGACTTCTAGCGGGTTTCCGACCGGAAAGGGTCTTTCTGCCCAATCTCTGCGTCAATCTGCGCGGTTGCTCGTGCGGCGCACGATTCGTGCGCCTTCGCGCAAGTGCTTGATTTCCGTGATCCTGGCCAAGCCGGGACCCGCCCGGTGGCGCTGGGGCTAGGCGTCCCGAGGCTCAGGTGGCGGGGCGGGCCGGCCATGACTCAGAAGTTGAGGTTTCCCGGAGTCCTCGGGAAGGGGATGACGTCGCGGATGTTGCCCATCCCGGTGATGAACTGGACCAGCCTCTCCAGACCGAGACCGAAGCCGGCGTGGGGGGTGCTGCCGAAGCGGCGCAGATCCAGGTACCACCAGTAGTCATCGACGTGGAGACCGCTCTCTTCGATTCGCTGAAGGAGGGTATCGTAGTCGTCCTCGCGCTGACTGCCGCCGATGATCTCGCCGATCTTGGGAACGAGGACATCCATGGCCCGGACGGTTTTTCCGTCCGGGTTCAGTTTCATGTAGAACGGTTTGATCGTTTTCGGATAATCGGTGAGGATGACCGGTTTCTTGAAGGTTTTCTCGCAAAGGTAGCGCTCGTGTTCCGATTGGAGGTCCGTCCCCCACGCGACGGGAAATTCAAATTCCTCACCGCTCTTCGACAGGATCTCGATCGCCTCGGTGTAGGACAGCCGCTCGAAATCCTGGGTGGCGAGGGTTTCGAGGGTGCCGATGACGCTCTGATCGATGAAGCGGTTGAAAAACTCGAGATCGCCCCGGCAATGATCCAAAACGTGGCGAAAGAGATACTGGAGGAACTCGACGGCAAGGTCCATGTCGCCTTCGAGTTCACAAAAGGCCATCTCGGGCTCGACCATCCAGAATTCGGCCAGGTGGCGGGAGGTGTTCGAGTTTTCCGCGCGAAAGGTGGGGCCGAAGGTGTAGACGTCTCCCAGGGCCAGGGCATAGATCTCCGCTTCCAGTTGGCCGGATACCGTCAGGTTGGCAGGCTGACCGAAAAAGTCCTCCGAAAAATCCACCCGGCCCTCCTCGATGGGGACGGCGCCGAGGTCGAAGGTGGTGATGTGAAAAAGATCACCGGCCCCTTCGCAGTCGCTGCCGGTGATGATGGGGGTGTGGACATACAGGAAGCCCCGCTCCTGAAAAAAGGTGTGGATGGCGTGGCTGACGGCGTTGCGGACCCGCGCCACGGCCCCGAAGGTGTTGGTACGCGGCCGCAGGTGGGCGATGGTTCGCAGGAATTCGAAGGAATGGCGCTTTTTCTGCAGGGGATAGTGTTCCGGGTCGGCCCAGCCGAAGACGCGCAGGGCCTCGACCTTCAGTTCGACCCGCTGCCCTTTCCCCGGAGAGGCCTGGAGCAGACCCTCGACTTCGAGAGAGCAGCCGGGCTGGAGCCTCAGCACCGTGCCTTCGTAATCGGCCGTCTGCGCATCGGCGATGAGCTGGAGATTTTCCATGCAGGATCCGTCATTGAGCTCGATGAACGAGAAACCGCCCTTCGAATCCCTCCTGGTCCGGACCCATCCGCAAACCTTATAGCGGGCCCCGGTCGTTCCGCCGGACAATATGTCTTTGATCCGTGTCCTTGCCAATGGTTCCCCCTGAGTGCAGCGTGTTCGGTCCATATCACTCCCGGCGGGAAGGGCCTTTCAGCGGCGTCCCTTCCCGTACCGGAGGTCGAAGCAGGTGCGAACGGCTATGCCTTGCGCTCGAATTCCCGCATGAATTCCACCAGGGCCTTGACGGCATCCAGACCGGTGGCATTGTAAATGGAGGCGCGGCAGCCGCCAACGGAGCGGTGCCCCTTGAGCCCTCCCAGGCCGGCCGTCTGCGCATCGGCGATGAAGCGCTTTTCGAGCTCTTCGCTGGGCAGGCGGAACGTGACGTTCATGAGGGAACGGCTGTCCTTGTCGGCCGTGCCGCGGTAGAAATCGGACCGATCGAGCAGATCGTAGATCGTCTTACCCTTTTCACGGTTGAGGAGTTCCATGTTGGCAAGCCCCCCGACGGTGTCTTCCAGCCATTTGAGAACGAGGTCGATGACATAGATCACGACGCAGGCCGGCGTGTTGTACATGGAGTTCTTCTCCGTGAACGTCGTGTATTTCAGCATCGCCGGGAGATCGGCGGGGACGCGCTCGAGCATGTCTTTGCGGATGATCGCCAGCGCCGTCCCGGCCGGGCCGATATTCTTCTGGGCGCCGGCATAGATGAGGCCGAACGGTTGGGGGTCGAACGGACGGCTCATGAAATCCGAAGACATGTCGCATACGAGGGGTACGGTGCGAGGGTTCGGGAATTGCGCCCACTGCGTCCCTTTGATGGTGTTGTTGGAGGTGAAATGCAGGTAGGCGGCTCCCTCGTCTATGTCGAAGGCCTTCGGGATGTAGCAGAAATCTCTGTCCTCCGAAGAGGCGATCACATGGACCTGTTTCTTCAGCGTCTTGGCTTCCTTGATGGCCTTGGTGGACCAGGTCCCGGTGTTGATGTAGTCGACCGGCTGGCCGTCCACGGCCAGGTTCATGGGGATCATGCAGAACTGAAGGCTCGCGCCCCCCTGGATGAAAACGACCTCGAAATCATCCCCGAGATTGAGAAGCCGCCTTGTTCTCGCCACGGCGTCGTTGATGACCTCGTCGAACCACTTGCTGCGGTGGCTGACCTCCAGGATCGACATGCCTGATCCTTTGAAGTCCAACAGTTCCTGCTGCATTTCCTCGAGGACCGGCAGGGGAAGGGCCGCCGGGCCGGCGTTGAAATTGTGGATGCGTTTCGTCATGATTTTTCTCCTTGTAAAAGAATATGGTCCATCCGGAAATGGTCTTTTCTTCACCCTTCACCGATCCGAATCGGTTCCGCGCACCTTTCTCGAGGGCCCCTGCCTTTACCGGCAGGGGCCCCGGGATCCACTCAGTTCTTCTGCAGCTTTTTCAGCATGTCCTTGACGAGGGTCATGGTTTCGCTGTCCTTTTCGTAAGGCGGTCTTCCTTCGAGATCCGCCTCGATGATTCCTTTTCCGTAAGGGATGAAGCCAAGAAAGTCGAAATCGGGCATCTGCGTCAGCAGGAATTCCCGATCCTCGGGGGAGCGGATCTTGTTGCCGACGAAGCTCAGTTTCTTGATCCCGACATCCGCTGCAAGGGCGCGTATCTGGTGGGCCGTTTCGATGCTGCGCCGGCCCGGCTCAACGACGACGATCAGCCGGTCGACCGACATGGCGGTACCCCGTCCCAGGTGCTCCAGGCCAGCCTCCATGTCGAGAACGACGGCCTCGTCGCGCGAGAGAACGATGTGGCGCACCAGGTTCTTCAAGAGCGTGCTCTCTGGGCAGATGCAGCCCGCGCCGCCCTTTTTGACCCCGCCCATGACCATGACCTTGACCCCGTCGACCTCTACGGAGAGCCTTTCCGGAAGGTCGTCCACTTTGGGGTTCAGCTTGAAAAAGGAGCCCATCGTGCCGACCTTGGCCTCGGTCCGCTCTTCGATCAATTCTTTCATGTTGGATATGGGGACGATGTCTTCGCTGTTCTTGACACCCAGCGCCTGGGCGAGGTTCGCGTCCGGGTCTGCATCGATGGCCAGGACCCGTTTGCCTTGATCGGCGAGGGCACGGATCAGAAACGCGGCGAATGTGGTTTTTCCCACCCCGCCTTTTCCACTGACGGCCAGTTTCATGGTTGCCTCCTTGGGCTGTTTTTACGTCCAGACGGGCAAGGTCGGATCGACCCCCGCATGCTTCGCGCCTCGTGTTGACACGGGCCTTGGCTGCGGGCCGAACCGGGGGTCCTGCTCGACAGATGCCGTCAAGCCTTTCTTTCCGCCGGTTCGATGCAGGGGCCACAGGGTCGGCGGCGCCTGAGTGAGCGTCTCTGGACAGTTACCGAATAAATTACCAGAATAAGAGATAAGCTTAGAGAATTTCAAGCATAAAATAGCCGTCGTTTCCTTGACACCTGGGCGCGCTTGCCGTATGGTTGCGCCGGGTTCGGAGAAGTTGGACGCACCGCCGGGGAAGTGGCTCGTGAGCTCCCGGCCTCGGCCGGCCCACCATGACGGAACGGATTTCTGCGAGACGCAAGCCAACAGGTAGGAGCAAATCCGTATGACCCTTTTTTCAGTGGATTCTCAGACGTGCAGGAGGGACGGCAGCTGTGCTGCGGTATGCCCTATGAAGATCATCCATTTCGCGGAGGACGGTTCCCCGCCTTGGCCGGGGCCGGATGCCGAAGAGCTCTGCATCGCCTGCGGGCATTGCGTCGCGGTCTGCCCCCATGGGGCCCTTTCCCATCGAAAGGTGCCCCCGGATGTCTGTCCGCCAATGGGGAAGGACTGGCCGCTTTCTCGGAATGCCGTCTCGGCCCTTCTGCGGGGTCGACGTTCCATCCGGGTCTTCAGGGAGCGCCCGGTCGAGCCAGGGCTGGTCGAGGAACTGATCGCGCTTGCAGCGCATGCCCCGTCCGCACACAATATGCAGCCCGTCAGGTGGCTGGTGGTTTCCGGGCAGGAACGGATCCAGCCGATTGCAGGCTTGGTCGTCGCTTGGATGAGGTCATTGATCGCGGCCGCATCGCCCCTGGCTGAAACGTTCCATATGGCGCGGACCGTTTTGCAGTGGGAATCCGGCAAGGATCCGATCGCCCGGCAAGCCCCCTGCCTGGTGGTGGCGCATGCGGCGAAGGACGCGCGGCTTGCGGCCACCGCCTGCACCATCGCACTGACCTATCTCGAACTGGCAGCCCCTTCCCACGGGCTCGGGGCGTGTTGGGCCGGTTACATCAATACGGCCGCCAACCTATCGCCGCCGCTGTTGCAGGCGCTCGATCTGCCGGAGGAACACCTTTCCTACGGGGTCATGATGCTCGGGTATCCCAAATACACGTACCATAGGATCCCGAAGCGCAAAGCCCCCTCGATCATCTGGCGCTGAATAAGAGAAGGCGGGCATTCATCTCTGGCTTGCAGGGTGCGCCCGTGTCAACAGATCACGGCCAGGAAGACCTGCAGGCGTCGATTCCGGCTCCGCGGGCGTGAGGCGGCATGTGCGGGCGCTTTGCGGAGAATTTTTTCAGCGCAAGACGGAGGGTCGCCGCTTGTGAATGTTTTCTTTTGACAGGTCAGGGGCAGTATGCTAAACCGCATTCGGTGAATTTCACTCTAAATTCTATGGAGGTGCAAGATGTTCGAAATCTTGAAACGGCAGGAAATGGCCGGCGGGACAGTCGTTCTGAACGAGATCAGTGCGCCCGCGATCGCCAGGAAGGCCAAGCCGGGACAATTTGTCATTCTGAAGGCCAATGAGACCGGAGAGCGTATCCCTCTGACCATGGCCGATACGGACCCGAAAAAGGGCACCATCACGATCATTTATCAGGTGGTGGGCAAATCCACCACGCTGTTCAAGTCGCTGCAGGTGGGCGAGCGTTTTCAGGATGTCATCGGGCCGCTCGGGCAAGCGACCCATCTCGAAAAACTCGGGACGGTGGTGTGCGTGGGCGGTGGAACCGGCGTGGCCGTCCTGCACCCCATTACACGCGGATTGAAGGAAATAGGCAACCGTGTCATCGCGATCATCGGCGCGCGCACGAAAGACCTGCTGATCCTGGAAGACAAGATGAAGGCGGCTTCGAACGAGCTGCACGTGTGTACGGATGACGGCAGCTACGGCCATCATGGGTTTGTGACGGATGTCCTGAAGGAGATCCTCGAAAAGGAAGACGTCAAGATGGTGGTCGGTATCGGCCCGGTTCCCATGATGAAGTTCGTCTGCAAGGTGACGGAGCAGTACAAGGTCAAGACCCTCGTCAGTCTGAACGCCATTATGGTCGACGGCACGGGGATGTGCGGCTGCTGCCGGGTGACCATCGGGGGCGAGACCCGATTCGCTTGTGTCGACGGTCCTGAGTTCGACGGCCACAAGGTCGATTTCGACGAGTTGTCGCAGCGCCTGAATGCCTACAAGGAAGACGAGGCTGTGGCGATGCAGCAGTATGCCTGCAAGTGCCAGGCGGGTTGAAAAGCCTCTCCGGTGAACGACGAAGCGTAAGTCCCTGATAGGGTTTCAGATAGAATGGAGGATATGATGGCGGAAACGACGGAAAAGAAGGAAAAAGTGCCCAGACAGCCCATGCCGGAGCAGTCCGCAGAGGTGAGGCGGAGGAACTTCGAAGAGGTTCCGAGAGGATACACGGCGGAGATGGCGATGAAGGAGGCCGAGCGATGCCTGCAGTGCAAGAATCCGGCCTGCATGAACGGCTGTCCCGTGTCGATCGAGATCCCGGCCTTCATCAAACATGTCAAGGAGGGCGATTTTACCAAAGCCGTCCGTAAGATCTGGGAGCGGAACGCCCTGCCGGCGGTCTGCGGCCGGGTGTGCCCCCAGGAGATCCAGTGCGAAGGCCTGTGCATCCTCGGGAAAAAAGGCGAGCCTGTGGCGATCGGCAACCTGGAGCGCTTCGTGGCCGATTGGGAAAGGGCGAACGGAAAGGGCGACCTGCCGCCCAAGGCCGAGCCGACCGGGAAGCGTGTGGCTGTCGTAGGGTCCGGACCTTCAGGTCTGACCGTCGCCGGCGACCTGATCCTGAAGGGCCACGACGTGACGATCTTCGAGGCCTTCCACAAACCGGGCGGCGTGCTTGTCTACGGGATCCCCGAATTCCGGCTCCCCAAAGAGATCGTGTACTCGGAAGTCAATTTTCTCGAGCGGCTCGGCGCAAAGCTGCAGTGCAACTCGGTAGTCGGGCGTACGGTCTCCGTTGACGAACTGTTCGAAGAGGGGTTCGATGCCGTCTATATCGGGGTCGGGGCAGGGCTGCCGAGTTTCCTCAACATCCCGGGCGAAAACCTGATCGGCATCTATTCGGCCAACGAGTACCTCACACGGGCCAACCTGATGAAGGCCTATCTCTTCCCCGAGTACGATACACCGATCGTGCGCGGGAAGGATGTGGCCGTGCTGGGCGCCGGTAACGTGGCTATGGACTCGGCCAGAACGGCGATGCGGCTCGGGGCGGACCGGGTGAGGATCGTATACCGGCGTTCACGGGACGAGATGCCTGCCAGAAAGGCCGAGATCCATCATGCCGAGGAGGAAGGGATCGAATTCCACCTGCTGACGGCGCCGACGCGCTTTATCGGGGATGAAAACGGACGCGTCAAGGCCATGGAATGCCTCAAGATGGAACTGGGTGAACCGGATGCCTCGGGCCGCCGCCGCCCGGTGCCGGTCGAGGGCTCCAAGTTCACCCTGGACTGCGACCTGGCGGTCATTTCGGTCGGAGCCGGTGCGAACCCGCTGCTGACGCGGAGCACGGAAGGACTGCAACTGACGAAGTGGGGCTACATCATCGCTGATCCCGAAACGGGAAAGACGACCAAGAAGGGCGTGTGGGCCGGAGGCGATATCGTCACCGGGCAGGCCACCGTTATCCTGGCGATGGGCGCCGGGCGTATGGCCTCCGATTCGATCCACAAATATCTGACCTGGGGCTGGTAGCGCACCTCTTCATCCGGGGATGGCGCTGCACTGTTTTATCGGCATGCGGGGGGGTGCGGCCGGGCATGGCTCTTCCAATCCACTCCCGAGGCCGGTCCGCAGGCTTTGCAGGGGTGGTGTCCGGTCTGCGGATGACGGGGAAAAGAGCCCTCCGGAGTTGAAAATGCGCGTGTGCAGAGGATCGTTCTGCACAGACAAAACTCATCGGCTTGAGCCCACTGAGATCGGCGAGCTGGCGGGGTACCGCAGCACATCCGGTGTCCCGCCGGCTTCCGTTTTGTGAAGAGCTGCGGTGTGGGGACCCTGCGAGTTACAGCTGGCTTTCGAGATCTTCAAAGGCGTCTTCCAGTTGATAGAGTAGTCGATCGAGTGCATCCAACTCCCGCTGGAGGAGCGTTTCCCGGGCCTTATTGCGCAGGTCGAGCATAACGGGGAGAAGACGTTTCAGGGCAGGCTTCATCTGCTCCGGGACATGCGGGTCCCGCGCAAGCATCTCCAGGCGGTCGACCAGAGCGTAGAAAGACGGCTCGGCTTCGAGGACCTCACCGTAGCCGGCAAGCCTCAGAAAATCTGCGATGCGGGGAAAATCTGAAGCGAAGCCGGCCTCATAAACCGGTTGGATACGGATCTCGATCTGCATGAATCGGCTCATGGCGAACCCCTTGTCTCTGCGTCAGGGGCCTCGGGGGGGTTGGAACGACCCCGAGACTTGGGTAAAAAAACACGGTTGAGCCTGTCTTGAACATGTTTTTCTGTGACCTTCAATGCATCTATGCCTGTTGGCCGAAAGAGGCAGGGCTGGACGGGTCCGGGAGTTGCCAAACCTTCCAGGCGGTCTACTGCGAAAAAAAGGGGAGGCATGTCCACAAGAACATGCCCTGCCGGGAAAAGACTCCACGCGCTGCAAGCCCCGGCTCCGATGATCGCGCCAATCCCCTATAACGCGACGCCGCTCAGATATTGCGAGATCGCGCCGTCATAGCGGTGGGTCAGCGCGAAAACCTTTTTGGCCAGTTCAAAACGTGTTTTCAGGGTGGTCTCTCCACCCGACGACGCCATTTCATCCAGGACCCGGGGGTAATCCGCTGGATCGACGATCACCGTGACATCCCGGAAATTTTTCGCTGCAGAGCGCAGCATGGCCGGTCCGCCGATGTCGATATTTTCTATGGCCTGCTCCAAGGTGACTTGAGGGTCGGCGACCGTTTTTTCGAACTGGTAAAGATTGACCACGAGCATGTCGATGGTCTGAATGCCGTGGCGCGACATCATGTCCCTGTGTTCGTGGTTGTCTCTCAACCCGAGCAGTCCGCCGTGGACCTTGGGATGCAGGGTCTTGACCCTTCCGTCCAGCATTTCCGGAAATCCGGTGTACTGCGAGATGTCGGTGACGGTGAGGCCCCCGTCCCGCAGGGTTCGGGCTGTTCCGCCGGTGGACAGGATCTGGACCCCGAAAGGGGCTAGAGCCGATGCAAAATGGACGATACCGGTTTTGTCTGTCACGCTGATGATGGCACGCTCGATCTTAGCCATGGTCTGCCTCCTGATGTGGATATGATCCAGGCGCGGTGAGGATCTTCAATGGCTGCTGCGGCGTGAGGGGTATCCGCCGTTTCGGCCGGCCGGTTCGAAGCGCAGCCGTAGAGGGCCGCCCTGGAAAGGCGCGGGTTCTTGTTGAAATAAGCCCGCCCTCGATGATCGTTTCGCCTCGGGGCCTGGGGCGCATCCAGGGCGAGCACCCTGTATAATCCAAAACGGGATTTTTGGCAACCGCCTGATCGGTTCAGTGCCGGCGAAGAAAAGGGGCCTCCGCTTCCAGGCGAAGAGACGGAGGCGATGCCCCGCAAGGAACGGTGACCGTGGGCTGCTCTGGAGACCGGGCGTGGGCGATCCGCGGGCGGGTGCAAGGGGGAGCGTCTTTATGGCCTGTTCAATCCTGGTGGTTTATCACTCCCAGGGAGGCAACACGCGCAAGATGGCGGAAGCCGTTGCGGCTGGTGCAGGAGAGGTGGAGGGTGTCCGCGTGGTTCTGAAAGAGGCCTTCCAGGCTACGCTTGCGGATCTGGTTGACTGCGACGGACTGGTCCTCGGCTCGCCCGAGTATTTCGGGTACATGGCGGGGGCGGTCAAAGATTTCTTTGATCGAACCTACGAATCCGCCAGAGTCGAAAGAAAGGTTTTCAAGAAACCCTATGCGGTCTTTGTCAGCGCCGGGAACGACGGGCGAGGCGCTCTTGCGGCGATC
>Ga0209164_1001440_pt1 | contig 30827 bp, 23 predicted proteins | sample MTBNYHSulfiMetaG_FD_187458 | JGI IMG/M metagenome (GOLD analysis project Ga0209164, IMG submission 187458) | Enrichment culture microbial communities from rom New York Harbor, USA that are MTBE-degrading - MTBE-NYH (New York Harbor Sulfidogenic)... | ecosystem: Environmental > Aquatic > Marine >... | reverse complement strand
GTTCCGCCCCTGAATCTGGCATCGGTACTTTCACCCTCGTGGGTCTTCCACTTGCGGCTTTTCCCTTAACATCCAGATCCAGGTTCCCAAGTTCCTAATCGAAGCCTGTACCAGGGTCACGCCACCTTTATGCCGGTCACCATCTGGACAGTAAGCAGGTATCCTCCAGACTTATCCCGGGATAGTTGCACCTCCCGGTTTAGATGACACTAGTAGTTGTTACGACACGTTCACGGTGGTTCACTTGTATTCGTCTCCTCTGGTACTCACCTGACGGGATCGCTGTCCCGCCTTTTCCCGTAACGTTCACTACCATGGCTCTTTACCACAGCAGCTTACGGTGGTTTGAAGCCTCCACCTACATGACGGCTTCGAGGGGCCCTCCCTCATCTTCAATTAAGCATGGCTCGAAGTTCCCTTCTTCGCCTTCTTGGCACACTGCGACTCGCAACTGTTCTTTCGAAGGACGGCTCTTCCCCAGCTTACAGCGGTACTTAGATGCGAGATCCCGTGCAGAGACATCACGGGATGACCCTGAACAGGTTCATTTCAGGGCAGGCTCAACATGATGATGAGAGTTTTTTCTTGCTTTCCGTCATTCTGACATGCTTCTGGTAAGAATCTCGATCTTTGAAACAGTTGCAAGTTGTAAGAGCAAAAGCCAATAAACTCTATAAGTCTCTTGAAATGCTCTTCTCGGTGGACGGCGGACCGTTGACGGACAACGTTGTCTTCGCCAGCGTCCAGCGGCTCCTAGCCCACGAAGCGGAACTGGCCTCGCCGAAGGCGAGACTGGCCGCACGAAGTGCAACTGGAAAAACCCGTTGTTCGTTCCGAAGCAAGGATCTGTTCTTCGTTTTTGGTCAAGCTCAAAAAAACCAAGAGCAAGATGCTGAACTTGCTTCAGCACGATACATGTGGAGTTAGCTTCAATTCCAACCTAACTGGTTTGTTCTCTCTCTCTCTTCTCTCGTGAGCGTAGCGAATCTCTCCACAACGCTCTTTCTCAATGATCTTTGTTTTCCCGACGAAGCCGGCCTCGCCTCCTGCCGAAGGCAGCCTTGGGTCCGCCGCCTGGCTCCGTGAAGCGATACTTGCGACATCAGTAAATTTCATTCGCCCACGAAGCGATACTTCCCCAGTTGCGGAAGTCGCCGATCTTGGCCCCTACTTTTTTTATTATCATTTTCTCGAAGGGGTTCATCTTGCAACTCTCGATCCTTCCTCCGAAGCAAGTAATTTCGGCTGGCTTTATTTGCTCTATCATCGGCCTCATAGACTCCGGGAAGCGCCAGCCGTCAAGCATTTCCAGCGGGTCACCCTCACCGGTAGGACCACTGAGAAAGATCCAGAAGGTCATCTTCGCAAGCTCGTCCGCATAGGTTTTCAGAAACTTGACCGCCTCCCTTCTCCAAAGCCCTATATAAATCGCCGTTCCTAGTATGACCGTCTTGTACGGCGAGAGATCGACGACTTCCCGGACAGGCATCACATCTACCTGCACCTGTCTTTTCTCGAGGACCTCTCCAATCTTCTCGGCTATCTCTGCGGTAGACCCACGCTTGGTGGCGTAAGCCACCAAAGTCTTCTTTTTCATGCGGCCAGTCCCCTTTTCGACTCGCTGTCATTAACCGTTCCCGATAAAAAGGCAAGAATCATGAGTACAAACCCTGTTCCCAACGAGAAGAGCATCGCCAGAGAGATCGCATCCGGGTTTCTTACAAAGGGAACGAGTCCGAAAACGGCGATTTCCAGAGCAAACAAGATCCCGAAAGAAGAGGCTGCCAGGAAAACCAGCCAATGACGGGCCGCCTTCTTCCTCAGGCTGCCGACCTTTCCGCTCTTCAGAGGCTTCAACTGCTTGTGAATGAAAGTCGAGAAGACCCAAATAATCGAGAAGAACACCACCTGACCGATTCCCCCGCCAACCAGGAACATCAAAATAAAGAGGAAAAGTAGAACAGTTGGGCCGTTCTTTCTGTGAAGGAACCCTACCGACCATACTATCACTGCCATCCCCAACGCAATAGAGGCGATTCCCGTGATCAGAAAGTTGGGAATGACAGTGAAGGCCGGCTCATTGCCGTACTCCCACATCTTGTTGGCCTCCCCGATTGCGTTGATCAACAGTCCATTCGTCGAGGTAAACCCCTGCAACGCCTCGAAGAAGCCGTGGCCTATACCGCCGGCACCGAAGATAATCGCCATGGTCGATACGACTATCAGAATGGTGCGATTGACAATCTTCGAATCTGTCTCTGAAATCCCCGCTCGCTTCATTGTTCTCCCTCCTTATCCAGTCTGGCTATGACCAGATCTACCATTTGATTTATCTTTCGCCTTCGCTGCTTCTCATCGAAAAAATCCGCGCCGAGATACTTGCCGTATAGATCTGGATCGACGACGATATGATGAAACGGAAGCATCAGCTGAAGGGCGATCACGTTCAAATCGGAAAGAGTGTAACCCTTGAATATCTCCTGCAAGAGCGGCAGAACCATTTGACAGGAGTTCCTGCAACCTTCTTTCAGCTCGCCGGCTATGGCGATCTTGCTCACGTTGTAGAGCTTAAAAGCCGCGTCGGCAGTGGTAAGAAGTATCTCTCTCAACCTAGTCTCTGGATTGTTTTCGATGGCATCGCTCCGCTGGTACTGCCCGATGATCTCTCCCATCATTGACCCTACAACCTGACCTATGAGGTTTTCCTTCGACTGGAAATGGTAGTTGACCAGCGAAGGATTCACTCCGGCCCTGTCGCCTATTTGCCTCGTAGTAATTCTATATGCGTCTTTCACTTCTCTAATCAATTCAAGCGTAGCTCTGAAGATCCTTTCCCTGGTGCTGATTTCTTCGGCGTTCAACCTGTACGCCTCCTTTGGTATTGAACATGATTAAAACACATTTAATACGCGTTTAATTATATTATATTCTCACGAGAGATTTGTCAAGGGGGTGAGTTGTATGACGGTTGAAGAGACCGTATATTGTATTGAATACAGGGGTCTGCCAAACGCAGATCGCCCGCGAGGGCAACACACAAGCTCGAAACGAAATAACTCCTCATCACACTTTTTCTTTCTCTATCTCAGACATATATAATAGAAGCGCCAGTTCTACACTAGCCAGCCCTGGCAATTCGGAGGTGATGCATTTGCTGAGCATACTTCTGGTCGAAGACGACGAAAACCTTGCGAACGGCATAAGCTATGCGCTCACGCAGGAGGGGTGGGCAACGACCTTAGCCGGGAGCCTGTCTTATGCTCTAAACCTTCTAGAGAGCGGAGACTTCGATCTGGCGCTCCTGGATGTAATGCTCCCCGATGGAAACGGATTTGAACTCTGCAAAAAGATCCGCGAAAGATCAGAGATGCCAATAATCTTCCTTACTGCAAGGGACGAGGAAGTGAATATCGTAATGGGTCTCGAGAGCGGCGCGGACGATTACGTAACGAAACCATTCAGACTAAGGGAGCTCATATCGCGAATCAAAGCAAATGCGCGGAGAATCCAGAAGCGTTCCGTTGAGGAAGGCAGTTCGCTCAAGTCAGGCACTGTAGAACTGGACACATCCAAGTTGAGGGCCTACAGATCCGGGAAAGAGATCATACTCACTCCAACGGAGTTCAAAATACTCAGAACTCTTATGGAGAACGAAGGTATTGTCCTCGGAAGGGAACGGCTCCTTCAGAAGGTATGGGATCTAGACGGTGAATTCATTGATGATAACACCCTCTCTGTTCATATCCGAAAGCTCAGAGAGAAGGTGGAGGAAGATCCCTCAAAGCCGAAGCTAATTGAAACGTTGAGAGGACTGGGTTACAGGTGGAATGCGGAGAAGTAGATGTTAAGATTCCTCTTCAGAGAAAAAGCCAATAGACTGGCCTCAGTTGGCGGAATTGTGGTCGCTCTAGCGATTGTCATTACCGTTGTGCTGCTCACATGGTCCGCATTGCAGGAACAGAGAAGTCGTCAGTATGAAAGGGAGATCTCGTTAATTGGAAGGCTGGTTTCGCTGGGTGTTCTTTCGGATGAGACCCTTCAGAGGCTGCTCTCTGAGAGTCGGCCGGAGGACTTCGAAGCTGCGCTAAAGCTTCTCAAGCCCTATGGATACACAGAAGCGCCTCCCGAAAGCTATGGATCTACTTACAAGAGTTTCCGCTCCAGGATAGTTACGATAATTTCGCTATCTTCTATAAGTCTTGTTCTTCTTTGGGTCTCACTGCTCTCCCTCATAGCGAAAAAACAGTCCGACTTTCTGAAAGAAACATCGCTTAGATTGGACGCCCTCATGAGCGGCAGATACGATGGAGAATCAATTTTCGACGGCGAGGGGGACACGGCCATTCTCTCGGCCCAATTGAACGCGCTCAGCAGAAGACTTGAAAAGACCATGGAATGCGTTGATTCCGAGCGAGACAGGATGAGAGCCTTCATCTCTTTCATATCGCATGAACTCAAGACGCCCCTTGCCTCCCTGAAGACCATGAACGAACTGATGATAGACGGCAAAAATATGGAAAGAGAACAGATTGAAGAGTTTCTGAGTAGAAGCGGCGAAGATATCGAGAGAATGGAATGGCTTATAGGCGACGTTCTCAACATTGCAAGGATAGAATCGGGCGCTATCAGATTCAATTTCAGAAAGGCAGATCTCGCAGAACTTGCAAGAGATGTAGTGAGAAGTTACATCGAGATAGCTCGCGGCAAGAAGGTCGAGATTTCACTGAATGTCGAATCGTCGGCTACGGTCTTCTGTGACGAGAAGTGGATTTCGCAGGCTATCGGCAATCTTTTGAAGAACGCCATCGATTACTCCCCTGAAGGTGGCACGGTATCTGTGTCAATTTCAAGGAGCAAGACCTACGCTTATACAAACATCTCGGACAAAGGCACCGGGATCCCGCAAGAAGATTCATCGAAGATCTTTCAGAGTTTCTACCGGGGTAGTTCTGTCGGCAGATCGAAAAAGGGTTCAGGGCTCGGGCTATCGCTGGCTAAAGCGATTATTGAGAGACACCAAGGCGACATAAAGCTGAAGTCATCTACGGAAAGAGGGTCGACTTTCACAGTAGAGCTCCCCGTGAGACGGGAAGAATGAGGGCTTAACCTTGCGATTTCTTAAGCTTCTCCTTCATCTACGAATAAGAAAGACTCCTTATACTCTGAACAGAAAACAATAAGGAGGCTGATTATGGAAGTACTCAAAGCTACTGGACTGAGAAAAGTATATGGATCTGGCGCGAACGCAGTCACTGCGCTTAAAGGTGCTGAACTATCTATTGAAGAAGGCGAGTTCGTCGCCATCGTAGGACCGAGCGGCTCGGGTAAGAGTACGCTCCTTCATCTGCTTGCGGGGCTTGATCGGCCTACCGCGGGAAGCGTCCACATAGACGGCAAGAATCTCTACGCCATGACGGATACGCAGCTTTCGATCTTCAGAAGAAGAAGAATCGGGTTTGTCTTCCAGTTTTTCAACCTGATTCCCGTCCTGACTGCCAGAGAGAACATAGAACTCCCGCTGATCCTGGACGAAAGAAAGGTCGATGAGCCCTATCTGAACGAACTCATAAGGCTTATGAAACTGGAAGGCAGGGTCGGTCACCTCCCGTCTGCCCTTTCAGGCGGCCAGCAACAGCGGGTGGCCATAGCCAGGGCTCTCATAACGAAACCGGCAATTGTCTTTGCCGACGAGCCGACAGGAAATCTCGACAGCAAAACGAGCCAGGAAGTCATGGACCTGCTTAAAGTAAGCGCGAGGAAATTCCACCAGACTCTCGTAATAGTGACTCATGAAGAGGATATTGCAGAAAGAGCCGACAGAATAATCACTCTGGAGGACGGCGAGATCGTTTCGGACTACTCGAATACAGACGTGGGCAACGTCTTTTCTTCGGCCCTGGGAGGTCAGAAGGTATGAAACATTATACAGAACTAAGCAGAAAGTACCTTTCGAGACGACTTAGGAGAACATTGTACACACTCCTGGGAGTGGCGCTCGCCGTTGCCTTCATAACCGCAATCATGATCACTTTCGAAAGCATCGAAGCTTCGGAGCTTCAGAGCATGGAGAACTCTGTGGGGAGGTACCATGGAAGAATAGTAGAGGCAAGTGAATCCGAGCTCATGGACTTGAAGATACACGTTTTGATCGAAGAGCTGGGTATTCAGAAAATAGCCGGAACAATTGAATTTCCCGAAGAAAGGGCTTCTCTGTTCATCGAAGAGGCGAATGAGCTGACGCTCAACCTGAGAGGAAAGAGTATAAAAGAAGGCCGTCTCCCTGAAAGGCCTGGAGAGATAGCGGTAGACTCATTTTCGGCGAAGCTTCTGGGAATCACTCCGGAAACCGGCCAAATGGTCTCACTTGATATTGGAGGCAAGAAACGTACCTATGAAGTAGTAGGGATAGTATCAAAGGCTAGACAAGAGAGTGCAATCTCAAAGGCTTTTGTGGAAATCTCACCAGAGGAGTTTTCAGAGATCTCTGAAGTGTCGAGAGTGGTGAAGAACGCCTATTTCACCGTTGATGCGCCAAACAACGGAATAAGAGTTGCCGCACTGAAGGTTGCTTCGGATCTCGAAATAAGAGATAAGACGACTTACAACGGTTCGTTGATCTACTTTCTTGAGAACCTATCTCCCGTCAACTGGCCGGCCGTCATTCTGGGACTGCTCGTCGCAGTCGCTTCAATTGTCTCTATCTATAACACCGTACAGATATCTGTTCTCGAGAGAATACGTGAATTCGGGCTTCTCAGGGCGGCAGGTGCCACTCCCGCGCAGATAAGAAAGATCGTCTTCCGAGAATCGATCCTCGTAAGTCTTGTAGGCATTCCCTTAGGACTGGTGACAGGCGTTTTGCTTTCCTTCGCAATAGCGCTCTATGCGGGATCTCAGCTTACGGGGCTAGGCGGCTTCGCAACTATGATTTCACCCCTATCACTCTTACTTGGAGCCATTCTCGGATTCCTGTCGGTAGTCGTATCTTCTCTTATTCCCGCACTTAGGGCGGGGAAAGTCTCGCCCGTAGAGGCGATGAGACAGTACGGGGTCGAACCCTCTGACTTCGAAGTCAAAGGGATCGTTAAAGGACAAAGTTCGTCGGGAGAGAAGATCCCGTTGAAACTTGCGAAAAGAAACATGAGGAGAAACCTTCGCACGACGATTATTTCTGTCATTTCAATGACGATGGCGGCAACTCTTTTCATAGCCTTCTCGTACTTTGCAGGGAACTTCGATACAGAGAGAATTGCACGAGGCGTTGTGAAGTCGGATTTCTCAATAAGAGTGGCAAGCATGTACGATGACGGACCCGATGAGCAAACGATCGAAGAGATACTCACATTCGAAGATGTACAGACAGTTGCGGCTGCGAAGTTTATTACGGGAAGACTGCTCACCGAATACGAAGACCGGGACCTTGATAGCAGGTCATTCGCGACGTTCTCAACCCCTGAGGCCGGAATGCGCGCGACAATGGTTGATAATAGCGGAATGTACATGGCTCTCCTAGCTTACAACGATCTCGGTATCGAGCTGATGAAGACGAAAGTCGTTTCGGGATCAATAGATTTGGCGAGAGCAACTTCCGAACCGGTAATCATTATCGACATAGAAAACAGCAGCAGGCATGGAATCGAGGCAGGAGACAGAGTCCTTCTCAAAACGTACTATCTGAACGAATCTATGGTACAAGTCCCAGTCGCCTCGGAGTTCATCGTTGCCGCTGTAGTGCAGGAGCTGCCATCGGTAGCCTACACGGTCGAGGGTGGAATCCTTGCGGCATGCAGCGATAAGATAATTGAGGGTCTCAGACCTGAGAACGGTGATATCCATCTCACCATGATGGACTACATGGACCACTACTCGTATGTAGATATCTATCTTCGAAAGGAAGGCGACGCTGAAGCTCTCGAATCAACAATCGAAGAGATTGCCGACAGGTACAGGAACTCTACCTTCATCTCATACAGCGAATACAAGAAAGAGACTGAAGACGCGATCAGCACACTTTCAACACTAGTGTATGGGCTTATTGCAATAGTTGGCTTCATAGGCATCTGCGGGATAACAAACACCATAAACACTACTATCATCCTGCGTCGCAGAGAGTTTGGAATACTGAGGGCAGTGGGCATGACCGGAAAACAACTCAAGGCTATGCTTACGTACGAAGGCTTGATCTTCGGACTCATAAGTGCCGTATCGTCTGTCGTTCTAGGCCTGATTCTCTCTTACACAGTCTATTCGCTCTTGAGATCCGAGATGAGTCATCTCAACTGGTCGATACCCTGGATCGGAATAATTCTAGCGGTCATTGGCTCAATAGCGGCAGGAATACTGACCACGCTCGCTTCGTCGAAGAAGGTGACCTCTCTAAGCATAACGGAATCGATCAGAACTATAGAGTGATGTGAAAATAAATCTTTCAGTTTGACTAAGGTTGGTCTTTGATAGGTTTTATCGCCGGCCTTATTCTTCTTAAAACAAATTAATGTTGGGAGGCTGAAATGGAAATTCAGGTTGCTACTATATCTGTCAGCTCTCTTGAGAGAGCGAGAGTCTTCTACGAAGAGATCCTCGGGTTCGAACCGGATATCTTTTACGAGCAAACCAACTGGCAGTCCTATAAACTCGATGGAACGGCCGGCTTTGGGATAATCGAGACTCCGGGATTGAAAAGAAACGGGAATTCAGACATCTTGAACTTCCGAATCACCGGTATCGAAGAGCTTTGGAATAGAGTCAAAGACTCTGTAGAGATCGATACTCCTCTCGAAACGACTCCCTATGGAATCCTGAAGTTCGTAATCAAAGACCCAGACGGTTTCAGAATCGGTTTTGTAGAGAAGGAAAAAGCCTGAGGATTCTCTCCTCAGGCTCTTCCTTTGTAAACTGAAATCAAGTTAACTAATAAAGGCTATCTAACAGGAAAGACCGGGCTTCAGTATTTTAAGGCTGGTAGAAAGAAGCAAATAAGCTAATGTCCTCCTGAATGTTTTGGATAATGTACGTTGAATTGTCGGTGATATAGGTCTCTCCCGCGTCGTCGTAGCACCATGCTCCAAATGCGTACCCCGTGTTGGGGACGGCGCTTACAGTTACATTAGAGCCCTTCGGATACTCTCCAGCTCCGTAAACATGCCCGCCTTCAGGAGGGTGGGATCTAAGGCTAACTGTGACCGTATCACTTGAAGCAGGTTCAAACTTCGCCGTGAAGATGAAGGTGTTTTCTGTACTAGTTACGGGAAGCGTATGAGTATCCAGAAAGCTGGCGGTGTCAAGGGTGAAGCTCTGGGATCCGCTCATGTTTACCTCACCATAGTACCAACCCTCAAATGTGTACGACTCATTTGGTACGGCCAGGAATGAAACGTTGTCCCCATAAGCGACGGTCCCTCCGCCGGTAGCCGTTCCGCCTTCAGGAGGTTCTGCAACCGCATTGAAGTTGTAGGTAATCTCAGGAAACCACGCTTCTATCGGGAGCGTCTTCGTAACATCTTCCGTTATAAGCCACTCAGAAGTGTTAAATGTGTACGGAAGATCCTCACTCAACATTTTTCCATCAGTGTACCAACCTCCGAAATCAAAGTGATCAATCGGCGTTGCTCCAAGTGTGACATCTTCTCCATACGAATATTTGCCTGCACCGCTCACCACGCCTTTGTCCGTAGGTGAAGCATCGATAGTAATCAGTAGCCATCCGGGTGGTAGAGTCTGAGGTTGGAACTTCGCCGTAAAGATGAAGCTGTTCTCTGTACTGGTTACTGGAAGCGTATGGGTATCCAGAAAGCTGGCGGTATCAAGGGTGAAGCTCGGGGATCCGCTCATGTTTTCCTCACCGTAGTACCAACCCTCAAATGTGTACGACTCATTTGGTACGGCCAGGAATGAAACGTTGTCCCCATAAGCGACGGTCCCTCCGCCGGTAGCCGTCCCGCCTTCAGGAGGTTCTGCTATGGCGTTGAAGCTGTACTGAATATCTGCAAACACTCCCTGTAAAGGAAGCGCTGCGTATGTGGCTCCCTCAGTGTACCATTCATTTGCGGGGAACGTATAAGTAGCGCCTTCGCTTAGCTGTACCCCGCCAAAGTACCACCCATTGAAATTGAAATGATCTGAAGGTGTCGCGCCGACAGTTACGTAACTTCCGTAAGGATACAGTCCCGAACCCCAAGTTTCACCGCCATAAACCGGAGTCGCTTCGGTTGTGACATCGAGATACCATTGTGGAGAAGAAGGATCGAATCTTCCCTCTATTGTGAATTCCGTACAGGTTATGCATTCGGTATGATTGAGGATTTCTACGGTATTAACAATGTTAACGGCTTGATCGCTAAACATATAGCCATCAATCCACCATCCCGCAAAGCCATAGCCTTCATTAGACAATGCGCTCAGATTTAGAGAATCCCCATAATCTACAACTCCTCCGCCGGCCACTTCTCCACCTTCAGGGGGAACAGGCACAAGATTGAAAGTATACTGCATTGGATTGAACCCTACCATCAGACTTACATCCTTCAAAGCCTGAAAAGAAGCAACTGGTTCAGTGTAAATAGGATCGTCTCCGCTTTCCTCAAAACTCGTTTCTTCAGGTTCGTCGAGATACCAACCATTGAATGTGTGATGAATGGATGGCGTGGCCATTATCGTAACTAGATCTCCATAGATGTACTCGCCGTCTCCACTGAACTCTCCCCCATTCGGAGGATCTGCCGTGATTGAGATCACAACTTTAACTGTAAAGAAGATGCTATAGGTTAAACTCTCCTTTCCGTTAAGAGAGGTGACCAGTACCGTCGCAGTTCCTGGAAGGGTCTCGGCATCCGCTATAACAATATTCACTCCTTCAACTGCAGGAATGGCAATAACGGTCGGCGGTTCAGTAGTGCCTGCCGGGAGTACAATCGAATATGAGGTCTTCTTAGCACTGAATTCCGGAACTTCAACCCCGTTGTAAAAAAGTTCCTTAAGAGTCGCATCGGCCGACTTCCAGAATGCCGGACAGCCGGTAATCATTATAAGAAGCAGCAAAACCACAGCATACACACAAGTTTTCTTCATTCTCATGCCTCCTCCATGAACGACAATTGGTAACCTTACATAGACCCACTATGTGATCTCCAATAACCTTTCATAATAATTGCAAGGAGCAATAACATGACATGAAGCTTTGGATGAGTTAGAGAGGGGCGTATTTCGTTCCTTGATTTCAGTCTAGCATCACCGCGAGAAAATACGTTCAGATTTTGGCTGTTTGAGCGACTTTATTTCATCCTTATTTCAAACGGTGCAATTTACATTAAATGAATTCTAATGTATGTTTATTTCACAACCCTTATCTGAAAGTATGTTTCACCTAATCACTTGTATAAGAAAACCAATGACGGCAAATTGAAGCGGTTTCCAAACTCAGTACATAAGAACAAAAGTTACATGATTAAAAAGTGATTAAGCTCGATTGATACTTAAGAAGTATATTTTGAACTACAATTGTTATCATCTCCATAGTGTTACTTAAAAGCATAATTTAATTAGTCTGATTTGAAATACCTAATTTTGATCACTGGTTTATGTAATCTAGCGATCAATAGATTGAACCAAATATCAGTCGACAGTAGGAAATCATTTCAGATCAGGCCCTACGTTCAATTCAGTCAGAGTTTCTATCTTCGGCTTTGCCCAAACACTGGATGCATCAATGGAGTATCATTTCATTGAGGAAACTTTTCCCAGAAACGAGTTTTAATTTGTGAATATGACTTCTAGTGAGAAAAGACAGCGGGAGGAATAATGCTCTTAACAGACCATGTAGATATTCCGACAGAACTAATAAGGGCGCAGGAGGAAGAAAGGCTGGTGGTCTTCGCGGGTGCCGGTGTTTCTATGGCCGCCCCGTCAAACATACCCGGTTTTGTCGATCTTGCAAAGGCCGTCGCGAAAAGCTACGGTCAAAAATACTACGTCAAGCAGCAGCGAGTCCAACCTCCGGACGTCTTTCTCGGCAGTCTCAACTCCAAGAATGGTGGACAAGGTGTCCACGAAATTGTGAAGCAGATAATGACTGAAACAACTTCGAGGCCATCACAGCTTCACAGCCTTATTCCTCTTCTATTCAAAAGCGCCCGGGACCTCAAAATCGTAACAACAAATTACGACGCTCACTTTTCAACCGTCTTGAGGAATTACGGAGAGAGATACGACGGCTTCGACATCTTCAGGGGGCCCGCTCTACCGAGGGGCGACGATTTCAGAGGAATAGTATATCTTCACGGAAACGTGGAACAGGATTCTAGGTGGCTTGTTGTTACGAACAGGGACTTCGGAAGAGCATACCTTACCGAAGGTTGGGCGAGGGACTTTCTTAGGGACCTGTATCTGTCGGATTACACGATTCTCTTCATAGGGTACAGCCACAGAGACACCATAGTAGATTACCTTGCCAGAGGACTGGACATAAGGCAGTCGAACAGATACGCGCTTGTCAGCGCTAACGATGCCGAGAGGTGGAAAGAGATCAATGTAGTTCCCGTTTCATATCCACTTACACCCGAAAAGAAGAGAGTGCATTACGAACTCCAGAAAGCTCTTGAAAACTGGACTTTCCTGGCAAGTTCAGATATTGAAACTCATACCGAAAAAATCAAAAGCATTGCCGGCAAGAAACCCGCTAAGGATCTGAAGGTCGACAGCTACCTAACATACTGTCTCAACCGTGATGACCTCACTGTGATCTTTTGTCGTTTCGCAGTGGACTTCGAATGGGTGGAATGGCTCGATTCAAAGGCGATGTTGGACGAACTCTTCCGAGAGGAAGAGACTCTCACAGAGATCGAGAAGTCTCTCACCCGCTGGTTCGTAGAAACCGCTTTCGGAAGCAGCAGTCAGGAACACTTGACTTTTTTGGTCTCCAGAAATTCATCTCTGAACCCATATCTGGTCTCTTCAATCGTGGAACACATGGCACACAATGATTTGGATATTCCCTATACCTGTCAGGCGGAATGGTTGAATCTGATCCTCAACAACTGGCACAAAGGAGAAACCCCAGGTCTCGCAATGCTGAAAGCCCTGAAGAAGGTCGATGTCTCCGCAAACCCTTGGATAATAACTAAGGCCATTCAGAACTTCTTCTCGCTTTCTCAGACTGGAAAATCGGCGAAGCTTTCCCTCTTTCACAGGCAGTACGATCTTGAGCCTCTCGTCAAGCCCGATTGCTTGAAGAGATTCTGGTCTGAAATTATTGAACCGAACCTTGACACTCTACACGAAGATATCCTTTCTATTCTCACTTCACAGCTAATGAAGGCTGTCACAGACATGTCGGTAATTAGCAGCTCTGTAAGGGAGTTCGACAGCATCTGCAGCGCGAGAAAGGTCATCGAAAAGAGCGAACCGGAATCAAATCCGGAATGGCTTCATATATATATAGATTTCGTACGTGATACGATCCTATACTTGATAAAAACCGACAACAAGGACAGGAACTTCTTTTACGAGTGGTGGAGGAGATCCAGGGCTCCCATTTTGTGGCGTATACTGCTGTATGCGATCTCAAAAGACCACCACTGTACACACGAATACCGAATAGAAATCATTCTCGACAGAAGTTGGCTGACCAATTCTGTTCTTAAGGAAGAGGTTTCCAGTATATTGATTGACTCCTTTTGCAACGCATCCAAGTTTCAGCAAGAAAGTATTGTCGAAACCCTTGGGAAGGAAATCACCAATACGAAAAGAATAGAAGATAAAGCGGTGAGACAGAGTTCGTACGCTTCAATTCTGGCTATTATCCTATCGATTGAAGAATCAGAAAGCGATTCTCCCGAGATTAAAAGGTCGATCGAGAGCATTAAATCAACCCTCTTAGCCAATACTAGTCGAGGCAACAATTGATGACTTTATTGCTAACTTTGCCGGCAATTCTTATAGTCATCTTGATTGGGTTCGTTCCAGTTTTCAAAGCTTTCTTGGACGCAAGTATAGTCGACGGACTTCTGAGCGTATCTAACTTTCAGTACATTATTCAGGACAATGGGTTCTTCTTTAGTCTTAAGATTTCTATCTTATGGGCTTTCTTGAACACGATTATTGTCCTTTGTCTAGGTCTACTAATTGCTCACTTCCTAAACGAAATGAAAAGATGGAAGACGCTGTATCTTGCTTTGCTTGTACCTTGGGGGATACCGTTGTATATTGGAGTTCCAGTTTGGAGATCAATCATTCATCGCGGAAGCGGTTTTTCTCCACTAAATCTTATTGGACTCGACATCAATATCCTTACTGATCCGATGTCAGCATTCTTGTCAGCTCTCTTTGTTAGTGTCTGGTTCGGTCTTCCGATAACTGTTTTTGTGCTCTGGGGGGCGATGGCGACTATTCCAAAAGGACTTACTGACTCTGTTAAGTTAGATGGCGGAACCAACACAACTCTCCTTTTCAATCTCTATCTTCCAACATTGAAACCTACTTTGGTTACAATGTTTGTTCTCAACTTCTTGAAATTCATGAAAGAGTTCTCTGTTGTCTTTTTGATGACAGATGGGGGTCCGCCTTTAGTATCTGGCTTCACCAAAAGAAGTATCATAGGTGCTACAACAACTTTGGACATCTTCATTTACGATATTTTTATGGGAAGTAACGAAACCGGAATTGTCTCCGCATACTCTGTTCTAACTCTCTTGGTTGTTGCTTTCATGATGGTACTGTGGTTTCTTTCGAGTAGAGAAAAACCAAACCTTATATTCTTAATAACTATTACTCTTGTTGCTCATCTTGCAGTTGGAGGATGTTCAGGGCTTATTATTGGTCCTCTCTACTTATTGACATTTTATAGAAGAGGATGTTTTGCTCCAGTTCTTTTAGCAGATATTGCAACTAATCTGATAACGGTCCTTTCTCTGGGATTTCTCAAAGGGCTAAATCCAGCAACTATAGTATCCTTTCTTGTCTTCTTGATCATAAGAAAACAAGCTGGAAGTCAAAGAGTCTTTCGAGGGAGTGAAAGAGCTTTCAAAATAATAAAGTATCTCTTGATCTCCGGAGTGATCATCGCTGCTTTACTACCTATGGTCCATCTTTTATGGATAAGCCTTTCGGCAGTGTCTACAACTTTTATCGATTCTCCCCTACCGAAATTCCTTACTCTTGGCAACTTCAAAAGAGTTGTCATAGAAGAACGAATTTTACGGGTTTTTTTTAATACTCTTCTGGTTTCAGCACTAGCGGGAATACTAACGCCTCTGCTGACTTTTCATTTGGCTTCATTTCTTAGGAAACATAGGGGGACTTTCTCTGACCTAATGATCGTTCTGTTAAATATGGCCGGTGTGATTGGTGGAATGCACACTCTTGTACCTCTATACAATCTCTTCAATTCTATCGGAATGATGGACAGCTATTTTCCGATAATACTTATATACTCAGCGCATGCAATACCCTTCTCAGTATTCACAATAAGAACTTACTTATCGACTATCTCGGCAAGTCTTGAGGACCAAGCTCGAATTGATGGACTTGGCTCAGTGGGTTACAATTACCGAATTCTTCTTCCTCTATCAAAACCAGTCCTAACAACTTCATTCATTGTGGCTTTTCTAGGTGCATGGAATGGATTTCTCGTTCCGCTACTGTTCATTTTTTCGGATAGCAAATACACCATAGGTGTGAAACTGTATTCCTATGTTGGAAGTCTAGGCTCCGGTTATACCCAGTGGAACCTTTTCGGAGCTGCCGCAGTTATTAACTTGCTGATTATGGGTCTTGTGTTTTATACTTTTAGAGAACATCTTGGAAAGACACCTTTATCTGAACACTATGAATAGCCCTCCGAGCTCTCATTCCTAAGGCATCCCGCTATGGTTTTGAGCCGTTAGGGTATGGTTGGAAACGGCCATGCCTCCCGAATTTGGAAAGGAGGTAGACGTGAAGCTATTGAAGCTTCTGATTTGCTTTGTTCTTTTGCCTACTGTGGTCTTCTCCATTCAGATCAATGTTAACGGCTCTTCTTGGAAGACCTGGGATGATTCTTTGCAGCAGTTTGCCTACGAAAGCTCATATGGGAAAATTATCCCCATGTCAGATGTTGCACCTATTCTAGTTCAAGAAGCAGATACTCTGAGAGTTACTGCTGCAAATGGAATTCTGGAAGCAGTAGATCCCAACAATAATCTCATTCTGAAAGAAGGTGAATGGTTACTTGAAGGACACGAAACTCTCGGAGAGATCCTTTCGGTAGAAATAGAAGGAGAAATTCTCGATTCGCGTTCAATAGAAATTTGGCTTGATTGGGAAGGAATTTCCGCACTGAAATCAATTATTGCAAGGTTTGGTGAACTGCATCAGATAGAAATCAACGTTCAAGAAGTCCCGAAATCTGCGAGCAAACTGAGAGCAATAGTAAGAGCGGGCGGACGAGTTCCTGACATCGTAATGGTAAGTTCAAGCGACATTTGTGATCTTGTTTGGGAAGACGCCATTCAACCTCTTGATTACATTGATCCAATTAATCTTTCGGGAAGAAATTCATTTACTTATAATGAAAGACTTTGGGCTATTCCATTTTATGCAGATACCCAGCTCGCTCTGTTCAACAGAAAAGTCGTAGAGGACATTGATAGAAACTGGACACTTGAAGAATTCGAATCAATTTCGCAGAATCTTGGTGAACTTGCCGCCGGCTGGAATATCTATTCAGCATACTGGTTTATTCCTTTTCAGCTGGGATTTGGAAAGAGTTCCTTAATAGAAGATGGTGAATTAATCATAACCGATCAACCAACGATAAGCGCCCTTGCGTACCTTGTTGACAAAGTTGGCGACGGAACATTCCGAGCTTTGGAGAGAGATGCAATGGTAAGCCTCTTTGCAGCCGGAAAAACAGGAATTATTCTATCTGGTTCATACATGATTCCTCAGCTGGAAGAGATCGATCTTGATTATGGAATAGCACCCTTCCCTTTTCCGCTTCGCCCGCTGCTTGATTACAAAGGGTTTTCAATTGCGAAGAAAACTAGATCCCCTATTCTGGCAAGACAAATCATAGAGCATCTGACGTCGGTGAAGATTCAGCAGGTATTTTGCGAAAACACCTACAAGCTTCCCGCAAACCAGTCAGCTTTGAGAATCATTGATCTCCCTCAGGATATGAAAAGAAGTATGGAAAACGGATATTCAATTCCATGTAGTCCGCTTTACGGACTGTACAAGAACACTATGTGGAAGCTTCTCAATCTCGCACTTTCTGGGAAGATGGAAGTAGAAGCCGTGCTTCAAAGTGGCCAAGAAATCATCTATGAAAATTATGGATGTATGGAATGAAGAAGCTACTTATGTTGGTACTAGTAGTATTTATCTCAGTTTCGGTAATGCTCTCAATAGAAGTTTCGAGAGTTGGTACTGAGAACATTTTTGCTTTTGAGAGAGACGATTTCCCTAAAGTTTCCTTTACTGTCAGGTTCGAAGGAATTGCATTGGATGGCGGGTCAAACTGGGGGGAGCGAATTCACTATGAAGGGATTCCTGTAGTCTCTGTCTTGGAGTACCTAGGTGGCATGTCAAAAGGTGAATTTCTAGAAGTTGTAGCTTCCGATGGATACTCAAAGGTGTTTCCATTTGAGGCAATCTATGGGGGTACCCCACTTGGAAAACCCTTTGTTTGTTATACAGACGAAAGACCTTGTTTTGTATTCAGTGGTAACGATGGAGAGGTATCAAATCAAGATATGCTAAATGCACTCGGCGAAGAATTCTCTCACTACAAGGGGGAAAAGCCTTCGGCCAAGGGTCTCCTCATGAAAGACGTGTTCCAGATAATAATAAGTTCCGGTGACTCAGGTTTTTCCGAATCCAGAACTGTTGATGTCTCATTTGAAGAAACTCGATGGCAGATTGTTGTGCGCGGAATGACTGAAAACAAATTTACTTCAAGCGACTTCGACAAAATGAAGGGTGATTCATCATTATTCAACACTATAGATATAGAAAGAAAGGGATCAATTTCTTCCTACAGTGCTGTTCCTCTGGGGACAGTAATCTACAGTTCATCACAAGGTCCTTCCGACTTGAGCCTTTCTAAGAGTCTCTGGGATACCGGTTACGATATAACTCTTGTAGCGGAAGACGGATACTCGGTTACTTTCAACACTTCAGAAGTTTCTTATGACAGTATTTACTTAACCGATGAAGTTGATGGCATCTTGCAGGAACCATCAGTCGTAGGAGAGATATCGGGAAATCTGTGGGTGAAGAAACTCTCCATGATCGAATTGGAAGTGAAAGTCTTTGATGAACGGAGAGAGAACTTCCGCCTTACTGTTCGTTCAGCACAAAAGGAGAAGGAGTTCTTGTTTGCTGATCTTGAAAGCAATCGGTACTACATTGAGGACTATGGACAGTACACAACGTCGGCTGGAAGTGTTAGGGGAGCAATTTACGGAGGAATCCCTATGAAGTCATTAATTTCAGAAGTGGCAGAACTCAGCCCCGAGTCCACGATAAAAATTACAGCTGTTGACGGTTATGAGATGATTTACTCAGCGAGAGATATTCTGAACGAAGAAGACGGTGTCTGGATAATTGCTTTAAAACAGGACGGTGAATACTTGCCGGAAGACCCTGGATATCTCAGGACAATAAAGGTTGGCCCAAGTCGCCCAAATATTGACGGACATTCGTCTATCTCTATGGTAAGCGATATAGAGATTGTCAACAAAGAGTATTCTGATTACACCCTGAAAATCACTGGCTTAATCGAATTCCTGCTGGACAGATCAACTATTGACTCAGGAGTAAGCTGTCACAAACAAAATGTAGTTTACACAAAAAAAGGTGAAGGTTTTTCCTACTCTGGAATACCTCTCTGGCTTCTACTTGCCTTTTCTGACGATCCCTACTATGCCCCGCACATGCAGGATAGCTCGATAATCTCTTACAACTCTTCTCTGGCTGAAAAGGGTTACAAAGTGGAGATAATTGCAGAAGATGGTTTCGCTATTACACTTGATTCTAAAGAGCTCCACATGAACAACGGAGTTATCCTCGCAACAATCAAGAACAATGAAGAACTGCCTGAGGATGAATGGCCGCTAGTTCTTGTTTGGGACAAAACAATTGTCCCACCCGAAGGAATAAAGTCAGTAAAGAAAGTGGTACAAATCAATCTGCTAGTCTGCGAGTATCAATAATCACTATTGGACTATTGGGACAGTGTTATCACTTGGATATCACTGTCCCTTTTACTATCTTTAGATATCAGAAGCAAGTTTGCTGCTCCAATACAACAACATCAACTGTTGCTTAAACCTCAACATAGTTCTCTCCAGAAACACCAATCTCTGACAACTCCCGAAAATCGAGAATTCTTCCATTAATTGCATTTGTAAGCCTTAGACTACGCATAATACATCCTAATCGTTTTAGGATTATTTTGAGAAAGGACTCTATAATTGTTGAGTAAATGCCCATTGAGGTGAGCAAATGCCCGAATACGATATGATGATTCGTGTCACTTGGATGTACTACTGTGAGGACAAGACACAAAGCGAAATCAGCTCTATCTTGAAGATGTCACGGCAGAAGGTGCAGAGACTTCTGAGCAAAGCAAAGGAACAGGGCTTGGTTCAGGTAAAAATCCTCAATTCTGTTCATAACCTGCTCTCGGTTGAGGGAAAGCTGAGAAAGGTATTCTCAATTCACGATGCTGTAGTTGTACCTACCGCCGAAGATGGTGAGGAACTCAGGAGAAGTCTTGCTCGCGCTGCAGCCAATTACCTGTCTCCTCAACTCGAGAAGATAAGCATCCTTGGTTTGGGAAACGGGGCGACTCTTAGTCACCTTCCGAACTATTTCGATCCATCAATTACGTTCAAGAAGAATTTCAAGGTGGTCTCTCTACTGGGGAATTTGCTTAGGAATTACTCTTCGAACCCCACGAGCATTGGGATGAAGTTTTCGGATAGATTTGGAGTTCCATATTATGGTCTTTGGGTCCCTTACAAACTCGATACAGTAGATGCAGTAGATACCGTGGTGAAACAGAAGGCCGTGTCTGAGGTACTTGAAATTATTAAGAAGGTTGAAATTTCGGTAGTAGGAATAGGTGGCACTGTAAACAGAAACTTGAACAGCGGCATTGTAAATGAGGCGGAGATGAAATTGCTTAAATCAATGGGTGCGGTAGGAGATATTCTTGGAAGATGGTTCAACATTGAGGGCAAATTTGTCTATGAAGAACTAAACAGGAGAGTTATTGGCGCAGATGTCAAGACACCAGGAAAGGCTATTGGAGTGGCCGGAGGCATCGAAAAAGCCGAGGCGATTCAGGGCGCACTCGAAGGAAATCTAATCGATGTACTTGTAACTGATGAAAGCACTGCCGATACAATCCTTGAGAACAAATCTAGATCGAGTTCCAAATAATCCGAAAGGGGGCAATGAAATGAAAACAAGAACTTTGCTAGTGATTGCTGTCGTGCTAATGCTGTCTGCTGTAATGTTCGCAAATGCACCATTGATTGGAATCTCTGTTATCGGTACAGAGCATGATTGGGATATTCAGGCCTACAATGGAGCAATTGCAAAGGCAAAAGAACTAGGTGCTGAGGTCATTGCATTCGATGGTGAAAGAAGACCTGAGAAGATGCTGAACGATGTGAAGACCTTGATCTCGAGAGATGTAGATGTTCTGATCGTCATTCTGGGATATCGAGATGTAATTGAGCCTGAATTGAAGATCGCAAGAGAAAAAGGTATTAAGGTAGTAACAGCAGATTTTCAGTCTGTCTACAGTCAGTGTAATGTTTCAACAAACAACATGACTGCAATGGTTGAGCTTGTTTTGAGAATGGTAGCTGACCTAAAAGGTGAAGGCGAAGTTGGAATTTTCTTCAGACCGGGCAGTCCAATCGCCGAATTGAGAAAGAAATGCTTCGATTTGGTTTTGAGCGAATATCCAAACATCAAAGTTGTAGCCGAAGAAGCTTACGTTGTTCCGGGAACAGTTCCTGACGCTTACAACAAGACAAAAGACATGTTGAGAGCCAATCCAGAGATAGATGCTTTCTGGTCGCTCTTCGATCAGCCAATGATAGGGGCTGCACAAGCAATCGATGATATGGGAAGTCAATATCATGCCAAGTGCTATGGCTTCGATGGTGATCCTACTGCTCTGAAAATGATTGCTGATCCTAACTCCTCCTTTGTAGCTACAGTAGCACAGCAGCCCTACAAAATAGGAGAAACCTGTGCGGAAGTCGCAATGGACCTCCTTGCTGGAAAGGAAATTCCAGTCCTCAGATTTGTTGATCACATTTTGGTTACTACAGAAAATGTAAAGGATCTTCTAAAGTAGGCTAATTCTTCAACTAGTCTGTCTCAGTTTTTAAGGAAAGGCCCCGTCTGAAATCGACGACGGGGCCCAATATTAAGAGAACATTGAGGTGTCGAAATGAATGAATCATTACTCAATATGAAAGGAATCACAAAGAGATTTCCAGGTATTCTTGCCTTGGACTCGGTAGACTTCGATGTTCCAAAGGGCGAAATAAGAGCCATAGTTGGGAAGAACGGTGCAGGCAAATCCACGCTAATCAAGATCCTAACGGGAATTTATACTCCTGATTCTGGGAGTGTTGAAATCGAGGGAAAGCATTTCAGCCATATAACACCAGATGTTATGTATTCTGAAGGAATCCAAGCAATCTATCAGGAAAACGATTTGGTCTCATACTTCACTGTCGGAGAGTCGATAATGCTCAACAACGAATCCCGAGGCACAGTGAGGGCATTCATTGACAGGAGAGACATGAATGAAAAGGCACATCAATTGCTTCTAGGAAAGATCGGCATAGACATTGATCCAAGAAAACTTATAAGAGATCTCAGCGTTTCTGAGAAACAGTTAGTTCAGATTGCAAAAGCACTTGTAAGGGAACCAAAGATAATGATATTCGATGAGCCAACAGCTCCCCTCTCAGCTAAAGAAATTGATAAACTTTTCGAAATCATCCGTGGGCTTCGATCTCACGGAATAACAATCATATATATTAGTCATAGATTTGAAGAGATATTTGAGATAGCCGATTCAATAACGATAATGCGTGATGGAAAGAAAATCGTTGATCTCAATCTCAAAGAAACCAATGAGGACGAGATTATTAGCCATATGACGGGTGGAAATATGCAGGTTGCTAGTAGAAGTGAAGGAGAAAAGAGAAGGGTTTCCGACGAAATCACGCTTGAAGTTGAGAATCTAGAAAGCGAAAGAGTCAACAAGATCTCCTTTTCGCTCTATAAAGGTGAAGTTCTTGGACTCTTCGGTGCCGAGGGAGCAGGTCAAGTTGAATTGGTTCGAGCATTCTACGGTTTGCTACCAAAAAGAGGAAAAATCAAGCTGAACGGTAAGGAAACACACATAAGGAAGCCAACCGACGCAATAAGGAAAGGAATCGGATATGTTCCTAGAGATAGAAAGGAAGAAAGCTTGGTTAGGACATTTACACTAGCGGAAAACGTCACTCTTTCTCACTTAAATGCATTTTCCCCAGGCGGTTTTGTGAACAAAAAATCCGAATTAGAAATGGCAGATCAGATGATAAAAGATTTGGCGATAAGCACGCGAAGCGCGAAAACAGTAGTAAGCTTCCTCAGTGGTGGCAATCAGCAAAAGGTTGCGATTGCAAGATGGCTTGCATTTCCTCTCAAGATTCTAATACTTGATTATCCAACTATGGGGGTTGATGTTCAGGCCAAACTGGAAATCTATCGTCTTCTAAAGAAGATATCTTCCGAAGGAACATCGATAATAATAATCACCCCAGAATACGAGGAGATCAAGATGCTTTGCGATAGAGTAATGATTCTGAAGGATGGGCAACACAGAGCCACTCTTGATGTGAAAGACATCGATGAAGATATCCTTCTGAAGCATGCTATCGGATCATCTGGAAGTGTGGTGTCATAAATGGAAAACGCATTGAGAATCACAAAATTCAAGAGCTACATCACTTTGGGAATATTCTCTTCAGTAATAATTTATCTGATCATCGTATCCCCGGGCTTCTTGAGATTCGACAATCTAATGAATGTGATTGTCTCTGCCACTTTTGTAGCAATACCGGCTATGGGGCTTGGAACAATTATGTTATCAGGATCATTTGATCTTTCTTTTGTAGGAATAATTGGGGTCGTATCAGTAACGTCTATCAGAATGGTTCACGCTGAAATACCAATTCCAGTTGTGTTGATAACAGCACTAGCAATTGCTTTGGGATTTGAACTGGCAAACGCTTTCCTGATAATCAAATTGAAGATACATCCTTGGTTGACCACAATATCAACAATGTTAGCTGCTCTCGGTCTTGAGAAAGCTATAAGCAAGGCTTACTTTCTGACAACTTCGCATTCGTTCTTTCAAACAATCAGATTTGAGAGCTTTCTAGGAGTTCCTCTGCCTGTATGGATTCTTGGCCTGTCTTTTCTACTGATGTACTTGCTCGTTCACAAAACTGCGTTTGGTATGCATCTATATGCTGTGGGAGGGAATGAGGTGGCTGCAAGAAAGGCCGGTCTCAAGGTTGAAAGGTTACGTTTTAGTTCCTTCGCAGCAATGGGGGTATGCATTTGGATTGTCTCACTTGTTTACCTGTCACAGCTTTCAGGTTATACTCCAGAAGCTGCGTACACTAATTTGAATGAAGTGATACTGTCAGTGTTTTTCGGAATGTCGATTTCTAGAAAAAACGTCATAACTATTCCGGGAGCTGTTGTAGGTGCTCTTTTCGTGGCACTCTTGGCAAATGGACTTGCACTGTCAGGTGTCAGCTCATACTGGATAAAACTCATAGAGGGTTGTCTAGTGATTGTCGTAGTCATAACAAATGCTATGGGGAGTGGTGAAATTGTCCAACTCGAAAAGTAGTGTGATATCAACTAGCAGTACTACGTCCCGGAAAGCTATTGATTTTCTGGTAAATGGAAGCATAATAATCGGATTTGTTGGTGTTGTGATCTTCTTTGCTATAACGAGTAGCTCATTTTTCAAGTGGGACAACATTTCCGACATTCTTCTGAGACTTTCTATAACAACACCAGCTGCATATGGGGTAATGCTAGCACTTGTAGCAAAGGGCATTGATCTTACTCCAGGAACAACAATGGGGCTTGTCGGAATTACTGTCGCAAGCGGCGTTGCAGCCGGAATGAATTTTGGTCTTTCAATACTTCTTGCGATCCTGGTTGGAGTTGCTGTCGGACTAGTAAATGCTTTCTTAATTGCAAAAGCCAATCTGAATCCGTTTATAGCAACCATATCTGTGCTATTTATTGGCAACAGTATAGAAAAGAGTGTCACAAGGGGAGGGCTCCCAGTCTATCTTTATCCCGCCCCTCCTGCTCTCAATCAAATATATCGCGGTAGCACTCTCGGAATCCCAAATCCGATTTTGATTCTAATAATACTTACCTTGTTGCTCTACCTGTTTCTTGAGAAGAGCAAATATGGAAGAAGACTTTATGCATGCGGGGAGAGTATTAAGGCATCAAGAGCATCCGGCATTCCTGTAAGGCTTTACTATGGAGCTGCTTATTTTATTAGTGCTTTGTGTGCAACTATAGGCGGAGTAATTCTCTGCTCTCAGATACGTTCAGGTCAGCCACTCGTTGGTCATTCCTACATGTGGGACGCCATCGGTGCCGCTTACTTGAGTACAATAATGTCAAGAAGGAACTTCAGACCAAATGTATTTGGAACGCTTTTTGGTGCAGTTGTCATGGCTACGGTCGCAAATGGCCTTACATTGATGGGACTCGCTTTCTACTGGAAAGAGTTTGCCAAGGGTCTGATTATTTTGATCATGCTACTTGTTTCTGTCATGAAGAAGCGCTATGAAAGGAGCCGCTTGTTTTGAGTAGCTCGACGCTAACAATAGATGTTAGTACAGGGGGTATTCATGTATGCATCGTTGATAAGAGGATGCAGATTGTCCACAAAGAATACAAGGAGTTCGAGTACTTGACGTCAGAGATTCCTGGCGCAAAGGAAATTGATACTGATACCCTGTGGACGCTGCTAGTTCAAATGATGCGAAGCCTACGATTTAGGCCAGACCTTAAAGCAGGAATTTCTGAGATCGCAGTTACAAGCCAGCGTGAAGGCTGCGTCTTTTTGGATAGAGAAGATCGAGTCTTGTCTGCCTGTCCTAACATTGATTCGAGGGCATCTAAAATTGCTAGATCACTTCCTAGAAGCACTAAAGAGGAAATCTACGATATAACTGGCCATTGGCCGGACTGCTACTTTCCGGCCATGCGGCTTCTTTGGTTCAAGCACGAAGCGCCTTCAACATATGCAAAGATCAGCCGATTCATGATGCTTAACGAATGGATTGTATATAAGTTGCTCGGAAAGAATAAGGATGAATCTGTGTCTGAGGAGACAAATGCTTCGGAGTCAATGCTTTTTGACGTGCGAAAGAGAACTTGGTCGCATCAAATCATCGAATTACTTGAGCTTTCACATCTTCGGCTTGCAAGAATCGAAAAGCCAGGTACAATCGTCGGATCGGTTAGCAGTTCACTAGCCCAAGAAATCGGAATCTCAGAAAGTGTTTATGTCAAGATTTCTATGGCCGATACTCAGTCAGCAGTTCTTGGGTCGGGCGGATTTGAACCCGGAGACGTTGTAATTGTTAATGGTTCTACGACTCCTGTACAGCTAGTTACAAATTCCCCCATATTGGATAGCCAGCGTAGGACGTGGACTTGTCCGTATCTACGTGATCTCTGGACACTTGAGAGCAACTGCAGAAAGACAGGTCTTATGTTCAGAAAGATTAAGAATGATCTCGAAGAACTGGTTTCACAGTTCGATGACAGTCTATCTCTTTCCAGTGAGCAGCTAGATGATGTTATCTCAATCAATGCAGACAGATCATTTGACACAATGGCTTTCCTTGGCCCTGGGATATTTGACGTATCACGGGGCAAAGATCTCCCGATCTCTCTCTCCTTTTACGATGAGCAAGTCAATATCTTCAGTGCAATTCTGACAGGATACGTAGAGAACCTGACCTTTGCAATAAAAGCGAACATAGAACAGCTGAAGGAGATATCAGGCATTAGCCTAAGGCGAATCATACTAACAGGAGGGGCATCAAAAAATAGCTTACTGAGAGTTATCCTTCCGAGAATATTGAGAGAAAAAGAATTATTAGTTACTGACAACCTCGATACTACTTCATTAGGTGCTTCAATAATTGGCAAAGAGAAGAACTCTGAAATTGAAAAAGCCTTATTGAGTTCACTGCGCATACTTCCCTCAAATGAGGATGTGGGCGACTTCTACAATAAGAAATTCGAAATATGGAAACAATGGTACTCAAAGATGCTTAGCATAACATGACTGGAGGAATGCCATGAAGAGGATTCTTATTACATCTGAGCTAGACAACAAGACTCTAGAAGTACTCGAGAAGGAGTTCATAGTAACCTTGAAAGGTCGGGCAGCAGGAGAAAAGAACTTCCTTTCGGAAAGCGTTATGATCGAACAGATAAATTCCCTAGAACCAGAAATTTTGATAATAAGTGCAGACAAGATTGGCAGTGCAATTATCAAAGCGGTCGACAGCATCAAATTAATAGTGGTTACACGCGGGAATCCTGTGAATGTAGATCTTAATGCGTGCAAAGAAAAAGGTATAACTGTGACATGTACACCGGCGAGAAATGCGAATTGCGTAGCAGAACTTGTCATAGCGCTTATGATTTGTTCAGCGAGGAATTTATTCCAATCTTTCGAAGCAATAAAAGATGGGACGGCGGCAGTCGACAAAATGACCAATGTCGTCGACAAGGGCAAAGATGTTATCTGGTCAGATCCGCAACTAGCAGTTATGCCATACATTAGATTTAGAGGGTTTGATATTCAAGGGAAGACCTTAGGTCTTGTTGGTCTTGGATCAATAGGAAGAAAGACTGCATCAAAGGCGATAGCTCTTGGAATGGATGTACAAGTTTTCGATCCCTATGTTTCTGAAGATGAAATTCGAAGAATTGGAGCAAAACCCTCTTCAATGGACGAGCTTCTATCTGATTCAGATTTTGTAAGTCTCCATGCTAGTGTGACAAAAGAGACCGAAAAGATGATTGGTATGCAAGAGTTTCTTAAAATGAAAGACACGGCGTATCTTATAAACACAGCTAGAGGAGCTTTAGTCGATCACGATGCTCTTTTGAAAGTTCTTAAAGAGAAAAGGATCGCAGGTGCAGCCGTTGATGTCTTCTATTACGAACCGATAGCTCTAGATGATCCTTTCCTGAAACTTGATAACTTTATAATTACGCCTCATATTGGCGGTGCAAGCTCAGACGTAATAACGCATCATTCGAAAATGGCTTTGGAGAGTATCCTAGCTTATGCAAATAGCAATGAGATCCCATATAGGGCAGTCTGAATAAGGGAGTGTGGACGAAATGTTTGAAGCAGAAAAGAAAGAACTAATCGAGTACGGAATAAAGGTCTTCAAAAGTGGTCTGGTACACGGTACGGGTGGCAACCTGAGTATGCGAGTAGGAGAGAACGGTGATATGTACCTTATGACTCCAAGCGGTATTGACTACGAACAGATAGTGCCAGATGATATCGTGCTGATTGACATGAACGGAAAAGTAATTGAAGGGGAAAGAAAACCATCCATTGAACATGGTATGCACAGAGAAGTCTACAAAAAAAGAAAGGATGTAAATGCCATAATCCATACTCATTCTCTTTACTCAACGGCTCTCTCAATAACAAGGCAACCTTTGCCCCAAATTGAGTCAAGTGTTGTCCTAATGAGAGGGCAAATCGAAGTTGCCGACTATGCAAGGCACGGAAGTATGGAGCTTGCCATGAATGTTGTGAATGCGCTTGGCGACCGGAAGGCGGTTCTAATGGCAAATCATGGCCAACTTGCAGCAGATGAATCTCTTGCTAAGGCATTGAAAACTTGTGTTAGTGTCGAGCATTGTGCCCAAATGTACATTCTAGCAAGAAGCGTTGGCCAAGTGTATCCAATATCCCCTGAAAAATGTGATGAGTTGAGAGAGTACATCAAAACCTCTTACGGACAAAAGAAATAGAAGAAACTAGGGGAGGCCTTTTAAAAGACTCTGTTCATGCCTTTCCAAAGGAGAAAAAATGACTGTCCAATCATTTCTAACTAAGAAGATCACTGTCATCCCTCTTGTAATCGTGATATCAATTCTTTGGGGAAGCGCCTTCCCAGTTATAAAACTGATTTATTCAGAGTTGGGAGTCGAGTCTGTTTCGGTGCCGGCGAGAATATTTCTCGCAAGTTTACGATTTCTGATAGCTTCCGCAATTCTCCTTTGTATTAGTCTCCTCGCGTTTCGAAATCAACTTCTAGTCAAAAAGGAACTTGTCCCAAGGATAATAATGTTAGGATTCTTCCAAACCATTCTGCAGTACATTTTTCTGTACGTCGGAATGGCAAATACAACAGGTTCGAAGGGATCAATACTTACTTCGACTCTCAACTTTTTTCTCATCCTGATCTGCCATTTCTATTACAAAGACGACAAACTCAATCTCACAAAATCTATAGGACTTATTATTGGTTTCTCGGGAATAGCTCTTGCAAATTGGGATGAAGGAATGAGTTGGACCTTCAAAATGAATGGAGAGTTTCTGCTTATCCTTGTTGGACTTGTGTCGGCTATAGGTTACTTCATGGCAAAGGAGATATCTAGAGAGGCAAATCCCATCATTGTAACTACCTGGCAAATGATTGTGGGCTCCCTCACTCTTCTATTAATTGGTCTGGTTTTCATGAAGCCCGGTGACATTGCGCATATATCAGAAAAAGGTTGGTTACTCATACTTTATTCGGGAGCAATTTCCTCGATAATCTTCCCGCTTTGGTATTCAGTCCTCAAATATAACAAAGCGGGTGAAATCACGGTATACAAATTCATAGTGCCCTTGGCGGGAACTTTGATTTCATCATGGATTGTTCCGGGTGAAGTAATACCCCCCGCATTGCCTGCCGCTCTGTTTCTAGTAGCAATAGGAATAATGATTGTAAACTACCATCGAAAGGCTCCGAAAGATAAGGAGGCTGTCACATGATTTTGAATATTGATCTGAACAAAAAATCTTCAAGCAAAGAAGAATACAGACACTTTGTTGCAGGAAGAACTCTTTCATCAAGGCTCATTGCTAAATATGTTCGGCCAGATATACATCCACTCAGTCGAAAGAACGTACTTGTAATATGTCCGGCTTCGTTTGCAGGAACTCCAGTACCGAATTCAAATAGGCTTTCAATTGGTGCGAAGAGTCCTCTTACAGGAGGAATAAAGGAATCGAACATCGGAGGGAGAGTTCCTGATCTGATTGCTAGAAATGGTATAAGAGCAATAACAGTTTCTGGCGCACTTGAAGAACTGTCAGTATTGATAATAGACAAAGGAAACTGCAGATTCGAAAAAGCTCATGAGCTAAAGGGTCTTATGAACTACGAACTGTTTGAGAAGCTTTACGAGAAATATGGACAAAATGTCGGCATACTTGGAATAGGACCTGCCGGTGAAAATAGGTTGATCAACTCCACTATTTCAGGCAACGATCTTGAAGGTCATGCTTCTCGTCATGCAGGCAGAGGGGGAATGGGAGCGGTCATGGGAAGCAAGAACATAAAAGCCATTGTTTTCTTGGAACCAGGCTCTCCAATGATTATGCCTCCTGAAGAAACCAAAAAAGAATTCCTCAAAGCATCTAGGGATTTCGCGCAGAGAATAATAAAGAGCAAGGTAAACATGACCTTATTCAGTAATCTTTCTTTAGTGAGTTTCATTAACAGACTCGGCGCCCTTCCAATCAGAAATTATAGAGAGTCATCTTCAGAAGAAGCTCTAGCGTTGTCCGGCGAGAATATTGTTGATGAACTGAAATCGAGAGGGGGAAGGATGGGGCATGCCTGCTCCAAAGGTTGTGTGGTTCGATGTTCAAACATTATCCATGACAAGAATGGAGAATATGTTACTTCGGGATTCGAATATGAATCGACAGTAATGTTAGGATCAAATCTAGGAATCTTTGACTTCGATAAAGTTGCACCGCTTGAAAGATTCTGCGACGACTTTGGGCTTGATACAATTGAGACAGGCGCCTCATTCGCAGTAGCAGCGGAAGCTGGCCTTGCAGAATTTGGAAACGCTGAAAGCTTTAGTGCTCTTACGCATGAGATCAGATCTCTCTCGCCTTTTGGAAGGCTTCTTGCTTCCGGGTCTGGTCTAGTAGGAAAAGTCTTTGGTATGACAAGAGTTCCTGCGGTCAAAAACCAATCAATGGCCGCTTATGACCCAAGAGGTCTTAAGGGAACAGGAACAACCTATGCTACTTCAACAATGGGTGCCGACCATACAGCTGGAAACGTCTTCCCAGCAGTCAGCAAAGTTGACGTTAGAAATGGAAAAGGTCAAGTTGCCGAATCTTTGTATAGACAGGTTATGTACACGGCTTTTGATATGTTTCTCTGCATATATGCGGGTACTACGGAGGAAAACCTTGATACTATTGCAACATTGGTGAATCTCTTTTACGGTGAGCAGATAACTAAAGAAGATATCTTCGAAATTGCCAGGAATACTATCGTTCTTGAAACGAAATTCAACGAAGCTTGTGGACTGAATTCCAAACACAATGTAATGCCGGAGTTCTTTGTTGAAGAGAAAGACGGCCGTGGCGACCAGTACGATGTGCCTAATGCAGAGCTTCAAGAAGCGCCAGAGATACTGAAAGATCTTGAAATAAGAAAGTGAAGCTT
>Ga0209164_1001437_pt1 | contig 30880 bp, 27 predicted proteins | sample MTBNYHSulfiMetaG_FD_187458 | JGI IMG/M metagenome (GOLD analysis project Ga0209164, IMG submission 187458) | Enrichment culture microbial communities from rom New York Harbor, USA that are MTBE-degrading - MTBE-NYH (New York Harbor Sulfidogenic)... | ecosystem: Environmental > Aquatic > Marine >... | reverse complement strand
CATGGCCCACTTGCTGACGGTATCCAGTTCGATTTGAATAATGGCGGAGAGGTAGGGTTTTGCGTCCCCCACCACAATGGCCTGATTGATATAGGGGCTGCACTTGAGGCGGTTCTCTATTTCCGACGGGGCGATGTTCTTTCCGCCGGCCGTGATGATGATGTCCTTTTTTCTATCGGTGATATAGAGATAACCTTCCCCGTCCAGAATACCTACATCCCCGGTTCGCATCCATCCATGACTCATAACCGATTCGGTTGATTCGGGTTCCTTGTAATAGCCGTTGAAGAGCGTATCGCCCCGGAACAGGATCTCCCCGTCTTCTGCCAGCTTGAACTCGACACCCGGCAGGGGTTTTCCCACAGACCCGACTTTTCTGTCACGGCCGTGGTGGATATGGGATACGCCCGAGCCTTCCGTCTGCCCGTAGACTTCAGTGATCCTGAGTCCCAGAGCTCGGTAGAATTTGAGAATTTCAGGGGAGATGGGGGCGGATCCGCTGAGGGCCAACCGGACCCGAAGAAGTCCCATCTTGTCAAGAAGATACCGATACATACACAGGTAGCCGAGTCTGAAAAGCATCCTTTGCAACAGGGAATACCTCCCCTGTTGGATCTCTTGCTCCACGATGTTCCGACCAATGGGCATCCAGAATGAGTAGGCCCGTCGCTTGAACCATGAGGCATCCTTCATGCGAATCTGAATGGCCGAATGCATCTTCTCCCAGATCCTTGGAACCCCCACAAAGATGGTGGGGGCGATTTCATAGAGGTTTTCCTGAATAGTCTCCAGACTCTCCGCAAAATTGACGGTGTATGCGGCATAAAGTGCCAGGACTACCGACATGAGCCTCTCAGCGATGTGGCACAACGGGAGATAAGAGACAGCCCCGTCCTCACTGGAAATCGGTGCCTCTTGTGAAAAAGCGGCTGCCAGTGAGACAAGGTTCCTGTGCGTGAGCATGGCGCCCTTGGGCGGACCGGTGGTGCCCGAGGTATAGACCATGAGGGCCACGTCCCGGGCCCGGGTTTGGGTGACAAGTTCCTCGAAGTATCCCGGTTTTTCCATGGCCATGGCTTTGCCCAGATCTTCCACCTGTTGAAAAGAGAGGATTCGGGGGTCATCGTAGTGTCGAAGGCCCTTCATATCGATGACGATGATCTTTTTCAACAGGGGAACCGATCCCCCTACCTCCAAAACCTTGTCCGCCTGTTCCTGGTCTTTGACAACCACCATCACCGAATCGGAATGATCCAGCACATACTGCACCTGCCTGGGTGGATTGGTGGCGTAAATGCCCACGGTTACGGCCCCGGCGGCCTGGGTTCCCAGGTCTGCATAGAGCCACTCCCGGCAGTTATCACCAAGGATGGCCAGTTTGTCGTTCCGCTGAAGCCCAAGGGATAGGGCTCCAAGGCAAAAATGCTTCACATGCTCGTAGTACTGATCCCAGGAAACTTCCTGCCAGACACCCAGGTCCTTTTCCCTCAGCCCCACCCGCTTTCCGTAATGCCGACGGTTGCGGGCCAGGAGACGGGGGAGGGTATCGTACGTATCAATGCTGTTCCGGGTTGATTCCATCTGCCTCTTCACCGAGATAGGCCTTGATGACCTCAGGATCCCTGCCGATGTTTTCCGGATTTCCTTCGGCAATTTTCTCTCCGAAATTGATGACCAGAATCCGATCGGAGATATCCATGACCACCCCCATATCATGTTCTACAAGGAGGATCGTCATCCCAAACGTCTCGTTGATATCCAGGATGAATCGTGCCATGTCCTCGGTTTCCTCCACATTCATTCCAGAAACCGGTTCATCCAAGAGGAGCAGGCGGGGTTCCAGGGCAAGGGCGCGTCCCAGTTCCACCCGCCGCTGAATCCCAAAAGGGAGGGTGCCTACGAGCTTCTTCCGAACGCTTTCAATTTCGAGGAAATCAATCAGTTTTTCTACCGCTAAACGGGCCGCTAGTTCTTCCTGGACGGCTTTACCCCAGAAGATCCCTCCTCGAATGACGCCGGCCTTGAGGGAGGGGTTTCGGCCCAGCAAAAGATTATCCAAAACGGTCATATTGCGAAACAAAGCGATGTTTTGAAATGTGCGAGCAATCCCCTTCCGGGCAACCTTGTGGGGCCTCAGATGTGTGATCTCCTCCCCTTCAAAATAAATTCGACCCCGGTTCGGTTTGTAGATCCCGCTGATACAGTTGAATACCGTACTCTTTCCCGCTCCGTTCGGACCGATGAGGGCAAAAATCTGCCCTTCTTTCAGTTCAAAGGAGAGGTTCATTATGGCACTTACCCCGCCAAAGCACATGGAAAGGTCCGTCACTGCCAGTTTCGGCGGAAGAGTCATGAAAGCCACCTCTTCCTTTTCTTGTAGTGTTTCACCTGACGGTAGCTTTTCTTTGCCCCTACCTCGGTGAGCCCCAGGTAGAATTCCTTTACATCTTCGTTTTGAATCAGTTTTTCACTCGGACCGTCCAGTACAATCTTTCCGCTTTCCATGATATAGCCGTAGCTGGCGATGGCCAGCGCCATGTGCGCATTCTGCTCTACAAGGAGAATGGAGGCCTCTTCCTCTGCGGTGATCCTTTGCAGGATGCGGAAGATCTCAACTGCAATCTGAGGGGCCAGGCCCAAAGATGGTTCGTCTGACATGAGGAGGCTGCACCGGGTCATCAAGGCCCTGCCAATAGCCAGCATCTGCTGTTCCCCACCGCTTAGATATCCGGCCATCTGCGACATCCGCCCGCGCAGGACCGGGAAATAGTTCAAGATCTTTTCCGTGTCTTGCTTCACCCGGGTCCCGTCCGAGCGCGTATGGGCGCCTACACGAAGGTTCTCCGCCACAGAGAGGTCATCGAAAATGCCTCTCCCTTCAGGGACCTGGACGATGCCCATGGAGACAACCCGCTCAGGCGCCACACCGGCAATGTCTCGACCATCAAATTCAATTTTTCCTTCGGTAAGTTCCCCATCCTCCAGTTCCAGGATATGACTGATGGCCTTGAGCACCGTGCTCTTGCCGGCCCCGTTAGAGCCCAAAAGCGCCACAATAGCATGGTCGGGGACCTCAAAGGAGACGCCCCGAACCACCTTGATGACGTCATTGTAGACAACTTCGATGTTTTTTACAGAGAGCATGGTCTGTCCTGTCGCTGACACCAAGGTTGGATCCAGAAGGTGCTGTTTTGAAACCCGGCCTAGACACTTCGCTCAGTTTTTCACAAAAGCGTACCCATCGCTCAGGGCCTTTTGTCCCCGATCGTTGAACACATCAAAATGGAGGGCTCTGCCGTTTTGCTGATCCACGGCGCCCTGGAGTTGAACAATAATTTCCGTTCCGGGAAAAACCATGTGGGAAAACCGACCGTAGAGGATCTTGAGCCTGAAAGAATCGCCCCCGACTTCCCTGTTGATCAGTACCCTCACCGCGTGAGCGAGTACGGCTGTTCCCTGTACGATAATTCCGGGAAGGCCGACTTCTGTCGCAAACTTTCCTGACGTATGGATGGGAAAGAAAATATTGCTGCAGCCATCGTAGATATAGGTCTGCATGGGGTCGATGAAAACCCGCTCCTGCCAAAGAGTCCTGGGATGATGTGGATTTTCAGGGGTGGGGGACAGAAGGTCGACGACGTTACCCTTATCTTCACACCGAACCCCCCTGAGAAGCGCCCCTGCAATCTCAGTAAAAACCGGCTGACCCGATGCATCGGTGGCATCCAGTCGCACGAACAGGGTGGTCCCGGACCTGTGCGGCAAGACGGCCGCGATCTTTCCGTTAATTGTCAGATGGTCACCCGGTTGGAGGGGCCGGAGGAGGTGCAGGTATTCACTATAGTGGACTTGGGTATCAAGGACCTTACTGGGAAATATGTTGGCTTCGAGGTATTCGGAGAGGTTCCCCATAACAGGCCATGTAATGGCCGCGCATGATACAGGGTGCCCGATAATGCCCTCCCGGGTCTTGTCGTCAAAGTAAATGGGATTGTCATCTTGGATGGCCGCCGCATAGTTCATGAGATGGCGCCACGACACCTCTGCATGATACGGTGCCAGGAATGTACCCACAATGGAAGAGCTGAGTTCCATCTTCTGTACCTCGAATCGGGGATCTTCCTGTCTCAAGCCAAAATAAAAACATTGTTTCGATTTTCTGTCAAGAAAAAAACGCTGTTTCGAACTTTTTTGGTAGCAGCGGGGTAGGAATAAAGATCGGAACCCACCTCATTTTTGAAACCCCACTATGATGGTCTCGTAAAAAGTCCGATTTTGGCCTTTTCGCCACCTATAACCCATTGAAATCATTGGGTGAGGATTTCGGTTTCTTGATTTTTTTACGAATGCATCAACTATAAGAATAAAGCCCGGATCATTCAGGACAAGGTGCCGTGGTTAGAATAAAGAAGGATAAGGAGGTACGCGATGGTTTACACGAGTAGCACCCAAAAAGCGCCTCAAAAACATCAATCCCGTACACGTCTTTCGCTACTCCTGTGCGGTACACATGCTTTACCGTGGCGACTCAGTCACAGATATCAGGAATCATTTAGGCCATGACAACGTCCAATTTTCAACTCATTATATCCATCTGGATCTCAAGCGAAAGCGACAGGCTCAGGACCGCTTTGTTCAACATATGCAATCGGTTTTAGTGGATGATCACAAGATAGATGAGCTGCTTCAGACGGAGAATAAGGGGGACCTCATGGCCTGGCTGGATAGCCTCTAAAGGGATTCTGCGTTCCTATGGCGAATGCCGAAAACCCATGGAAACATCCAAAACATTATGTTGCCAGTGTGGGACTTGGCGTCTTTGAAATACCATGTAACCCCTTGCCATTTATGCTGATCCCCCATATCCAGTCTTAAACGCTAAATGCTGTTTTGTTTCAATAGGTTATGGCTACTCACAACATAATGGCAGATATCTCACGCTTTGAGTGGTGTAGAATGTTTGAGATATCCAGATGAAATCAGGGCACTGCGGGATATCTCGAAAAAAACTGTCTGGAACTTTGTTATATGGTTTTTGATGACAACAGATGTGCGATTCCCTATACTATTTTCATTATGAATTACCCTTTACAAAGCAACCCGGCTTGTTGTCGCTGCAGTCCGCCTATGCAACGTTCGGGTCAACATGAGCCTGTTTGAATGATTTTCACGGCCTAAGTACGCATGACATGCAAACCCACAAACGACATCTCATCCTCGACTCCTCAGGAGCACGTAAAAGCCTCCGATAGGAATGCTGCAAATGTGCTGGCGGTCTCCACAGCCCCGAATGCACTTACCGAACGCATCAAGGAATTGAACTGTCTGTATGGTATTTCGAACCTTCTGGAAAACCAGGACGTCTCATTGTCATGGATCATGCAGCGGGCTATTGAACTGATACCGACGGCCTGGCAGTATCCCGAAAACGCGTGCGCCCGCATTCGCTTGGACGGCCGGGAATATGCTTCCCGGAATTTCAAAGAGACCCAGTGGCGTCAACATACAAGTATCCTGTTGAATGGCAAACATGTGGGTGACGTGGATGTGTATTATCTCCACGCCCCTACGGCCGGTGACAGCGAGCCGTTCCTGGAAGAGGAAGAGCGTCTTCTGAGGGCCATCGGCGAACGTCTGAGCAAAGTCTTGTGGCTGAAACGTTCAGAGGAAGCGCTTAAAGAGAGTGAAGAGCGGTATCGGGTGCTTACCGAGCAGGTGGCCGAAGGCGTGGCTCTCGTCCAAAACGGTCGTTTTTGTTATGTCAATCCAGCGTTCTGCAGGATGTTCCGTGTTGTTAACCCTGAAACATTACAAAACGGGCAGATACGTCATCCTCCTGCAGGGGACGCCCTTGATATCGCCCGTCTCTATGGGGAATGGGCCAAAGGCAACAATGAACGCAAGGTTGAAGCGGTACATAGGCTTATGCGATCCCATAAGCCATTCTGGGTACAGGTCTGTCACACACCCATTACCTTCAAGGGAGAATTGGCCCTGCTGTCAACCTTCAAGGACATCACCGAAATAAAAGAGCAGCAGATGGCTGCACAACGGACGGCGGATCTATTAGATAGTGAAAATCGGATGTTGCGATCATCACTGAAAGAACGGTATCGGCTGGGAGACATTATCGGCCGTTCTCCGGCCATGCAGGTGGTTTACGAGCTTATTCTAAAAGCCGCAGCTACGGATGCCAGTGTTGCCATATTCGGGGAATCCGGTTCGGGCAAGGAGCTGGTTGCTCACGCCATCCATGAACACAGCAGCCGAAAGAACGAGCGATTTGTGGCAGTGAATTGTGGCGCCATCCAGGAATCCCTGTTTGAACGTGAATTTTTCGGCCACCTCAAGGGGGCCTTCTCCAGTGCCCACACAGATGCTCCAGGTTATCTGGATATGGCTGATGGGGGGACACTTTTCCTTGACGAGGTCAGTGAGCTAACGGTGAATATGCAGGCCAAGTTATTGCGGGCAATTGAAGGATCTGGATATTTGCGCGTTGGGGGCACAGAGACACTTTCCGCTGATTTTCGAATCATATCGGCATCGAATGCAGATCTGAGTGAAAAGGTCGCCAACGGATACATGCGCAAGGATTTCTTCTATCGCATCCAGGTCATACAGATACAATTGCCACCGTTGCGGCACCGCAAAGAAGACATTCCACTTCTGGTTGAACACTTTCTAAGAAATATGAAAGCGCCTCATGGTATTGCAAAGATTCCAGGCCGTACCATAGATATCCTTATGGAGTATGACTGGCCGGGCAACATCCGTGAATTGCGCAATGTGCTGCAACGATATGTAACCCTGGGCCATCTCGAATTCCTTTCACCCGGCCCGGCGTTGGCCGTGTCATCAGTCGGGGCAGAACTGAACCTTCGAGAGGCTGTTCAGGAATTGGAAAAATCACACATCTCAAAAGCGCTGAGACAGGCCGGCGGAAACCGGACCAAAGCCGCGACCCTATTGGGGATCTCTCGACGGGCGCTGTTTCGGAAGATGTCTGCTTTGTAGAGAAGTGTCATTTACGCCCGATACGGGCGATAACGCCCATCAGTAAAATATCGTCTAAATTTAGTATGTTACTTGCTTTTTCATAATTCAATTAGGGCGGCTATTTCCCGCTTCGTACTTTTCCCATTCCTTCCAAAATCATTTTTTATCAATCATATCGAAAGGTTATAGATATCAATCGGCCTTGGCACTCTAGTTGCAGATACAAGCAGCATGGCGCATTAGGCTGTATTGAGCCTCGTAAAAACTGGTACCTTTCCGAGTTATGGATATTGGGGAGGCGAGCGAGCCTTTCAGGTGAGCTCGCGAAGCCTCCCCAACTCCATAACTCGGGCCGCCATTACACATTTTGCTGATGACCAATCCATTGGTCCATTTTTGACATGATGTAGGTGAAGCTCCATTTTCTTATTTAGCCATCCGGGCAAACCGGCGGCACATTTAAGAGCAGTCTGCAATGAAGCAGCTGCAAGAGAAAGGAGGAGCTTCACCATGAAAAAGAAAAACATTTATGTGAACCAAAGTCAAGAGTTGCTTCGGCTGTTTGAAGAAGCTGGAAACGGTGCAAACATCATGTGTGTTCCCATCGATTACGCTAAAAAGGACCATGTTGCCATGTTCTGTGATGGGTACGGGCACATCCTCAGAAAACCGTTTCCCGTTAAGAATTCCCCTGAAGGGATCGAATACCTGACCGAACAGGTAACCCGATCTTGCCTCCATCGCCATATTGACCCTAAACATGTCTTCTTTGGCGGTGAAGATGTCGGTTCTTTTGCGGAGAATTTTATCCACACGTTACGATCCGGGGGATGGATCGTCGCAGGTGTCAACGCCCAGGATGCCAAGAAACACCGAGCCAATTTACAAGCCAGTACCGATCGTCTCGATTTGATGGGCATCGCTTCCATGTTGCTGAACCGCAGGGCCAACTGCGCCCCTGCCCAATCCGGTATCTATCGTAACCTCCGTACACTGGTGCGTCACAGAAGAAAGCTCGTTGTCATGTCAACGGAAGTGAAAAATCGAGTTCACACTTTTGTTGATCGGCTCTTTCCCGGCTTTCTGGATGACAAAAAGAGCGGCATACCCCCATTCTCGAATAGCTCCTTATACCTCATGGAAAATCGATTCAGCCCACGCCAGATCCGTCGTCGGAGACGACCCAAACTCATTGAAGTCCTGCATCGGTACGGCACAGAAGAGCCTGAAAAAGCTGCAGCTAAGCTGCAGGAATATGCCGCACATGTCCTCCTTCCACCGGATGAATACATCAGCACCCTCCAGATCTCACTTGCTCATCATGTCAAGCTCTTCGGATGCCTGCAGGACAGCATCCATCAACTGGAGCACGAAATGGCTGCATGGCTTGCACAAACACAGGGTGCTTTTCTAACAACCATACGGGGTATCGGCATTGTTTTGGCTGCAGGAGCATGCTCGGAAATCGGAGATCCGGATGCTCAGAAACCTTTGAACAATCTGGTTTCATACTCAGGCATTATCCCCAGGGTCAAGCAAACCGGTGGCCCTGAGGGCAAGACCCATACCGGTAAAGTCGCAAAACGCTGCAACCGTATTCTCAAAGACTATGTCGTTCAGTCCGCCAATCACCTTGGATTGCATGGCCCGGAAGACTTGATGGCCGACTATACGCGTCGTGAGGCAGCTGGACAACATGCTGACTTTGGCATTGGCCGTCGGTATCTCCGTACAGCCATGCATCTGATGCGGACATCCCAGATCTATCTGCCGCCCCGACTCCGAAGCAATGCAGAACCTACACCGGAAGAACGCGCAGGTTATTATCTCATGACCTGGCCGGCCCTCCGAAAAAAATGGAAAAAAGTAGACGCACTCGAAATTGCTTTTGACAAGGGTCGTCCGTTAGGACGATGGCGAAACATGGTGCAGGAGCTATATGAAATAAAGCTTAAACTGTGAGCCATATTCCCCGGGATGTAACCATTGCGCTCACCGTTTTTGCGGTTTCGGCGGACAGGATGGCTATTAAAAACTGTCGCGATGTGCTCATGATAGGAGAGTACCATTGACGGCTCATTAGAGAATGCCACCCTGTCCGTCTGACACTCAAATTATGGCTCCAAGGTGCTTTGATCCCTGAATACCCAGGAGATCTAGTCATACCAGTTTGCCAAACTCGGACACCATGGGCAGGGTATTCCACCTGTAACGCCGGAATCGTTAACAACTAAATGCGCATTGGCTATGTTCAGTCAATATCATTTTAAAAAACCGGCCCGGATCGGAATGGAGACGTTTAGCCTAAAATCTGTCAAACTTTTTCTTGATTTTTTCCTGGTGCTCTCTAACCAGGGAACGTTTGTCATGGAGTTGGTTAAAAATAGGGCCTCCGGCAACCCCTTTATCGTTCTTGAGGATGCCGGAGGTGACCATTTTCTGCTGATTACCCCTGAAGGCAAAATTAAAAGCCTTGAGCGACGCCTATTCGACCCCCCGTTATGGGTTGGCCCGCAGATTCTGAGAACCGAACACGACCTCACCCGATCACAGGTGACCAAATATGAAGAACGCATCGCTGAATAAGCGACTGCAAATTGAATACCGGTCGTTATTAGGTTCAAAATGCTAAAGCCTATTTGGAGCAAATCGCATAGGGAAGGAGAGCTTTGATGCAACATGATCCCTTCGGAAGCCTCAGAGACTGGAGATCGGTCTTGGAGCATGTTGATGAACTGACCATAAACGGTCAATTGGACAACTGCCAACCAGGGCTTATCCGCATACTCCGATACAAGGGGAATTGGCGGCTTCGTGAGGATGTGCTCAAGCGAGTAGGAGAAATTGAATCACCTTCTTCTCAACTGGTGTGTCAAGTGGTCAATGTCCTGGACGATGATAACACCTATTATGACGTACGAATTCTAGCTAGCGATGCGTTGATCCAATTATTAAAAAAACCTCGGGACGGCTTCGATGGTGAAATAAAAGTGCAATTACGAAAAGTCGTCGAGCGACTTAGGATGAGCTCACAACCATTATTTTTCGACAATGTACTAAAGAACCTTCATTCGGAACTCAATCGTGAATGGAAATTTGATAACCAAACAGGCCACCCATTTTGCCCTGGAAAGGAGATGTCTTATGATTCAAGAATTGAATGATCAAGGTTTATGTGGCAACTGTATATACAAATCCAGCTGTCTTTCGCTGAAGAACAGCCTGAAACAAAAAGGGCAGATTTTGTACTGTGAGGAATTCGAGGAAATTATTGATGTTAGATTTGGCGGAGAGGAGGAAGGACCGCTCTTGTTCCACACATTTGGTGATTATCCGTGCTTCAGTGTGAAACAACTGATTCCATGATGGGAATCATGACATCCTAAAGGGCTTTCTATTTTGTCAAAAACAGCATGTGGATAGTCCGCTTTTTTTGGGAAAAGGCGTTCGCACAAACATTCAATGCGGGGAGAGGTCTGATAGCATTTGGCAAATGAGTTGACAACTGGGAGCGTTTTACCTCGATAGGGTCATCCACAATGATTTGAGGGACATGAAGTGGCATAAGGAAGAGAGTGCCATGGCAACGAATTTCAAAATCGTCACACACCAAAACGGCGAAGAGCTACATCTGACGTTGATAGGCGATTTCGACGGTAGTTCGGCCTGGGAGTTGTTCAATCTTCTGAAAAAACATTGCAGTACCTTTCCTTGCATAGTCATCCATACCAGTTGTTTGGATGACATTCATCTATTTGGACTGGAGACCTTTCACCAAATTCTAAAAGGCCTCAAAAGGAAGCGAATTCGGCTTTTGTTTACAGGCGAAAAGGCCAAACACTTATCACCTGCACCTTGATTTGACATTCGATTAATCAACGCCTGATAAAGATGCAGGTAAACACTAAGTACGCCAATTTTTATAGGAAAATGCCAAAACCTCCAGATGCCCGCCATAAGCCCATTACAAAATGGCGTCGGCGCTAAGCGGCGGAATCCTTGATCAACCATGTTGATACGAACAAGAAAGCCACTTCGCCGGGTGGAGTGACCAGGTCGGCCGGTATCGCCGTCCTGGTTATTTCATGCGGAATCAACAAAACGGCTGTTACGGGTAACAACCCTTTGTATTTGCATGCATAACCGCATTGCCTGAATGGCAGTGGGAGAAAATATTATGGAGACAACCGAAGGTGTTTTTGGTGTTATGAAGGAAATGGATCTGACGACTCTGGAAATGTTTTTCAGCCACAAGAAAGGCGCACTGCGCATGAGAGGGATGAAAGAATGGGATGATAATCTGCAATTTAGTCTATACACAACGGATTTTTCCTACCTTGATTTGCTTACAGCCCATTATAGGGCCATAGGCACTCAAGAATTGATATGGGTCTTTAATAAACTGGGATTAAAAGCATATCTGGGAAAGCTGGAAGAACTCATTCGTCAGGGTCGCCATGAAGGGATCGTCTTCTTTTATCATAAAAGGAAGGATATCCGGACGGCCTTTTGCAAGCATAGCGTCATACTTGGGATCCAAAACAGACAGCATGCAATACAAGCCGGGGCCATGCGCCGCCATGATCCCGACAAGCCTGAACTGGATGTGCTTATTGATGGACTGAATCTCTCAAGGGCCATGACATTCAAAAATGCGGTGGCAGCCATACCTTATGGAGGGTGCAAGACCGTTGTCCAATGCGCTCCGGTACAACTGGACGATCTTGAAACTATCGGGTTCATTTCATATGTTTCCGACAGATGCCGCAATTTCCCGGGTGCTGATATGGGACTGGATGAAGCTATGGTAGATGTCATACACGAAAAATTTACCCAAAACTATATCGGCGGCACAAAAAGCCCCCTCGTATCAACAGGGACCCCTACAGCTTACGGAGAGTATGTAGCGACAAAACAGGCCTGTGATTTTCTATACAGCAGTCCGAATCTCACGGGCAGGACCATCGCACTTCAAGGCTTGGGCCATGTTGGATATCCTTTAGCAGAGTACTTTTTAAAGGATGGTGCGAAACTTATTGTTTCTGATATTGACGCAGGCAAGGTAAAAAGATTGCAGGATCAATTCGGCGCAGATACTGTCCATTTTGTCAAGCCAGATGATATCTACAGGGTCGAGGCTGATATCTTTTCCCCTTGCGCTATGGGCGGCATTATTACTGAAAAACGCATCCCTAGCTTTAAATTCAAAATCATAATCGGGTCTGCCAACAATCAGCTAAAGGCCACCAGCAAGGAGGCCGAAATAGTCCTTGCAAAAAAGATCGCGGATGCTGGCATCCTTTTTGTTGTGGACTGGGCTCATAATACCGGCGGGGTTATTGCCGCGGCGCTGCTTTGGCAACTCCAGGAAGAGGCAACCGTAGAGCAGTTATGGCCCAGAATCGAACTCCCATGCAGCACCAATTTCAGGGCATTGTTGGAGCAATCCAAGGAGACAGGGAAAACGCCCACAGAGCAGGTGTATGAAAATGTTGAGGCCATGATATATTCCAACCCGAAATTTTGCGTAAATACGCATAAATAGTTTTATCTCGGGTCCGCACTCTGGTCCGGGAACCGGGTTGGGCAAGCTAATTCACAACGTCTCAATAGACAGACTAAACTCTGCCACCCACTTGGAGCAAACGAGATGCCCAAAAACAATATCTTTTATGATAAGCATGCGAAATTAAAGAGCCGCCTATTTATAATATCTTTAGTTATGGTATTTGTATCATTTGGCACAGGACTAGGTATTTTGAAGTTGAGCAATCTCAAAACTATTGGCATGGGGGTAGAGAGTATTTATCAAGATCGGCTTAAGCCAATGCGACAATTGAAATCGATTTCGGATAGATACAGAATAGCTGTTGTTGATGCTGCGAATAAGGTCCTGAACAATACGATGTCGTGGCATGAAGGGCGAAAAAGTCTAGAAGACGCAACAAAGAGAATCCCAGATTTATGGAATGGATACTTAAGCACATATATTAGTGATGAAGAAAGGAAGACGGTTTATGAGCTTCAGTTACTGTTTAAAACTGCTGATGAGGCATTTATTAAACTCGCCAGCATTTTTCTGAATGAAAATCATTATGAACTGGCAAAATTCGTTAAAAAGGACCTATATCCAAGCATCGAGCCTGTTACCAACAAAATTGATGAGTTATTTCAGATGCAGATCAGTATTGTGAAGGACATCAACGATAAAGAAAGGCTTCGATATCGGTTCGGTCTAAATGTCGGAAACGGAAGCATTGCCGTGAGCATCATCCTGATCATTCTTGTCCTGCTCCAGTGGGGGCGATTTCGCTCTTTGCTGGATTCATTATAGGATGCCGGTCCATTATCTTACCACAACCGGAAAAAGAGGGCAGAGATGAATACCTGACCTCAATTCTGGAAAGGCGTGGCGACGTATGATTCCTATTAACCCAGTCTTTGTCACATAGCTTCACAATCTTAGGGTTTTTCTTGCTGGCTAGGCAGATAACACAGGTTTCAGGTATTGCTGAAACCTGTGTTATATCCAGATGGTAGGCTTCGCGATAGTCCAAGAGTAGAATTCCTCATCACGACTCCTTTCAGTCGATGGTAATCCTTCAGAAAAGACAACCAAGTTGGCCTCGATCAATACCGTCTCCGTTGTATAGACATATTATTCTAAAAACGACGCCTGTTTTGATTGAATGAGCCATCCTCATATGGTAGGATACCACTATTAGTGGATAAGGGAATAAGTTGGACCCAATATATTGTGTTCGCCAGACGGCATCTGAATCCCTCATCCCGGCCGCCTTTAACCATTGCGTTGTCATTTGTTTGAAAGGGGTAATTTCTATGAGAACACTCGTCGTCGTCACCCGATGGCTTAAGCTGTCACTCTTCTTGGCATTGTTTATCAGTTGGACCGCCGGTCAGTCATGGGCTGACTCAGATCGCGAGGAATGGGCACGGATCATTTGTGAAGAACTTGGATGTACCCCAATCGTGTTCATGAAAATGGGGGTCAACCTTCAAGCTCAGGGACTTATAAGAGACCGAAGCCCACTAAAAAAACTGGGGTTTCAGTTCGGTGACGAACCCTACAGAATGACTGCGACCAGAATCGACACGGGACGATACCTGATCTCCGTTCAATGCATGAGCCGACCGGAAGACCACCAGGAAAAGGAAGTCGCTCTCAAGACAAAGGCCGATACCGTCTTCCCGGTTAGCATCGCGCCTGCTCCTGATCGCAAATACACGTGGAACAGCGCCATTCAATATGACATGGAAAAGCAGCTAGGTATTCGGCCATATGCTGAGAAAGAAGAGAGGCCGCTTGGTTTTGTGGACGTCTACATCTCAGACCCTGATAAAATCGCCGCGCTGGGGTTTTCACGGAAAATACTGAAAGATGCAAACTACCAACTGGTGTATGTGGGAGATGACCTATGGGAACTCAACTCCAGTAAAGAAGGGCGAACCGCTATCCTGGCCTACATGGACTCACAATGGCGCATAGAAAAAATTGACGAACCGATATCCGCACCAGATCAACCCATCTCAACCGTTACACCATCCACTCCGGAACCGGAAGCCCAAGATGATACGGTCGCTAGCCTATTAACGCAGGACATCCAAACAAAGGCGGGCATCATTCTTTTTGAGCGCGTTGAAACAACCGACGGCATATTTAATTCCAAACCGGCGCAGTTTCAGGTTTACACAGCCCGTCAAAACGGCGCCCCTCTCTATCTGGTTCACATTGAAAAGACAGGCACTCATCTGGTGGACCCATCGAAACACATGGTCTACAGTGTAAATTCAGCTGTGCTTCTACCCGGCGGCAGACAAATGATGCTCGCTTTTGATGACATTTTGGCGATTACCCCATCCGCTGTGGATGTGCTTACGGAAGACCGCAAAGAGCGAATAGAGGCATCGTGGGGCGAATGCCGAGTGGTTTTCACTGCTGCTGCTTCTACGACACATACTAAACAGGTCAAACATGACGTTCGGCCCCCTGTCCCGAATGATCCGCGTCCCAAGGCGCCGGAAAGACCATCGCCATCGGGGCTGCTGTTTCCGAACAGTGATTTTGAGAATGGAAACCTGGATAACTGGACGGCATCAGGGACAGCCTTTGATTATCAACCTACCAAAGGCGACAATCCCACGGCCCGGAAAAAACGGCAGCCTTCAAACCACCAGGGTGATTTCTGGATCGGCACCTATGAAAAATATCAGGGAGTACCCGGACAACAACCTGGGAAAACCCAGGGGGATAAACCGACCGGGACCCTGACCTCCAACCCGTTTGAGGTTAGCGAGGACTGCATATCTTTCCTGATAGGTGGCGGCAGGCGGCTTGATTCCGTTTATGTGGCCCTGGTGGTGAACGGCAATGAGGTACTGAAGGCAACGGGGAACAATCATGAAAGCATGAGGCGGCACAGGTGGATTGTAAAGGCCTACAAGGGCAAAGAGGCCCGAATTGTGATCAGGGACCAACTTGGCGGGGGGTGGGGTCATATCAATGCTGACGATTTCAGATATTGTTCCGGTGACTGATGCTACATCAAATTTCGAGTCCTCAGCGAAAACTGCTTTCATAGGTTCCTTGCCAGAGTCAGGCACTGCTCTGTTTGTGCTTTTTTTCACTTGACTCACAAGTAGAATAATTCTACAATCTTCTCTATCAAACAAAGCCCTTTTTAGGTATAATGGTTGGAAACTGCTTCGAAAACCGTTAACTCTGTAGAAAAAGGAGGTTGCTGATGCAAAAGAAAACAATCACCTTCATTTCACTGTTGCTGATGCTCGGATTCTCAGTGGCCTGTTTCGCAGCCAGTGTACCCGCTCCTGGACAAGGAGGGGAAGGTTTCAAAGCCGCAACATTGGAAGAAGCCAAGAAGCTCCACGAGTCGGGTGCGGTTATCGTTGCGTGCCACAGTCACACAACCGATTTTATGAAGGGGCATCCGGAGGGGACCATCCATATTACCTGCCTGGTCCCCAAGGATCATAAACGCACAGATCTGCCTCTGGACCAGGTCGACTTTGACGTGGCCCAGCTTCCAAAGGACAAGAATACACCCATCGTCACCTATTGCGCCTCAAATACCTGATGGAAATCCTATCACGCCGCCAGGCTGGCGGTGGCAAACGGCTACAAAAACGTCTATTGGATGAGGGACGGCATTAGTGGCTGGAAAAAGGCGGGGTATCCGGTGGTGGGCGACCTGGAACTCCTGGAGGCCCTCATTGCAGTCAATAAAAACGATTTCGCCGCGATTATCGTGACGGAAGAGGATGCGCGAAAGCTCAAGAATTGCACATTTGTCGATTTTCGTGATAAAGCGAAATTTGAAAAGGATCACATCAAAGGTGCCAATTACGTGGATTACAGCGATATGTTTTCCAAACCGATGATGGAGGAATTGAACAAGAGCAACAGCCTGATCATTATTCACGATGTCCCGGCTGTAGCAGGCGTTATTGCAGCAACGCTTAAACTGATGGATTACCCCGACGTGTATATTCTGAAGTAGAGATAGCCGGACTTTCAGTCATCAGCCGCAGTTTCCAACCATATCTATAAACTGGGCCGGGCATTCACATAAGACGGAATATTCGTGTGGTAGATGGTCGGCCCAAAGATTAGTAAAAATAATAATGATATCAGTTATATGGCAGTTATGTCACTTTTCGGAGGCCATTGAATCTGTGAGACATTCAAATGGTATCTCCCCCTGTGACACACAAGGCCTTAACTGCCTGATCATAGCTTCCCTCCAATCGCTCATCATTGTCAAAAAGGAGGTCAACCCCAAAATTTAACTCTGACATTAAGCCACCACTTCTAGTGGTGGACCCGGAAAGGTTCTACCGTTCCGGCGAGAAATGAAATAGGCTTTTCCTCCGGGAAAGCCCCATTCGGGACATAAGGAGGAAAAACCTATGCATGATTGGCAAAGCTTATCGCATGTTCGTTGGGATTGCAAATACCATGTGGTCATTGTTCCCAAGTACCGGAAGAGGAAACTATATGGGAAATTCAAACGCCATGTAGGGGAAATCATAAGGGATCTTTGCCGGCAACGGGGTGTTGAACTATTGGAAGGGAATTTAAGATCGGACCATATCCACATGTGTCTGAGCGTTCCTCCGAAGTTCAGCGTTGCGTTTGTGATTGGGTTTCTGAAAGGCAAGAGCGCAGTGCGAATCCATCGGTATTTGGCTAAAAACAAACAAACGAAGGGTAAGCATTTTTGGAGCCGAGGGTACTGCGTGAGCACAGTTGGTTTGGATGAAGAAACCATACGCAAGTATATTCGGGAACAGGACGAAGCTGAAAAACAACTGGATTTAGATTTTGAATAAACCATAACAATAGCCCCTTTGGGGCTTTCCCCACGTGAGTGCCCCCCTATGGGGGGCCTCCTGAGGCCACCCGCTATGCGGGTGGAGACGTCACTAAACGACTTATCTTTCACAAGAACGGCCGCTTGAGAATGCAGTGCGTTCATGTTGTAGTCAGATTCATTCTGCGAAAAAATATAGGAGGTTCCATAGGACTTTATCGTCCGCTAATCGATTTTCCAGCATGTCCGCAATTTGTTGGCCTTCAATTTCCATATCAAAGACTATGCGACTTTTCGTCGAAAGATAAATCTCCACCAGCCTCATGAAGGTCTCTTCGCTCTATTCTCCTCGGGAATTATTACCGAAGCAGGACCCCGGGTACGTGCCCGCTCGAGCCACTTCTGCCTTGCCAACGCCCGCATATCGGCGATTTGGTCATCTTCATCCATAATTTCCAGACCCAACAGTGTTTCCATAAAGTCTTCCAACGTGACCAAGCCCTCTGTACCGCCATATTCATTCACCACCAGTGCGATTTGCGATTGCTCGCACATGAGAAGATCGAACAATCTGGGCAGAGGCATACTTTCGGGCGCCACCGGTATGGAACGTTTCAGGGCCGAGAGGGGCGTCTTGCCTTTACCAAGTGCGGATTGAAGAAACACATCTGTTTTTAGGACAAAGCCTGTTAGATCATCCAAGCCCCTGCCATATAAAGGGATCCTTGAAAATGGCACATCCGTATGGTCGGCCAAGAATGCCTCCACTAAACTATTTTCTGGAAAAGCAAAAATAACCGTTCGAGGCGTCATGATATCGCGCGTCAGAAGCTGGCGAAACCTGAACAGATCCTTGAGAATGCGGGATTCGAAATTCCCGAATACGCCCTCCCTGATGCCCAAACCGGTAAGCGCAACCACGTCATCTCGACGCACAATCCCGTTTTGCTTGCCGTGTGCCAAAAGGGTTGTCAGTCCCTGGGTTAGCTTCACCAGAGGCCACATGATCCATATGGTGAGGCGAAGCAGGTAGACAAATGCCGGTGCTAAGCGCCTCCAGTAAAGGGCTCCTAAGGTCTTGGGGATGATTTCCGACACCACGAGGATCAAAAATGTCAGGACGCCGGATATGACACCCACGTAGACCTCGCCGAAAACCGCAACCGCTTGGGCCCCGGCCCCCGCCGCGCCGACCGTATGGGCAATGGTATTGAGGCTCAGAATGGCGGCAAGGGGCTTGTCCACCTTATCCTTCAAGTCTCGGAGCCGTCGCCCGAAGTCTGGGCGCCGCTGCTCCATTCCCGCCACGAAGCCGGGCGTGAGGCTCAAAAGAACCGCCTCCATAATGGAGCAGATGAAAGAAACGCCGAGTGCCAGAGATACATAAAAAAAAAGAAGGGTCATGATGAAACTTCCTTTCCAAAGGAATTACTGAGGGCGGAGTAACAGTGAAGTGGGTGGCGGGCTAAAACCTTGACACCTCGTTCATAGATATGTGATGTCAGATTTTCGTGTCAAGCATAAAGGGCAACTAAAAAGTGAGACGGCAAGGATGGTGGTTGAAAACCGTGACACATTGAATAAAGTCCTCTGTTTGAGTTGGAAAAGCGATTTTCTCCACCCACCAGCATCTATAATTACCAGATGATTGCCTATGCAACCGATATTGAATAACATCTTAGGATCGAAAGCAATGGCAGTTATGTTGCCAGCATGATTTACTTTATCAAAACAATGGGTTATAGAACACCTGAATTTACTTCGATCTAATTCTGCTATCATTTCAACCTATTACAAATCTCCGGCGATGACTCAGTTGTCATTTAATTTCAAAGGGTTAGGTCCGCTCGCAACAATGGCAGATATGTCAACATTCAGGTGGTGCTGAATTTGTGAGATATCCATATGGTAAATCCTATGGCACATGAAACTTGACCCACCTTATGATGACTTCACCCAATCGCTGATATTGCCCACGAAAATGCGATCATCCTGTCCCCAATCAAGACCACTGCCCATGACCATATGATTTTCTTGAGAGTGCGGCCAGTCAATCCCAATTTGCAGTTCCCCGCGTCCTGTGGTAAATTGCTTGGAAAATCGGCTCATATTTGAATAGCGAGTTTTTCAAGAATTGGTTTTCCAGTGTTGTTGGGTGCGGTCGGAATTTCGGGTGATCTGCTATGCAAGACAACTATATGAAAAGTAAGTTTGGGAAGGCTGAAAAATGCAATTATTCCAGAGCAATACTTCACTTGATTTTGCCGCTTGAAAGGGGTATGATCATGCAAGTACGTGCGCGTTTTGAGAAGCACCGAAAGATGAAAGATCGAATATCCATCATTGCAAGGATAAGGAGAATTCCTAATGTCTACGAACGACTGCGAAAAATGTAGTTTTAGGGCAAAATATGACAATAATTCCAAATCGATTTTAGGCCGGTTATGGAAATGGCACATTAGTTGGTGTCCCGGATGGAAAGGGTATATGAGATCTATTTCTGATGATGAAAGAGCTGCATTGGCTGACAAGTATGATTTAAAAAAATACAAATAGTCCGTATTACTGAAAAATGCAAAACAAGAGGCAGGCATGAAAATATTGGCTCTAAATGCGACCTATCGTCCCACAAAGACCACAACTCGCCTGACCCAAAGTGCACTGGAAGGAGCCGCTTCGGTTGGGGCAGATACCGAAATGGTGATGCTCGGTGATTGCAAAATCGAATACTGCACAAACTGTCTTAAATGTTATAAGGACCTAGAGTCCGAGATTGCCCCTTGCTCTCAAAGCGATGACATGGATATAATCCTTGAGAAGATTCGCAGTGCTGATGGAATTATTTTTTCCTCTCCTGTTCACAACGGGTTCGTGACTGGACTGATGACTGTCTTCTTCGAGCGTATGGCTTGGAGGGTAGCACGTCCCGGAGGTAGCTTTCTCGGTGTAACTATGGCCCTTCGGTCCAGATTGACTTCCAAAACCAGAGCGTTGGCCTCCATCTCCAGTGCAGGCGGTATGCCCACTAAGATGAGAAAGTACTGTGATGATGGGACCCCCTGGATAAAGAGCAATGCACCCCTCCTGCTCCATGGGGAATGGATCGGTGACATCTATGCTGGAGCCGTTTTGAGAAAGCTACCCCAGACAGAGGAAGAGTGGAACACACTCTATTATCTGAGGAAAGTATCTGAACAGCAACTCCGCGAGGCCTCAGATCTTGGAGTGAAGATGGCACAGGCTATCAAAAACAAGAGACTACGTCCAGTCACCATGGAGGATGTCATGAGCCCAGTAATTCGGGGCATTGTAAAACTCGTCAGTAGCTTCAGTCGCCCGTATCAAACAATCGACGGAAACTAATACCTGGAACAGTCTTCTCCTTTTGGCGAAGGTAGGCAATGACTTGTATGGAACCGCAAACCGGCTTATTGCGGTTTAGATCTGCCAGCTTTGCATGATTTTGGCCGCTTTGGGGTGAAAGATGATGCAAGTTATGTTCGCATCGGAGGGTTCTCCCAAATATAAGAGAATCTCGATTATCTTCCTTGGTTTTTCAAGCACGAAACTGTCTTATAGAACAAGGCTTCCGTGCAGGCCTCATTCCCCAATGGCCCATACACGTCTCACTTCAACCCCGCCTTGCGCAGACGTGCTATCATGTTATCTACAACGGATTGATCCTTGTAGGGAAGTATCTTTGCAAAATACTCCAGAGAGAACTCGGGGTGTATTCTTAAGATCTCCCTTGCCTCGGCCCGGGCCTGCTCTTCGCGACCCAATGAAACATAACAGACTGCAAGGTGTAAGTGAGAGAGCAAAGCGTTCGGTCTTTCTTGGAGTGATTTCTTAAGAGCCACAACGGCGTCCTCGTATTTTCCTACCATCTGGTAAGAGACGCCCAGGTCGCGTAACAAAAGACTGTTAGCAATAGGATTAAGACTTATTGCCTTCTTTACCATCGGGATAGCCTCATTCGGCCTACATGCAGAGCGAAGAGCTGCGCCCAAAGCTCCATAGCCGCCTGATCCGCTTGGGCTTAGTTCTACTGCACGCTCGGCCGCGGCGATGGCCTTATCATGTTTTTTCTGCGTGATATACAGATAACACAATCCGATATGGGTGATGGGGTTGGAATCATCAAGAGCCAGTGCCTTTTGCACCGCCTCACCTGCCAGCATCATGGATTCCTTAGGGGATTTGCTGAAATTAAACCATACGTCCACCATGTGGGTAAGGGCCAAGAGCATGTAAGGATTTGCGTACTCCGGGTCCATAGCAATGGCCTCCTTTGCCAATCGCCTGGCTTCCATACTACCCTGTTTGTTCATACGGTAGAAGGGCGTCCACGCCTGCAATGTCCTTAAGTAGGCTTCGAGGTTTTCAGGCCCCTTTCCAATAAAACGAGCCTGCTCGCCTGCGGTAAGCTTTATTTGTAGGGCACTTATTACTTTCAGCGTGATTTCATCCTGCAGGGCAAAAATGTCCTTGAGGTCCCGATCATACCGCTCTGCCCACAGGTGGCGCCCTGTTTGCGCATCAATGAGCTGGACCATAATCCGCACCCTGTCTCCTGATTTGCGCACGCTCCCCTCCAACACGTACTTCACCCCGAGTTCTTTACCCACCTGCTGCATCATAACGGGCTTCCCCTTGTAGGTGAATGATGAATTCCTTGCAATCACAAATAGTTGTGAAATCTTAGAGAGCGCCGTGATGATTTCCTCCGCCATCCCATCACTGAAATACTCCTGTTCAGGATCTCCGCTCAGGTTGGCAAAGGGGAGGACTGCAATGGAGGGCTTGTCAGACAATGTCAGTAAAGGTTTATCGGTTGATTCAGGAGGGGTTTGTTTGGAAGTCAGCCCTGTTGGCGTTGGCGCAGGGCGTGGGTAAAAATTCCAGACTGCCGCCGCTGCACCTGCCAGAATCAAAAGAACTGCCGCAGCAATGGCTGCTTTATTCCATGGTTTAGCCGCTCTTTTTTTACCCACATCCTTCGGGTCCATGGGGACCTTGTAAACCCTAACCGGCTCGGAAATGTTCTTTACTGAGTGCTCACCAAGATAATCGTAACCCAAAGCCAGCTTGTTCTTGATCTGATCATACGCCGTTCCGGAAATACAGATACCTCCCCCATCTGCCAATGACTCGATCCGGGCGGCTATGTTGACCCCGTCACCATAGATCCGATCGCCGTCCTGGATGACATCCCCGAGGTTCACCCCGATCCTGAAAATCATCCTGCGGTTTTCGGGTAGCTCTTCATTCCTGGCTTTGAGGATATGCTGGATTTCGACAGCACTTTGGACCGCATCCACAACGCTGCCAAACTCAGCCAGAACGTTGTCCCCTGGGGAATCGACCACCCGACCATTGTATTGGTTGACAAGGGAGGTCAATATCTCACGATATTCGGTGATAGTCTCTACAGTAGCAACCTCATCATCGCCCATAAGACGGCTGTAACCTTGAACATCGGCGCTCAGGATGGCTCTAAGCTTTCTCTTAACGTCTTTTGTAGTCATGGGATTGCCCCCTTCCGGGGTTAAAAGCGGTAGGAATGGGTTTCGGATTAACGATGTCTAAAATACAAAAGCCTCCAATCGGGTATAAATATCCCGCGGAGGCTTTATTATCGCTACCTTCTGGAAACATCTCTTCATGGTTTCCTCTGGAAGGTTAGGATTATGTCATTAAATTATTTGGAGATTATTGAAAATGAATGACATGCTATTGATACCCAAGAGATAGCCTTTGTCAACTGAAATCGCATTCAAGCACCACTCCTATATCCCGCACGATGGCAGAAAAATGAACCAAATACAAAAAGTGGGCTTTGGTGGAGGTATAGACTCCGGCTCTAATACTCAGAAAACAGAGAGGCTAAGAAAGTGAAGGTTTTCTATATTTGTCTTGTCAGCCTGGTTGTTTTGTATTGGCACATCGAAAGATGAACCATTGTTCTGGCAGTGTTGCCTTTTTCGTGCCTTCAAAACCAACCTCTCTGTTTGTAGCGGAAGTGTGATTCCGGCTAATCCCACCGGCATCAACCATTACCGTATAATTGCGTATCCAACCGATATTCCGAGATATTTTAGCATCGAAAGCCTGAGCTCGATGGCAGATATATGGCAAAAACGCTGGCGCTGAATTTATGGGTTATCCAAAAGGTAAGGCCAGCGATCTTATTCCTGTAAAACTGCTGATTAGGACCGGTTTCAGCCGCTGATACATCTAAGCAAAATATGATCAATCTTAGCTCAATCGACAGCTTTCCCTTCTGATAGTGATTCTATTTGGAAAACATCGTCTATTTTGGTTGCACGGAAAGATCTTATGTGGTAGATATTCACTGAATCATTTGAATCAAGACCCCCAATATTTTGTGGGTGCCAGAAAAGTTGAATGAATTCATAGGGCTGGGACCGACGTAGGCTATGTCAGGTTTTCGGTGCCCCGAAATCCGTGGGCTTTATAGAAGATCTATTGGTTCTTCAAATCGCAAAGATTTTTTGCCAGACACCTGATAAGCGCGAATTTGTGAATGACCAAGCAGCGATTCCATAAGTCCCGATTTTCCTTGACATAAGCCAATTTTTTCATTACATCAATAACATCCGACCAACCATAAAACCTCTACCCAGGAGGTTATCCCATGAAAATTCACCTCAAAATGTATATGCCTTGCTCCTAATGGGTATTATCTGCCTGTTGGGAGCTCAAAACGTATACCAGACAAAGCCAAACCCATCGTGAGATGGAGACGGAAAGCCACGGGTCTTAGGGGGCTTGGGGCTGGCAACAGCCCCCGGCTACCCGGTCCCGAAACAAGATGAACCGAAAATTGATCAACCCCCACATATTGTGGCCTTGAGAATTATCGATGTAATTTCAGAAATCCAACCCGTCCCGTGGGTGTCGTAGGTTATCTCAGTTGTATAGTGCCACTGGTTCCAGACAAAAAATATGAAGGAATTGTTTGACTGACCAGGCCCGTCGAAAAGATGGCAGTTTTATCATTTACGGAGGTAAAACTATGCAGTTGCAAAATGGTCTGGGTTCAAACAGGGTGGAAGTTGCTTGGTCCATATTCGGCTTTATTGTTATGTGTCTCGGTTGTTTTGTATCTTTGGAAGGATGTACCTCTACACCCCAGAAAGATGTAGTCTTCAAACACTCTCCACCATCCATATTGGGACAAACGATACCAGCCAGGGTGAAGGTGGTCCAGTTTCAAACTGGTCTCGGTCCGGGCCAAGTTGCCATCCCAGAGATAGGAGACATCGAGGAATTGGTCACACAAAAAATAGTCGATGACTTGAGATATTGTGAGGTCTTTTCCCTTGTGGATACGACCAACGATCTTGATGATGCGGACTTGGTTCTTAGTGGGAAGATTAAAAATCTTCATTATGAATGCGAAACGGCTACCGGTCAAAAGATTGCCTTAGTCTTGGCTTTCGGAATTATTGGGGGGCTTGTTGCCAATCACGGTCAATTGGCGGATACTTCGGCTAAGTGCTCCATCGAAGTTACGATTACAGATCCACACGCAGGGCATGAGATTGTAACATATTCTGGAGAGGCTAAACTCCATGAAAGATCTAATAGTTGCTCTTGTGATGGGTATGAGCTAAACCTCTTGCTTCACAAAGCATCAGGTGAAATCATAAAACAAATTTTCGCGGATCACGGTAAAATTGCAGAAGTGGTGAAAGAAAGGAAGCAGCGGGGGAATAACAGACGATGACATGCCAACGCCGAATAGGTGAAGTTGATGATCCGCCTTGGGGGATAGGTGTAACGTTATTTTTTTTGGTTTTTCTGGGGCTAAGTTCCCTTTTTTTGCAAAGCTGCACCCACTCCAGACCGGTGTTCTTACAATTCGCCTACCATCCTCAGCCCTTCCCGGGAAAGCTGTCTGGCAACAACACCATCATATTAACCAGGCCTCTCGACAAAAGGACAAAGTTCTCCGGTGACAATCTTGGGGAGTTAACTGCTGGCGCCGGACACCGCTTTAACCTAAAAACAAAGAATCAAGAAAAAGTTGAGGACATCGTGGGGTTGGCCTTGATCAAACTTATCAAATCAAAAGGATTTAAGGTGGTATTTAAATCGGGCTCAGAAAATATCGATCCTAATCTCAATTCCAAAACAGTGGCCATTCTCAATACGACTATAGCCAAGTTCAAGTTTGATTTTAAACATGTCTGTTGGTTACCCGTTTGTTATATAGAAAGTGATGGATGGGTAGATCTAGAGTTGGCTTTTCTGGACCCTGTTACCGGGAACAAAATCTGGGGAAAAAATATAACCGCCCGTCCTCACTACAAAAAAGATGTCAGTCCGAGGGAGGATTGGTTGGATGAGGCGACGCAGGTGCTTTTTCTGGAGGTCATGAACCAAGTAGCAAATGAGTTTCCCTGGGCAATGCTCAGGAAGCGGGCTTTTCATTGAGAAGGAATCGGTTTTGAGTCAAAAGGTATTTACAGATTCGGATCTGAGGGATCCTCGCATGGCACATATTGTTGAGCGTGGCAGTGAAGCGATATGCACAAGCTAGACCCCTGGTCAAGCATGAATAAAATGCGATTTAGGGCAACAGGATATTGTGGCCCTTCTTCAGATGGGCTATCACCCTTGATGCTACATAACGATATTAGCCAACTTATTGATTACATTGTCATAAGGTGAATAATTGATCTCCCAATCTTGATTTTTTTGGCCAGTCTGATAACTTGGCTTATGCACGTAGGTTAGCATTTCTAATTTATCGGTTTCATTGAAGAATAAATTTTCGTATGCTTCACCGCTTTGACTTTTAATGTTTCATTTGGTAGAGTTCAATAAGTTGGGGCACTTGGGCGGGGTGATTATGCACGAAGTTTAGCATTCGGAGGGTCATCGGATTCCAAATCCCTGATTTGGGTAGTCTTGAAAGAACCAATTTTCAGGGTTTGATACGTTAAAGTTGACCAATGCGAGTGCTTCAAACTCTGTTTCTGACCAAAACCCGCGATTGAAACGATAACAGATTTCAGAGAGGTAAAATTGCAAGTATTTTTCAGAGACTCCACGGTGAGAGCCTCGAATCACTTCTTTGGCATTCGAAATCACCCTGTGAAACCATGGAAGCAGTCTCCCTGCTGCTTCGGGATCTCTGAGCACAACTCTGTAATGAGACACATCTTTACCTTTCGTTGCGCTTCCGTAGGATCGCCATCCATCAGTACGAATGGCCTGCGAAAGATCTTGTCCCTCTTTTGTTGTAGGTCCGTACCCAAGTCTATCCAAAAAGCCTTCAATGCTCTCTGCCGAAGCATTTTCAACTACCTGCATATGGACAAATCCAGGCTGCTCTTCCCCTTTACGATCTCTATAAAGAGACAGCGCACAAAAAACTGTACTTTTTCGTTCGCTACCACGTCCTCGCTTCGTACCCTTTGGCCCGAAGAAAGATTCGTCCCTCTCGACCAAACCGGCAAGGCCATATCTGGCATCCCTATTGGCCATTGCTTTACGGATTTTATGACCCATCAACCATGTTGTTCGGTACTGTTTGATATCAAGAAGTCGTTGCATCTCAGCTATCGACACACCAACTTTGTCCATTGCCATGTGGTACAGCATCCAATACCCCTTTACCAAAGGTGTTCGGGTTCCAAGGAAAATCCTACCAGCAATCACGCTGGTTCGACATCGACAATTCTTGGAATCAAACAACTGCCTGTTAGTATCTTATTACCAATAACCCTGTCACAAAAAACAAGAAAATTTTTGGTCAGGTGTGGGGATCCTCACCCAATGCGGCTTTCCGATGTTTTTGGTGACAGTAGTTTTTTCAGATACTGGGTTGCGGGCTTAGCCCGCGTTAGGAAGATACCAGGCTTCTTTGTGGCCACACCGGGAACAAGTAAATCCATGTGGCCATCGCTGCTCTGCGAGATGCTTTATACACGCATTGTTATCTGCAAATTGTTGCTGAAATTCTTTCAAGCTGGGTTCTTTGTATCTCTTGGACATAGTATCTGCCGTCCAAGAGAATACGCTAAATCAAATTAGGAGTCAAATGCATAGGCATTTTAATAAATTAAGCTGTACTGATTTCATGCGTTGTAGTTTTTTACTACTAATCATTACGGAGTTGATTATTATATCTAGCCTGAGCAGCAATGCTTCTTATGCGGAAGAGCAAGAAACATCTTCGTGGGAAACAACGCTCATGCAGGCTGCGGCCTGTGTTGAATGGGACCTTGATCAGTTGCATTTTGAAGCTTGCGACCCAGAGGGCGGCCCGCCTATTAATGTGTATAGTTCATATCTTGTTCCGGTATCTGCCCGAATCACCTGTCCTAATACGGAATATTGTTCTGCAGCAGAAGCAGCATCCAATTCGCGTCCCGGTTATGTAGAAATTTCTGGAATATTAAGCCCTCCCACCACTTCCTGTAATCTCCCATGGGCTATGCCCGGGGCACTTTTTAGAGGAACTAATTCATTTTCTTCTCCTGTCATTATTAAATTTGATACAAGTGGGCTTGGTGAATTTACAGGTTTGGCACATATTAGTAGGCTCTATACTGATATGACGATCGAAACAATGTCCCTCACGCTGAAGACTAAAAAACAATATAACTGGATCCAGCCCAATCCCGATAAAATCGCGAAAAACTACCAGGTAACTGTGAATTTAGGTGGGATTGCTAAACCTAAATCGCCCATTCTTCACATTAGGTCAGAAGTAGAAATCATTGATAAATGCGCGGAATGGTCAGCGGATACTGATACTGTTACACATTGCCCGGGAGTGACGTTTGAGATCTGTAACAGTGACCTTGGCATTAGAATAAGGAGAATAAAAAATGGTGAAGTTGGCTATATTGCGGGTTGTTATTACGCTGGTGGCCAAAATTACCACCTATTTTTGCATGGGTTGCAGTATGGTGTATTATGGATCAATTTGAAGCCGGACCCTAATAATGAAGACAAATACTTAATAGCCGATGCCTATCGTTATGACTGCCAATCCGATAAGGTCCAGAAATCCCGCCATTATCCAGAAGAAGGTTATGAGGGGGATCCAGTAGATAAGAAAGACGCTTGGGAAATGATGCAAGAATATGGTCTGGATAACAACTGTTTAAAGTCTGCTGATTTGCCCCCTCCAGCAAACTCAGAAGATCTAAATAATTGGATATCCACTGGGGAACCCCAACTCATAAAACCGACCGCGATCAAGACTACGGCTGAAAACGAAACTTATGTCAAGAGCATATCACCACTTGCATTTCTGAACTGTTATTATACCAACGAAACAGATTGGGAGTACGCGCTTGTCGTTGACGAAACCCTTACAAAGCCTGTGTCACCAGGTGACTTGATCGTTTTTGAAGGATCTGGGATTGCAGGTGGATCTGTAAAAGGAGACGCGAGCAAACAAGAATTCGGCGGGTGGAAAGTCAGCGAAAATACTCCTTCCAAGGTAGTTTTCGAGGCTACAGTAGAAGCTAAGTTCACTATAGCGAAAGGTTTTGTAATTAAAGCTGATGAATGTACAACTTCGGGCCAGGTGGCGTGTATTATGGTCGGTGATTGGATAGGGGTCGTTGACCTGATTCCAGGCCCCATTCCCAATATTATCTATGTAGAGGGAGCTGGATCATGTGGTGGTAAGACACCTTGTTATTCATCCATCCAAAGCGCAATCGATGCATCACCTGCTTGTGCTGAAATGAGAATAGCAGGAGGCACTTATACTGAAGTTATCACCTTGAATGCCTCCAAGTCGCTAACCCTACAAGGAGGATGGGATACGTCATTTAAAAATCAGACCGGCACAACCACCTTGCAAGGTGCGCCCAAGGCTCAACAAGGGTCGCTGACGCTCCAGAATTTGAGAATTTTACCTCGATAAATATATAACAGACCAAACAGTTGTGGGGGGACACAGGATGGACACGACTGTTTGCAGGATCGGCCTGCCGACAGAATTAGAAAGTGTCGAGAAGTTCATGGCGCGGGCCGCCAACTCCCGTCCAGATTTGTTGATTTGCACGATTGCCTTCCCTAAGCATACAAGAATTAGTTCCTTCCTGAGCGTGGAGACCACTTTGGTATATGCCGTTATTGCGAATTGCATATACAGCCACGCACCCTGTCAATTCATAGCTTCTGACACTTTACCAAACAACACCATATTTTGCGGTCACTTGCCATGATAGAGTGGGTGACTTGTGTATGGTCCTGGACCAGTTTTTCATAACTTCTTGCACCTCCTTCACAAATATCATATTACTATGGAAAACAACCCAGCAACACTAACCCCAACACAAGGAGGGCGAGACATGGAAATCAAAGAAGCGGGAAAACTATGGCTGGAGTATCACAGGTTCAATTCACAAAAAAAATACGGTCAAGTCGTATGAGGCGCTCTTCTCCAGATTCAGCCAGGATTTTGGAGAAAGGGCCATCGAAACCATTAGCACAGACGAGATTCTTGAGTTCCTGAACGGAATCACCGAAGGCCGCAAGCAACAAACCAAACGCATCAAATACGCCCACCTCTCAGCTTTCTTCAACTTTATCAGAACGAATATCGATACCGATTTCCGCAATCCCTGCGACAACCCGATGATGAGGAAGATGTTCCGGGCCAGGCCCATGATTTCCTGGGAGATCATCGAGAAAGACGTCATCGATGAGATCATCTTTACAACCACAAAGCTGAGAAACCGTCTCATGCTGGAACTGATGGCCAGAGGCGGGATGAGGGTTGGTGAGGTCCTGAAGCTGAAAGCGATGGACGTCCATGACCGGAAACTGACGCTGAGGGACCCGAAAAGCGGCAAAGAACGGGAGTATGTTTTCATCCCGCAGAAGGTGGCTGACCGGCTCAAAGAATATATTCGGGAAAATGGAATTCAGCCGGACCAAAGGATCTTCCCCATATCTTACGAAGCAGCCAGGACAATGGTCAAGAAGTCAGGCGAGAGGGTCGGGATTCGGCTCAGGCCACATGATCTCAGACGGCATGCTGCTACATATGCCTCCCGGTCAGGCGTTCCCATCGAGATTGTTAGTAAGATCATCTTGCGGCACGCGAATCTTTCAACTACCCAGATTTATTTAGGAAAAGTGCCTGATACCGAGGCTATGAGGTGGATCGAGAACATCTATGCGTAACCGAATCAGACCGGGGTGGAGGCTTGAATTGTCTCCACCCCGGCTCCGCCAATTATTGAAATATGATCAGGTAATTCGCCATCAGGAAAATGGGAGGTGTAGGCTCATTTCGAAAGGATGAAGCGAAAACATGAAGAAACTTGACATGGCAAACCCATCCTAATTATTATCCAATTTGTTCCCTGCTGATATCCGATCTTCCATATTCTTAGATGTTCAATTATTGAGGATGCCATGCCCGCACCCAAGAGGCTTTTAGAGTTGATAGACAGATTCGAATACAACCTCGAATCCTACAAGAAAGGCCAATACAACGAAACACAGGTGCGTCTCGAATACATCAA